>JAEEGG010007145.1_pt1 | contig 25923 bp, 22 predicted proteins | sample 9134161 | NCBI WGS metagenome assembly JAEEGG01 (sample SAMN16246543, study PRJNA631951) | gut metagenome | biome: gut microbiome; feature: rumen; material: CR-attached | host: Bos | place: Iran: Karaj | collected 2018-10 | reverse complement strand
CGGCGTCACGTCGGGCGCAAAGGCGTTGCCCCTGCGCAGCAGCAGATAGACGAAGGCGATGAGGGCAGCCATGGCCGCTCCGCCATAGAGCATGATATAAAGCAGTTGGCCTGAAGGTATGTCTTGGATGAACATTGGTTTGCGGTTTTGTACCTTTTCAAAGGTGCAAAGATACAAAATTCATGGGGCAATACGTGGCCTAATTCAATGAAAAATCGTGTTTTTCCAAAAAAATCAGAACTCCGAGGTGAAATGGAACTCGATGTCGGGGTATTTCTCCATGGCCATCTGGAGGGCGTAGGGCGACTCGGCAAGGAGATTTACCCCACCCGAATTTTTGCTTAATTTATTGATATTCAATATATTAGAAAGGTTTTTCATTCCTTTTCCTCTATTTTGTGGCTGCAAAATTACGAAAAAAAATCGAAATGAAAAACAGGAAATTTGGCAATAAAGCAACCTATTTCGCAAAGAAATCGTAATTTTGCAAAAAAATCCAATGGAAGTCATCAGATACATAAAAACAGGTTTGTATTTGCAAAGTCCGGCCTACATTTATACCTTTTTTATGGAAGAAATACGCGGACAACTCAAAAATGACTAACTTTGCACGGTTTTTTATAGCCTAATTTGAATGTAATTGATTAAAAATCATAAATTTACAAAGATGGAAAAAATTAAAGTAGGTATCAATGGTTTCGGCCGCATTGGCCGCAACGTGTTCCGCATCATTTGCGAACGTCCGAACTTAGAAATCGTGGGCGTCAACGACCTGACAAGCACCAAGGTGCTGGCCCACCTGTTGAAATACGACTCCACCCAGGGCAAGTTCCCCGGCACGGTGGAATATGACGAGACCGCACTGATTGTCAACGGCGTGCGTATCCCTGTCACTGCTGAGCGCGCCCCTCTGAACATCAAGTGGAGCAAGACCCCCGATGTGGTGGTTGAATCGACCGGCGTGTTCCGTTCGAAGGAAAGCAGCAAGGGCGGCTACGGCGACCACCTGAAGGCCGGTGCCAAGAAGGTCATCCTCTCGGCTCCCTCGAAGGACGCCATCGACGCTACCGTCGTGGTCGGCGTGAACAACAACGACCTGACCGACGAGGTGGAATGCGTCAGCAACGCTTCCTGCACCACCAACTGTTTAGCTCCTGTCGCCAAGGTGTTGAACGACCGCTTCGGCATCGAGCAGGGCTACATCACCACCATCCACAGCTACACCAACGACCAAGTCATCCTCGACGGTCCGCACAGCGATTTGCGCCGCGCACGTTCGGCTGCCATGTCGCAAATCCCGACCACCACTGGCGCCGCCAAGGCCGTGGGTATCGTCATCCCCGAACTGAATGGCAAACTCGACGGCATCGCCGTCCGCGTTCCTACGCCAACGGGTTCGTTGGTTGACCTCGTCTGCACGCTGAAGACCGAAGCCACGAAGGAAGAAATCAACGCCGCCATGAAGGAAGCCGCTGAAGGCCCGATGAAGGGCGTTTTGGAATACACCGAAGACCCGATCGTGAGCGTCGACGTGATCCATAACCCACACAGCAGCATCTTCGATGCACAAAGCACGATGGTGATGGGCAAGATGGTGAAGATCATGTCGTGGTACGACAACGAATGGGGTTATTCGAACCGCATGGTGGACCTTATCGAGATGATGAAATACTAATCGGCGAATTTGCTGTTTTTCAACGGCGAATTAAGCGAATTAAACGAATTTTTGTAGAGACGCGCCTTGGCACGTCTCTACTTTTTTTATTTGACGATGGTAATGGAACCTTGCAGGTGCAGTTTCTCCTCCCCTGTCGTGCCAAGATAAGTGATATCGGTGATATAGAAATAGGTCCCTGGCGGGCAATCCAATTTCGTCAATTTGCTTTTGCCGTCCCATTGGATAAGCGGGTCGTCAGTGTCGCAAAGGATATTGCCCCAACGATTAAAAATGACGGTTTTTGCACTGATTATCAAATCGGCACCTGTCACTTTAGGTTCAAAAATATCATTGTAGCCATCGCCATTAGGTGTGAATACATTGGGCAGTTGATACGAAAATTCTTCTATCGGTTCCTCATGGCCGATGCGCACCGACTTGATAGCGGAATAGTTGACCAAAGGCCGCATGATGCCTCCCATTGTGTAATGTCCAAAGGTTCGAACATAGTAATGATAGGTTTCGTCGCTGTCTACATCAGTGTCAGTGTATACCATTCCAGTCACAGTGGCAATCCGCACAAAACTGTTGTTTATTTCCTTGAAAACTTGGGTGCTATCGACGAGCCAAGGTACAGTTTCAGTCCATGAAAGGTTGGCTGCATCGTAAGAGCCATTGGCCGAAAGCATCACTGACGAGGCCGTTGTACTCTCGCCCATCAGTTGCTGGTTGGCGTCGCGCATTTGCACCTTATATAATAAGGTATTCGCCACCGCCAAATCGACATTTGAATCGAGGAAGGTTGTGTCGGCACCTTCGTAAACAATGGAAGTTGCGCCATCAAGGATACGAGTCAAAGTATAACTGAAGGGTGCAACATATTGGTCGTCAATCTCTTTCGGCTTTGTCCAACAAGTCATCACCTGACCCGAAACGAGGTCAATACTATCGTTGCTGACATGAGTTATCAATGGACTGTCGTTTTTCAATATCACGCAGGCGGCATCACTGACAATGCTCAGAGCACCATCGGGGAACTGCGCCAAGATTCGGTATTCGTATGCAATGCCTTGAGGGAGGTTGGCATCGGTGTATGAAGTTGTCGAAACATCATTCAAAGTAACGATAAGTTGATAGCCGTCTCGGATACCTGTCTCGCATTCGTCGGGTTGGTAGCCATCACAGCCAGCTTTGCGATAGACCAACAAAGCCACGGCATTGGGACAAGAATAAGCCGTCCACGACAGTGTTGCGTCATGGCCATGCACATCAACGGCCAAATTTTGCACTTTAGGAGCCATTACATTGATGGTCACCGTCTTGATATTCGTCAAACTAACTGGCGTGCCATTATCTTTGGCGTGAATCACCAGTTGATAGGGTGTGTTGCGAATGTGGGCATAATTGGTATTCCAAAGGAACTCCATCTGGGGTTGCATCCCGAAAGCCGTCTCTGGATTGAGTATGGCCGGACTGATGGGAAGCTCAAGTGGTGCGCCCGAAGCCGTCAAAGTGACATTGTTGCCGTTGGGGTCAGAGGCTGAAATGATGAAGTCGAGTTGTTCGCCCGCCACAAGGCAATATTGGTCATCGCATTGGATTTGTGGCAAGTCGTTGTTGCAACGAGAAATCAAAATCTGCATGTCACGGATGACGGAGCCGATTTTCACCCCATGCCGCCATTCCTCCACCATGATGGCCACATTGTATTCGCCTTGCAACACAGGAGCATCCCAACGCAATTCGCCCGTAACAGCATCGATTTCAAATGATTGAGAGGCTTGAGGCAAAGAATAACCCGCTATCTCCATTCCATCCTGTCCAAGACAGGTGACCAACTTATAGCTCAAACTATCGCCGTCAGGATCGTATGCCGAGGGATTATGCAGGTAAAGTTTGCCCACACAGCCCTTGTCGACAGGCGCATTAAGCAATTGTGCCGAATTGTTGTAGCCAAGGAACGGATTGATGACCAACTCCGTCTCGATGTGCATAGGCACCATCACCGAATTGGGTACGTTAATCACGCCATAGTTGCGGTTAGCGTCCTCCATACTAATGGTGTAAGTCCCTGAAGATGAATAGTTATGGACTCTCTTGTAGACATTAAGTGTGTAGTCATCGCCTAAGTCATGCAACACCACGCGGGGAATGTATTCCTCTGTGCCATCGCCCCATTGCACGAGCAAGGAATCGCGCTGCAAGCCAGCTGGACTGGGCGTGTAAGTATAGCAAGTGAGCGTAAACTCGTAGGCATTGCCGCCGAGCCAGGTGTAGGTAATCTCAGCCGCACGCTGGTGGGTCGCCTTTGCAGTGAAGGCGAAACAAAGCAGCAATCCGATGAAAAGCAATAGTTTACGCTTCATAATTCCTAAATCGGCACACCATATTCATATAGTGTATCACTTGGCAAGTCGATTCGTTCATTCCAAGAAATACAAGTACGACTGCTATCCAACTGTGCCAACGGCCACAAACCAATTTCAGTGGTTAGACTCTTGAAATCGTCTATGGTGTCAATGTCTTCTTTCACATCGTAACACACACGAAAGCCGTCATCGAAAGTCACCAACAACTTCCAATCATCACTCACTTTAAATGACTTAATTCTAGGTATCATAACGACTTTACTTGTATTATTGTGCAAAACTACGAAAAAATATGATATGAAATAGGGTGTGCAATGCAAAATCACACACCCTATCATTTTAATCTGCTTAAACAATTACTTGTTCTTCAGTAAATCGCGGATTTCTGCAAGGAGTTCCTCTTGCGTCGGGCCGGCGGGAGCGGCAGGAGCTTCAGGTTTCGGTTCTTCTTTTCTCTTCAGTTGGTTGATACCCTTGATAACCAAGAAGATGGAGAAGGCGATGATGAGGAAGTCGAAGACGACCTGCAGGAAGTTACCCCAAGTCAGGCAAAGCGCAGGTTTGACCACGGTCTCTCCGTCCATGACGGCTTCGCGAATCACCCACTTCCAGTCGGTGAAGTTGAGGCCACCCGTGATGGCACCGATGAGTGGCATGATGATGTCGGACACCAATGAAGACACGATTTTTCCGAACGCGCCGCCGATGACCACACCGACAGCCATGTCCATTACGTTGCCCTTCATGGCAAACTCCTTGAATTCTTGCATAAATTTACCCATAGCTATGTATTTTTAATTAGACAATTGGTTTTTTCAACTGCAAAGGTAGAAAGAAAACAAATTGATGCAAGAAAAAAGTTGAAAAACTAATTGGATACACATCATACCAGCAGGCCTCAGCAGGTATGTCATCCCTACGGAAGCACGTGGGCAAAGGCATGGGATCTATACCTGATGAGGCCGTCCTTTTAGGTTCTGCATCTTTGAACCGCCTCCTATAGATTCCAAGCCGACGCGCATACCTCCGTAGGAATGACATAGGAGGCTAACAGGAATGACATGGGAGACTTGGTCGCTAAAACTCAGAAGTGAAGTGGAACTCAATGTCTGGGTATTTCTCCATGGCCATTTGCAGGGCGTAGGGAGATTCTGCCAGGAACACGTCCCTACCCTCTTTGTCCTCGGCGAGGTTCAAGCCTTTGCGCATCTTGAAATCAGCGAGTTGGGCTTCGTTGGTGCTGGTAATCCAAGCGGTCTTATAAAGCGAAATGGGTTCGTAACGGCAAGAGGCGTTGTACTCATGCAGCAGGCGGTATTGAATCACCTCAAACTGTAACTCACCCACCGTGCCGATAATCTTGCGGCCTGTCATCTTACCTGTAAATAGCTGAGCCACACCCTCATCAGTGAGTTGCTCCAAGCCTTTGGCCAACTGCTTCGACTTCATTGGGTCAGCGTTTTCTACATAGCGGAACTGCTCGGGCGAGAAGCTGGGGATACCTTTATAATTAAGCACCTCTCCCTCGGTCAATGTGTCGCCGATTTTGAAGTTGCCGGCATCGTAGAGACCCACAATGTCGCCTGGATAGGCCTCGTCCAAAACGGACTTCTTCTGCGCCATGAAAGCCGTTGGGTTGGAGAATTTCAATTCGCGGCGTTGGCGCACATGGAAGTAGTTCTTGTTGCGCTCAAAGCGGCCCGAAACCACTCGTACAAAAGCAATGCGGTCACGGTGGTTGGGGTCCATGTTGGCGTGAATCTTGAAAACAAAGCCCGTAAATTTCTCTTCGGTCGGCTCGATGCGGCGTTCCACCGTATCGCGGCCAATTGGCGTAGGCGCAATCTGAATGAAACAATCTAACAACTCCTTCACACCAAAGTTGTTCAAGGCAGAACCAAAAAACACTGGGCAAATGTCACCCTTCAAATAGGCCTCTCGGGAGAAATCGTCGTAAACACCTTGCACGAGCTCCGTCTCGTTTCTCAAAGTTTCAGCGTCCTCACCAAGCATCTTGTCCAGCTCGGGATTGTTCAAGTCGTCGAAAGCGATGCCTTCCGTAATGTGTTGTTTGTCAGAGTTGAACAGATAGAGGCTCTTGTCATAGATGCTGTAAACGCCCTTGAATTTCGGTCCCATGTTGATAGGCCAGCTCAGCGGCGTGAGGCGGATGTTCAGCTTCTGCTCTATTTCGTCCAACAATTCAAAAGCATCCTTGCCAGGACGGTCCATCTTGTTGATAAAGACGATGATGGGCGTATTCCTCATGCGGCACACCTCAACTAATTTCTCCGTTTGTGACTCAACACCTTTAGCAGCATCAATGACCACGATGACACTATCCACAGCAGTCAAAGTGCGGAAAGTATCTTCTGCAAAGTCCTTGTGGCCAGGAGTATCCAAGATGTTGATCTTGATACCTTTATAGTCAAAGCCCATAACAGAAGTCGCGACCGAGATACCACGCTGCCGCTCGATTTCCATCCAGTCGGAAGTGGCGGTCTTGCGGATTTTGTTCGACTTCACGGCACCAGCCACCTGAATGGCACCGCCGTAAAGCAGCAATTTCTCGGTCAAAGTGGTCTTACCCGCGTCGGGGTGGCTGACGATGGCGAAAGTCCTCCGCCTGTTGATTTCATCTAAAAAAGCCATAGGTAAATTGTTTTCAAAAAAGTGTGCAAAATTAGGAAAAAAAGTATATTTGCAAAATATTTCTAATCACTCAAAATGAGGTTACTCTCTTTTCAGCATGAGGCCATTCGTCGCATATAGAGAAAAAGTTGCCAAATCGTTATCAATGTCTTTACCATTTCCTTTTAGGGTCTTTATGGTAACATGTATTCTGGCCATCAGCCTCAACCTAACGGCACAGCAAGCCAATTGCATCGATCTGAGCAATCTCCATGCGCCTTACATCCATTGCACTTGGGGTAATTGCGACAATCCTTATCTTCACTCAGGAATCAAAGAAGGCCGACACACGGTCATTACGCAACAAGGCACTGACAGCAATACGGGAGACAGTCTCAAGATGATCCCAGAAGGCGAAACATATTCCATCAGATTAGGCGATGATTTAGGAGGTGCACAAGCAGAAAGCCTTTCATGCGACATAATGGTTGACACTACAGAGTTTGACATCCTGATCCTAAAATATGCAGCGCTATTGCAAGTTCCCAATCATACGCCTGACTCGATGCCTCGGTTCACTTTCGACATTGTTGACATGCAAAACGAACCCATCGACACATTATGTCTTTCTGCTGATTTTGTTGCCAGCACTTCATTGGGTTGGAATGATTATGAACACACCTTATGGAAAGACTGGACAAACATTGGTGTTGACGTATCGGGTTTCCACGGCGAAACCATCCGTATTAGACTAACCACATACGACTGCAAAAAACACGCTCATTATGGATACGCATATTTTACCCTGGCTTGCGACAAGAAACGAATAGAAACCTCCTTATGCGAAAAGGAGGACGAATATGTCTTTTCCGCCCCTACTGGTTTCAATTACCGTTGGTTTTGGGAAGATGATCCTGGGCACACCCTATCTACCCAACAAATCGCATCAGTGAGCGTTGGCAACACCGTTCGAATCCTGCAATGCGATTTGTCTTTCATCGAAAATCCCGATTGTGGTTTTGACCTATATATGGAAGTTGAGCGGACTATCCCTGTTTCCCAATTTGAAGTGCAACAGAACGAATGCAACAACCATTACACTTTCATCAACCAAAGTTTCATTTCTCATGACGGCATCCATCCTGATGGGAGCGAACAACTTTGCCCTGAGGTACTATGGGATTTCGGCGATGGACAAACCTCAACTGAAACCTCACCCACTCACACATTTTTCCCTGGAGACTATACTATCGCAATGATAACCGGCCTGTATGGATTTCACTGCATCGACACGGCCTATTACTTCCTTCATGCCGAAGCTGACACGACCCTTGACATAGTAGATTGCGATTCGCATTTGTGGAACGATTCCTCTTACACAGTAAGTGGCTCCTTCATGCAAGTTTTTTCAATCGCGCAAGACTGCGACAGCCTGGTTTTAATGAATTTGGACATGGAATACTATCCCGACTTTACCATTGAGGGTAACCATTGGGTCATTGGAGGCACAGAAATCCAATGGACCATGGAGAACTATCAAATCAACTTGAGCAACCCGAGATGTCACACGGATAGCGTAACCTGGATAGTTGACTGTCCAAATTGGCGAGCCATCCCAAGTGAAGACGGACTAAGTTGCGAATTGCATATTCATTCGTATCTGTTTCCTTCCGACTCTGTAGCCCTGCACGTACAAGTCTATAACCGTTGTGGCGTTGCCGAACAAACTTTTTGGATTCATACCACTTATTACGGCATTGAAGAAACAGATGCTGTGCCCCTCGCCTTAACTGTTTTCCCGAATCCAAATCCAGGGTTGTTTGACTTGAATATGAAAGGTTTATCAGGAGAAACCGTCATTGAACTATACGATAGTAAGGGAGTCATTGTCAAACGCTGGATACGATGCAATTCCACCAACGACGAAACCCTCCGTCTCGATGCTTCAGGCATTTCTGAAGGTATCTATTCTGTTCGCGTCCACAACGGAACACATTCAATTACAGAAAAAATAGTCATCATCAAGTAAGAATGGGCACAAAAAAAGAGCAACCCTCGGGTTGCTCTTGCGGTCCGGACGAGGCTCGAACTCGCGACCTCCTGCGTGACAGGCAGGCATTCTAACCAAACTGAACTACCGGACCAGCCTGAAAAAGAACTCTATTGCTTTGCTTTGCGGGTGCAAAAATACAACCTTTTTCAATACTGACAAGCTTTTTTTTTCATTTTTTTGAAAAAATTTCGTCAATATCCAGCAATCGTTTGATTTCTAACATTTTACTTTTTCGCCTGTTCGTACCCAGCACGCACGGCCTGAATGTTGAGGTCAACGACCTCTTGGCCTTTCTTGCCAAAAATGTGAGCGATGGCCTCCTCAATCTTCTCCATGGAGATGCCGAGATAAGGCACCGTGGCACCCAAAAGCACCATGTTGGAACGAGCCTTCAACTGCTTGGCAATCTCGTTAGCATTGAAGGAAACGACATGCTCTAACTTGTCCAACTCAGCGTTAATCTTCTCCATATCAGGATAATTGCTGATGTTGACGAAGGGGTCGTTGTTGGTAATGACCCAGCCTTCCTTGCTCAGCCAAGGCAGATAGCGCAGGGCTTCCATAGGTTCGGAAGAAAGGATGATGTCGGCCTGACCTTCGGGGATGACATCGGCGAAAATCTCGTCATCGGAGATGCGGAGGTGCGAAAACACCGAGCCGCCGCGCTGCGACATGCCGTGGATTTCGGACTGTTTCAGGTTCATGCCCATATTCAGAGCGGCATCAGAGATAATCTTGGCCACCGAAACGATGCCGTCGCCACCCACGCCGCATAATACTATATCTTTTTTCATTATTCTGTGATTTAAGATTTAAAATTTAAGATTCAAAATTCCGATTGTAGAGACGCAAAATTTCGCGTCTCTACCAACGAAACATTATTTCTTCATGTGCTTTTTGAGTTCGACGATGCAGGTGCGGTGCGGGATGATGACCGACACGCCGTTGTAATTCACCTCTTCCTCAATGACCTTAACATTCTCCTCGTGGTTCTTCGGCAGCGGGATGATGTCACGGATGTGCTCAGGTTCCACACCAAGACCTTCGCAAATACGGCGGATCTTGTTGTGTGCCGACGAAGGTTGACCACCTGTCATGGCAGTGATGTCGTTGTCAAGAATCATGACCACGACGTTGGCCTTCTCATTGACGCAGTCCATGAGACCGGTCAGGCCGCTGTGACCGAAAGTACCGTCGCCGATGACCGCCACGCTCGGGAAGATACCCACCTCGCTGGCACCCTTAGCCATGGTAATGGAGGCGCCCATGCACACGCAGGTATTGATGGCACCCATGTTGAAGCCCAAAGTATAGCAGCCGATGTCGCCGAACACCTTGCCGCCTTTATGGTTGGCCAACACAGCGTTCAAAGCATTGTAGCTGTCGACATGCGGACAACCCTGGCAGAGCGCGGGTGGACGGTTGGTGACCACCTCCGGCACCTTATATAATGTAGGCACATCCATGCCGAGAGCCTTGGCCACCTTTTCGGCGTTCAACTCACCATCACGACGAATGGTTTCGTCGAGACGACCCATGACATTCTTGCCCTTGCCGAGGAAGCCCTTGATGAGCTCCTCAACGAAGGGTTGACCGTCTTCGAGGACGAGGATTTCGTCGCACTCGTCGTACAGTTTGTTGATCATATCGTAAGGCAGCGGATATTGCGTCACCTTGACGACAGGGTAGGGGCATTTACCATCGGGGAAGTTCTCCATCAGGTAGTTGTAGGCGATACCCGTAGTGATGATACCAATGTTCTTCTTCGGGCCGTCGAAATACTTGTTGAAGCCTGATGTTGCAGAAGCCTCTTCAAAAGCGGGCTGCTTGTCGATGAGGTCGCGATACAAACGTTTGGCATTGGCCGGCAGCAGCACGAACGACTTGGCGTCAGCGGGTTCGGTAAGCTCGTTTTGCGGACGGACGGGCTTGCGCACCACGCCAGCGCGGCTGTGGGCCAGACGGGTCGGGATGCGGTAAAGCACTGGTGTGCCGAGCTTCTCACTCAGGTCGTAGCCGTAGTGTACCATGTCGTAAGCTTCCTGTTGATTGGAAGGCTCCAGCATGGGAATCATGGCCCAGTGACCATAGAAGCGGCTGTCCTGTTCGTCTTGCGACGAGAACATGCTCGGATCGTCGGCCACCACGACGAGAACGCCCTTGGTGCCGATGATAGCAGCGTTCATGAAAGGGTCGCCGCACACGTTGAGACCCACGTGTTTCATGCAGGTCATGGCGCGTTTGCCGGCGTAGGCCACGCCGATGGAAGCCTCAAGGGCCGTCTTCTCGTTGGCGCACCAGTTGGCAATCACGCCGAGTTCCTTGGCTTGCTTCGAGTTGATGACATACTCTGTGATTTGGGTTGAAGGCGTGCCCGGATAACTGTTGATGGCCGAGCCGCCAGCATCGATGAAGCCCTGTGCAATGGCCTCATCGCCTAAAAGCAATAATTTCTCCATATCTATATTCTAAATTTCAAATTTAAGATTTAAAATTCAAATATTTTAGGGTCGCTTCGCGTCATTGCGAGGCACGAAGCAATCCAATTTTCAGATTTGGGCAAAGATACGGATTATTTTGATACGCGCAAGAAAAAAGTTATAATAACTTATGGATGCCCATGATTTGTGTCATCAAGGCTTCATCCTCATTGTCTTTTTCATGCCAAATAATATAATCGGCCAACAAGCGCTTGCCTTCTTCGGGCCATTGTTTGGCCATTCTGGCGCGGACGGTCGCTTCATCACAATGGTCACGGAGCATGGCACGGCGCAGACGTGTTTGTTCCGATGCCGAAACCATGATAATGGCATCAAATTGCTTTTCCAAACGTTTCTCGAAAATCAAGGCGGATTCAAACAAGACGTATGGGACGTTTTGCTTTTCCGTCCATTGCTCGAAGTCGACGAACAAAGCTGGATAAAGGATGCCTTCCAAATCGCGTTGGGCGGTTTCGTCGTGGAAAATCAGGTCGGCCAAATACTTTCTATCAATTTCAGTATCAGAAAGGTAGATTGCATCACCAAAGCGAATGACTAATTTTTCGCGCACATCGGGATGGAAATACATTTGCTTGGCGGCATCATCACTGTTGTAAACAGGAACGCCCAAATGTTGCCTAAACAGCTCACAAACCCACGACTTGCCGCTGCCGATGTTGCCAGTGATAGCGACTTTTTTCATTGCACAATCAGATACTCGACTTTATCAGGGGAGGCACTTAACACCTGAACGTATTGAGGCCATGAGGCAAGGCGCACATCCAACAAAGGCTGCAAGGCCTCAAGTTGTTGCCTATCGACCGCCACACTGAAATCCTCAGGCACGATGGAAGCGTAATCCTTGATGGCCACGAGACACTTCACCTTTATCGTCTCAGGGAAAAAGCGCACTTTCAGGCTGCCAGACACTTTGATAGGCACCTCAATATCTTTCTCGGTGAACTTCTCCACATTGACCTCTACCGTCACTTCTTTCACGTTGGAACGAATCTTTCCACCTAACAAATCAAGACCCACCGTCTCACGGAAGCCCTGACTCACATTGGTTTTCGACACTTTGAGCGTTTTCACCGACTTCACCGTATCGATGACCTCTTGTGGACCAAAAATGGTTATCGTAGACGGATCAATTGTGGGAATTCCGTACACATCGTACTGCCTTTGAGGTTTGATATCCGATTGAAAAGCGATAGGCACGACCTTCGACTTCAACACATCCATGTTGAAATAGACTTTGTCGTCGTTCATAACCACATCGGAAGTGCCAATGCCCAAAAAGTTGGCGATTCGCTCAGCCACATACTGACTGCTGAACGAATACGTGTTGCCTGTTTCCTGACGATAAGGCACTTCGTTCAAAGGGATGGTAACGACACGCTTCGGTTCCCTGATCATCTTGCATCTCAACGTATGGAAACCGTCGGTATTCAACGACATTTTCACCACAAGTTCGGGTGATGAAATCCATTTGTCGGCAGGTACTTCCTCAAGCTGAAGGGAAAAAACCGTCTGTGTCGAATAGTCATTCGACAGCTTAATCAGCAGCCACAATGCCGTTGAGATAGCGAGGAAGACAAGAAAAGTAAGAACAGAACGCTTGTTCTTGGGTTCTGCCTTTTCGTTGATTCGCTCCATCACTTCAAAAGTTAAGCCTGACCAACGCGAGCGCCATTCTGGACGAGAGCCGTCTTCTCAACCTCCACTTCGACGTTGGGAGCAAGCGAGATGACCACAGTAGATTCCTTCACGTCGACCACCTTGCCATGGAAGCCACCGATGGTGACCACTTTGTCGCCTTTCTTCAGACCCTCGCGGAATTTCTGTTCTTCCTTAGCCTTCTTCGACTGCGGACGAATGAAAAACAGCCAGAAAACGACTATCAAAAGGACGATGAAAATGAGGCTCGACCATGGGGAGCCGCCTGGTTGGGCTTGCCCTTCGGCTTGCAGTAAGATAAATAAGTTATTCATAATGTGTTATTTAAGATTTAAAATTCAAGATTTAAAATTTGGGCGGCCCTTCGACCCTTCGACAGGCTCAGGGCTCAGGGGCCTTAACTTAGTATTGATCTGGGGTTTGTACTTTGCCTTTGATGCGTAACACGGTCTTCGAAGGGATGGCATTCGACATCACGGTCAAGGTGCGGCTTTGGAAACCATGATGACCACTACTGTTATATGTAACCTTGATGGCACCGCTCTTTCCAGGTTCAATGGGTGCATGCGGATAATCGCCCACCGTGCAGCCACAACTTGAGTTTACATTGCTGATGAGCAAAGGTAGTTCGCCTGTGTTCGTGAAATGGAAAGAATAGGTCACCACCTCGCCTTGCAGCAGGGTACCAAAGTCGTGTTCCGTCTTCTCAAAACTGATGATAGGCCGCTTGTCGGAGGGTTTCGTGGCCGATTGAGGGCTGGTCACCAAATCCGTCGAAAGTTGGCCTTCGTCTTTCTTCTCGCCGCATGACGAAAGAAGGAACAAGGCCAAAACCAAAACTGAACAAAAATATTTCATCGTGGTTTTCATTATCTTTGCGTTTTCAATATCATCACAGAACCTTGATAAGTGGCATCGTTTTTCAAGCCTTTGCATTTCAGCACATAAAAATAGGTGGCATCAGGCAGGTTGTCTCCATCCCAATTGTTCTGATAGTCCTTGGAATGGTACACAATCCTACCCCAACGGTTGAAAATGGTCAGTTCCGTCGACTCATAATAGCGGCTCAAAGGCTCGTAGCTCTCATATTCCAAAGACGATCCACCCTCATCGCCGCCTCTCGACTTAGGCATATCGCTGCCGCCGTCCAAAGAGATGATGAAGTAATCGTTGATACCGTCGCCATTGGGCGTGAACACATTCGGAATCTTCAGTTTCACAGGTTCCACTCTGATGGTATGATAATAAGTGGTGTCACAACCCTGAGGGTTATACACTTTCAATTCCGTGGTGAAATCACCTGTCTCAACATACGTGAAACGCGGTTCAAGTTCAGTTGAAGTGATGTTGTACTGTTGGTTCAGAATCCAGTAGAAATTGCTGATATCCAATGTGTCAGCCGAAAGATTCTCGAAAGAATAGGTCTCATGCGGATTCTGAAGGTAAACCGTGTCGCCTGGGTCGGTGTCGATTTCCACCAAAGGATTGGGATAAGCCTTCAGCTTGACACTGTCGCGCTGCAAACAACCCCTACCATCGGTCACCTTTATATAATAATACTTGTAGGCCTGAAGCCCAATCGCCCATGAAGGATCGTTAGGCGCAATATGCAAGGGGCTCACATCCCACTGATAGTTGAAAGGCGGTTCGTAGACGTTTCCCAGACTGTCGACTGCGGCTATCGCTTGCGCATCCCTGCCGTTTTCCTCCTCATAATTGCTGCATGTCAATTTCAACTGCCTGAATTTGACAGAAAAACGCGGCATCACTTCCACTGTGAATTGCGGACTGCAAATCAAACTATCGGTGGCAGTCTCTCGGATTTCTACCGTGTAGGTCGTCGTGGAAAAAGGCCGCACCGTAATGCTGTTGGTGGTCTTTCCGCCTGGACTCCACAAAAACGAGTATTGATAATAGGGCGGCACGCTGAGCGTCACGGGAGATTCGCTACAAATGGGCATTTCCACATTGCAGGAGATTTCGCATGGATCCGGATCCTGGGCTTTTGCAAAAGCCGTCACAACCAACGCGACCAACAGCAGCCAGACCTTTCTTATGATGGTATTGCTTCTCATTCCAAAACAAATAATTTGCAAAAATAGGAATTTTCCATTGACAAACGCAACAAGTCGCCAATTATTGTATCAAACGGAGCCTTACAACTTCACCAACTTGACCACTTTGCCCATCTGCACAGGCGCACCGTAATTGACCACATAGACACCTGAGGCCCAACCGCTTGCGTCAATCTCAATCGCATCCATGAAACGAGCCTTGACCATCTCCGTGCCGTAAACATCGAAAACGGTCACATCCGTGAAGCCCTCCCTTTCCGACTTGATGACAAACTTGCCGTTGGTCGGATTGGGGTATAGTCCTTCGGAAATCTCAATTTCAGGTATCGGCACGCTGGGTATCAAAGCCTTCCACGAGGCCTCCCAACCCGCATCGGTGGTGAGACAGTCAGAACGGAACTCAATGCACATCACGTTGCCCGAGGCCTGCACCATGCCTGGACTCTCCGTGTTCCAACGACCGATTTTTGGGGCAAAAACATTGTCGCCGTCGTAAATCCGAAGGAAATCGAAGTCCGTCTCCAAGCTGAAGCTTTCAAAATCGATGGAAATCCTTGATTCTTCAGGGCCACGAATCACCCAAATCTTACGCTCGTCGTTGTCGTAATTCTGATGGTCGAGACGACCTTCCTCGCCTTCTATCACCGTGACAGGCGTGCCCTCATTGATGAGTTTGTAGTAGTAATCCCAATTCCAATACGGTCCTGGGTCGGTGTGCGACTGGTCGGGATAATGCTGGTGCCCCTTGATTTGGACGCACGACCCTTCGCCGCCGAGGTTATACAAGCCATTGTTGACGCAGAAACCATTGTCTAAGGTGTCGCGGTCGTGGGTACGCCATCCGTCGATGGTATCATAACGCGAGCAAATGCTTCGCACCAAATTGGCTGACGACTGGTACATCTCTTCGGTGAAAAACTCCCAGACGTTACCGTAAGCCTCATGCTCGATGCCGATGGTATAGCCGTTGGCGCTGCGGGCGTGCCAAGCCTTGTCCTTTTCAAGTACCATTTGGGTTATCTGACCGTCAGCAGAGCGGATGACATAATGCGCCGAAACCTGCGCCTCACAGTTCTTGAACCAACTGATGCAGCCTGCATAACTTCCTTCTGTATAATGAATTACCACTGCACTCACTTCTTTGGTACGTGGTTCCCAATTGCATTCTGGTGCTGGGTCCCAAATGGCCGGTGGATAGTCGGGACTGCGCGTAATGCCCAACTCAGGTGAGGTGAGCATTTCGTAATGCTCAGCAAAAACCGATTTCAGGTCAATGTCGTATTTCGGGAAGCCGAATCGCTCAGCCTTTTTAGCGTCATTCAGGAAAGTACACACCGAATACAACATCGACTGCATGGGATAAATATCCTTCTCCTCTCCTATCGGCAACTCCGAAAGTTGTTGGATGACTGAAAGATAGTCCTTTGTTTCGGCAGCTTTGCTTTCCTTTGCCAGATGGTCAAAAGCCTTCGCGTATGCCAACACATTCTTTTCGGGACTTTCCAAGATTTCCGCTTCCGAAATACCCGAAAGTTCCGACACAAGATGCAGGTTTTCACGGAAATAGCCTTTGCCGTCTTTCACCAGACCCATCAAGCCGTAGGCACGCGGCATGGCATCGGGGCCGTCGTGGAAATAGTTGGCATCGGTGAGGTGATGGCAATGGGTGTTGGTGAAGGAGATGGCTTCTAATAGGCCTTTGGGGATGTTGGGGCAAGCCTCATAAGCAGATTGGAATGCGGATTTATACTCCTGGTTTTCTGCGGTTTGAGAGAATGCCACAATAGGCCTTGCTAACAAGAAAAGCAATAGTGTGGTGATTTGTTTCATTGGGTGATGAGATTGAGATTTCGATATGCAAAAATAGAAATAAATCATACCCTATCGGCAATTATGCCAGGAATAAATTGTACACCTTTGTGTCCAAAAGCGGCATTGAGGTTGGCCACATAACGCTGCAATATGCCCTCCTCGTCACAAAAGCCATTCAGCGCGGCTATACTGACAGGCTTCTCGAAACGCTTGTATTTGCATTCCACGGCCATCTTCCGTTGCGACCCTTCCACGACGAAATCGACTTCCGTGCCGTTTTGCGTTCGATAGAAACTGATGCTATCATCGGCCTTGCGATTGCGCCATAATTCCAACAGAATCTCATTCTCAAAGATGGCTCCGTTGTCCGTCCTGAAAGGCATCTCGCTGAAACTACCGTATATGATGTTGCGCAAGCCCAAGTCACAAAAATACACCTTCTTCATCTTTCCGATGACCTTTCGACGGTTGGTGAAAAACGGATCTATAAGTTTGATGACATACATCTTTTGCAGCAGGCCAATATAAGTTTCACAATCATTATAAGGCAAGCCACTCTCACGGCTCAATTCATTGACATTGACCAAATTGCCAATTTTTGCCGCCAACAATCGCAGCAGTTTGTTAAAACCCACAAAATGTTCGTTGGCCACATATCGCCTCACATCATTGAGCAAATAGGTCTGGTAAATGTCGTTGAGCAGTTCCACTTTCTCTTCGGGATGAGCGGTCAAGGCCGTGCGGGGCAATCCACCATAAATGAGATAGTCCTGATAAGCGGCTTGCAGTTCGGCTGTCAACGCCTCATCCGAAGCATCGTCAAGGGTTTGCTGCAAGCGAAACAGGTTCTCGTCCCTAAACAGCAGATACTCTGAAAACGAAAGCGATAGCACCTCAATAATGCGTACCCTGCCCGCCAGCGACTCTTCCACATTTTTCAAGATGTCGAGACTTGAACTGCCCGAGCAGAGGATTTTCAGCCGTTCGTGTTTGTCAGTCAGGAGTTTCAGCATGGTGGATATGCCGTTGATAAATTGAAACTCGTCGATCATCAGCAGGCCTTCCAAATTTTCATTCAAATAGACTCGCAGATATTGTTCGATGGTGCTCAATTTCTGGAATCTTTCGGCCACTTCCGCATCCTGACCATTGAGGAACAAGGTGTTGCGGAAGCCCTCGACAGGATACATTTTCATGATAGAGGTCTTCCCCACCTGCCGCGCACCTATCAATACTGCTATGGGCAGCAACTTGAAAGCCTCCGTGATTTTCTTCTCGTATTTTTCACGTCGTATCATATCGTATCAATGACAAATTCGATGCAAAAGTACAGTTTTTTGAGAAATTCTGCAAAAATCCATAGAGAATTTTTGAAAAATATTAAAAAAACACCAAAATCCATATTCACGAACCCACAAACGACAGGGATTGAAACCACCTGCATATCCACCCTGTCACCCCCGATGGGGTTCTGTCGGTGGTATTCGTTTTTGTCGGCTGTGAAAACACAGAAAATAATGGATTTTTCTTCATTTTTTGTGTTAAACAAATGAATTATGGAATAAAAACATTATTTTTGCCGCAAATAGTTTTTGAACAGATGGAATTTATAGACAGAGAAAACGAAATCATGCGGCTTCGGCATGTTTTAAATCAAGAGAATGCGTCGCAATTCGTCATCATTTATGGACGAAGACGCTTGGGGAAATCCACGCTTATTCGCCATGTTTTGGCAGACAACGACCTCTATTTCATGGCAGACCAAACCGAAGAAAGTCAGCAACTTGCCTTACTGGCCAAGACCATCGGCACGAAAATCCCCGACTTCGACAAGGTCGTTTATCCCGATTGGGAAACGCTCATCGTTACCTTGGCACACCGAACCACCCAACGGTTCACGCTGTGCTTGGACGAATTTCCTTATTTGGTCAAAACCAGCCCAAGCCTGCCTTCCATTCTGCAACGACATATCGACAGTAAGCAACTACCATTCAACCTCATCATCTGCGGCTCGTCGCAACAAATGATGCAAGGCTTGGTGCTCGATGCTGCTTCGCCACTCTACGGTCGCAGCGATGCCATTCTGAAACTTGAGCCTATTCCCATCAGGTATTTGCAAGAAATCCTGCATACCGATGCCGTGCAAACTGTAGAGGAATCAGCGGTTTGGGGCGGCGTTCCCCGCTACTGGGAAATCCGTGAGCAAGCAGCCTCGCTGATGGAAGCCGTCGCCTACAGTATCATTGACCCTAATGGCACTCTATACGATGAGCCGTCAAGGCTGTTTCTTGATGATTTCCAACACACTACGCAATCTTCTACCTTGCTTTCCCTCATCGGCAATGGAGCCAACCGACTCTCCGAAATCGCCGGACGAATGCAGAAAAACGCCACCGACCTTAGCGGTCCGCTCGCCAAACTCATCAACTTGGGCTACCTCGAGCGCGAGACCCCTTTCGGCGAAAGCCCACGCAACAGCAAACGAAGCTATTACCAGATTTCCGATCCGTTCATGCGCACCTACTACCGTTATGTGATTCCCAACCGCTCGCTAATCAACCTGAACCGAAAAGACATTGTGGCCAAGACCATCAGCGACACCTTCTCCGATTTTGTGGCTGCACAATGGGAACGCATTTGCCGAAACGCCGTCAGCGGCAACCAACTGCTCGGCACAACTTGGGGCATGGCATCACGTTGGTGGGGAACGGTCATTATTAATAAGGAAAAGAAAAACATAGAGTTGGATGTGGTGGCTGAATCCTTGGACAAAAAGAAAATCCTCGTCGGCGAATGCAAATGGACAGAAGGCGAGCAAGCTGGAAAACTCTTCCACGACCTTGAAACAAAGGCACATGGCTTGCCCTTCGCAAAAGACAAGGAAATCGTATATGCACTGTTCCTAAAACGACCAGCAACGGACGGCATCACCGACCATGTGTTTCTCCCACAAGCCATTATTGACGATTTCAAACCAGTTATATAATTATATTGTTACAACATAATGTTTTTAAAACATAATTATTACGATTCAAAATCCATCACATTTAATAATTTTCCACCCAAAATCAAAAAAACGCGCCATCATCGTACAAAATCACTACCTTTGCAAATTCTAACGAACTGTTACAGTAAACAACAATAAAACATCATAAAATGAACACGCTCAACGATTTTCAGAAAGAAATTCTCGCTGGCATTCCCGATGAACTGCCGGAAGTGAAGCCTTACGACACCACCATCAACCATGCGCCCAAGCGCAAGGACATTTTGACCAAGGCCGAGAAGAAACTGGCCATCCGCAACGCTTTGCGTTACTTCCCCGCCAAGTTCCACGCCACTTTGGCCCCCGAATTTGCTGAGGAGTTGGAGAAATACGGCCGCATCTATATGTACCGTTTCCGTCCCTCTTACAAGATGTACGCCCGTCCGATTGAGGAATATCCCGCCAAGTGCAAGCAGGCCGCGGCCATCATGCTGATGATCCAGAACAACCTCGACCCCGCCGTGGCGCAGCACCCGCACGAACTCATCATCTACGGTGGCAATGGCGCCATCTTCCAGAATTGGGCGCAGTACCGCCTCGTGATGCAGTACCTTGCCAACATGGACGAAGACCAGACCCTCGCCATGTACAGCGGTCACCCGATGGGACTCTTCCCCTCGCATAAGGACGCCCCGCGTGTGGTGGTCACTAACGGCATGATGATCCCGAACTACAGCAAACCCGACGACTGGGAGCGCTACAACGCCCTCGGCGTGACGCAATACGGCCAGATGACCGCCGGCTCCTATATGTATATTGGGCCCCAAGGTATTGTCCACGGTACTACCATCACCGTGCTCAACGCAGCGCGCAAACAGGGTGGCAGCACAGCGGGCAAACTGTTCGTCACCGCTGGTTTGGGTGGCATGAGTGGAGCCCAGCCCAAGGCCGGTAACATCGCCGGTGTGGTGAGCATCACCGCCGAAATCAACCCGGCCGCCACGCAGAAACGCTATCAGCAAGGCTGGGTCGATGAAGTATATGACAACATCGAGGAACTCTTCAAGCATGTCAATGCCAGCCTCGCCAAGAAGGAAGCCCGCAGCTATGCCTACCAAGGCAATGTGGTGGACCTTTGGGAATATGCCGCAGAGCACGACATCCACGTCGATCTCGGCTCCGACCAGACCTCACTCCACAACCCGTGGGCAGGCGGTTACTATCCTGTCGGACAGTCGTTTGAGGCGTCGAAGACCATGATGGCCGAGAACCCCGAGCTGTTTAAGGAGAAGGTGCAGGCTTCGTTGCGCCGCCATGTAGCCGCCATCAACAAGCTGACCGCCAAGGGCATGTACTTCTTCGACTACGGCAACGCTTTCCTGCTGCAAAGCAGCCGCGCCGGTGCCGACATCATGAAAGAAGATGGCACCTTCCGCTATCCTTCCTACGTGCAGGACATCATGGGTCCCATGTGCTTCGACTACGGCTTCGGTCCCTTCCGCTGGGTGTGTGCTTCGGGCAAGCCTGAAGACCTCGCCGTCACCGACGACATCGCCTGCGAAGTGCTTGAAAACATCGCCCGCACCGCTCCCGCTGAAATCCAGCAACAGATGCGCGACAACATCCAGTGGATCCGTGGCGCACAAGAAAACCACCTCGTGGTCGGCTCGCAGGCCCGTATCCTCTACGCCGACTGCGAAGGCCGCACCAAGATTGCTGCCGAGTTCAACAAGGCCATCGCTGACGGTCGCCTGAGCGGTCCCGTCGTCCTTGGCCGCGACCATCACGATGTTTCCGGCACCGACAGCCCATTCCGTGAGACCTCCAACATCTATGACGGTTCGTCGTTCACCGCCGACATGGCCGTGCAGAACGTCATCGGCGACGGTTTCCGTGGTGCCACTTGGGTGAGCATCCACAACGGCGGCGGCGTAGGCTGGGGCGAAGTCATCAACGGCGGCTTCGGAATGGTCCTCGACGGCACTCCTGAGGCTGACCGCAGACTCCACTGCATGTTGCACTGGGATGTCAATAACGGCATCGCTCGCCGCAACTGGGCCCGCAACGAAGGCGCCACCTTTGCCATCAAGCGTGCCATGGAGGCTGAGCCCAGACTGAAGGTCACTTTGCCGAATTTGGTGGAAGACAAGATTTTGGAGAATCTGTTCTAATACACATAGAGACGGTGCATACACCGTCTCTACAAAACAAATCCTATATTTACGGATGTTTATTCCTTCACAAACCGTGTGGTGAATGCTTTGCCTTCGCCCACGGTTTTTAACATGTAAACACCAGCCGATTGGTCGCTCATATCGATTTGGAAGACACCTCCTGTATTGGCGGCGACCTGTTTCACCATTTGTCCCATTGCATTGAACACAAGGATTTCCAGTATGCCCTCTCCCGAAACATTGAGCAGACCATTAGTGGGATTGGGAAAGAGGTTAATTTCGCCTTTATTTTCGCAAACGCCGTCATACTCAAAATAGGCGACAATGTAAGTATCGTCCTCAACTACAAGGGTGCGCGGATTGTCAATATTGCCATCGCTCCACTGCGTAAAGTAATGGCCGCCTTCATTCGGAACAGCCTCAAAGACGGCCGTGTTGCCATTGTCGCAGCCAGGTTCTTGTATGAAGGCTATCGTCCCTTGCGTCTCATCTGATGAGGTCACCTCCAGCATGAAAACGTTACCTTCATGGATAAGGTCATAGTATTCGCTCCAGAAGTCCGAACCCTTGTATTCGGTCTCGGTACCACAGGGCACGATGATTTCTTCCAAATCTAAAGAATACAACCCATCAAAGCTATCGGGAGGAGTCATAGCTTTGATGCAGATGCTCCGCAGATTCGAGCAGTTATAGAATGAATTCTCAGAGAGGTAGGTGAGCGAAGCAGGCAAGGTGACAGAGGTCAGCAATACATTGTTATTATACCATCCAGGCCAAAATGCACAATACGCAATTGTCTCTATCCCTTCGGGAATTTCATAATGGGTAACGTTGTTTATTTGTGCATAACGTTTAGGGAAATAGGCAAAGATATGGTCGTTGTAAACGGGTTCAGCCAGACTTTCACAATCCATGAAAGCGAAGTCTCCTACTTCGGTCACAGAGTTTGGCAATTCGAACGTAGTCAAGTTTGTGCATAATTCAAAGGCGTATTTTCCAATGCTTGTCACCGATTTTGGAAGGGTAATTGAAAGCAAGCGTTCACACGACTCAAATGCCCCACCTGCAATTTGTTCGATGCCTTCAGGAATGACATACTCTGTGACAGGATAGTCCATGGGCATTAACGCAAAGCAATGAGCATTGAAGAGGGGTTCTTCAATGCCATAACACATGCCAAAAGCAAACTCTCCGACATAGGTCACGGAATTGGGGATAACCACCGAAGTCAAATTATAACAACCCAAAAACGCGCCGCCAGCGATTTGTTCGATACCTTCAGGTATGATATAGTTTGAAGCTGTGTCGCTTGGAGGATAATAAGCAAAGACTCGTTCGTTGTAAATCGGTTCCGACCAATTTGTCCCATAGAACGCGTCATCTCCAACAAAAGTGACTGAATTGGGGAAGTTGATAGTAGCCAGACTTTCACACGAATGAAACGTCGCATCTCCGATATAGGTTACGGAATTGCCCATATTTACGATTTCAAGATTCCTACAAGATAAAAATGCAGCATAACCTATTGAGGTCACAGAATTGGGCATAATGATGGAAACCAAACTATTGCATTCAGCAAAAGCATCAGGAGCGATTTTTTCGATGCCATCGGGAACCACATATTCCGAAGCGTAGCCATCGGGGAAATACGCGAAGATGTGCGAGTTGTAAAGCGGCTCAGACAAGCCACAATCATAGAAAGCCCACTCTCCGATACTATCAACGGATTCAGGCAATACCATTGAATTCAAGTTTCGACAGCTACGAAACGCGTATGTGCCAATGTTTACGACCGAATTGCCAATGTTGGCATCAACCAGATTTACACAATTGTAAAAAGCCCCATAGTCAATGTCGGTTACGGTGTTGGGCAAAACAACAGAGTGAAGCCCCGAGCAAGTGTTAAATCCATAATTGCGGATCTTCTTTACTGTGTAGGTGTTCGTGCCATCGGAAACGGTTTCAGGGATCACCATGTCGCCCGAGGGAGAATCACCACCTACTTTTTCAATGGAAACATCGTTCGTTCCCGCTTTCACGAAACAAAGAATGTTTTGTCCCGATTCGAGTGTGACCTGGAAACGCTGTGCCAAAGCCGTGAAGCTCACCATCAGAGCCATAAGTAGTAAAATCTCTTTTTTCATGTTTCTGTACACTGTTTCGTGTCGTGCGCAACTTTTTGTTTGCTCTACTGTCCAAAAGCAAATCAGACTTGTTAACGAAGTGAGACAGTAGATTTACACTTCGGAAAATTTAGCCTTGAAACGACTAAATAACGATGCAAATATACAATTTTTTTATTTAAACAAATAAAAAGAAGAGAATTTTTCCGTTTTTTTCTATAGCAAGTCGAGTTTTTTATCCTTTAAATACCTTAGGAATGTCAACAACGTCATCGCCCGCCTCAACTGGGTTTGGAATGAAAAGACGCCACCTTTGCCATCAAACGCGCCGTGGAGGCCGAGCCTAAATTGAAGGTTACCTTGCCGAATTTGGTGGAAGACAACATCCTTGAAGGATTGTTCTAATTGAATTGGACATTTGTAGAGACGTAGCGCGCTACGTCTCTACATTTTTTATTTCATTTGTAACCATTTTTGGTTATTTTTTATTATTTTTGCAGCCGAAAAACAATTTCATGTACGAAAACTATCTGGCATATCATCACATACCCTGCGGTGCAGTGCTCGACAGAATCAGGACGGAAGAGCATCTTACCCAACGCGAATTGGCCTCTCGTTCTGAAATACCCTACCAGAGAATCAACGACTTCATTGCCAATCGCAGAAGGATTTCACCAGACAATTCCCTTAGGTTGGAAAAAGCATTAGGAATTGATTATCAATGTTTTTTCTATCAGATTCAAACCAATTATGAGATTTTCCTCGCGACGAGTCATATTTCTGAACAATCACAACCCGACAAATCAAGATTCAGGAAAGCCTTGTTTTGGGACACAGATTTTGAGTCGCTTGATTGGCAACGCAATGCAGAATGGATTATCCAAAGGGTTTTTGAATATGGTAATGAAAACGAAATCAAAGAAACCATTCGATATTATGGCAAAAAAAAGATTACCAACGTTTTAGGCGGCATCAAAGACAGTTGGAATTCGGAGAATAGAAACAAAAACAATCAAAAGTATTTAGGCCATGAGATTGAGAAATAATGAGGAATAATAAGATGAAAGTGGGCGCAGCTGGTTAGCCGCGCCCACTTTTCATCTTTTCTTTGTCTCGCATCATTCTCTGCGTAGAACAATATCAACAGTGCCTTCCCAGGTGTTGAAGATGGTGTCGAAAACGGCATACCCTGTGGTCGTAAAGACGAACCCATTAGTGCGGCCTCCAAATTGGGATGGATCATAACAGGCAGCATCCGAAATAGTAGCCATACCTTCGGCATCCGTATAGGTATAACGCTCCCCATTCATAATGAGGTCTCCATCGAAACCGTCACGTTCCTCGGCTTTCACGCTCACATTGGACAACGCTTGGCCGTTTTCATTCGTCACACGAAAAGTCACAGGAGCTCTTTTGACGAACAACTCTCCATAAACATCTTGTTTACAAGCGGATATGGTCGTGAGCATCATTGTGGCCATAAATGCTAAAGTCATTTTTCTCATTTTCTTATCCCTAAATCCGTGACGGGAGCAACTTTTAATTATCAAAAAATCAGTTTCATGGCAGCAAAGGTACTACTTTTTTGGCTGGGCAAGCATTGCAAAGTGTTTTTTGTAATTTTACGCCTATGGAATTGAAATCAAACAACAACGAAAAAGGTCATAGTTCAAACACAACGCTCCATTCCTCACACAGTTTTTCTAAAGTCCAAGAAGCGTTGAGACCGCTTGTTTCTGGCAAACGAAACACTTTGATGGATTGTCCGAGCTGGTTTTGTAGTTTTTCTCCAAACTCTTTGTATTTTCCATAACCATTTATGGCTATCTTTGTTATAGTCGGATTTTTTCTAACAAAACCAACAATATCGTTTGGAATTCCTTCTA
>JAEEGG010007144.1_pt1 | contig 25929 bp, 23 predicted proteins | sample 9134161 | NCBI WGS metagenome assembly JAEEGG01 (sample SAMN16246543, study PRJNA631951) | gut metagenome | biome: gut microbiome; feature: rumen; material: CR-attached | host: Bos | place: Iran: Karaj | collected 2018-10 | reverse complement strand
GGTCCTGAACGACAGCTTCGGCATTGAGAGCGGTCTGATGACCACCGTTCACTCGGTAACCGCTACCCAGCGCACCGTTGACGGTCCCAGCGCTAAGGACTGGCGCGGTGGCCGTGCTGCCTGTGGCAACATCATCCCCAGCTCGACTGGCGCTGCCAAGGCTGTGGGCAAGGTAATCCCCGAGCTCGACGGCAAGCTGACCGGTATCTCGATGCGCGTTCCTACCCTCGACGTATCGGTTGTTGACCTCACCGTTAACCTGAAGAACCCCGCTACCAAGGAGGACATCTGCGCTGCCATGAAGAAGGCCAGCGAGGGTGAGCTCAAGGGTATCCTGGGTTACACCGAGGACAAGGTGGTTAGCAGCGACTTCCTGGGTTGCGCACTGACCTCCATCTTTGACGCTGATGCAGGTGTTTACCTGACCGACAAGTTCGTCAAGGTGGTTTCCTGGTACGACAACGAGATTGGCTACAGCCACAAGATGCTCGACCTCATCAAGGTGATGAAGAAGCACAACGGTTAATCTCCGAAATCTCTAACCGCATTTTCCCTGCAATGTGCCCTCGTGGCGACATTGCGGGGATTTTTTTTAATAAAAAACTATAAAATATTTGGAATATAGACTTTCTGTGATGTAACTTTGTAACCAATAAACCGATTTTTATTAACCATCTAAAACAATTCACGACAATGAAGAAATGGAAATGTGTTGTGTGTGGTTACATCCATGAGGGTGACACACCTCCCGAAGAGTGCCCCTTGTGCGGCGTAGGCCCCGAGGACTTTGAGGAAGTGACCGAGTAAACGTCACTGTCCCGCTGGTGGTACCGCGACATCGCCAGGATCAAGATTACAAATTGTTCAACTAACTAATAACTAATTACAAAACAGACAAACTGAAGAATTATGGCTAAGAAATGGATTTGCACCGTATGTGGTTATGTACATGAGGGTGACACCCCTCCCGAGAAATGTCCGCAGTGTAAACAACCCGCCGAGAAGTTCAAGGAACTCAAGGAGGACGAGGAAGTAACCTATGCCGCCGAGCATGTCATCGGCGTTGCCAAGGGCGTTGACCCCGAAATCCTTGCCGGCTTGAAGGCACACTTCGAGGGCGAATGCTCCGAGGTAGGTATGTATTTGGCAATGTCACGTCAGGCCGACCGCGAGGGTTATCCCGAGGTGGCCGAGGCCTTCAAGCGCTACGCATTTGAGGAGGCCGAGCACGCTGCCAAGTTCGCCGAGCTCCTGGGTGAGGTCGTTTGGGACACCAAGACCAACCTCGAGAAACGTATGGCTGCCGAGGCAGGCGCTTGTGAGGACAAGTTCCGCATCGCCAAGCTCGCCAAGGCTCAGAACCTGGATGCCATCCACGACACTGTTCACGAGATGGCCCGCGACGAGGCGCGTCACGGTCAGGGCTTCACCGGCCTGTACAACCGCTTCTTCAAGAAGTAAGCGATAGCCACATCAATAATAGAACGGGTGCCTGGGGACTCTCCTCAGGCACCCGTTTTGTTGTGTGTTTCACGGTATTTCCCACTAGGTATCTTGTGGGATTGCCTAATCAAGATTCATTCATACCATTGTTGTTACATTAGCACCTTTTTATGATAGTGGGTATTAGTAAATGGTGATCTCGTCAAGCAGGGTTGCGCTGTCGTAGTAGCTGTCGCCGATGTCACCGGTCTCAATGATGATAGTGGCTGTCTTGCCGTGGAACTGGCTGATATCGAAGGTGGAAGTCTGCCATCCGGTCATGTAGACGTCACCGCGGTCAAAGACGATAGTAGGAGATACCAGCGTGGGCGGGTATTGGTCAGCCAATTCATCGATAGCCTTGGAGAAAAGCACCTTGGTCTGGTGGCCGTCGGTGATAGAGATTTTCAAGTAGTCCTGATAGATGCTGCCTACATATTCCAGAAATTCCTCGGACAGGAAGTTCCATTTGATGGACAGAGTGTTCTCACTGGTAACCTTGAACGACTGTGAGATGCGGCCATAGGCCTCGGTATATCCCAATCCCGTTGACACGATGCCCATGTAGTAGCCCTGAGTGGGTTTCAGTGTGCCCAGCTTGGTGATGACGCGGCCGTCACCGTTGGTGTCCCATCCGTTGAGGTTGCCGTATTCAAAGTCACCGTTAATCAGGCCCATGTAGAACTTCATGTTCTTGCTGCCGTCCATCAGATAGGAATTGATCCAGGATTCATCATCTTCAGTCTCTGTGAAGTTGAGGTCGGCGATGTAGGCTTGGCCGGTGGTCTTGAGGTCATTGCCCACCATAGCCGAGAAAAACTCGTCGGCTTTGTCCTTGCACGTGCTGGTCAGTACTCTGGCCTTAAAGCCGAGGTAAGTCTTGGCGCCCTTGCTGATGAAGGCATTGGACAGTCGGTCGGTCTTCATGCTCTCGCAGGAACCGTTGAACACGATGCTGTTGGGCAGGGTGCCATTGACCTGGTTCCTGATGAACTTGGCGGTCACAGCATAGTAGGTCTTCCAGTCGTCCATGGTTACTATGCGGTAATTGCTGTTGAACAGGTTGTTGATGTCTTGAAGCAGAAATTCTGTAAAGTCGCTTACCAACTCTCGCGTGTAGATCAGGTTACCGCCCTTACCATGAGAGTCGATGATGATGATGCCATACTTGTTCAAGTCAAGCAACGAGGCTCTGGTGCATTCACTGTTAGCCAGGTAGTCCACATGCAGGTTGATGATGCTGTTCTTGAAGATCTTGTCCAACGAGGGCTGCATGTCAATGGCGAACTGGTTCTCATAGGGGGCCCAGATGAGCACATTCTTGTTTTGGATGATGTCGTTGGAAACGGTGTTCGCACTGGCTTGGGAAGGTGCCCGGCGAGGTGCGGGCTTGTCATTGATACCGCGAGTTTGACGTGAAAGAGGTAAACCTGGAGTATTGTGGCGGTCAGTCACGTTGCTGCCTCCCTTGATATTGCTGTTGATGGGGGTCAACAGTACCTCAGATTCCATGCCTGAAATATGGGTGATGGTGATGCATCCGTCCTCGTTGACGGCATTCTTTACTGTGGGAACGGTAGCGAGCCACTTCATGAGTTGTGAAGCCTTCTCATCAACGCTCATGCTGCTCATCTCGGCGAGTTTATGCTCAATTTGACGGTGGATATCCAGCAGGTTTTTCACATGTTGTGTAGCGTTCTGCTGATCAACCACAGTGAGGGTAAATACCGCCGAGAGACCTTCTACCTCACCCTCGTCCTCGCTAGTCAAGGCCGATACGCGGAAGCGCTTTGTGCCCTCGCTGTCATAGTTGAACGTGTGCTTCACCGAGTACACATTGTCGCCCTTGATCTCATCGCCATGCTCCAAGTTGCCATCGTCATACATGCTGCACACATCGCCCAACACCTGATTGTTGCCGTCAATCTCGATAATCTTGACGCTTGAGGGGATGAGCCTATCGTTGGGAGCAATGCTGACGGTAATCCACAGTTCAGTGGGAGTGTTGGTGTACAACACGTCATTATCTACCGTAGGTGTGCCTAGAAAAGTGAGGTATTTGTTCCTTGTGATGGTGATACTGGCTGCCGACCTGTTGCCGCTCTCGTCAACGGCATTCACCTGGATGGTGTTGTCGCCCTGGGCCAGTACCAGGTCGGTGATAGACCAGTTCTCAAGCCCCGTTGCCGTGCCCGATGATCCTGTGTTGGAATTGTAGTTGACCGACTTGAGCGATTGGTTATCACTCGCGGTACCCGAGATGACTACATTACCCTCGGTGGTAACAAATACATCATCGCTTGTGGGGTTGAGAATGTGGATGCTCGGCGCCTCGGTATCATATTCCTGATTGGAGTTCACAAACTCGTCCAAGCAGGACTGGAGGCCTGGCACAATCATTGCCAGCAGAATTGCACACACGGTTGATTTCACGTTCTTGAATAAATGTAGTAAGTTTGCCATAATCGTTTGGTTAATGAGTGAATAATTGTTTGAACGATGCAAAATTAGGGGTGTGTGCAGCCCCGTTCCAAACAATCTCAGGCTTACTGAACAAAAGGTAGGGATTAATGTATGAAATGCAAAGCTATCCCCCAAATGCCCCTCAAAAACAACCGATTCATCCGAACAATCTAAGGGCATCCGCCCTCAAACATATAACGAAATAAATACAATAAGGACAAGATATTAATATTCAGCTGAATAAAATCATTGTCCTTATTGTGCTGATTGTCTTCCTTTTTTAACATGAATGGCCATGAATAATCCATTAATAGAATTATTCATGACCCATTCATGGACATTCGTGTTCTTGTTTTTTCTGTCGGCTAATGACGCGAATGAGACTAATGGCATCCGCACCCAAACAAATAAGGAAAACAATAAATACAATAATGACAAAATATTGATTTCCAATGGAATACAAACATTGTTTTTATTGTATTTATTGTCTTCCCTTTTTTAAACTTTGCGGCTTCGCGACTTCGCGTGAGGTCAATCAAGCGCGGATGCCATCAGGATTTTTCAGATAACTCAGTTGTTGAAAGAACGTTGTCGTCGTGGAGTGGACTTAGCGGACGGCGATCTTCTTGCCCTGGTGGATGTAGATGCCGGGGGTCGTCGGCACGTCGGTGCCCACGGGCTGACCCATCAGGTTGTAGTAGTTCTGGTCGGTCACGGCAGCCGGCCGTTCCGTCACCACTTCGTCGATACCCACACGGTTATCGGGGTCATACCACCTGCCCTTGTAGATGAGCTCACCATTCTCAATCACGTGGCTCAAACCATAACCAACCTGAAGCCCACTGATAAAGGACTCAAAATAGAACAATGGCATTCCAGCCAATCCGTCATAACCGATCCCCTCAATGACTAACTCATCCTCAGCATACCATGAGTGAAAACGATGAACTTTCACCTGATGGCTACCTATTGACATCAACTCATTGCCAATGTATTCCAGATTATCGGTGCCAGGTGTATGAATCGATTGATACAGGGCATTCGGGTCATTGAAATCATAGAGAACAAATTCTTCATCGGTCGTCGTTAAGGGCAATTCTTGGTCTGGTTCACCAATGTAGCTGCCGATGCCAACAGGACATTGAGGATGCAGGATGCCGTCAGGGAGGATGGCATAGACAACCTTGTCCTCTTCGCGCAGATAAACGGGAATGAAATCCTCAACCTCTTTCTCTTTCCCTTCTTTATCTAAATAATGGGTAAGGCGCACAGGCTTGTAGTACTTGTCACCGATGAGGACATCTCCTGTCATCTCAAAGGAATAATAATGTAATCCCTCGGGCATATCCAATATCTGCGCCCAAAATGGGTTCTCACAACGGTACACCCACTTCACCCCCTCGCGAACTAACGGAACATACTCATAATCGCTTGGCTCGGGGTCTGGTGTCGGTTGGTTCCCACTTGGAGTATAGATAATCTCCCCGTCCTCGACAACATAGCTTAATGAAAAGATAGCTTCTTGATATGATTCGCGGTTTGGCAATTTCATTTTCATTGTTATTTCAGGTGTCCACCATAAAAACAAGGTATAACTTGAATAGCCTGAATAACCTATACCCTCTACTATGGAGAAATCACCGATATAATTGAATACATATCTCTTAGCTTTGTTTTTCCCGATGGAAATGACATCAGTGTATAATAAAGAATCCGTTTTCAGACGGGTTTTACAAAATGTTATAGGGTCGTTGAAATCGTACAATATGAATTCTTCACCTGAAAACATTTTTTCAAATAAAGCATGATCTTCCCAAATTCCTATCGGACAGTCTGCATAGCATCGGCCATCGGGTACGATGCCATAGACCACTTTGTTTTCCTCGCGCATATAGATGGGAATCGTGTCATGCTCGCGGTTGATTGTATCGCCATGGTACTTATGCATTGCCTTATAAATCTTTCCATTAATGGTAGTATCACCCTTAAATTCAAGTTTCATATAGGTTCTGCCCTCTGGTACGGACGGGTCTGTAGGATAGAAACCGCCATCATTATAGATGCGATATACCCACTTGACCCCCTCGCGGACGAAGGGGACGTACTCATACTCCTGTGCTACTGCCTGGGTTATGCCCAGTAGGGCGAATAATGTAAATAGTAATGTCTTTTTCATAATAATTTGTTATTAGGTTGTTGCTTGCCGCAAATTTAGTTAAAATCTTTGCGACAAGCAACAGATTTTATTAAAAACTTGACGGATAAATAGCAAATGTGGCTCCTTTCTCGACTTGGAAGCCGTCTTGAAGCGTAACCCTACCAGATGCCTCAATCTCATATTCTATACCATCAGGGACAATCACATTGCCATTAGTCCTTTGGCTGTCAATAGCTTCTCCTGCATTGACATCACTGGCTATCACATATTGGTTTTTGCTAAATGTGATATTCTGCAAATCTAATGGCGCGATATAAGGAATGTAATTGTGTTTATAGAGCATAACAGTGCTGTTAGGTGAGATATTATTGAACACAACACTTGAAGTTGAAATTGTATCCGTGCCTATCTGCCCGTCATTACTATAATAAGCGACAATGGTGGAATCAGAGTCAATTCCATTAACAGTAATTGAATTATCAGATCTGGAAAGAGAGACGTTTGTGAAATGCTGTGGTATATCTGTCCAAATCTCAAATTCAGGGTCACCGAGAAGATTAAACATCATTTTTTCTCCAGGATCAAATACATATATCCTTGCTAACGGTTGAGCCATACCTAGTATTGAATTGTTTTAAGTGTATAAATTTGCTTTTTTAGCATGTACAAAATTACATATAAAACAGCATTCAAACCAAATTTTTTCATCAAACAACGATGATTTAAACATCTGCATATCAGATATTTATAAAAAACAGTATCAAACAGACATGAGAGAGGTGTTTTCAGGTGGCTTTTCGTTCATATTTAGGTCTGTATCGGGGTTAAAGTTGGGGACTCCATTCGCTTGTGGCATGTGTCTATCTCACGGCATCATAACAACAATAATTGGAATCAAATATTATGGTTATGGTTTGAATTGTTCTATATACTCAGACAACGAACAGTCAAGCCTCATCTTATTGGCTATTCTTTTTCTGATTGTACTAATACCAGATGCGCTGGAATAGCCGAGGACAATAGCAATCTGTGAACAGGAATATCCCACACATGTCAAGGCTATCATCAATAGATCTTTATCGCTGAGTTGGGGATAATGCTCAATTGTGGAGGACATGATACTATGATATTCAACATCAAGGTAATGAAATAGCTTATTCCAGATGCCAGCATTCTCTTCTTGATATTTGACAACCTTTTTTATGCTCATTGCTAATGGTCCATGAGGAATATGATAACATTCTTCAATCACGCAACGCATCATGTCCATGTGGGAATCAATGAATGCTTTCAATTTGTCATCATCAATCCTAAGCCTATCAATATTTCTCTGCAATGTTTTCAGATTATCTGACTGGCTCTTGTTTTCTTGTCTCAAGTCTGCGATGAGTTTGTCATATCGATGTATATTGCATCGAGCCCTGCGATATCCCCAAAACATAACTAATAGTGTCATAACAATTATAAGCACTATCAGCCTAACGAAGTAATTCACCCTGCTTCTATGTTTGCGTTGGTTATCCTGCTTTGATAACTTATCATGATTATCTTCTGCTTGAAGAATCTCAAGTTTTGCGCTATTTAATTCTAAAGAATCTTCAATCCTGCTCCTTTCACTTTCATATCTGGCAAACGATACGGTATCCTTTTTTGATAGTGCTATCTCGCCAAGACATTCAAGGTAATACATTTCATAACATGCTCTGTCCCCAGTGCGGTTTCGGCGTGCAAGCCCAAGGCACATTTCAGCTGAGTCTGTGTCACCCATCCACGAATAAACAGAGGCTGCGGTAAAATACATTTTATAATCTAAGGAAGGCTTATTAACCACCTCAATCTTTCTAATAATCTGTAAAGCATCATCAATTCGATGATAATGAAGAAAAAGAACAGTCAACGCTTGGGCATTTATGAGAAAGAAATCAGAATCATTTCTTTCCTTAGCCAATGAGGATGCTTCCAGCAATAAAGACTCAGCTTTCTTTGGCTTTGAATTCCTGTATAGACAGCCAAGATTATTCAAACAAACCATTAAATGCAAGGTATCATCAGTATGTCGATAACAGTCAAGGGCTTCCTCATATTTGACGGTTTCTTTACTTCCCATGGAAAAGTAATCATTATACAACGACCCCATTTGCAGTTTGACATAACCTAAGTTAGAATAGTCAGCAGTATCTGCTCTATCTTCGGCTTGCTTGTAGTAGAACATGGCACTATCGGGGTGGCCGAGTTCTTCCATGACAGTACCTTTATAGATGTAGGCGCGGGTGAGTTTTTCTTGTTCGTTGGGGTGGGCGCGGTAGTAGGCGAGGGCGCGGTTGATGGCACTGTCTGATGTGGCGGGCCTGTAGCACTTGTAGCGGGCCTGGATGAGGAGCAGGTCATGGTAGGCACGGTCGCCCTCGGTGGCGAGGTCACTGGGCGCAAGGGCTTCAAGCATCGTCAGGGCACTGTCGGCATGGTCATGGATCAGGCTGTCTGCCGCCGTGAGCCGCCCGTCATAGCGTGGCACATCGTCACAGCCCGGAACCACCGCCCCGAGCACCATCATCGCCACTATGATCCACAACAGATGTTTCATGCCTGCAAAGATAACACAAAAACCAATACAACTCCCTTTTCAACAACAACTGAGAAGTCTGATGGCATCCGCCCTCAAATGAAAATCAAGACAATAAAAACACGAATGCCCATGAATGAATCATGAATAATTTTATTAATGGATTATTCGTGGTCATTCATGTTTAAAAAAGGAAGACAATCAACACAATAAGGACAATGATTTCATTCCGCTGAGGTTCAACAATTTGTCATTATTGTATTTTTTGTTTTCCTTATATGTTTGTGTGCGGATGCTATTTGTTTCATTCGTGTCATTAGCCGACAGCAAAAACGTGAAAGGGGCATGGTAGTTTATAGAAACGAAGAAATCGCCAACCAGTTATTCTGGTCAGCGATTTCTTGTACTCCCGCTGGGACTATGTAAATTTTCATTTCGTTTCCATTTGTTTCGGAGTAGAGTCTGTATTTCAGTTAATTACAGAAATTATCAACAGAAACAAATTTGTCTAAAATGAACAATATATCGTAAAATGTTTTAGTAATTGTTTTAGTTGCCCAGAATTTTAGGTATCTTTGCAGATCGGAATCCTCATAGCGGACATTTTACACATTATATATATATATGGAGCCAACTCAACGTATCACTTTTGGATTACACCTAAACAACCAAGCTACTCGCTCTGGCGATTACGCGATCTTTGTAAGAATCACTCAGAACAGGAAACATAAGTATGTCAAGACGTCAGTTGTTGTCGCTAATAAGAAATGGTTCAATAAAAACGGGAGAAATGGGAACTGGGTCAGGCAAAGCGACCCGGAATATGCAACAAAGAATGAGATTCTTGCAAACAAGTTGGAAGAAGCAAAGGATGAATATAGAAAAGAGCTTAAGAATCACGAAGTAGCGACTCCCAGCACCATTAAGGCTAGACTTGAGGAGGCACCAGTAGCCGCCTCGTTTATGGAGTTCGTGAAAGAACACAACGATGACCTACATGCGAATGGCCAAGTTCGTTATTGGAAGCAGTTCCAAGGCTTAGCCAACAAACTTGAACAGTTCAGAAAGAAACGACGCATGGAAGACATTTTGTTCGTTGATCTTAATGTAGCCTTTATTGACAAGTTTGAGAAGTTTTTACTACAATTACCCAACGAGCGGGAGAAGGGTTCTGGCAAAGTGCTCAGCAAGAACACCGTGCTAATTAACATGAAGCGCTTCCGGACGCTCACGAGAAAAGCGGTAAAGCTCGGCTATATAAGCGCCGATAAGGATCCTTTCCTGAATTATGAGTTTCATTGGCTCCCGACGACCAAGGACAAACTCGACGTTGATGAACTGGAACGCATCATTAAGCTTGACCTGAAAGAAGGCTCGATACTGTGGCATACTCGGAACTGCTTCCTGTTTAGCTTCTATTGCGCAGGCATTAGAGCTGGTGACCTCCTTCAGTTGCGCTGGAGAAATGTAGAGGACGGCCGTTTGGTTTACCAGATGGGAAAGAATCATAAAATGCGGAACATTCTTTTGATCCCTCAAGCCAAAGCCATCCTCGGCAACTACGACCATGAAGGGAAAAAACGAGACGACTATATCTTTCCGCTGCTAAGCAATTCCAGCCCCTATGCAAAGAATGCGACTCAAGAAGCAAAGGACACCATGTCTGTAGAAATGAAAACGGAGCTATACAACGATATTTCAGCAAAAAACGCACTTCTCAATAAATTTCTCAGGCAAATCGCTAAGCTTGCCAATATTGAGAAACACCTGTCATTTCACGTGAGCCGACACTCATTTGCTAAGCGAGCCAAAGATAAGGGCATCGACTCGGGCGTTGTCCAAGGACTGCTTGCTCATTCCTCGCTACAGACAACTGAGAAATATATGGGTCAGTTCGATACCAGCGTTGAGGACGAAGCCATGGCCAAGATATTTGATACAGATACCACTGAAGAGGCGAAGCTGGAAAGCTTTGTGGACAGCTTAACTCCAGAGCAGCGAGAAGCGCTAGCCAGGATGCTAGCAAATAAATAGCCGTAATTACATCATTCACGTAGCGGACTGTGCCGAACAAGTGCGGCCCGCTTTTTGTGTCCCCCTGGCACCTATTTGCATGGGCTAGGGCACCACGCGAGTATAGCCAAGAAGAGAATTTTATGCCTTTAGTGGTGCCATCACAGTAAAATAGCACCACCTCACATCTTGTTAAGTTTTTTAACAAATAGATATATTTGCATAAACTTACAAATAATTCACTGTGAACTAACTCTTAACTCACGATAAACCGAACTAACTCACTTTCATCTCACCGACAACATTTCGGCCCCAAAATCTTTCATAAATAGCTGTATTTCAGTACATAAAAATAGTTGCAAAATAATTTGTCAGTTTGGGAAATGGTTGTACTTTTGCGCCCAGAATTAACAACAAACATTTTTATTTTTATACAATAAATATCATGACGGAAAATTTATACATTTTAAAAAGTGCGGATTTCGACTCGATTAAGAACGAGTTACAGGAGATTAAGGCTCTGGTGGCTGAGAGCAAAAAGAACTCACCCCCCCAGGACGAACTGCTCGACGCACAGACTGCGGCAGCCATGCTCCACGTCACGCCGAGGTGCCTTTACAACTGGACTAAGAAACGCCTGTTGCCCTATGTCCAGATTGGTCGCCGCCGCTTGTACTCCAAGAAAGTGCTGCAGGCGCTGATTGACCGCAACACCCTTAATCGTAAATAATGTGTAACATCATACTTTATTAATTATTTAAAATTAAAACAATGGTAAAAGAGAAATTTTTTGTTTTCGTCCTTAATGTGGGCGAAGTTGACCAAGTCAAGAAAGTCGCTGTCGGTATTGGCGGCGCAGCACTGGGAAAGTCCCTGTGTGTAATTGTTAATCACTCTAATAATATCGGCTATGTGCGATAAGAGCAAGAGAAGTAAAACGATTTCTACTATCATCCGCAACCACCAGTATGATGTGGATGGTAAAGGTTACCGCATAACGATCTACGGTGACAGCAACATCCGTTACCAAAGCTTAAGTGATCCCATGCGTCAGTCTAACGTCGTCGACTATAGGAGCTTCACTCTGACAAGCTTGGGGGACTGCATCAGCGCGAGTAATCGTGAGGTGCTGCAGCACCTTCACATGTTACTTACTGAACACGAGGAAATGAGCTCAGCTCCCGATGGCATGTTTCTGGAGACCGACGCACATGTTGAGGTGGAGACCGACGCACATGCTGAGGAGGAGACCGTCGAAACCGAGCCAGAGTCTAAGCCCAAAAGTAACAAGCGTAAATGGTTGTTCGGCTTGGGTGCCAGCACCGTACTGGCTGGAGTAATCGCTTATGTATTCAAGAACAATTAATATGATTATCAAGCTGTTGCGTGGTGGTGAGGCCAACTGCCTTGCCACCACGGGCGGTAGTGAGAACAAGGGTCTTGCTACCCCGGGCGGTGCGGTTTCGCCGTCCCACGTCCAAAAGAAACTGTCGAGTGAATTAACAGTTATGGTTGCTTATCCGAGACGCTATGGCAAATAATCAACTTTATGCTAAAAAAGGGGACATTATCATAAGGTGTGATACTGTCGAACAGATGGAGGCCATATCTGAGATCCTGAATAAAATGCCTAATCGGTTTTTATTGAGGCTGGGTAAAATGTGTGTCAGCGGGCATGGCAAAGAGGTCACGATCATTTTGGTAACCTTGGCTACCATTATGTTGGCAGCTGGTTCGTTCTTCAGTCGCAAGAGAATTAAAAAGTTCATCACTAACCGTATTGGGCCGATGCTTGACTCGGTAGAGAGGAAACTGGGGCTGCCCTGGAGATCCGAAGTGGTGGACGTAGACAGCGAGGAAATTCCAGAAGTCGAGTGCAGCGAGGAAGAAGAACTCCCAGAGGAAGAAGTGGCCCCCAAGAAGACGTGGAGTGAGAAGTTCGTCGAGGAGTACGGGCTGATGCCCGAGCTTCCCCGGATTCTCCAGTTCGTCGTTGAACGTAGCCCTGCTGGCTACGAGGTGGCGATGACGGTCACGTTGCTCTGCGCGTTTGCCGCGCTGTGCTTTTCTAAGGTGCGGGCCAAGTACCTGGACGGTAAAGTCCACGCCCCAAACCTGCAGGTGCTAGTCGAGGGCAACTGGGGTGCCGGCAAAGAAAAGTTTATGACCGCACTGAACGCCATGTTCAAGCGATTGTTTGACCGTGACAAGGAGAAGTACTCGTCGGATGACGAGGGAAAGATCATCCAATGGGCAGGCGTTGGTGCGACGGAATCGAAGTTCATTGACATTTTAGCCGACAATGGCGAGGTTCACGTCCTCATGGTTACCAGCGAGATTCTTGCAGCAGTGAACAACATGAGGAAGCAGAACGGTCTTACCGCCGAGTACTACCGCAAGGCGATTGATAACGGTGAGGTTTTCCGTGCCAACAAGACCAAGGACATTCAAGGGTTGTTTCGCGTGTTTATGAACTGCATACTTATCGGGACCCCTGGTGACACCACTAAGTTCTTTTCAAAGGAACTGGAAGGAGGAACCGCGTCACGCATCTGCTTGCTTGCTATCCCTGACAGCGGCCGCTATCTCGAGGCTCTTGTCATCGAGGACAGTGAGGAACTCGAAGAGATCAGGGACCAAATTGATGAGTGGAACAGGACCTACTGCTATGACCATGATGAGTCGAGCGATTGCGATATCCCTGCCGATGAGCACTTCATTGATCTTGGCTACGTGAACGACGCTATCAAGACCTGGATTGATGACCAATGGTTAAGAACAAATGATGACCCAAGTGATCCTCGCCGTGATGCTCGGGGACGTATGGGAGCGATTGCTTTCCACTTGGCCATGGTCATTCATATGCTGTTTGGCAGTCCAGGTGCTGAGATGGCGCAAAGTCGCCGCAAAGTAGTTGCTCTCACCATCTATCTGGCGAACTACTGCATGGAGAGATTCCTGCACAAGTTTGGTGGTATCCAGAGGGTGCAGCGTGAACTCAATAACCTGGCTGAGACCGTTGACACCCCAACGGTGAATCTGGGCACACAGCATTCATCCCCTCAACCCGATGAGGAGAATTACAGCGGTGGCCTCTCGAAGTCGATGGTAATCGAGATGACCAAATACTACGATCAGTCCGATGAAATCGGCTATGGCACCGTCGTGAAAAAGTTTGGTCTACCACCCGGTGAAGCTAGTAAGAAAATGGTCAGCAGGGCCATTCGCAAGTGGAAGCGAGAGCAGCAAGGTAAGTGATTATTAAGGGGGACAGTCACGGGGGACAAGACCGACTGTCCCCCTTTTTTATGTCCCGAGACAAACAAGCTAACAGATTGATTCTCATAGGGGGACAGGGGGCGACAACGGACGGGACAAGGGGGACAGTCGGTGTCATACTGGTAGAACCCGCGGTGTAAGGATAAAAGACCGTCACAAATTGACATCAAAGCCTTATATACAAGAAACAATAACACGCCCCGAGAGAGAACCGCTGGCAACACACCTAACACGCTGGCGGCATAGAGGGGCGACAACAATATAAACTTAACAGATGGACAAGGACCGGCTGGCGAAGAGTCAGCGGGAAAACCACCATCACGGACGCTTGTATCTTGTTTGGGGAGACACCGGCCTTATGCTGCCAACGCCAATCCATTCAAGAGAGTCCGACTGAAGACGAGATCTATTGCCGAAGAGGTGACAGGTCTCGCCTTCTTTTTTTTCATTCAAAATGATTGAATCAAACATTCTTGCCCGTCATGATGTTGAGGACCATGGTGTCGGTGGCGCACATGGCGTCGGCGCCGATGCTGGTGAGGTTGTGGATGGAGCGGTCCACATCGTCGTCGATGATGCCCTCGGCGCTGGTGACGTGGCGACCGTCCATGGCCAGCACGGCACTCAGTAGGGCCGTGGATACGCCCGAGGCAATCTTGAGTGCGCAACTGGGCTTGGCACCGTCACAGATCATTCCTGTGAGGTTGGCAACCATGTTTTTCACGGCGTGGCAGATGCGGTCATAGTCGCCGCCCATCAGATAGGTGATGCCGCAACTGCTGCCGATAGAGGCCACGACGCAGCCGCACAGGGCGCTCAACTTGCCCAGGCTCTGCTTGATGTAGATGGCCGTCAGGTGGCTCAAGGTGAGAGCGCGGATGGTTTCCTCCTCGGTGTTCTCGTTCTCGAAGGCATAGACGGCGACGGGGTTGGTGGCGCAGATGCCCTGGTTGCCCGAGCCGCTGTTGCTCATCACGGGAATCAAGGCACCGCCCATGCGGGCATCGGTTGCCAGTGCGGTCTTCGAGAGGATGCGAGAGAAGATGGTGTTGCCGAAGATGCCGTGGCTCAACGGCCTGTCCATCGTCTTGCCCAGGCAGTGTCCGTAGTTGCCCTTGAGCGACTCCTGGGCCGCCTTGAGGTTGTAGTCGCGGGTCTCGAGAATGAAACGAATCTCGTCGACCGGCGCCTGCATGGCGAAGTCATACACCAGCCGCAGGTTCAGCTCGATGTCACCCTCGTCACAGTTGCCTGTAAATCCGTCGGGCACCTCGTCAATGAGCATGATGGCGCCGTCATAGGAGGAACTTACAAAGCAGGTGTGTGAGCCCTGGATAGTGGCGCTGGCGGTGTGTCCGCCACCCTCGCAGATAGCTTCGACATAGAGCTTGTCGCAGCAGTCCTGTTTCAGCTGGATGTCGATACGTCCCTCGTTGATGTATTGTTTGCCTTGCTCCAGGGCTTCGGGGGTGATGTCCTTGAGCACCTCAAGTTTGTATTCCGACTTGCCGATGATGGCGCCCAGGGCGATGGCGATAGGCAGGCCGATCATGCCGGTGCCGGGGATGCCCACGCCCATGGCGTTCTTCAGGATGTTGGCACTCAGCAGGACTGTGATTTTCTCGGGTTGGCAACCCAGTATCTCGGTGGCGCGGCTCACGCACAATGCCACTGCCATAGGTTCGGTACAGCCCACGGCAGGGACTATCTCGCGCTTCATCAGTGCGATAATCTGTTGTCTGATATTCGGCTCAATCATATCTCTCTTTATTTGCTATTAGCTGTCAGCCATTAGCTGTTAGCCATTTCAAATAGCGCGAATGCCGCTAAAAGCTAATAGCTAATGGCTGTCAGCAAATGATTTATTCCTTGTATTTTGTCAGGCCGCAGTCCAGGAATTCGAGGAAGGCGGGCACGTCCTCCTTGTAGCTGAATGAGCCGCTCAGGGCGTTGCCCTGCGGATCGACGCACACATAGAACGGCTGTGTGTTGCTGCCGAACTTGTAGCGCTGCAGGTAGCTCCACTTGTCGCCGATGGTGCGCAGTGTGCGTTTCTCGCCAGTCGCTTCGGTCACCTCGATGGGCTCGGGCAACGGGCGCTTGTCGTCGACAAACAGCGAGATGAGCACATAGTCCTTGTTCAGCTTGTCGGCCACACTGGGGTCGGTCCACACGGCGGCTTCCATCTTGCGGCAGTTCACGCAGCCGAAGCCCGTGAAGTCCAGGAAGACAGGTTTGCCCGCAGCAGCAGCGGCGGCCATACCTTGCTCATAGTCGGTATAAGCGGCACGCACCTCCTTGGTATTGAGGTTGAAGTCCTGGGTGTTCATGGGCGGCGCAAAGGCACTCACGGCCTTGCACGGTGCGCCCCACAGGCCAGGAATCATATAGATGGCAAAGGCGATGGAGATCAATCCACCCATGATGCAGATTACGGGCATGGGCTTGGTTTCATCACCCGGCTCGACGATGTCACTCTTGAATTTGAGTTTGCCGATCAGGTAGAGGCCCAGCAAGCCGAAGATGGCAATCCACAGGCACAGGAACACCTCGCGGTCCATCAGGTGCCAGCCATAGGCCAGGTCGGCCACCGAGAAGAACTTGCAGGCAAAGGCCAGCTCGATGAAGCCGAGCACGACCTTAAGGATGTTCATCCAGCCGCCCGACTTGGGAGCCGACTTCAGCCACGAGGGGAAGAGGGCAAACAGCGTGAACGGCAGCGCCAGGGCCAATGCAAAGCCCAGCATGCCGATGGCGGGACCCCAGAAGTTGCCGCTGGTGGCGAAATCCACGAGCAGGAAGCCGATGATGGGACCCGTGCACGAGAACGATACCAGTGCCAGCGTGAAGGCCATCAGGAAGATAGACAGCAGGCCGCTGGTGTTGCTGGCCTTGTTGTCAACGGCATTGGACCACTTGCTCGGCAACTTGATCTCGAACATCCCGAAGAACGACAGCGCGAATACTACCAACAGCAGGCACAGGAAGATGTTGAACACCGCATTGGTCGAGAGCGCGTTCAATGCGCTGGGGCCGAATATGGCAGTCACGATCAAGCCCAACAGCAAGTAGATGACAACAATCGAGATACCATAGGTGATGGCATCCTTGATACCTTTCTTCTTATCGTTCTTGGCGCGTTTGAGGAAGAAGCTCACGGTCATGGGGATAATGGGCCACACGCACGGCGTGAACAGTGCCACCAGTCCGCCCAGCAGACCCAGCAGGAAGATGTACCACAGCGAACGTCCACCGCTGGCATCGCCAGTGCCGTCAAATCGCTGGATGTCGCCCACCACGGGTTTCCACAATGCGTCATGGTCCAGAGCGGCGAGGGCTGCACTGTCAACGGGTGCTCCCATAGCGGCACTGTCGGCGGCAGCAAGCGCAGCCAGTGAGTCGACCTTAGCCTTGGCGAGAGCCTCGGCATCTGCCTTTTCCTGTTCTTCCTTGTTCTTGTCGGTTTCACCGTCAACAGCGGGTGACTTGCCGGCCTTCTTGAAGCTTGACGAACTGGGCGGCAGGCACGACTGGTCGTTGCAGGCGCCATATTCCAGGTCGGCGTCGATATCGTAGTTGGGCTTGGTGAACTTCACCTTCTGCACAAACTGCACATTGTTCTCAAAGTAGCGCAACTTGGCACCGAACATCTCGTCGAACTGCGAGATTTCCTTACCCACGGCCTTGAGTTTGCCCACAGGCTCCACGCCATCCTTCTTGTGGAAGGTGATGCTGGCCTCGGTGGGACCCGCATCGCCCAGGTTGGTTGAATACACATGCCAGCCCTTGTCGATTTTGCCAGTGAAAACAATCTCGCCCTCGCTGGAGCCGTTGGTGGTCTTGAGTTGGGAAGTAAACGTGACGGGATTAGCCATCTGGGCAACGGCTATCATGGCCACCGTCACCATCGTCAACAATGTCGCAATCTTCTTCATCATAATAGTTTGGTTATTTGGTTGCAAAATTAATTATTTTTTTCAATCGTTTGTCATTTATACTTAATAATACATCATAGGGGTACATATTTTTGTGTAGTCACAGACGTTTTTATGTAACCATTTTTTCATATCAATAGTTCGTTAAAAAATCGATATATGGCTAAACGGCTATGCCGCGCCGCCAAAGAGTTCATTGAAAATCTGAGTAATTAAAGTTTGGTTCGGTCGGAATCGGGACACGTCAAAAATTCGCTTGGCCATGAACGTGTTGGTCATCAGCAGTTTGAACTTGGACATGGAATATTCCATTCCCCGTTCCTTCATCATGACCTTTGCCACGTTGAGCGAGGCGAAAGAGGCATTGAATGCACAGTCGAGTTTGTTGGCATCCCTTGCCTGCGAGTGTGTCAGCCCGCAATACTGCTTGGCATCACGGAAGCAGAACTCGATCTGGAACCTTGTCCTGTAGAAGTCCAGGACTTCCTCGCCCGTGAGGGAGGTGTCGGTGGAGAAAAACAGCTTGTGTTTGCCTGTGGGCATGATCCAGATGACAAGCCGCACCGTGCAATTCAGAGCCTTAGAGTAAGACAGCAGCGTGTAGGCCCTGCCCGGCAGCCCGTCGACAGTGACGGGAGTCATCCTTGACTTGTCGAGGTTCTTGAAGTCGATCTTGCCGTCCTTTATCCTGGGCCTTCCCTTCTTGCCTGTTGGCCCTCCCTGATAGAGGTAGTGCAGCACGGCATTGTCGCGGAAGCGGCTGATGAGGTGGAACCCTTGGGCACGGATGCCTTCATAGAAGGTGCGGGTCGAGAAGAAGGCGTCGGCAACGACAAGGCCGGTCAGCTTGAGCAGTTCCTTGCGGTAGCGCTTGATGACCGCTATATAGTGGTCCGCCAGCGTCTTGTTGCACTTCTTGAGTTCGAAGTTCCCCGGTGTCTGGTGGGCACGCAGCATCATGCAGTTGTGGGCGTCGATATCTATCAGCCCCAGCCCCATGATCTCAAGCCAGTGCTTGACGGCGCCCGCACATCCCGACCAGAAGCGACCGATATGCGGAGTCTTCTTGCCCGCCTTGCTGATGTAGCTGGGGTCGATGGCGATGGCCTTGCGACCCCCGGCGCCGAAGTAGCGCAGGGCAAGGGCGGCGTTGAAGCGCAGCCAGTTCAGGCTCTTCGAGCGAAGGCGACCGAAGTTCTGGCGGTAGCACTGTTCGCAGTGCCTGCCGTAGCGGCCCATCTGGGTGAAGTTTATCTTTCCTGGTATGACCATGTATAAAAGTAGTACCTCGATGATGACTGACTCAAAACTTTTGCTTAACTATGACGCGCAATCGTGCAAGGCCTCCTTGCAGATGCCAGTATATTGGTCGAGTGCTTCTGAAATATATCTCATATCTTAGCAGTGTTTGGCGACCGCTAAGTTACTGAATATCAGGCACTTGACCAAATTTTATTAGTTATATATTGTTAAAATAACTCATTGATTATCAAATATTTAAATTAATTATTAACTAAGTATTGATGAAAAAACAGTTACATAAAAAAACGTCTACGACAATACAAAAATATGTACCCCTATGATGTATTATGATGTATAAATGAAAACGATTGAAAAAAATAATAAATTTTGCAACCAAATAACCAAACGATTATGATGAAGAAGATTGCGACATTGTTGACGATGGTGATGGTGGCCATGATAGCCTTGGCCCAGTTGCCTGCTGTAACGCTTAAGACTTTAGACGGAGGCTCAGTGCAAAGCGAGACGTTGAGCAATGACGGTAAACCGTTTATCATCGACTTCTTTGCCACCTGGTGCAAACCGTGCAACCGTGAACTCTCGGCGATTGCCGAGGTCTATGAGGACTGGCAGCAAGAGACGGGTGTGAAGATTTTTGCCGTGAGCATTGACCAGGCCCAGAACACCAACAAGGTAAAACCGCTTGTGGACCAGAACGAGTGGGAATATGACGTGTTGCTTGACCCCAACAGTGACTTGCTAAAGGCCCTCGGAGGACAGATGATTCCCTTTGTCGTCGTCGTGGATGGTGAAGGCAATATCGTGGCGAAGCATAGCGGATACACCGATGGTGCTGAGAATGAATTAATTGAGGAAGTACGCAAGCTCCTTGCCAAATAATTTCCCATCAACTCAAGAATGAATCCTAAAAAACTGATACCCTTGTTGCTGCCGGTTATGTTGCTGGTAGCAATGCCTTCTGTCAATGCTCAAGTGACGGTGAGCGGGAGCATACAGAGTGACATCCTTGTCCCGCAAGATGATGACAAAATCGGTACAGAACACAGTGATGACAAGGTATTGACCAATACCTATCTGGACCTGAACTTGGGCAGTAAATATGTCGATGCAGGTGCGAGGTTTGAGTTCCTGAAATATCCCTTGCCCGGCTACGAGCCTGATTTCAAGGGGTGGGGAGTCCCGCATTTCTATGTAAAAGGTCACTATAAGAATGTGGAACTTACCGCCGGTGACTATTATGAGCAGTTCGGTTCGGGTTTCGTGTTGCGTACCTACGAGGAACGCTCTTTGGGCATTGACAATGCCCTGCGTGGCGGCCGCATCGTCTATAAACCCGTGTCGGGAGTAACATTGAAGGCTCTGATAGGTAAGCAACGCCGATATTGGCATCACAACGATGCCCTCGTTAGTGGTGCTGACATCGAGGTAGGGCTGGAACAGTTTATCAAGGCATTAGAGGCTCACGATACCCACATTACTCTGGGTGGCTCGTGGGTCAACAAGCAGGAGAAGTCCGATGCTGATGCCATCTTTGTCGATGCGACCCACAAACTGAACCTGCCCAAGTATGTCAACGCTTGGGATGCCCGAATCAATCTGACGCACAAGGGCTTCAGTGTCCTTGCCGAGTATGCCCAAAAGACCCAAGACCCGTCCTTTGACAATGGCTACCATTATGGCAAGGGCAATGTGGCGATGCTCAGCACCTCCTATTCCCAGAAGGGTATGAGCATCTTGTTGCAGGCCAAGCGCAGCGAGGGCATGTCCTTCCGCAGCCGCCGTAGCATGAGTGGTACATCAAGTTTCATCAACCACTTGCCTGCCTTTACCCACGACCAGACCTACGCCCTGGCAGCGCATTATCCCTACGCCACCAATCCTAACGGCGAGTGGGCATTCCAGGCCGAGTTCGGTTACTCGTTCAAGAAGGGTACAACGTTGGGTGGCAAGTATGGCACAAAGCTGAAATTCAATCTCTCCCATGTGCGCGGCTTGGACTATGACGGGGTGAAAGATCCTGTTGCCGAGGGGCGTGTCATCGGTAGCAATGGCTATAAGTCCAGTTTCTTTAAAATGGGAGAAACCTACTATCAGGACATCGATGTACAGATCGAGAAACGTTTCACCCGCGATTTCTCGCTTATCTTCATGTATATGAACGAACGCTATAACATGACCGTCATCGAGGGCCATGGTGGCATGATCAAGAGTAATATTTTGATTGCCGACGGCAAGTATAAGTTCTCGCCTAAACTGACATTGCGCTGCGAGTTGCAGTACCAGTTCTGTAAGGGTGATGATGGCGACTGGGCATTTGGCTTGGCCGAACTCTCTTGGGCACCTCACTGGATGTTCACGGTCAGTGACATGTGGAATTGTGGTGAGACCAAACTGCATTTTTATCAAGCCTTGGTGACCTATAGTCTTAAGTCACACCGCATTCAAGCCGGCTATGGCAGGACCGATGCCGGATTCAACTGCTCGGGCGGCGTCTGTCGCTGGGTTCCTGCGACCCGTGGTTTCACGTTATCCTATAACTATAGCTTCTAAAAAAGATGAGAAAGATATATCTGACACTTGTGACATTAGGACTGGTGCTGCTCAGCGCCTGTGACGAGATTTCCACTGATAAGCGTTTGACCTACGTCGAGCCGCCCGAGGCTGGGCGTGCTGTCCTCATCGAGGACTACACGGGGCAATATTGTGTAAACTGCCCGCGTGCTACCGAGGAGATTGAACGCCTCATTGAGCAATATGGTGACTCGGTGGTCATTGCCGTGGCAATCCATTCGGGACCTTTCTCCAAGCAGAAGGGTGAGCCCTCGCCCCTATATACCGAGGTGGGCGATATGTACTTCAACCGCTGGAACCTGTCATCCCAGCCTGTAGGCCTAGTGGACAGGCTGTTTGACTCCATGCCCTTCGGCTACACCGATTGGGGCGGTGGCGTGAACTATGAGCTCACCGATTCGCCCACATCTGAAGCCCCTGTGACTTTCTTCATTGATGGAGATTTTGACACCGAGACAAGAACGGGCTCGTTCGAAGTGCAGACCGTAGGCCTTGACGAGAATCGCATCAGCGGCAAGCTGCAGATATGGCTTGTCGAGGACAGCATCGACAGCTTCCAACTCATGCCCGACGGCTCCCGAGTTGAGCATTATAACCACATGCACGTCTTCCGTGCCAGCATCAACGACCCCTGGGGTGATGACGTGACCGTCGGCCATGGCGAGGTGGTCACCAAGATGTATACATTTGTTATGGATCCCACGTGGGTGCCCAAGCACTGTGCTCTTGTCACCTTCTTCTATGATGACCAAGGTGTCCGCCAGGTGACCAAGACAAAATTGAACGTTAACTAAAAAAACATAACCGCTTTATGAAGAAATTCTTTACATTATTGTTTGGCTTGTGCTTGTCGATAGGTTCGCTACAGGCACAAGAGATTGACGAGAGCTTTGTCTTTATGGACGAGGAAGGTGAAATCATTCCTAATGGCGCTACTGTCGTTCGCAATGTGGCAGAACCCTATGATGATGCGAGCGAAGTCATCTATTCAGGAATCTCTGTGCTGAATGTGGGTGGGTCAACCGATTATATCAAGATGACCTACGTGATCGAGCGCATTGATAACGGTACCTACCAGATTTGCTTTCCCTCGACCTGTAACATGCAGACCGTAACAGGCACCTATCAGACTGGTGTTGGCCAGCTCATGGCTGACCTCCAGGACATCCAGAGCGAGTGGTTCCCTGTAGCCGATGGCGAGTGCATTGTGACGCTGACGATCGAACTTTTCACCAAGCAGGGCCTCTTCCCGCCCAGCTATGTCCACAAGGCTTTCGGCCCGACCATCACACTGCACTTCATCAAGGGTGAAATCCCCAATCCTGGCAAGCCCGGTGACGTGAATGGTGACGGTGAGGTCAATATTGCCGACGTGAATGCCGTCATCGATATGATTTTGACCCAAGTCATTGACAAAGCCGGTGACGTAAATGAAGATGGTGAGGTCAATATTGCTGACGTGAACAGCCTCATTGATATGATTCTGAATAATTAAAAAGCATATTACCACTAGATGCCTGTTATCAGACAACATTGACCAACCTTTTTAGTTATTATTCTCACTATTAACCATTTAAAGAAATGTTTACATGATGAAAAAAGCATTACTTCTTCTTGTAGCATTTGCCCTGACCATGGCAGCCAGCGGACGTCAACTCACCAAGAGTCCGCAGCTATCGGGCCAGCAGGTCAAGGGCAAATATGAGTTCCGCAGCACTCACAAGAGTGCAGAACGTGGCGGCCAGCTATCGATGGCCCAAAACCACAGAGCACCTGCCCGTGTCGACGTGATTACCGAGCAGCCCGAGGGCGAGTTGAAGACCTACGTTCGTAGTGGTGGCGCCATGTTAAGCTTCTGGGGCTACCTGTTCTCTACCTATCAGGACGGCGGCGCCATGCAGATGGTGTTTGCCGATGACGGCAAGACCGTTTATCTCAAGGATCCCATTTCACAGGCTGCTGCCGGCACTTGGGTACGGGCCGAGCTGAGCGATGACGGCAAGACGTTGACCATGCCGTTGAACCAGCACATCATTTTCTATGATGACTATGGCTACGGTCTGATAACCGCTTGGGTCGACGTGGCGATTGACGACAATGGCAATATCGTTGCCACTGCCAACCCTGAGATTAAAGAGGCGACCTTCACCATTGGCGATGACGGCACAATCTCACTCAACGGATCTAGCGGCGACGTGAACACTTTTGAGTGCAGCGGCTTGGGTCTGATCTATGACGACGACCTCTCATGGGCTGCCTATGCCGACTGGGAGTCGGTTTACACCCCGTTCGACGCAACACCGGTGGAACTGCCCGAGGGCGCTGTCCTGGAAGACTTCTCGATGTCCTATGTTGACAGCAACGGCAATCCTGGTGGCAAGATGGTCAAAGCCGCTCAAGTTGACAATGACATCTATGTGCAGGGAGTCACCTCGCTTGTACCCGAGGGTGTCATCAAGGGTACCTTAAGCGACAACAAAGTGACTTTCCCGAGCGACCAGTATATGGGCATTGGAAACAGCTTGTTCTTAAGCATGGTCAGCATTGATGACAACTTCAATGTACTCGACAACCTTGTGTTTGAATACGATGCAGCAACGCGCACTATGACCACAGGCGGTATACTTGCCATTGTTGCCGGCGAGAGTGTTCAGGAGTTATATACCCAGCCTGTCATCGCTCCCTACATTGACCACGCTGCTACTCCTGCTAATCCCGAGGTAATTGACTTTGTTGACCAGGGTGAATTGGGTGGCTACAACTATGGCTCGTTCAATGTGCCGACCGTTGACACCGAGGGCAACTTCATCAATCCCAACGACCTGTACTACCGCATCTACTTTGATGACGATGAGTTGTTCACCTTCGGTCCCGACGAGTATCCTCAAGTCGAAGAGTTCATGACCGACGTGCCCTACAACTACACCGATGGTTATGACTTCGGCGTAGGTGGTGCTACCGTTTACTTCTATGAGACGGGCTTCCAGCGCGTGGGCATCCAGAGCGTCTTCCGTGGCGGCGGTGAAGAGCACGTGAGCGACATCGTCTATATGGAGCTCACCGACGGCAGCGCTCCTGAGGGTTCAGCCGAAGTGTATGCCGGTTACTGTGACGACCATGCTTCCAATGTCGGCCTGACAGCAGGACGCGCTCAGGGCTATGACCTGGCTTCCTACATCTATGATCCCAGCCTCAAGGGTCTGAAAGTTAAGGGTCTGCGCATCACTGCTCCCGAGGGCACTGCTGTGACCCAGTACACGGGTTGGCTGTCCAACAGCCTGGGCCTCAAGATGGTTGACGGCGTAAAGGTTGCCGATGCCGATATCACCAGCAATGTGGGCGATGTGGTTTCGGGCCACGCCGAGGTCATGTTTGACGAGCCCTACGAGATTGGCGACGAGGGCTTCTTTGCCGGTTACACGATTCCCGTTACCGACGAGGAGGAAGCGCTGATGATTACCACCGACAAGCTGGGTGGCGGCCTGTGGATGCACACCACGAGCGCCTTGCGCAACTGGAAAGACCTGTCCAGCCAAGGCAGTCCCTGTATCGAGCTCATCCTCGAGGGTCAGCCTCAGAATGCAGCCACCATCATTGTTCCTGCCAACTCTTATGCCAAGAAGGGCGAGCCCATCTATGTGAACGCTAAGGTTATCAACCACGGAACCAGCTCGCTTGATTCTTACGCCTATACCTATGAGGTCAATGGCGTGACCAAGTCGGCAAACTTGAAGAGTTCAATCCGTGGCGACCACTGGGGCCGCAGCAACGACATCGTGCTCGAGTTGGATCCCATCGCCGATGCCGGTGGTTATCCCCTGACCGTCACTGTTACTGCCGTTAACGGTAACGAGAACCAGGATGCAGCTCCCACCCATGAGGGCATGGTGAACATCATGGACTTTGTGCCCGTTCACCGCGCGCTCGTTGAGGAATACACCGGCACCTGGTGCGGATGGTGTACCCGCGGCCTGGTAGCCATGCGAATGCTGGCCGAGACTTATGGCGATGACTTCGTCGGTGTGGCTTACCACAATGGTGACCCCATGGAGATCATGACCGAGTATCCGAGTCCTGTTGAAGGCTTCCCCAGTGCATTTGTTGATAGGTACTATGATGTCGATCCTTACTATGGATATGAGTCGGTGGGCTTTGGCATGAAGGACCTCGTTGACTACGTGATGAGCCAGCTGGCAGTCGTT
>JAEEGG010007140.1_pt1 | contig 25938 bp, 23 predicted proteins | sample 9134161 | NCBI WGS metagenome assembly JAEEGG01 (sample SAMN16246543, study PRJNA631951) | gut metagenome | biome: gut microbiome; feature: rumen; material: CR-attached | host: Bos | place: Iran: Karaj | collected 2018-10 | reverse complement strand
CTGCTCGGTAATCAGAACCTTTACGCTATGCTCGTTGTGATCAACGTGGGTACACATGGGAACGATGGCGCTGATCTTGCCTCCCTTGGCTGTTGACGGGCAGCTGAAGATTGAGATGAATGCGTTGCGGGTGAAATCGGCTGAACCGCCCACGCCGTTCATCATCTTGACACCGCTTACGTGGGTTGAGTTGACGTTGCCGTAGATATCGGCCTCAAGGGCGGTGTTCATTGCTATCAGACCCAGACGGCGTGCAACCTCGGGGCTGTTTGAAATCTCGGTAGGACGGAGCACCAGCTTGTCCTTGAAGAAGTCCATATCATCGTAGATGCCCTGCAGGGTTTCGTTGCTAACGCTCAGTGATGAGCTTGAACCGAACTTGCAGTGTCCCTTACGCATCAGGTCAATAACTGAATCCTGGATAACCTCGGTATACATCTGGAATGCGGGAACCAGAGGATCCTCACCCAGAGCACCCAGAACGGCGTTAGCCACATTACCTACACCGCTCTGCAGAGGCAGGAAGGTTGAAGGAATGATGCCGCGCTTAAGGTCGCTGATAAGGAACTGGGCAACGTTGTGACCTATCTTGAGGGTGGTCTCGTCGGGAGCGGTGAATCCGCGGGCCTCGTCGGGGATGTTAACCTCTACGATACCAATGATCTTGGCGGGATCAACCTGGATATAGTCCTTGCCGATATGGTCGCTGGGCTGGTAGATGGGAATCTCGCGGCGGTAAGGGGGATCGGCGGGCTCGTAAATGTCATGCAGACCCTTGGCGCAGCGTGCGTGGGCTGCATTCACCTCGATTATGAGTTTCTCGGCCAGACGGGCTACGGTGGGGGCGATACCTACACCGGCGGTTACCCAGATCTTACCGTCATCGGTTACGTCAAAGGCTTCCATGATGCCGATGTTCAGTTTGCCGTAGAATCCGTAGCGCATCTCCTGTGCCATGTGGCTCAGGTTGATGTCGTTATATGCGATTTCACCGTTGTTGACGGCTGTACGGAAATCCTTGTTAGTGGTGTAGGGAGCGCGGTACTTGAGTGCGTGCTCACGTGCCAGGATACCGTCGCAGGAATCGCCGGTTGAAGCACCTGTGAACAGGCTGATCTGAAACTCCTGACCCTGCTCGTGGAGCTCGTGGGCCATTAAACCGATCTCGTGTGTTACGGCCTTGGGGGTGCCGGCGGGTGTGAATCCGCTCAGACCTACGTTGTCACCGTTCTTGACATAGCGCGCTGCCTCGGCAGCAGTCATTTTCTTGAAAGCCATTTTTGTATCTTTATTTACTTGTTTGACTTCTTTGGTATAAAGTTGCGCAAAATTAACCAATACCTAATATAAAAACAAGTAAATTTGCGGCCGAAAAGAAAAAGGGATATGGAAGAAAGCACAAAGAAACTTTTCATCGAAACCTACGGCTGCCAGATGAACGTTGCCGACAGTGAGGTTATCGCTTCAATAATGCGCATGGCAGGTTACGAACCCACCGAAAGTATTGATGAGGCCGATGCCATATTCCTGAATACATGCTCCATCCGCGAGAACGCCGAGCAGAAGATCTGGAACCGCCTGGAGGCTCTGAACGCCCTCAAAAAGAAGAAAAAGAATCTTTACATCGGCGTTATGGGATGCATGGCCGAGCGCACTAAGGAGGACCTGACCGACAACCATCATGTGGATGTGGTCTGCGGTCCCGACGCATACCTCTCGCTGCCCGACCTGATGGCCCAGGTGGAGGCCGGTCACAAGGCCATGGATGTGGAGCTCTCCACTACCGAAACCTATCGTGACATCATACCAGAGCGTATTTGCGGCAACCACATAAGCGGATTCGTTTCAATCATGCGCGGCTGCAACAATTTCTGCCACTACTGCATTGTTCCCTACACCCGAGGCCGTGAGCGCAGCCGAGATCCGCAGAGCATCCTGAACGAGGTTCTTGACCTCAAGAAAAAAGGTTACAAAGAGGTAACACTCCTGGGTCAGAACGTGAACTCATACAAGTTTGAAAACGGTGAATCCACCGTCGGATTCCCGCAGCTTCTGCGCATGGTTGCCGAGGCTGTCCCGGACATGAGGGTAAGGTTCACGACATCACATCCCAAGGATATGAGTGACGAGACCCTGCATGTAATTGCAGAGGTTCCTAACATATGCCGTCACATCCACCTGCCCGTACAGAGCGGAAGCTCACGTATCCTCAAGCTGATGAACCGCAAGTACACCCGCGAGTGGTATCTGGAGCGTGTGGATGCAATCAAGCGTATCATCCCCGACTGCGGTCTTACCACCGATATGTTCACCGGCTACCACTCAGAGACAGAGGAGGATCATCAGGAGAGCCTTTCACTGATGCGCCTGTGCCGCTATGATGCCTCATTCATGTTCCGCTACTCGGAGCGTCCCGGCACATACGCCAGCAAGCATCTTCCCGACAATGTTCCCGAGGAGATCAAGATCCGCCGTCTCAATGAGATGATCGAACTGCAGAACCAGCTCTCACTGGAACGCAACCGCGAGTGCATCGGCCAAGAATATGAGGTTCTGGCCGAGGGTTATTCCAAGCGTTCACGCCAGCAACTGTACGGCCGCACCGAGCAGAACCGCACCGTTGTATTCGACAAAGGCACCCACCGTCCGGGCGATTTCCTCAAAGTCCGCATCACCGACGCCACTTCGGCCACCCTTTTCGGCACAGAGATTCTTTAAAATGGCCATACCTGCGTAAAAAGGCCTTTTAAGGGCGGTTTTCTGCAAGTATGGCAGCGAAAACCCGGGTTTTGGCCATTTTTGGAGCCATACTTGCGGGGAAATGGGGCTACAACGCTTGTGGTGACAGGTATGGCCAGAAATGGGGTGCGGCGGGTAGGAAAATGGCCGTTCCTGCGTAACGTAAATACAATAAAACCAGCAAAAAAACCTTAAAACACTTGACAAGGGGGTTTTCGGGGTATTATCTTTGCGATCACCTTGCGCGCGTCCCGCGTAGGGCGCGTGTACACGAAGAGGATGATTTATCAGGAATTCAAGCCTTGTCCATTATGCGGAGCGTCAGGACAGATCCCTTACGCTAACTGCACTGACTTTACGGTGAGCAAAGAGTCTTACACTCTGATGCGCTGTCCCTCCTGCGGTGTGGTTTACACACTGGAGCCCCCTTCAGAGGAGGAGATGGACCGTTACGACAAGGTGAACCTGAAACTCAAATTGGGAGACTCCCCCTCAGGTCTTATCGGCCGTCTTTACTATCACGTCCGCAACCGTATGCTCAGCAAGAAGGTCAGGATCGTGGAGTCACAGGCATACCGTACCGGCGGTTCGCTGCTCAACTACGGAGCCAAGACGGGATTCTTCTCATATAAGATGGAGAGACGCGGATGGAAGGTGACATCGGTCGAAAAATACCACGAGGAGAGGCTTTTCTCACTTGAGATGTTCCACCACCGCATGATCGACGTACCTGAGATGGATGCACTGCATGCCGGTACATTTGACGTCATCACCCTGTGGCACGTCTTTGAGCACTGCCATAATCCTCATGAGCTGTTGGACAGGTTCTACGAGTTGCTCCGTCCGGGAGGCATACTGATAATGGCCTGCCCCAATATCTGTTCGACCGATGCCATGTACTACGGACCCTATTGGGCGGCATATGACGTGCCCAGACATATCTGGCACTTCAACCCCGCTTCAATAAGTGCACTGGCATACAAGCACGGATTCACACTGATGCATCATGAGAAGATGCCGTTTGACAGTTTTTACATATCGATACTGTCTGAGAAGCATATGCGTCACAAGATGGCGTTCATTCGCGGAATGATTCATGGACTGCATTCGTGGAGGGTTTCACTTACCAAGCGAAGCAAAAGCAGCTCGCTGGTTTACGTTTTCAGAAAAAGGATAACATCGGAATAATATGGTCAAACAAAAGAAAAAGAGAAAGATAGACCTGCTGTTCATCACAGCCTGTATCAGCACGTCTCTGGTTCTGCTGCTCATAGGTATCGTGGCACTTCTGCTGCTTACCGCGAGTGACCTGTCACGCCACCTCAAGCAGGAGATGACGGTCGAGGTGATTCTCAAGGAGAGCATAACCGATACCCAGCTTTCAACACTCCGCCGCAGCATCGAGGCATCGCCCTACTGCGCCGTCTGCTCGTACATATCCAAGGACGACGCCCTGAAGGATATGACCAAAGCCATGGGTACCGATCCTTCGCAGTTCCTGGAGTACAACCCCTTCTACGCTTCACTGAACATAAGGGTTGAGGCCGATTACGCCTGCAACGACAGCCTTAAGGTGATTGAGAAGAAGATTGCCGCAATGGAGGGTGTGCGCGAGGTGACATGGCAGAAGGATCTGCTCGACATCATCAACAGCAATATCCGCAAGGTTGCCGGCCTGCTGCTGGTGCTGGCCATGATACTCTCATTGGTATCATTCACACTGATAAACAACACTATCAAACTCACCATCTACGCCCAGCGTTTCGTGCTCTACTCCATGAAACTGGTGGGTGCCAAGTGGTCATTCATACGCAAGCCTTTCATAAGCCGTAACCTGTGGATCGGATTTACATCGGCCGTACTCACATGCATCATCATATGGTACGGTCTCAAGATAGGCCTCAAGTATGAACCCTGGCTTATCATGTTGGCTGAACCGAGAATTATAATTCCCGTTTTCGCGGTGGTAATGCTTATCGGACTGCTTATAACAGGCCTCTGCGCCCTGCACTCCGTCAACCGTTTCCTCCGTATGAAATCGGGCGAACTCCATTATGTATAACCAATCAATCCTTGAATGTATGGAAAAGAACAAATTAGCTTTCACCAAGACAAATTACATTCTGATCGCAGTCGGAATGGCTATCATTATCATCGGCCTCCTGCTGATGACCGGCCCCAATTGCACAGCCGAGAACTTTGAACCCGATATCTTCAGCGTTCGCCGCATTAAGGTGGCTCCTGTAGTTACTCTCATCGGATTCTTGACCATCATAGCAGCTATCGTTTTCAAACCCAAAGCCGATAAGGAGGATAAAGAGTAATGAATTGGTTTGAATCATTTCTGCTGGGACTGCTGCAGGGTCTTACCGAATACCTGCCCATAAGCAGCAGCGGACATCTGGCAATAGCTTCATCACTGTTCGGAATAGACGGTGAGCAGAACATGGCATTTACCGTACTGGTACATGTGGCAACCGTCCTGAGTACACTGGTGATTCTCTGGAAAGAGATTGTCTGGATATTCCGTGACCTGTTCACAAAGCAGTCCTGGAAGAGTTACAGCGGTCTTAATGAAGGCACCCGATATGCCATCAACATCATTATCTCTATGATTCCGGTGGGCATTGTAGGCGTCTTCTTCAAGGACAATATCGAGGCCATATTCGGTTCCGGAACAACCGTTGTAGGCTGCTGTCTGCTGGTTACCGCCGCCCTGCTCACATTCTCCTACTACGCCAAGCCGCGTCAGAGGGAGAACATCTCAGGCTGGCATGCGTTCATCATCGGAATTGCACAGGCAGTCGCAGTGCTTCCGGGCATTTCCCGTTCCGGCTCGACCATAGCAACCGGTATCATGCTCGGCAACAAGAAGGAGCGTCTGGCACAGTTCTCATTCCTGATGGTGATTCCGCCCATTCTGGGTGAGGCACTGCTGGATATGAAAGACCTGATTGAGTCTGCCGGTACAGGTGTAGCCGGAGCCGATACAAGTTTCGGCGTTCTGGCCATAGGCTTTGTTGCTGCTTTCCTTTCAGGTTGTGCAGCATGCAAGTGGATGATCTCAATCGTGCGCAAGGGCAAACTGATCTGGTTCGGCCTCTATTGCGCTGTTGTTGGACTTGTAACAATACTGTTCCTGTAATATGGATTTCCAGGAAGGAGTAATAATGGCGTTCGATAAGCCTTACCGCTGGACATCATTCGATGTTGTGGGTAAGGTCCGATGGCTCATTTGCCGCCGTCTGGGTGTCAAGAAACTCAAGGTGGGACATGCCGGCACATTGGATCCTCTGGCCACAGGCGTACTGATTGTATGCACCGGCAGGGCAACCAAACGCATCGAGGAGTTGCAGTCAGGCACCAAGGAGTACTACGCTACCATACGCCTGGGAGCAACCACTCCATCCTTCGACCTGGAGAAACCCATTGACGCCACCTACCCCACGGAGCATATAACCCGTGAGATGGTGGAGCAGGTGCTGGAGCGTTTCAAAGGAAAGATAGAGCAGGTTCCGCCCACATTCTCAGCCTGCAAGGTTGACGGCAAACGCGCCTATGAGATGGCCCGAAAAGGCAATGAGGTGGAACTCAAACCCAAGACTCTGGTCATAGATGAGATTGAACTGACCGAGTGCAACCTGCCGGACATAACCATCCGCGTGGTATGCAGCAAGGGAACATACATCAGGGCACTGGCCCGTGACATAGGTGAGGCGCTGCAGAGCGGAGGACACCTGATTGCCCTGCGTCGTACCCGCGTGGGTGACTACAGGGTTGAGGATTGCCTGAACCCCGAGAAATTCACCGAGTGGCTGGACGCACAAACCATACAAGAACCGTAAAAAGGATTATAATGAACATAGCGATTATTCTGTCAGGAGGAACAGGAACCCGGATGGGGCTTTCAACTCCCAAGCAATATGTTGAAGTGAACGGAAAACCCGTCATTCAGTATTGTCTGGATACCATACTCAGTCACAAGACGGTTGACTGTGCAGTCATTGCCGTGGCCGATGACTGGCTGGAGTATGTACGCAACTGCGTGGCAAGGTCAGCATCCGGAAAACCGGTTTACTACTCCCGTCCGGGTGAGACCAGACAGGGCTCCATCATCAACGCCCTGAAAGCAGCCGGGGAGAACGGTGCTGCTCATGACGACATTGTACTCATACATGATGCCGCCCGCCCGCTTCTGACAGCACAGCTCATATCAGACTGCTTCAATGCATGCAAGGACGCTGATGCAGTCTTGCCTGTCATCCCGGTCAAGGACACTGTCTACATGAGCCGGGACGGCAAAAACATAGACTCCCTGCTTGAACGCAAGACCCTCTGGAACGGACAGGCTCCCGAGGCATTCAGGTTCGGAACCTACTACGATGCCAACATGAAATTATCGGCCGATGAAATAAACCGTATCACCGGCAGCACCGAGGTTTCATACAGGGCAGGATTGAAATGCGTACTGATTCCGGGTGACACGAACAACTTCAAGATCACCACCCAGGAAGATTTGTCCAACTTTGAATCAATCGTCAGGAATGAAAGCATATAATCTGCACTCAGTAGGTGACTTCCGTTATGAGGATGTTCCTATGCCCAAATGCGAGGCCGGTTGGGCCATCGTAAAGGTGAAGGCTGCCGGAATATGCAGTTCCGACATATCACGCGTATTCACCAAGGGCACATACCACTTCCCCACCATACCCGGTCATGAGTTCTCAGGTATTGTGGAATCAGTGGCCGATGCCGCTGACAGCAAGTGGATAGGAAAGCATGTGGGAGTGTTCCCGCTCATTCCATGCCGCAAATGCCGTCCGTGTGCCGATAAGCACTATGAGATGTGCGAGAACTATGACTACGTTGGCTCCCGTCGCGACGGAGCGTTTGCCGAGTATGTCGCCGTACCGGTATGGAACCTGATTGAGATACCGGCAGACCTTCCTTTTGAGGTAGCCGCCATGCTAGAGCCCTTCTCAGTGGCACTGCATGCCATAAAGTTCGGTCAGGTATCGGCCAGGGACAAGGTTGCGATTATCGGCACCGGAATGATAGGAATAGCAGCAGGTCTGTGGGCAAAGATGCGAGGCGCCGCACAGGTTACCGTCATAGGCCGAAGCGAGCAGAAACGCTCCATGATTGAGAAGTTCGGACTGGAGTACAAGGTCCAGGACGGCCGGACGGAGAATGAATATGACTTTGTCCTGGAGGCCGTGGGTACACCCGCTTCAGTTGAGGCCGCAATCAATGCCACACGCCGCGGAGGCAGACTGGTACTGATGGGCAATCCCAGCGGTGATATCACGCTCAGCCAGAGCGTCTACTGGAAGATACTGCGCAAGCAGCTTGTAATGACCGGAACATGGAACTCCTCTTACGACGGAACCAATCCGTCTGACTGGACCGATGTCGTTGAAGCACTGGCCGCCAAGAAGATTGACGGCAAGAGCCTGATAACACACCGTTTCAACCAGGAGAGACTCATGGACGGACTTGAACTTATGAAACAGCATCAGGAGCCTTACTGCAAGGTAATGACCCTGTGGAACGAATAAAACTGTAAAACAAGACAATATGCAATCACACAAGAAAGAGATTTCGGCATCGATGATGTGCTCGGACCTCATCAACCTCAAAGAGACTCTCAAGATATTCGAGGATGAAGGAGTGGAGCATCTGCACATTGATGTGATGGACGGAACATTTGTTCCCAACTTTGGACTTGGCGTTGACTACATCCGCAGTCTTCGTGAACTTACTGATATACCCATGGACCTGCACCTGATGGTAAAGGATCCCGAATACAAATTCCAGTGGGTAGGAATCAAAGAAAACGATATCGTATCCGTTCATTATGAAAGTACTTTCCAGGTTCAGCGTGCACTGGATTTCCTGGAGCCGTTCGGCTGCAAGAGATTCCTTGCCATCAACCCTGCCACACCGGTCTATTCACTCGAAGAGGTGCTTGATTACATTGACGGAATCCATCTTCTGATGGTAAATCCCGGATTTGCCGGTCAGAACATAGTACCCTCCACCATAAAGAAAGCCGAGAAGGTCATGCAGCTTCTTAAGGAGAAGAACCATGAAGATGTCATCATGGAGGTGGACGGCAACATAACCCTCGAACATGCAGAGATACTCAGCAAGATAGGAGCCAGCATTTTTGTGGCCGGTACATCATGTCTGTTTACAGGAGACATCAAGGACTATGCACAGAATCTGGAAAAACTCCGTAAAGCCATCAACAAGTAAAACAGGAATTAATAACAACTAAATACTAGGGAATGAAACTATCTCAATTCAAATTCAAACTCCCCGAGGACAGGATTGCACAGTATCCTGTAGAACACCGCGACGAATCAAGACTGATGGTCGTGCACAAGAAATCCGATGAAATCGAGCATGTACAGTTCAAGGACATCCTGAACTATTTCGATGAAAAGGACGTTTTCGTATTCAATGACACCCGTGTATTCCCCGCCCGCATGTACGGCAACAAGGAGAAGACCGGTGCCTGCATTGAGGTCTTCCTGCTGCGTGAGCTGCGTGAAGAGAACCTGCTTTGGGATGTACAGGTGGATCCCGCCCGTAAGATCCGTATCGGTAACAAACTCTACTTCGGCGAGGACAACTCGATGGTAGCCGAGGTAATTGACAACACCACATCACGCGGCCGTGTACTGCGTTTCCTCTATGACGGTCCGCACGATGAGTTCAAGAAGGCACTTTACGCCCTGGGTGAGGCTCCCATACCTACCTACATGAAGCGTAAGGCATGCGCATGGACTTATGATGAAGAGGGTAAGGCCGTGCCCAAACCCATGGCTCAGATTGAGAAGGGTGACTTCTGTGATGAGGAGAGTTTCCAGACAATCTTTGCCACCAACGAGGGTGCCGTTACCGCTCCTACCGCCGGCCTGCACTTCAGCCGTGAGCTGATGAAGCGCATGGAGATCAAGGGTATTGACCGTGCATTCATCACCATGCACTGCGGTCTTGGTAACTTCCGCGAGATTGACGTGGAGGACCTGACCAAGCACAAGATGGAGTCCGAGGAGATGTACGTGACACAGGAGTGCACCGATATTGTAAACAACGCCAAGTTGGGCGGTCACAAGATCTGCGCCATTGGCAACACCGTCAACCGCGCTCTTGAGACTGTAGTGGGAACAGACCATCTGATCAAGCCTTTTGACGGCTGGACCAACAAGTTCATATTCCCGCCCTACACATTCAGCGTAGCTGACAGCATGGTAAGCAACTTCCAGCTGCCCGAATCAGTACAGCTCATGCTCACCTGCGCCTACGGCGGTTATGAAAAGATTATGGCAGCATACAACCTTGCAGTCAAGGAGGGTTACCGCTTTGGCTGTTACGGTGACGCAATGCTCATTACAGACTGATAAACTGATGGCGACACTGTACCTCTCACTCGGAACCAATCTGGGCGACAGGCAGAAGAATCTCTCTCTTGCCCTGGAACTCATAGGCAGTGAGGTGGGTACAGTCTTGTCGGCATCGGACATTATTGAAACAGAACCGTGGGGTTTTGACAGTTCCAACCGCTTTCTCAATATGGCGGTAAAGGTGGAGACCCATCTTCAACCGCTCGAGGTGTTGCACACCACCCAGGAGATTGAACGCAAGTTGGGACGAACCCATAAAACGGCCGCCGGAGAGTACCATGACCGCCCTATCGATATTGATATACTCCTGTATGACGATCTGGTCATGAACACACCCGAGCTTACAATCCCACACCCGCTGATGCATGAGCGCCAGTTCGTCATGAAACCGCTCCTGCAGATTGCACCGGAACTCAAGAAGTAGCTGATTATGGCTGACAACTATCTGGAGAAACACTATGAAGACTATCTCAAGCGCAAGGCGGCTTGGGAGAAAAACAAAGGCAGGAGCGGCGTCTCAAAGAAATCTACCCCTCCTGTCAAACCTGATGATGAAGCTTTGTGACTATTTGAACGCCTGGTCAGTCTTTTCAATGTAGGCTTTCCCGAACTTTAGATCCGGCTCAAGATAGTTGCCTTCACCCCACTCGTTCCATGCCTTGATGAACACCAGACGTTCATCGTCATTCTTTGACTCCTCCAACTTCCTTATTTCACGGCAGTATTCATACCATTTCTGGGGAGTGCTGTCTACCAGGATTGTCCCTTTGAGGCCTGAACGCGGTGAATGGTCAAAATTGGGAATCATGCACGGGATGTATTCCTTGTGCTCATTGAAGAAGGCAAGAGCCTCTTTCACGTATCTGGAATAATCAATGGTGACGGGGCAGTTGATTCGGCCCTTTAAACGGCTCAGCCATGTGCCTCTGACCTCCTTTGCCACGGTGGTCATATGCTCATAGACGATTGCGTCAAAACCCAGTTCCTGAGTCTTGGGCAGTCTGTGGGCTCCCTGACAGAAACCAAAGAAATAGAAGCCGGGCAGTCCGTTCTGGGCAGCCAGTCTCTCCCATGTCTCTTTCATTACCGGGAAATCCTTGATATTGTCGGCGTCAAATATACCGTATATCAGTTTACCATCGGCCTTCATGTAACGCTTGTCCTTGAATGCCGGCAGCATGGCATTGAACTGGTCGATGTAATCCTGCTCACCGGGATAAGTCTGTTCTATCAGCAGCTTGTCGGGACTTGACGGATCCCAGGTCTTCTGATACCAGCTATGGTTGGCCCAGCAAAGGCAGAACGGATAATCAGGATGACCTGACTCAACCACCTCAGTAAAGACCCTGTCCAACAGTCTGCGGCCGGCGAACCAGTAATGCCAGTAGCAGAAACCCTCAATACCTGCCTCACGGGCCAGGGCGGCCTGTTGCTCACGGACCTCAGGTACTCTCAAGTCATAGTAACCCAGATCTGCAGGAACACGCGGCTGGTAATGTCCTCTGAACTGAGGTTTGGCATTACCCACATTGGTCCACTCCGTAAAACCCTTACGCCACCACTCATCATTCTCCGGGGTAGGATAGAACTGTGGCAGATAAAAAGCTATCAGACGCGGTTTCTTATTACTCATCACTTGGTCTGTTTTGATTTGACATCGTCGTTATATGCACTCTCTATTTGAGACAGGACACCGCTTATATCTGATTCTTTCAGATTATTGATAAGCGCCACCCTATTATAGATTCCGTTCCTCTCAAACGCCCCCTTGAACTTGTAACTGTAAGCAAGGCCAAATACAGGCGTGCCTGTAAATATGGCCGCAAAGTTGGCATGCATACGGGTGCCTATAAAGAAGTCCATCTGAGAAATCAGGTACTTTATCTGGGGTGAAATCAGGTTCCTGTCAACAAAGATGACATTCTCTTTCTCCGTCAGTCCGTCATAGAACTGTTTTGAGGCCTCCATATCATCATTATTGGCTTCAATCCTCTCTGTATTGTATGAATGAGGTATTATATAGACGTTGCAACCCTTGGACTGGAACATCCTTACGATACCTTCCATGAGTGCCGGATAGCAGTCAAACTCTCCCGCCAGGTTTCCGAACCTGTTGGAATAGGCCAGACCGCTCACATTAACGCCCACGCACGGGTGTTTGATCTCTATTTCCACAGGCTCAGGCTGCATATAATAGGAGAGGTCATTGTCAACCTCATATTGCAGGCCCTTATCCTCCAACTCTTTCACGAAATTGGTGTCCCTGACATATATCTTCTGCGCCTTGCCCAGTATTGAAAGGATTCTCTCCTTGTTTGCCGGATCCAGAAAAGGTCCGATGGTTTGGGGCATTACTATAAAGGGTATACGTGACTCAATGGCCAGTTTCATCTCAGGCAGACGTGAATCCAGCAGTTTGTTGCCGTAAAGGTCCGTAAGTCCGTCACCGCCGTTGATGGCTGCCACGATCCTCACATTACTGATGGTGCGGCGGTACAAAGTATTGAGGAAATGAAGCCTGAACCTGTAGAGATATCTCTCCAAAGCCCATACGGAGAGCTCATGGAGTTTCCATTTCTTTCCGTTGATGTCCAGTTCACTGACTTTCTCCTTAGGAATCTTGCTCCAGGGATAACGATGAAACCGGATCTTTACAATCTCAAAACCATCATCGATATAACCCTTACTCTGCAGAAAAGCCAACGCTCCATATCCAAGCGCAGCGGTACCGCGGTTGTTGGAGCGGACATTGAAGTCCGATAATATCACGTATTTCGTCGTTCCGGCTTTCATTTCTTTATCGATGATATTCCTCTTTTTACGCGTCCTGCAATCTTCTGAACTACTGAAAGCGGAGTGCTGTTGGCATTCTTGATTGCACAGTATGCATCAGATTCATTGACATCGGATGTTATGACCTCTACCAGAATCGGGGCGTCCGATTTCTCCACCAGTCTGCCTTTTATATTCCGGAATTCATCGGCAGTCTTAACGCAATGGTACTCGAAACCATTGGTTACAGCCCAGCCCTCGGCCCCTTTGAAGTGACCTGCGGCGGCGATGTAACGGTCAATATATCCGAATCTTTCAGGTGATCCGCCCAGCTTGAACTCAATGCCTCCGTTGTTGTTGACCAGCACTATGCGGACGTTGTTGCCTATGTAACGTATACCCAGTGAATTCATGTCATAGAAGAAAGAGAGGTCTCCCACAAACATAAAACACAAATCATCCACCATAACACTCTGTCCCAGGAATGTTGACATGCAGCCGTCAATACCGAATGCACCTACATTGCAGAAGCACTTGACCCTGTTTCTGAACTTGAAAAGGTTCCAGGTCCTGAGGGAGTTCAATATTGAGAAATTCACGTATGAGTTCTCAGGAATCAGTTCACACATCTGCTGTGCCACAAATGCGGCCGACAGCGGCAGGTCGTCAACTGACACGTACTTGCAGACTGCCTCTTTCCAGACACCGATATACTCATTCTCTGTCCCCTTGAGAGTGAATGATGAAAAGAAGTCGGCAGGAGAACACTCGAACACCTTGGTCAGATGGTCATAGGTATCGGCAATATCACCTGTTTCCGATATACGCCAATGCTCATACTCTCTGCCTGTCTCCGCCAGTTTGTGATAGAAAGGATAGTCGCCGGTCTGTCCGCCTATTGAGATCAGGATATCGGGACAGAAGGTCTCATCAAACTCTTTCTGGGTAAGGCAGGTAAGCAGAAGATTACCGTTTACGGTATAGTCATTCTGCATGTTGGAAAGGTGGTTTACGTATATTGCAGTATTGGTACGTGATGCGAACTCCACCAATGCCGAATCATCCATACCTCTATTCTCACCTACCACCACAAGGATACGACGGTTGTCAAGTACAATATCTGATATCTCCTTTTTCTGATATCTCCTTATCACTTTCACTTCAGGCAGAGGATCAGATGAATCCCTGGTGAGTTCAGTATCCAGCATGGGTACGTTAAGCTGTACGGGAGCCGGCACGGTATGGGTCAGGTTCAGAATGGCCTCGTTGATGAGACGCTCGCAAAGCATACGGTCGTGTTCATCGGACACATACGGAAGTGAATAGGTAGCCCTGACGGCATCCTTGGGAAGCGACGTCTGGTCAGGTGCCTGCATATACTCCTGATAGGTGTACTGCGGATGCTTGGAGAAAGTGATGGCCAGAATAGGCACATGCTTATAGTAGGCTTCTGTCAGACCGGGAATATAGTTCCTGGTGGCCTGCGCACTTGTGCAGCAGACAGCCACAGGCTTTCCGGTGGAAAGATATATACCTATAGCGAAATAGAGCGCACTCCTCTCATCAACTACCGAGAAGCATTTAAAGAAAGGATCGTCCTGTACGCCCCTTACAAAAGCGGCATTTGTTCCACCGGGACTCAAAACCAGTTGATTTATGTCATGCTTCTTCAATAAAGCTATTACCAGACGAACGTTCTTTGCTATTGAATACATAGTTGCTATTTTAAAGTATAACCACCGTCACACACTATTGTCTGACCTACTATGGCATTGCCGGCATCACTCAAAAGGAAGAGGGCAAGTTCAGCTATCTCCTCCGGGAGGATGACGCGCTCTATAGGATTCTGGTCAGTATAAAAGTTCTCACCCTGTTGGAGAGAGAACTGCTGCATTGATGTCTTTACCACACCCGGAGCTATTCCGTTCACTATTATGCGGTCTTTGACAAGGGTCTTTCCCAACCCTTCGGTCAGTCCTCTGACATCCCACTTTACCATCCTGTACGGATAGGTGGCTCCCACAAATCCTCCCTGAGAAGAGATATTGACAATCTTTCTGTATTCATCGGGAGAAATCTGTCCCTTCCAACGCTTGGCCAATGTCTGAGTCAGAAAAAACATACCCTTGAGATTTGTGGAATAAATCCTGTCCCACTCCTCTTCATCGACATTGCCCCAGAATTTGGACGGGGCAACACCTGCATTATTCACCAGGGCCGATATCTCTCCTCCCAGCAAAGACTCACACTCATCCAGTTTCTTCCCGATCTCAGCAGTACGGGATATGTCCCATGTCATGGGGAAGCAGTGATCCTTTCCTATCTCATTCACCGCAGCCTGGAGTTTATCGCTGTTGCGGCCGGTTATAACCACATCGGCCCCGCATTCAACGAACTTTTTGCCAATGGCTAGACCTATGCCTGAGCTGCCTCCGGTGACAAGAATCCTCTTTCCGGCCAGTATTTCCCCATATGCCGGGTATGATATCCGGACGGTGGAATTGCCTCCATACCTGTATCCCTGAACAGCGCACCTGAGAGCCTGTCGGATCCTTTTAAAGAAACGTCTCTTACTCATTGTCTTACTGACTTAATTGACGGGAACAACCCGAACACTTTCAAAAGTACAAAGTAACATAACAGCCAGATAGCCGAATTCACCCCGAAAAGCAGGACATTTGACCAGCGCGGAACCAGATTCAGTGAATCAAACATTGAAACGTCCAGACGCACCAGATAGGGTACCACACAGGCAATGACTGCCAGCAAGAGGGGTTTGATGAACGACTTGGCCAGAACCCAACGGTCCAGGTTGAGATAACGCTTGTAGATGTATATGTAGTAGACCAGAACAAGGATCGTCATGTAAACGCTGTAACCTATTACAGCCGATCCCACCGGTACTCTCTTGCACAGAGCGGCATTGATTATGATTGAAATCAGACAGGATATTCCCGTGGCGTATACAAGAGCCTTGGTCTTGCCGTTTGCAACAATCAGGCTGAATGCAGGAGTGGAATGAAGCTGCAATATCAGGAAAATACACCAGAGAGCCAGCCATCTGCCAAGGTGAGAAAGAGACTCACCCACGTAAGCAGTGATGATAGTCGAGTTGGACAGTATGAACGGGAAACAGAGAACGCACACGATGATTGTCGTGATCGAGGTCCATTTCTTAAGGAAGGCCATTATCTCATCATGGTCATTCCGGACTATCATTTCGGATGTTTTAGGCAGGAATATGCTGGTAAATGATCCGCAAAGCGTGATAATGAAGGCAGGTATGACCTCTACCACCTTGAAATCGGCCACAGCATCGGCTCCGTTGTAAGAGAAGATGCTCAGAATTATGGGGCGTGACTGTGAAGCCGTAACCTGGAAAAGCGACAATGCAAAAAGAGAAAGACTGAAAACAAGTACAGTCTTGAATTCTGACCAGTACATGGCCGGCTTGACAGAATCAATCAGATTGTCCCGCCTGCATTTCCATGCATAAGGAACGATTGCAAGTGCTATTATCAGCGTAAGCCAGAAGAAATACTGGATCAACAACATTTCGCCCTTGATCGTTATGAAGATGAGGGCCATCTTAAGGACGGTCTGAATAGTCTGGACCTTCATGGTGAAATCAAGCTGCTTATCGGCTATGAGCAGCTGATTGAAGGATGTAGCACCCCAACTGATTACCGTGAACAGAGCCAGGATAAAGAAACAGATGCGTAACTCCAGGAACTCCTCATGTGAAATGGAGAAAAGGGGTTCTCCCCAGAAAGCCAATGCCAGCAGAAAAAGAGCATTTACCAGAGCTACAAACATGTAAAAAGTGATGTTGGTTCTGGCTACACGGCTGATTTTTGCCCTGTCACCCTTTGCGGCCCATTGGGAGAAGAATTTGACGGCACCTGTGTTCATTCCCAGATCCAGCAAATGCATGTAAGCATTCCAAGATGTGGCGATGGCAATGATTCCATACTCAGCCTTACCGAAATAGCCCAACAGCAACGGAACCGTAATGAATCCCCAAACTGCATTCAACAGTTTCGATACGGTGCTCCAGAAGAAACTACTCAAATAATAGTTGTTTCTTGAACTCATCAACTTCTGCTATTATCTCTTTATGCAAAGATAGCAAAATCTTACTTCAACACACACTATTAATGGCTTATTAATCGTACCTTTGAATGCTTTACTGCAAAGAAACAGCCGTAACACCGATGAACACTGTTCCTGTATCCGTAATAGTAGCCGTCTACAACGCCCAAAAGACTATCTGCCGACTTGCCGATAGCCTCAAGGCACAGACTATGCCCGATTTTGAGGTGCTGCTCATTGATGACGGAAGCACCGATGCTTCGGGAGCCATCTGCGACAGTATTGCAGAGTCCGATGCCAGGTTCAAGGTTTTCCATAAACCCAACGAGGGAATAGGCACCACCCGTCAGTTCGGACTGGAGCATGCATCGGGAGAGTACACCATTCATGCCGACTCGGATGATTGGGTCGAGCCCGACTACCTGGAACTCCTCTACAGGGAGGCCGTTTCATCGGGGGCCGATATGGTTATCTGCGACCTTCTGCTGGAGAAGGGAAAGAAGGTCTACTACAGGAAGGAACAGCCCAAGGCTTATGACCGGGAGACCCTGATTGACGATCTGGTATGCCGCCTGCAGAACGGTCCCTGCAACAAACTGGTAAGACGTTCTCTCTACACTCAGAACAACATCTCATATCCCCAGGGTCTGGATTACGGTGAGGACCAGCTGGTCAATCTACAGCTTATAATGGCGGGGGCATCGGTCTCATATGTACCTAAGGCTCTCTACCATTATGACTACATAAGCAATCTTGACTCGGCATCACGCGGGGTTTCACCGCAGAAGATACTCCAGGGTGAAAGGTTCGTATCGGAACTCCGTAAACTGCTGCCTCAGGGATATGACAATATCATAGACAACCAGCTTCTTGGAATAGCCTATCTGGCTATCGGCTCCAAGGCCTATTCCAGGAAAGAGTATTACGGTAAGTTCTCAAGCCTGAAGAGTGTCAGGTGGAAGGACTACCGCAAGAAGGCATTCTCTATTAAACTCATAATCTGGACATCGCTTCACATATCATATGGCCTGGCCCTCTTTATGTATGGCATCAAAAGGACAAAAAAGCGTTTTGGATTGTGACATAACTCCGACAGGAAAATGAAACTACTGGCTTACATAATCTGTTATATCATCTATCCGTTCTCATTCCTGTTCCCGCGCAGCAGGAGGAAATACGTATTCGGCAGCTATCGCGGCACATTCGCAGACAATGCCAAATACCTGTTCCTTTATGCCGTCGAGAATGGAGACAAGGATATCAGATATATCTGGCTCTCAACCAAACGCTCAACCGTGAAAACGGTGCGCAGCTATGGACTGCGTGCATATTGGGTGCTTGAACCGCGCGGTGTCTGGCATGCCTTGACATCCAAATACTGGATATTCAATTCATACACATCAGACATAATGTTCTGCCTGTCCGGAAGGGCAACCTGCATAAACCTCTGGCACGGTGTGGGCCTTAAGAGGATTGAATTCAACACTGTGGCAGGGCCGCTTGCCGACCGTTTCAGCCGCAGGAACAAATATGACGCTTTCTGCCATCCGGAGTCATTCAGACGTCCCGACTGGCTGTTGTCATCGACCCAGTTCCAGACCTACTCCCTGGCAAGGGCTTTCCGCATTCCCGAGTCCAGGTGCATTGAGATGGGTTATCCCCGTAACCGCATCCTTACCGCGTCTGAGCAGGAGCGCTCACAGTTCATTGCCAGATATGAGTCTGAGATAACGGTTTCCCTGATAGAGAAGGTCAAGGGATTTGATAAGGTTCTCATCTACATGCCCACCTGGCGTGACTCCCAGCGTAACATCTTCACCCAGGGCATGGATCTGGAGAAACTCAACGGAATTCTGGCCGCAAAGAATGAGATTCTTATTCTCAAGCCGCACTCCAACGTTATACTTGACGAGAATGCACATTCTCTTTCAAATATCATTTTGGCCTCACCGCGCATGGATATCTACCCTGTCCTGCCCTACGCCCACGTACTCATTACCGACTATTCATCGATACTTTACGACTGGCTGCTGATGGACGGCAAGGATGTTATCCTCTACCTGTATGACTACAAGGATTACATCAACGAGAGGGATTTCTACTATCCTTTTGACGGTAACGTGGCAGGCTGCAGAGTCGAGACTTTCCAGGAGTTGTGCTCACTGATTGAATCGGGACAGTACAAGTTGGATCCCGCCGAACGCGACGCAATGATAGAGAAATTCTGGGGCGTAACCGCAACTTACGATGCATCCCGTAAGATCCTGGACTTCATAAAAGAGCAAAGCAAATGATATCGGTAATTATCTGCACATATAACCGCGACAAGTACATCTACAACGTACTTCAGAGCCTGGCCAAGGGTACTCTCGGGGCCGATGGGTATGAGATTGTGCTTGTAGACAACAACTGCACGGACAATACCCGCAGTGAGGTTGACAGGTTCTGCAAGGATTACCCGCAGGTGAGCCTGCGCTACTTTGTGGAGACCAACCAGGGTCTGTCACATGCACGCAACCGCGGAATCAAGGAGTCCAAGGGTGATATTCTGGCATACGTCGATGATGATGCCACCGTAAATGCGGAGTACCTGACCACCTACGCCGACTGGTTCCTCAACCATCCCGAGACCGATGCCGCCGGAGGTCCCATCATCCCCCATTACGAGACAGGCAGCGAGCCCAAGTGGATGACCTACTTCATCAAGCGTCTGCTCACCGGTTATCTCTACTTCGGTGACAAGGCAAAACCCTTTCCGGGTGACAACTACCCCGGCGGAGGCAACGCCGCCTACCGCAGCCGCGTCTTTGAGAAAGTGGGCCTTTACAACGTTGAATTGGGCCGAAACGGAGACAGTCTGGGCGGAGGCGAGGAGAAGGATATCTTCGACAAGATGAAACGCGAGGGTATGCAGTTCGTCTACCTTCCCGGCGCCATACTTTACCACAGCATTCCGGGTTACAAACTGGAGGCCGATTACTTTAATCGCCTGACCACGGGCATCGGCCAGAGTGAAAGGGCACGCACTCTCAGAATCGGCAAGTCATCTTACCGCAAGCGCCTGCTCTCCGAACTCAAGAAGTGGTGCGCAACAATAGTTCTCTGGTGTTTCTATCTGGTTACATTCAGACCCGGCCGCGGAAATATGCTGATCAGGTTCCGCCGTAACGTCACAAAAGCTTTGTTAGGTAAATGAAAAGAGAGGGTAAATTCTTTTTCCATGTGCTGGCGTTCCTTACCATGGCACTGTGGGGTGTGACATTTGTATCCACCAAAACGCTGATCAATCACGGTCTTACTCCGGCACAGATATTCACCATCAGGTTCATCATTGCCTACATAGGCCTCCTTTTGGTATGCCTAATCCGCGGAGGTCGTGACAAAAGAGCTTTTTCACGTTCGCTGCGTCACGAGCTGGTGTTCATAATAACCGGAATTACCGGTGGATCGCTCTATTTCTGGACCGAGAACACCGCACTCAGCTATACCCAGGCCTGCAACGTATCTTTCATTGTATGCATTGCACCGCTGCTGACTGTCCTGCTTACATTGGTTCTCAAGAAAATGTTCAAGGGGCCGTTCATGGACGGACTTGAGGATGTCAAGGTAAGGTTCCCGCTTGTGGCCGGTACCATATTGGCTCTGTCCGGAATGGTAATGGTGATCTTTGACGGCAACGGCGTAAGCCTTTCTCCCAAGGGTGATATCCTGGCTTTCCTGGCCGCTCTCTGCTGGGCAGTCTACAGCCAATTCATGGGACAGATGACAGACCGCTACGGTACGTTGTTTGCCACACGCAAGGTCTTCTTCTGGGGCCTGGTAACCATAGTGCCTTTCCTGCTTCTGACTGACAATTCCAATCTGGCACAGGTCAGATTCGATCACATACAGGTATGGGGTAACCTGCTGTTCCTTTCAACCATCGCATCACTTGTATGCTTTGTGGTATGGAACAGGGTCATGCTGGCCATCGGCAACGTGACCGCCACCAACTATGTATATCTCAATCCCGTTTTCACACTCATTGCGGCAGTGCTTATCCTGGGTGAAAGGATGACTCTGGTATCCGGTCTGGGATCGGCCATGATTCTGGGCGGTGTGATACTGGCGGGAGCCAAAAAAAGGACTGAACAAACAAAATAATAAACGATGAAAACAATCTTTAGAATTATGATGATGACTGGTGTGCTGGCCATTACCGCCGGCTGCGGACAGAAAAAGAGTGATTTCAAGTATCTGCTTGACGAGTTTGCAGACCTCAAGGTCATGCGCTATCAGATTCCCGGCTGGGATGAGCTGACACTGCAGCAGAAGGAGTACGCCTACCATCTGGCAGAGGCTGCCAAGTGGGGCCGTGACATCCATTGGGACCAGAACTGCAAATGGAACATTCCCATCCGTCACGTCGTTGAGAACATTATCGAGAACTATAAGGGTGACCGTGAGTCAAAGGAGTTCGATCAGTTCATGGTATATGCCAAGCGTCTCTTCTTTGCCAACGGCATTCACCATCACTACGCTGAGGACAAGTTTTTCCCCGAATGCTCACAGGCCTACTTCAAGTCTCTGATGGAGGCTGTAGGCGAGGGTGACAAGTGCGCAGAGCTTCTGGATATTATCTACAATCCCGACATCCTGCAGCAGCGCCGCTCAACCTCAACTGACGGCGATATAGTTGTCCTGTCAGCTGGCAACTTCTATGAGGGTGTTACCCGTGCCGAGGTTGAGAAATACTACGAATCCATCGAGGATAAGACCGATGAGACTCCCATCGCATACGGTCTGAACACCAAGGTTACAAAGGATTCCAAGGGCAATATCGTTGAGATTCCCTGGAAGATCGACGGCATGTACGGACCTGCCATCAAAAAGATCTGCGAGGAGCTCAAGCTGGCTGCCGCCTGCGCCGAGAACGATATCCAGAAGCGTGCCCTTGGTCTGCTCGTAAAATACTACGAGACCGGTGACCTCAAGATATGGGATGAGTTCAACATCGAGTGGGTTAAGGATACCATCGGAACTGTTGATTTCATCAACGGATTCATTGAGGATTACAACGATCCCCTGGGCCGCAAGGGTGCATGGGAAGGTTACGTAAACATCAAGGACCACAAGGCATCCGAGCGTTCAGTAATACTGAGTGCCAACGCACAGTGGTTTGAGGACAATTCACCGGTTGATCCGCGCTTCAAGAAGAAGGAGTGCAAGGGTATATCAGCCAAGGTCATCAACGCCGTCTGCCTGGCAGGTGACGCCTACCCCTCAACACCTATAGGCATCAACCTGCCCAACGCCGACTGGATCCGCAAGATGTACGGAAGCAAGTCAGTAACCATTGCCAATATCACACACGCATATGACTACGCCGCTCAGGAGTCACCCACCAGCACACTTGATGAGTTTGCATGGGATGAGGCCGAAAAGGCATTCTACCGCGAGTGGGGTTCATGGGCCGATGAAATTCACACAGACCTCCATGAGTGCCTGGGTCACGGTTCAGGCCAGCTGCTGCCGGGCGTTGCCACAACCGCTATGGGCGAGTATGCATCGGCCCTTGAGGAGGCTCGCGCCGACCTCTTTGGACTCTACTTCACTGCAGACCCCAAGATGGTTGAGCTGGGTATCATGCCCAACAAGGATGCCTACAAGGCTGAGTACGCCAACTACATCCGCAATGGTCTGATGGTTCAGTTCACCCGCGTTGAGCTGGGACGTCCCAACACCGAGGCCCACATGCAGAACCGCAAACTCATTGCCGAGTGGTGCTATGAGAAGGGTGCCAAGGATAACGTCATTGAAAAGAAGGTACGTGACGGCAAGACCTACTTCGTAGTCAACGACTACGTAAAACTGCGTGCCCTGTTCGCTGAGCTGCTGGCCGAGATCCAGCGCATCAAGTCAGAAGGTGACTATGAGGCCGGCAAGAACCTGATTGAGACATACGCCGTAAACATCGACCCCGTCCTGCACAAGGAGGTTAAGGAGCGTTACGAGGCCCTGAACCTGAAGCCTTACGGCGGATTCATCAACCCCGACATCGTTCCGGTTGAGAAGGACGGCAAGATTGTTGACTATAAGGTGGTCTACAACGACAACTACCTGCAGCAGCAGCTTGATTACGGCCGCAAGTACAACGCTCTCTGAGAATTGAAATTTGAAAATTGAAAATTGAAAATTACCATGCGGTGCGTAAATTATTAACGCAGGTGCTTGTAATTTTCAATTTTCAATTCTCAATTCTCAATTAATTATTACCTTTGCAGCGGACAATGTGGAAAGATTTGAGGACCATAAGGTTCCTGACAGCTTGCAACCACACAAAAAAATGCTAAAAGTCACATTTTCTGACAGCATATAATTTGAATTGCAACCCCATTGTCCCAACAGACAGTGGGGTTATATTTTAATACATAATATGTCATACTTATTCACATCCGAATCGGTGTCTGAAGGACACCCTGACAAGGTAGCGGACCAGATATCCGATGCCGTCGTAGACGAACTCCTGGCTTTTGACCCCGAGTCAAAGGTAGCATGTGAGACCCTTGTTACCACCGGACAGGTGGTACTTGCCGGTGAGGTGAAATCCAAGGCCTACATTGACCTTCAGGAGACAGCCCGCCGAGTGATTAACCGTATTGGCTATACCCGCTCCGAGTACAAGTTTGACGGAGACTCATGCGGTGTATTCAGCGCCATTCATGAGCAGAGTGCCGACATCAACCGCGGCGTAGAGCGTGAGGACCCCGAGAATCAGGGTGCCGGTGACCAGGGAATGATGTTCGGTTACGCCACAAATGAGACCGATGAGTACATGCCCGTATCACTTGCCCTCTCACACCGCATACTGCGTGTTTTGGCCGATATCCGCCGCGAGGGTAAGGTTATGACCTACCTGCGTCCCGACTCAAAGAGCCAGGTAACGGTTGAGTACAACGACAACGGCAAACCCGTTCGCATCGACACAATTGTGGTTTCAACCCAGCACGATGAGTTCATCGCTCCTGAGAACGCCACAGTCGAGGCCCAGTTGGAAGCCGACAGCAAGATGCTCGCACAGATAGAATCGGACGTAAAGACAATACTTATCCCACGTGTTATCGGCACCATTACATCTGATAAGGTAAAGGCCCTGTTCAACGGTGAAATCAAGTATTTCGTAAACCCCACCGGCAAGTTCGTTATCGGCGGACCTCACGGAGATACAGGTCTTACCGGCCGTAAGATCATTGTTGATACCTACGGTGGAAAGGGAGCCCACGGTGGCGGTGCATTCAGCGGTAAGGATCCCAGCAAGGTGGACCGCAGTGCAGCATACGCTACCCGTCATATCGCCAAGAATCTGGTTGCAGCAGGTGTGGCCGATGAGGTTCTGGTGCAGGTTTCATACGCTATCGGCGTTGCCAAGCCCATCAACATCTTTGTAAATACATACGGCACCAGTCACGTCAAGATGTCCGACGGTGAAATCGCAAAGATTGTGGACCAGTTGTTCGATATGCGTCCCAAGGCCATCGAGAACCGTCTGAAACTGCGCAACCCCATCTACAGCGAGACCGCAGCATACGGACATATGGGTCGCGAGCCGCAGACCGTAACCAAGGTCTTCACATCACATTACATGCCGCCCAAGACCATAGAGGTCGAGCTCTTCACCTGGGAGAAACTCGACTACGTAGATAAAATCAAGCAAGCATTCAAGCTCTGATAAAAAGAGAAAGGCCTGAACGTTCAGGCCTTTCTTTATTTAACCCAGGCGGGGTTGTGGACTTTGGTTCTGGAGGGATTGTAGTATTGGGCCTTTACATCGGGGATATCGATGTAATAAGTGCGGTGTGACTTGTTGTTGAGTTTGGTCTCACGCAGCCACAGGTTGGCCCGCTTAAGGTCGGCGTATGTGATGCCGTGGTCCTCGGCAAACTTGACCAGATCATCGATGGGATCGGTAATCTTTATCTGCTCCTTGATGGGGATATAGGGATAGAGGTCCTCACGCTTGAAACTGAACCCGAAAAGAGCAGGGTTCTCAAACATCATCTTAGCCGCAATCACGCGGAACATATAACGGGATGTCTCATCGACCAGCCACATATCCATTGCGTCCGTCTGATGCTGCAGCTCAATGCGGCGGTCCATACCCTGCTGGCCTCCGTTGTAACTGGCGGCCACTGTCATCCAGTTCTGGTATTTGCCGTATGCCTTGAGCAGGAACTTGCAGGCGGCCTCGGTTGCCTTGACCGTGTTATAGCGCTCATCAATATTGGAATTCACCTCCAGCCCGTACTCGCGGCCGGTAGACTGGGTGAACTGCCATAAACCCGCAGCACCCGCTCCCGATACAGCCTGAGGGTCAAGATTGCTCTCAATCACCATCAGGTACTTGAAATCATCGGGCACACCCATGCGCTTGAGTATGGGTTCAATCTCCGGGAACAGACGGTTGGCACGCTTTATCATGAGCGTGGACATATTGTGCGAGTAGGTGAACGCAATGAGTTCGCGGTCCATACGCTCGCGCAGATCGGCCCTGTCAAAAGTAATCTTCTGACCGGCAAACACCACCGACTCGGGAACCTGAGGCGGTACACTCTGAACCGTCTGTGCATGGACCGAAAATAAAGATGATATGACCGTTGTCAGGAACAGTAGTAATTGCTTTCTCATATAACTTGACTTAAGTGGCGCAAAAATAGGCTCTTTTCTTGAAATAACATTATCTTTGTTGCACTAACCAAGAATAAAACCCTGACTATCATTATGAAAAGATTCCGCTATCTGCTTCTTTTGGCAGTTTTCTCCTTATCCGCCTGCCAGAAGGCAACAGTCAAGATTCAAGATTACAAAGTGTCTATCGGCATGTCCGACGGAACCCTTTACGTAATACCCATGGCCGATGACGCCATCCGCGTGCAGTACATTCCCG
>JAEEGG010007139.1_pt1 | contig 25942 bp, 19 predicted proteins | sample 9134161 | NCBI WGS metagenome assembly JAEEGG01 (sample SAMN16246543, study PRJNA631951) | gut metagenome | biome: gut microbiome; feature: rumen; material: CR-attached | host: Bos | place: Iran: Karaj | collected 2018-10 | reverse complement strand
TGGAATATGCCTCATCAGTCCATTTTATCCCTTGAGATTCAAGCTCCTCTTTATCTTCAAGGACTCTTTCTTCCATAACACTATCTATCCCCGCGGCTATCTTGGATAGTTTGGGCTCAACTAGAATGTTCCGAAACCCATTATTTGCCCAATCCGTGAAAAATACATTTCGCGCCACCTCTTCCTGAATACCATACATTGTTCTTCTATAGTAGGCTTTTTCTCCTTCTGGGCATTGTGTCGCAAGGATTGAATGCTGGTGCACTTCACGGTCTGCGACAGTTTGGTGCATACTATTTCCCAGGACATCAGCAATAATGTCTGCAGCTCTTCTAATCATAGGAACTAGATAGTGTTAAATTTCTCCATTTCTTTTGCCTTTTCTCTCTCAGCCACTGCAATATACGGTCGCATCGCGCTGTAGTCGCTATGGCCAGTCCAACGCATCACAACGTGCGGAGGGATGCCTAAAATGAGAGCGTTGCTGATGAACGTGCGCCGTCCCGTGTGAGTGCCAAGCAACTCGTATTTAGGATGAACCACATCAATGCGCTCGTTCCCGCGATAATATGTAATCCTTATTGGCTCGTCAATGCCGCACAACTCGCCGAGTTCTTTGAGGTATGCGTTCATTTTTTGGTTGCTGATGACCGGAAGCGCACGATCGTCCTTGAAAACAAAGTCGGAATACTTGTCCAAAATGCCGCGAGCGTATTTGTTAGTTTCTATCACAAGTGTGTCCGCCGTTTTCTGCGTGGTTATACAAATGCTGTCTTCTTTAATGTCGCTTTTCCGAAGATTCCGAACATCGCTATAACGAAGCCCCGTGAAGCAGCAGAAGCAGAAAACATCCCGCACCCTGGAAAGGTATTGCTTTGTCTCAGGAAACTCAAAATTATACACGGTCATTAACTCCGGCCATGAAAGGAAAACGATAGTATTATCCGCTGTCTTGGCTTTTACACGATAATTTAGAAATGCAGTCTCCTGATTATATCCCTTTGCATTAGCCCAGCGAAGGAACCATTTCAAGAAGCCCATTTGCTTGCCAATAGTTGAGTTTAAAAAACCGAGCGAATGGCGCATGTACTCAACATATTCATCCAGCCCAGCCTCATTGAAGTCTTCAAAAGACGGATTATCCTTGAAACTGACAATGTGGCTGCGGAGTGTCGCAAATTTAGTGTATGTCGCTTCCGTCCAATCCCGCTTTCGCCCAGATTCCTTTACAAACTCATCGAAGCGATCCAGAAGCGATTTCTCTCTCGAGGCCTTTATCGTAGGGGTGCGATTGATTCCGGTAGCAATATTCTCTCGGATGGTGTCTTTCGTGACTTTTGATCCGTCCGTTAAACATCGATTTTCGAGACTTGTAGCTTGGCTCTCAATGCTCGCTAGATGTGCGTTGATGGTGCTATACAGAATGCCTCTCGAATTGCTAGCGCCTTGCTTCACGCGCTGCCTTTCTGAATCCCACTTTTGCGGATTGATGCTATAGCCCGTAGATGTCACAAGCCGAACTCCGCAAATCATTACAGAAACCCGAATTGGAGCATCGCCAGCTTTGTCTGTGCGCTTTTCTAGATAGTAGTTAACAGCCATATCTTATTTGTCTCTTACGCACAAATTTACGCACAATATTCCTTAAATCAAAATATATTTTGTTAAATCGTATTAAATATATATATTTGCATTACAGATAGTTATGGGAGCAATTTTGCGACAATATGAGTCTGTTTTGAACTATAGGTTCTAGAGCCTGTCTCTCCGCGCAACGCAAAGCCATTTGCTGAAGATGCCGCACCATTTCGGTGCGGCATCTTTCACATCCGGGCCGGCGTTTAGTAGGGTAGTCTTCTCTGGAGAATCCCTTCCATTGTATACAATCTAACTAACCGAATGCCGATGCCCCTAGTCGGTCTCAGCGCCGTCGTAATTGGAAACGTTGAGAATGCAGTTTTCTGCGCTTACATTGATAAGCTGCATTTCCGGCGTTTCGTAGGGCTGTCTTTTCTGGAGAATATCTTCCATCGTTTAATCACAGTTTTTCCGAATGACAAATATAAAAAACATCAGAAAAAAAACAGCATTCCCGACAGAGTAATCGGCAAATTCCTGTCTCCGAGAGCACGCAGCACCTTCCGGTGCCGTTTTTTTATTATCTTTGCATTACCTATGCAAAACAAGAAGATTCCGCAGCTGATGCTCCTCGCGGCGCTCGTTCTGGCGGCCGCCTGCGCCCCTTCCGACCCGCTCGTCGTCCGTACGAAGGACGGCCTGGTCCGGGGCATTGAAGAGGAGGGTACCCTCGCTTTCAAGGGCATCCCTTACGCCAAAGTCGAACGTTTTATGCCTCCGCAGCCCGTGGACAAATGGGATACGGTGATGGTCTGCGACCATTTCGGCCCGCAGGTGATGCAGGGCAACGGCCGGCGTCCGATGCCCGAGAGCGCGATGTCCGAGAAGAATTCCTGCGTGCTGAACGTCTGGACCACGGACACGAAGGCCCGCAAGCCGGTGATGCTCTGGATCCACGGCGGCGGCTTCGATTCGGGCTCCGCCGCCGGCAACCCCGGGATGGGCCTGGCGAAGCAGGACGTGGTCGTGGTGAGCCTCAACCACCGGCTCAACATCCTCGGATTCCTGGACCTTTCCAGCTTCGGCGAGAAATACAGGCACTCAGGCATCGTCGGGATGCTCGACATCGTGCAGGCCCTGGAGTGGATACGGGACAACATCAAGGCCTTCGGCGGCGATCCGTCCAACGTCACCATCTTCGGGGAGTCCGGCGGTGGCGGCAAGGTCGGCACCCTGATGTGCATGCCTGCGGCGAAGGGCCTCTTCCACAAGGCCATCATTATGAGCGGCACCATTCTCAACGTCAACACGAAAGCGATGGCCGAAGAGCTCGGCCGCGCCGTCGTGGCGCAGCTGGGCTTCGGCCCCGACCAGCTGGACAAGCTGGCGGACGTACCGTATGCCGAGCTGGTCGAGGCGGGCCAGCAGGCTATGGCCGCCAGTATCGGCACCCGCACGCCGGGCACGCCGATGATGTGGGGCTTCGGCCCCGCGCCGGACGGGGAAGTCCTGCTTCAGCAGCCCTTCCAGCCCGATTTTGCGGACATCTCCTCCGACGTGCCGCTGATGATAGGCACCACCTTCAACGAACTCCAGCGTGCCGTTTACGGCACGCCGATGACCCTGGACGAAGCGAAGCAGCGGCTCCAGCCGACCTTCGGCGACCGCGTCGAAGAATACGTCGACGCCTTCGCCCAGGCCTGGCCGGATTATACCCCGCAGGATCTCCTGTCCATCGATATGATGTTCCGGCCCAAGACCCTGATCACGGCCGACGCCGTGGCCACGACGCGCCGGGCCCCGACCTGGATGTATATGTTCACCTGGCGCTCTCCCGTGGACCACAATTCCGCCCACGGCTCCGAGCTGAACTTCTGCTTCAACACGCCGAACCTCCACGGCCGGGTGCTCCCGGAGCCGTCCGAGGCAGACTGGGAGCTGGCGGAGCATATGAGCCGCAGCTGGGCGAATTTCGCCCGGACGGGCGACCCCAACGTCGATGGTCTGCCGAAGTGGAACGCCTACACGCCGGAGAACGGCGAATGCTTCGTCTTCGATTACGAATGCAAGGTCCGCCGCAATTTCGACCGGCCCCTGCAGGGCATCCTGAACGACTGCTGCTTCCGGCAGCTGGACGATTTCCGCCGGCGCAACGCGGCGCAGTGACAATAGAAATAAAACAGATTGAATATGAAAAAGTTTGCTTTGCTGGCCCTCGCGGCCCTGATCGCCCTTCCGCTGTCCGCCCAGGACGATGATGAACTGGACAATGTCATTTTCTCCTCCGCCAACGACGTCGTGCGCTTCGAAGCCCTGTCCCATATCGGCTACGGATACCATTTCGTGAAGTCGCCCGACTTCCAGTCGAGAATGTCCGACGAGTATTTCCTCAATGTCGTCAGCCTCGGGATCTATCCCGCGGACGCCCTGGCCATCGAGCTGGGACTGGACGTGGCCCTCAGCGACTTCGGCTCCCGCACCCACGCCTTTATGCAGGGACAGGACCGGCTCATCCAATGCAAGGAGTTCTCCCAGATCGAACAGGGCACGCTGGACCGCCATTACGGCAGCTTCTCCGTCGCCAGCCTGAATGCACCGCTGCTGCTCAAGCTGCGTGCCGGCGGTTTCTGGATCGGCGGCGGCGCCGTGGGCTCCCTCAATGTGTGGGGACGCACCTACTATGCCTATCGCCAGCGCTACCGCGAGGTAGCCGTCACCGAACGCCGCGCGAAGGTCAACACCTTCACGTTCGGCCTGGTGGCGACCCTGGGTTTTGACAGTTTCGGATTGTATTTCAAGTATTATCCCCGGACGTCCCGCCTGCTGCCCGACGGCAGCGTGGATATGAACTATATGACGCTGGGCGTCGTCCTGGATTTCTAGCCCCGCTTCATCCGCGCTTCGATCGCGGCGATCATCTCCTTCTTGTCCCAACAGCCGAGCCGGGTCCTGGTGCCGTCCTTCTCGATGATGTAGAAGGTCTTGAGGATGCCCTTCTGCAGCTCCTGGACGTCAGACAGTTCGAAGGCCCGTGGGGCTTCCCTGGGGTCGATGTCGGGATCGAAGAAGAAATAGAGTTTGTCCGCGGTCAGGGCGAACTGGCCGTAGTGGGGATCGGTTGCACTGAGGTGCAGAACTGCGCCCTTCTTGAAGGTCAGTTCCGGGTGAACTTTTTCGATGTTGAAGTCGTCGCTTAGGATCAGCATGACAAATAGGTTTCGGTTGCTGTCCTAAAGATATAACAAGCCGCGATAGGGTGTATCGCGGCCGCGTGCATTTGGGCCGTCAGCAAAAGATTTTGGTGCCCGAGTGAAAAATCAGCGTTTGATCACGTCCAGACGCCAGGTGATGCCGATGTCGAAATTGTCGATCCCGATGGAGCTGCTCTTGAAATACACGGCGTGCAGGCGCAGCCGGTCGCGGTCGGGCAGGGGGAAGAATTCCACGCCGCAGCCGGCGTAGATGTTCTTCGTGCCGGGGAGCACGGCCAGGTCGAGCGCGCGTCCGATGGAATCCACGTTTTCGATGGCGTTCTCCTCGTAGCCGCCCTTGGCGCAGAGGTTCCATTTGCCGACGGTCCAGATGATCTTCGAGATCACGGTGTAGTCCGAGAAGAATCGCTCCTGCCCGGCCCCGGCCCGGTTCATCCATTCCACGTCGATGGCCAGGTTGCCGAAGATGAGACGGTTGCCCAGGGCGATGTAGTTGATGGTGCGGTGGAACTCGTCCTCCACGAAGTTCACGCTCCACAGGGTGTTCCACCAGGGGGCGAAGCTGCCGAACCATTCGAAGTTGTAGGCATAAAGGTTCTGGAAACCCAGGGAGAGGGGAGAGTTGCAGAACTGGAAGGCGAGCGTCTGTCCCGGGAGGAACTCGTAGTCGGCGTTCACGCCGAAGGAGAAACCCTGGTAGAGGTTGTTGCAGAAATTGCTGTAGTAGTACACGTCGATCGGGACGGCGTCGAACTCGTAGCCGCCGATGAAGAGGGCGTTCTTGCCGACGGTGAGGGAGAGCTTGGGGGTCGCCTGCCAGCGCAGATACAGGAAGTCCGTGGCGTTGAACATATTAAGCTCGTCGAAGACCTTCTTGTTGAGCCGCTGCCGGATGCGGAAATCCAGCTTCTCGGACAGCTGACCGCGGATGTTGAGGTTGAAATGGTCGCCCGTGAACTGGCTGTTGTACGTCCCCTCGACGACCTCCTGGTGGAAGGAGGCGCGGGTGTCGAAATAGAGTTGGTTGATCCGGACCTGCGCCCTCGCATTTCCACAAAGAAACAGGGCGCAGCCGGAAAGAAATGCAATAAGTCTGTGGTCCATCTTGTGGAGATGGGCGGAGTCGAACCGCCGTCCAAACAAAGCCCCAGGTGGCTTTCTACACGCTTATCCTTTCTTTGATTGTCGGCCCGGAGCTGCCGGAAGGCAGGCCACTACGGGCTTATCCTCTGCATCTTAGCGGGTCCTAGAGGCGTCCGCCCCGCGCATCCGGTTTTGATGATACCCCTGGATCCAGACTGAACCGGCCTAAAGCTGGAGGGATATACGTCGTTCCGCAGCCTAGGCGGAATCGATTGATGCTGAATCTCTTGGAGATTAGCAAGCGTATGCGAAATTGTAGTTGCCAGTTATGGCTCGAAGACTGGGATTAACGGGCCAGCCCCCTACGCCCGACGTGCTTACCATCCGAAGTCAGTGCTGTCTAAACCAGAACATCCCCGAATGTGGTGGGAGATACTGGGTTCGAACCAGTGACCCCTTGCTTGTAAGGCAAGTGCTCTGAACCAACTGAGCTAATCTCCCGAAGGGGTTGCAAAGTTAGGACTTTTTCAGCATCCCGCAAAAAAAACTTTACAGCAGGTCCAGGGCCACTTCGGCCATATTGGTGAAGGTGGTCTGACGCTCCTCGGGGGTGGTGACCTCGCCGGTCAGGACGTGGTCGGAGATGGTGCAGATGGTCAGGGCGCGGCAGCCGGCGTAGGCGGCGTTCATATACAGCGCCGAGGCCTCCATCTCGACGGCCAGCACGCCCATCTCGCGCCACTTGTCCGTCTGCGGATGGGCGTGGTAGAAGACGTCCGAGGACAGGACGTTGCCCACCTTGTACGGGAACCTGTGCCGCTCGCAGGAAGCCGCCGCCTGCCGGAGCAGTTCGAAGTCCGCGACGGGGGCGTACGTGCCCGGCAGATCGAACTGCGCGCCATAGTTGGAGTCCGTGCAGGCGCCCATCGCCAGGATGAGGTCGCCCAGGTGCAGGTCCATATGGTAGGAGCCGGCGGAGCCCACGCGGATGATCGTCTTCACGCCGTAGAAATGGAACAGCTCGTAGGAATAGATGCCGATGGACGGGATGCCCATCCCGTGGCCCATCACGCTCACGCGCTTGCCGCGGTAGGTCCCGGTGAAGCCGAGCATATTGCGGATGCTGTTGAACTGCACGGCATCCTTGAGAAACTTGTCCGTGATGAATTTCGCGCGGAGCGGATCGCCCGCCATGATGACGGTCTCGGCGATCTCGCCTTTCTGCGCACCGATGTGGGGGGTGGGGGTATTGGCCATATCAATCGAATTGTCTGACAGGGAAGGTGAAGTACGTGTCGGGGTAGGGCTCGTCCTCGAGGGTGAAATGCCACCACTCGGAGTCGAGGGGCTTGAAACCGTGGCGGACCATCGCCCGGCGGAGGATCATCCGGTTCTCGAACTGCTCCGGGGTGATGCTGCGGCCGGCCGGACTCCGGGAATTGTCGCCGGTGTACACGCCCGTGTCGGGGTCTCCGCAGAAGTCGGGATGGCTCTCCGGCCCGAACCAGTCGAAGGTGCCGCCCATTTCCACGTCCCGCTCGAGGGCCATGTCGAAGAGGGTCAGATCCACGGTGGAGCCGCGCGTGTGGCCGGATTTCTCCATAATGTATTCCTGCTCGAAGAGGACGGACTTGTCCAGGTCCGGATAGAAATACGCCTTGGTCAGCGTGTCCGTGACGTCGGCCGCCCAGCGGACGAAATGGTCCACGCCTTTCTGCGGCCGGTAGGCGTCGAAGATCTTGATGCGGTAGCCCTGCTCCTTGAGCTCGTCGCTCACCGCGAGCAGCGCCTCCGCGGCCTCGCGGGTCAGCAGGGCGGTCGGCTGCTCATAGCCGTCGATGCGTGCACCGACGAAATTGTACGTCGTGTGATAGCGGATCTCGAGGATTGCGTCGGGAATCATTTCGGCGATCTCCACGAAATCGTCGTAATTGGCCTCCGGGGCTTCCTTGGCTTCGCCCAGCAGGCCGCCGACGGTGCGGATGAAACGGGAGTGCCGGCGGGCGTCGCCCTTCACCTTGGCGACCGACGCGGCGGAGATGCCGTCGATGCCCTTGAGCTTGTTCTCGAAGCGTGCGATGCCCAGATAGGCGGGACGCAGGCGCCTTTCGCTGCCGGCCCAGACGAGCAGCAGAATCAGGATGAGCAGCAGGAAGGGAAGGAGCCTGAAAGATCTTTTTTGTTTCATGTCGTAAAGATACGATTTTTTGAGTGAATTACTTATATTTGTATGACTCCTAAAAGGCGTTAGTATGTATTATCATTTCCATCCCTCTTTCCGGCGTGTTCTCGTCGCCCTGCTGCTCCTGACCGGAGCGGCCCGGCCCGGCGGCGCCCAGGGCCCCGGCTGGTACGTCGGCGTGCAGGGCGGCACCTCCTTCGGGCAGGCCACCTTCGCCAGCATCACCGAGCACGGGATCCACTGGGGCGCGCAGGGCGGCCTCTTCGCCGGCTACGGCTTCAGCCGCTTCTTCTCGCTGGAAGCAGCCGTGCAATACGGCGCCCAGACCCAGTCTGCGCTGGACTGCTGCCCCTACTGGCTCTCGGCCGACGGACAGCGCTATATGGCCCCCGTCCTCGATGAGAACGGCTGGTATTACCGCGACCTGGGCACCCGCACCGCGTGGGGCAAGGCGGCCCTGCAGGCCAATTTCGACCTGCTGAGCCTGCTCACGCGCCCCGGCGCCCGCTGGTCCCTCAGCCTCAGCCCCCAGATCGCCGCGGTGACCACACAGACCTTGTTCAGCACCCCGGACAAGGAGACGCAGCACCCGCGCCAGTGGCATTTCGGCTACGGCGGACAGGCCTCGCTGGGCTTCCGCTTCGGCGAGCGCGTCGGCGCCGCCATCTACGGCGGCATCACGAGCCTGACGGGGGAGCGTTTCGACAACGTGCCGTACCACGCCCACGAGACCAATCTCCTCTGGGACGCCGGCCTCAGGCTGACCTTCCACCTGGGCAAGGCCGCCCCGAAGGGTCCGAGCCCGGACGAGCTGGCCGCGGAAGCCGCCAGGAGGGCGGCGGAGGAGGCCGCGCGGCTGGCGCAGGCCGAGGCCGAGCGGCTGGCGCGTGCGAAGGAGGAAGAAGAGCGCCTGGCGGCACAGAAGGCCCGGGAGGAAGCGGAGCGGCTCGCCCGCGAGCAGGCGGAGCGCGAAGCCGCGGCCGCGAAGGACCGCGCCTTCCAGACGCCGATCCCGACCGTCTATTTCGCCAACGACAGCCGCTCCATCGAGGCATCCTACCTCCCTCCGTTGGAGGAGGCGCTCGCCATCCTGCGGCAGTATCCTGATTTCAACCTGGAGATCCACGCCTACAGCTCCCGCAGCGGCAGCAAGGCCTACAACGATAAGCTCTCCGAGCAGCGTATGGAGGCCATCCGCAGCTGGTTCACCGCCCACGGCATCGGCCTGGAGCGGATGGGACAGGCCTACTACCACGGCATCGACTATAATGCGCCCAGCGCCGACAAGGCCCGCCGCGCAGAGCTCAAATTCGTAAAATAGGCAGCCATGAAGACAAGACACATCCTCGCAGCGCTGGCTGCATCCTTCCTCCTGACCGGCTGCTTCCAGGAATTCCACGACCGCCAGGCGTGGGACGTCCCCGTCGGCTACCTGGTTCCCGTCCTCCAATGGGAGGATCCCGACGACGCCGGCATCGACATCCACGACCTGGTCATCGTGGTGCAAGGGCCGGGACTGTCCTATTCCCGGCATTACGCAAACGTTCGCGAAGCGGCCGCCGACGTATTGCCTCTCCCCGTCGGGGAATGCGGCATCGTTGCGGTCGCGAACGCCTCCGGGGCCGACGGCTACAGCCTGAGCGGCCTCCCTCCCACCAAGGCGGACGGAGACCTGACGGTCGGCGTCGGGATTACGGGGAATATGCCCCGGCGCCAGGCCTATGCGGGTGCCTGCCGCGTATCCGTGGTCGAGAACAAGGTGTACTCCGGCCAGCTCCTTCTCCAGGACCTCCTGCCCGCGCTGACGGTGAATATGACCAACATACCCGATGAGGCGACGGTCGAAGTGTTCTTCGTCAATATGGCCAAGGAAGTGCTCCTGAGCCCGCAGGAGAGCGATCCTGTCCGGCCGGCCGACCACGCCTTCGACGTCATTTCGGTCTGCAGCCTGTCCGCCTCCGCCAGCAGTTCCAGCACCCTGGTCCTGCCGACATTCATCGGTATGCCGACTTGCCTCTTCGTCGTGGACATCATCCTGGACGGCGAGCACCACAAGTTCGTCGGAAACGTCTCCCGGATGGATTGCGGCCGGCGGTACACCCTGAATCTGGACTTCAACGACTACGAACTCGAAGAGAGCCTGGATCCCGGCTCCTTCGATATCAACGACTGGATCAGCCAGGGCGACTCCGTCGACGGCGACGTCTTCAAACCTGCACAATAAGCTTTTGGAAATATGAAACATTACGACATACCCCTCCTTGCAGCCCTGGCGGCCCTCTCGCTTGCCGCCTGCGGCAAACTGCCCGGTCAGGGCACGGCCATCACCATCGAGGCCGGCATCGGCACGATGACCAAGGTCGCCACCAATGGCGACAAGACCGTCTTCGAGTCCGGCGACGAGATCACCCTCTACGCCTGGACGGGCGCTGCGACCGAAGTGCCCGCCACCCGCGTCGTGGACGGCGTCGTCAACAGTTACGACGGCACCAAGTGGACGCCCGCTGCCCAGATGCTCTGGGACGACAAGAGCTCCAAGCATTATTTCCTGGGCATCAGCCCGGCCCGCAGTGTGTCGAACTTCACCGCGGACGCGTTCACCCTCGACCCGGCGGACTATGCCGCCGGCGACCTGCTGATCGCGACCCGTCTCGAAGGGCTCACGTCCACGGACAATCCCGTCAAGCTGACGTTCGACCACGCGATGGCGCGCCTGGACGTCAACCTGTCCTTCCGTAACCAATGGACGACGGCCCCGACGGTCGCCTCCGTCACGGCCACCGCCAAAAAGACGGCCAGCGTGGACTACCTCGCCAAGAAGGCGACCGCCACCGGCGAAGCCGCCGCTATCGCCCTCAAGGCGAAGGACAATGCCGCCTGGAGCGGCTTGCAGGTCCCGCAGGAGGGCGTGCGCACCCTGACGATACGGATCGACGGACAGGACTTCATCTTCACCCACACGGCCGACATCCCGCTCGTGAGCGGGAAATACACCACCGTGAACCTTGTCGTTGGCCGCGACAAGATCGAACTGGCCTCGTCCATCACGATCGATGACTGGACCAGCCAGGGTGCTGCCATCAGCGGCGAAGCCCAGGATGATTAAGTATGAATCATATGGTTAAACATACACCTTTCCTTGCCGCGGCAGTTCTCCTGCTGCTGTCGAGTTGCCACAAAGAACCCGGCTCCGCGCAAGGCGACCTGCCGATGCACCTCGTGCCGACCCTTGCCGGGGACACGAAGGGCAGCCTGACCACGGCCGACCTGACGGATTTCCAGCTGCAGGTCGTCTCCGACGATCCTGCCTTCAGCTACTTCGTGCGCGTCGAAAAAGGCGCCGACGGAGCCTGGACGGCTCCCTTGCAGCTTCGTTGGAAGAACGAGACGGCGAGCGTGAGCTACGGCGCCGCCCGATTCGGCGACTACGCTTTCACGGAGGACGATTTCCGGAACGGGGTGGACCTGAGCCTCCCGAACGACCAGGGCACGCAGGAGAAGCTCAACGCCGCCGACCTGCTGACGATGCCCGCCGCGAGCAAAAAGTTCACCGACACTGCCGACGGGACGCTCCCCGTCGCCCTGTCCCACGGCCTTGCGAGAGTCACTTTCACCCTGACCCTCGGGCCGGATTTTTATGACAATTTCTTCACTCGGAAGGCGAATCCCGTCAAAGACTTCACCGTAGAAGGAACGAATGTCGGTTTCAACTTCAAACCGCAGACCGGAGCCGTGAGCGTCACGGCGGACACGAAGGCCGACATTACGCCGCTCCCCGGAGCCTTTACGCCGGGCACACCCGAATCCAAGAATGCGACAGCCACCTTCGAATCCATCCTGGTGCCGCAGGCCATGGCCGCCGGCGCCCTGAAAGTGACGTTCCAGGTAGGTTCTTACTACTACGAATGGTCCAATGCCGATGCCATCACCCTGGTTGCCGGCAAGACCTACGATCTCGCCGTGAGCGCCGGCACATCTCCTGTCGGCCAGATCAACGGTCATCAGTTCGTGGATATGGGCGGCGGCCTGAAATGGGCCACCTGCAACGTAGGGGCGGAGAATCCTTGGGATTACGGCGATTACTTTGCCTGGGGAGAGACAACGCCGAAGGATAAGTACAGTTGGGACACTTACAAGTGGGGCGACGGCAACACCTTTACGAAATACACCGTCGGAGGTACCACCGTGCTGGAAGCGGCCGACGACGCTGCTGCGGCCAATTGGGGTGCAAACTGGCGTATGCCGACGGACGCCGAATGGACCTGGCTGCGTACTAATTGCATCTGGTTGTGGACGACGCAGAACGATGTGAATGGTATGCTCGTGACCAGCAAGGTCAACGACAACCAGGTTTTCCTGCCTGCCGCGGGGTCCCGGGGAGATGCCAATCTCCGCGATGATGGCTCCTTCGGCAACTACTGGTCTTCCTCCCTCGTCGAGTCCTACTCGGCTGGCGCCAGGCTCGTGCTCTTCGATTCGGGTGGAGTCTACGGGAGCGGCGGCCTCCGCCACTACGGTCAGTCCGTGCGTCCCGTCAGTAAATAACAGATGCCCGGTCATTTAAGAGTCATTCCAAGCACCTTTAGAGTCATTCCGGGCAGCGACCCGGAATCTCAAAACAAGAATGAAACAAATGAGATTATATAACAGATTGCCTCTCCTCGCCGCCGCAGCCCTCCTGCTGCCGGCGGGCTGCACCAAGGACCTTCGTCCTGCGGATGCCGGCGCCATTACCGTGGAGGCGTCCATCGGCGCTCCGACCAAGGTCGCCTATGACGGCGACAAGTCCAGCTTCGCCGCCGGCGACAAGATTGCTGTCTATGCCTGGACGGGCAGCAGCACCGAAGTGCCGGCCACCCGTGTCGTGGACGGCGTCGTGAATACTTTCGACGGCAGCGCCTGGACGCCCGCGAGCCTGATGCGTTGGAAGTCGGAGACCGACGCCCATTATTTCCTGGGCGTGAGTCCGGTGCGGAGCATTGCCAGTTTCACGGAAGATGCGTTTTCGCTGACCCCGGGGGACTTTACGGCCAGCGACCTGCTGATCACCACGAACACCGGCGGCGTGACTGCCTCCGGCGGCCCCGTGGCGCTGGGTTTCAGCCACGTGATGGCGAAACTGGACGTGAATCTCAACTTCCGCAGTCAATGGGGCGGCACCCCGACCGTCACATCCGTGAATGTGACGGCCAAGAGTTCCGCTTCGGTCAATTATCTGGCCAAGGCCGTGACGGCTACAGGCACTGCCGCCGCCGTCAGCCTGACGGCGCTGGAGAGCCCGGCTTCGGGTTTCGCCCGGAGCTACAGCGGCCTGCAGGTGCCGCAGAGCGGGGTGCGGCAGATCGTCGTGCGCATCGGCGATGCCGACTTCGTGTACGAGGCAGGGGAGGATATCCCCCTCGTTCCCGGGAAGGTGACGACGGTGAACCTGATCGTGGGTCGCGACAAGATCGTCCCGGGCGGTTTGACCATCACGGACTGGGTCTCCGGTGATCCTTTCTTCAGCGGAGAACTCAAGCCGAACGATTATTCCCAGATGCCGCTTACCTTCGAGGCTCTCGAGGCCGGGGCGAAGGTAAGTTTTACTCTTGCCAGCACCGTAACGGGCGTGCAATACAGCACCGACGGCTCGACTTGGACGGACTATGTCAGCGACACCCCCATAACGCTGACGAATGTCGGCGACATTGTTCTGTTCAGGGGCGACAATGCCAGATATAGTGTCTCTCTCAGTGATAGAAGCTGTTTTAGTTGTTCTGCACCGTGCTCCGTTTACGGCAACATTATGAGCCTGGTCAGCTCCACGGACTTTGCCACTGCGACGACGCTGACAGCGTACAAGACCTTCTCTTATTTGTTTTACAAAAACACCAACCTGAGGAGCGACGCTTCCAGGGCATTGGTATTACCCGCCACGACGCTGGCTGTGAGCTGTTATTCATCTATGTTCGAAGGCTGCACAGGCTTGAGTTCGGCTCCTGCGCTGCCCGCCACGACGCTGGCTGATGACTGCTATTTTCAAATGTTCCTTGGCTGCGCCAGCTTGATCTCGGCCCCTGCTCTGCCCGCCACCACGCTGGCTGGTGGCTGTTATGCATATATGTTCTCTAGCTGCACAGGCTTGAGTTCGGCTCCTGCGCTGCCCGCCACGACGCTGGCTGAATACTGCTACTTTAATATGTTCCAAGGCTGCACAGGCTTGAGTTCGGCCCCTGCGCTGCCCGCCACGACACTGGCTAAGAGCTGCTATGAAAGTATGTTCTCTGGCTGCCAAGGCTTGACATCGGCACCTGCCCTTCCCGCCACGACGTTGGCTGAATACTGCTATTATCATATGTTCCAGTTTTGTAGTCGCCTTGTCAGCATCACCTGTGCCGCCACCGATATCTCGGCTACGGGATGTACGGCCTTCTGGCTCGACGGTGTAGCGGATTCGGGCACTTTCATTGGCTCGAATAAAGCGGGTTGGGCGTCAAACAGTGCCAGTGGAATCCCTTCCGGCTGGACCTTGGCGGATTCCTCCCTCCCTCTTACGTTCAAGGCCCTCGAGGCCGGGGCGCAGGTGAACTTCACCCTCTCCAGCGGTGTAACGGGCCCCGTGCAATACAGCACCGACGGCTCGACTTGGACGGACTATGTCAGCGGCACTCCCATAACGCTGACGAATGTCGGCGACATTGTTATGTTCAGGGGCGACAATGCCGGATATTATGTCGCTGCCAATGATAGAAGCAATTTTAAATGTTCTGCACCGTGCTCCGTTTACGGCAACATTATGAGCCTGGTCAGCTCCACGGACTTTGCCACTGCGACGACGCTGACAGCGGACAGAGCCTTCTCTAATTTGTTTCAAGATAACGCCTACTTGAGGAGCGACGCTTCCAAAGCATTGGTATTGCCCGCCACCACGCTGGCTGATGGCTGCTACCGTAGTATGTTCCAAGACTGCACTAGTTTGAGTTCGGCCCCTGCCCTGCCCGCCACCACGCTGGCTGAGAGCTGTTATGCATTTATGTTCAATGACTGCACTGGCTTGAAGTCGGCACCTGCCCTTCCCGCCACCACACTGGCTAAGAACTGTTATGCATATATGTTCAATTACTGCCGCAGCCTTAATGACATCACCTGTGCCGCCACCGATATCTCGGCTACAGAGTGTACACTGTCCTGGCTCGACGGTGTAGCAGATTCGGGCACTTTCACCACCCCGAAATCGACGAACTGGTTGAGCGGTAGTGACGGCATCCCTGCGGGTTGGACGCGCGTCGACCTTCCCTGATAATGTAATGGCTAAAACAGCGTATTGTATATGAAACACATACACATATACTTTTTGGGATTGGCCGCCCTCCTGATGCTTCCGGGCTGCCTGAAAGACCTGGAGCCCGCTGATGCCGGCGGCATCACCGTCGAGGCCTCGATCGGGGAGTTGACCAAGGTCTCGTACGAGGGTGATGCATCGGCATTCGCTTCCGGCGACCGGATTGCCGTCTATGCCTGGACGGGCGACGCGAGTGCGGTGCCCGATGCCCGGGTGGTGGACGGCGTCGTGAACACCTTCGACGGCAGCGCCTGGACGCCCGCGAGCCTGATGCTTTGGAAGAACGGCTCCGATGGCCATCATTTCCTGGGCATCAGCCCGGTGCACGACATCACCAGTTTCACGGCGGATGCACTTACGCTGAATACGTCCGATTATGCGGCCAGCGACCTGCTGGTCGCCCGGAAGAGCGACGTGACCCCGTCCGAGACGCCCGTGGCGCTGGGCTTCAGCCACGTGATGGCGCGCTTGAGCGTGAATATCAAGCTGCGCGACCAGTACTCCGCCGCCGACGTGACGGGCGTGACGGTCCAGGCGAAGAACGGTGCCGTCGTGAATTACCTGACCGGGACGGTCTCGGCCACGAGGATGGCCGCTGATCAGCCCATCCCGGCCGCGAACAAGGCTCCGACGGGCTTCAATCTGAGTTATAGCGGTATCCAGGTGCCGCAGGAAGGCGTACATAAGATCACCGTTACCGTCGGCGGCGAGGAGTATTTCTACTGGTCCGGAACGGATATCCCGCTCGTCGGCGGGAAGCACACCACCCTGAACTTCACCATCGGCAAGGACAAGCTGGAACTCTCCGATGTCTCCGTCTCCGAGTGGTCCGCGGGCGGTACCCTGCCCGGCGGGGAAGCGATGGTCGATTGCTCCCGGATTCCGCTTACCTTCGAGGCTCTCGTGGCCGGGGCGCAGGTAAGTTTTACTCTTGCCAGCACCGTAACGGGCGTGCAATACAGCACCGACGGTTCGGCTTGGACGGACTATGTCAGCGGCACTCCCATAACGCTGACGAATGTCGGCGACATTGTTATGTTCAGGGGCGACAATGCCGGATATAGTGTCTCTTTCTATGAAAGTAGCAATTTTAAATGTTCTGCACCGTGCTCCGTTTACGGCAACATTATGAGCCTGGTCAGCTCCACGGACTTTTCCACTGCGACGACGCTGACAGCGGACTATACCTTCTCTAATTTGTTTCAAGATAACGCCTACTTGAGGAGCGACGCCTCCAAGGTTTTGGTATTGCCTGCCACCACGTTGGCAGAGTCCTGCTATGCTTTTATGTTCAGTGGCTGTACTGGCTTGAGTTCAGTCCCTGCGCTGCCCGCCGCGACGCTGGCTGAAAACTGCTACCATAGTATGTTCTATGGCTGCACAAGCTTGAGTTCGGCCCCTGCGCTGCCCGCCACGACGCTGGCAGATGGCTGCTACTATACTATGTTCTATGGTTGCACTAGTTTGAGTTCGGCCCCTGCGCTGCCCGCCACGACGCTGGCTTATGCCTGTTATAATGGTATGTTCTATGGCTGCACAAGCTTGAGCTCGGCTCCTGCGCTGCCCGCCACGACGCTGACTGAAAACTGCTATAAGTGTATGTTCTCTTATTGCAGCAGCCTTAACAGCATCACCTGTGCCGCCACCGATATCTCGGCTACGGACTGTACGTTCGACTGGCTCGACGGTGTAGCGGATTCGGGCACTTTCTCCACCCCGTCCTCGACGGCCTGGTCGAGCGGTAGCAGCGGCATCCCTGCGGGTTGGACGCGCGTCGACCTTCCTTGATAAATGTTTATATTTGTATGCTAAATCTTGTTACCATGAAGAAGTTTTTGATCATCTGCGCGCTGTGCCTGCTGAGCACGGGCGCCGCGAAGGCTCAGGCGGTCTATAAGACCAGCTCCAAGAGCGATGCGAACGTGAAAGTCTATGTGACTTCGACCAAGAGCGAGGCCGACTTGGTGGTGTATGAGTGCAGCTCCAAGAGCGAAGCCTCCGGCAACCAGGGTCTCTGGTACTTTGTCAGTTCTTCAAGCGACGCCCGGAAGAAAGTGTATTTCACCGACACCAAGTCCGATGCCGACATCGTGATCTACTACACCCGCACCAAGAGCGAAGCCTGCTGGCAGAACCGCAGCAAGTCCGGCAAGATGGACTAAGCGTCCGCTAAACAACTGTCCATGAACACCTCGATCGCTTCCCGGTCGAGGTGTTGTCCGATAAAGACGATCTTGTTCATCCGGTCGCCATACTCGGGATCCCAGTCGCGGCGCAGTTTGGTGTCGCGTGCCATCAATTCCTGCAGTTCGTCGCGCGGCATCGTGGCGAACCAGAGGCCGGCATCCTTGAGGATTTTCTGCTTGCCGGCGGTCTCGAAAAGAAAGCACTTGTCGGTGTCGGCACTGAAGTAGCACAGTCCTTTGGCGCGGATAATCCCTTCCGGCCATTTCTTCGCGACCATATAGTCGAACTTGTTGATATCCAACGCGGGACGGGAATAATAGACATAGGTCCCGATACCGTACTCCTCGGCTTCGCCTTCTTCGTGATCATGGTCGTGATGATGGTGGTGATGCTCATGCTCGTCATGATCATCGTCGTCGTCGTGGCCTTCGCCCTCGATCTCCGCGATCCAGGCGGCAGAGGTTGCCACCTTGTCGAAATCGAACAAACCCGTGTTCAAGAGTTTGTCCAGTTCGACTTCGCCGTAGTCACAGGTCAGGATCTCAGCCTTAGGCTGCAGGGCGCGGACGATGCTCTTGACGCGGCCCAGTTCCTCGGGGGTGACTTCGGATGCTTTGTTGAGCAGGACGATGTTGCAGAATTCGATCTGTTCGATGACGAGGTTCTCGATGTCCTCTTCGTCAATGTCGTCGCGCTGAAGCGCCTCGCCGCAGGCGAATTCGTCTTTCATCCGCAGGGCGTCCACGACCGTGACAATGCAGTCGAGTGTCGGCACGGTCACGCCCGGATAAGATGGGCGGGCAAGTTGCGGATAGGAGTTGATGGTCTGCGCAATGGGCGCCGGCTCGCAGATGCCGCTCGCCTCGATGGCAATGTAATCGAAGCGCCGCATACGCGCGATTTCTTCCAGTTGCGCAATCAGGTCCATCTTCAACGTGCAGCAGATGCAACCGTTCTGCAGGGCGATGAGGCTGTCGTCCGTCTGCCCCACGACGCCGCCCTTCTCGATCAGGTCGGCGTCGATGTTGACCTCGCCCAGGTCGTTGACGATCACCGCGAACCTGATGCCGCGGCGGTTCGTCAGGATCCGGTTCAGGAGCGTCGTCTTGCCGCTCCCCAGGTAGCCGGTGATGAGCAGCACCGGCAGCGCTTGATTCTGCAGTTCGATGTTCATGTCATTTCCGATATTTCGGAATGCAAAGATAACAATTTTACAGCAGGAAGAAGAGAGCGACGCCAGTCATGCTCACGATTACGCCGAGGATTTCCTTCGGCGTGACTTTCTGTTTATAAATCACGGCGTAGGGGAGGATGATGAGGACGGGCGTGAGGGCCATCAGGGTGGAGGCGATGCCGGCGCGGGCGTATTGGACGGCCATAAGCGACAGCGACACGCCGATGAAGGGGCCGAAGAGGGTGGTGAGGGCCGTGTAGCGCATCCCAGAGCGGTTGTGCACGGCCGCGCGCAGCTGCGGAAGCATCCCGAAGGCGGCCATCAGGACGAAGAATCCGATCATACCGACCAGGGAGCGTATCATCGTGGATGCGAAGGGGAGCGCCCAGCTGAAGGCGGCCGGCGCCCGGGCGGGCAGGGCGGCCTCGTAGTGCTGCATCCCGATCTTGCTGAGCACCAGGCCCACGCCCTGGCCGAGTCCGGCGCCGATGCCGAGCAGCACGCCCTTGAGGGGGAGGCGCAGCGAGAGCTTGTGTCCGTCGCGGGAACGGCTGAGGATGGAGATGGCGATACCGGTCAGCGTGACGGCCATCGCGAGCCAGGAGCGCCAGGAAAGCGTTTCGCCGAGCATCGCCCAGCCGGCGATGGCGGCGAAGGGCGGGGCGAGCGTCATAAAGAGCTGCCCGAAACGGGCGCCGATGACGATGTAGGAATTGAACAGGCAGAAATCCCCGAAGACATAGCCCACCAGGGCGGAGAGCCCCATCCAGAGCCAGGTCTTGCCGTCGGCGAAGGCGGGATAGGGACGGCCGATGACGATCCAGAGCAGACCGGCCAGCAGGACGGAGGAGAGAGCCAGCCGGAGAAAATTGGTGCTCATGGAGCCGATCCGCCGGCTCGCCTGGTCGGCGAACAGGGCGGTCGCCGTCCACATCAAGGCTACGACGAGGGAAATGATTTCTCCGAGATATTGCATACAATACCGACCAACCGTGGGGCAAAAATACAAATAAAACCGTATATTTGCTAGATAAGACGACAATACTGAAATCCTATACTTCCTATGTCCCTTGTAATGATCATCGAGCTGCTGATCGTGCTGGCCGCCCTGTACGTGGGCTCCCGCTACGGCAGCCTGGCCCTGGGCGCCATTTCCGGCATCGGCCTGGCCATTCTCGTATTCGGTTTCGGGCTCAAGCCCGGCACGCCGCCGACGGACGTCATCTACATCATCATCGCCGCCGTGACCTGCGCGGGCACGCTCCAGGCCTCGGGCGGTATGGACTGGATGATCCAGGTGGCTGAGAAGATGTTGCGCAAGCATCCCGACCACATCACCTTCCTGGGCCCGCTGACGACCTTCTTCCTGACCGTCCTGGTGGGCACCGGCCACGTGGTCTATACGATTATGCCCATCATCTGCGACATCGCCCTGAAGAAGAACATACGCCCCGAGCGCCCCTGCGGCGTGGCCTCCATCGCCTCGCAGGTGGGCATCACCTGCTCTCCGATCGCCGCCGCCGTGGTGGCCTTCGTGACCATTTCCAACGCCAACGGCTTTATGGTCTCCATCCCGCAGGTGCTGATGGTCACGATCCCGTCCTGCCTGTGCGGCCTGATGTGCGCCGCCCTGGCGTCCTACAAGCGGGGCAAGGACCTGGACAAGGATCCCGACTTCCTCGCCCGCAAGGCCGATCCCGAGATGTACAAGTATATGTATGGCAACAGCGCGACTACGCTGGATAAGGTCATCACGAAAGAAGCCAAGGCCTCCGTGTTCATCTTCCTGAGCGCGCTGCTGGTCATCGTGCTCTTCGCTTTCTGCCAGATGATCCACGTGCAGGACGGGCGCACGCTGGCCGAGGCCATCGACCTGCCCAAGATGAACATCATCATCCAGATCATTATGCTCACGGCCGCCGCAGCCAACATAATGTTCTGCAAGGCGCAGCCGAAAAAGGCCGTGGGCGGCGCCGTGTGGCAGTCCGGAATGGTGGCCGTCGTGGCCATCTACGGCATCGCCTGGCTGGCCGACACCTATTTCGGCAACTACCTGGACGAGATGAAGCTGATGCTCTCGGACCTCGTGAGCAACTATCCCTGGTCGATCGCCTTCGTGTTCTTCCTGGTGTCCGTGCTGATCAACAGCCAGGGCGCCGTGGTGGTGGCGATGCTGCCGCTCGCCTACGAGCTGGGCATCGCCGGCCCCGTGCTGCTGGGCGTGCTGCCCAGCGTCTATGGCTATTTCTTCATCCCGAACTATCCGTCCGACATCGCCACGGTCAACTTCGACCGTTCCGGTACGACCCGGATAGGCAAATACCTGCTCAACCACAGCTTTATGATGCCGGGCCTGATCTGCGTGACGGTGTCCACCGTCGTGGGTTACCTGATCACGAACGTGGCCTTCCACGGTTTCTTCGCTTCCTTTGTCCAATAAATAACACACGATATGCATTTCAGACACTCTTTCCTGCTGATCTCCGCCCTGTGCCTGCTGGCCGCTTGCGGCGGACCCGTCAGCAAGCGGGGCGACGCCGTGACCGTGGCGGTCCCGCAACTCTATGACGGTCAGCCGGGTCAGGTTCGCCTGCAATGGGCGGACGAGGCCATCGTCCGCGTGAGCGCGACTCCTGAGAAGAAGTTTTCCGCCCGGCCGAGCCTGATGGTGGTGCCGCAGGCGGGCTACCGCGATTTCCGCGTGTCGGAGACGGACGCCGCCGTGGTGGCGGAAAGCCCCGCGCTGCGCGTCGAGGTGGACAAGACCACGGGCGCGGTGCGCTTTCTGGATGCCGCCGGCCGCGAGTTGCTGTCGGAACAGGCCGGAGGCGGCAAGAGCTTCACCCCCATCGAGGTGGAAGGCAAGCGGGAGTATTCCGTCCGGCAGGTCTTCGACTCGCCGGACGACGAGGCCTTCTACGGCCTGGGCCAGCAGCAGTCGCTGGAGCTGAACCGCAAGGGCCGCGACGAGGAGCTCTACCAGTACAACACCAAGATCTCCGTCCCGTTCGTGTGGAGCACGCGCGGCTACGGCCTGCTCTGGGACAGCTATTCCTGGAGCCGCTGGGGCAATCCCGAGCCGTACCGCCAGCTGCACCGCGTCTTCAAGCTGTACGACAAGGACGGCGTGGAAGGGGCCCTGACGGGCACGTACAAGCCACTGCGCGGCGAAGCCCTCGTCCAGCGCGAGGATTCTCTCTTCTACGAGAACGAGCAGATGGTCCAGCTGCTGCCCAAGATGATGCTGAAGGGCGCGGACGTCAGTTATGAGGGTTATCTGGAGGCGCCCGAGACGGGCGATTACCGCTTCATCCTCTATTACGCCGGCTACCAGCGCGTCTGGATAGGCGGGGAGGAGCTGGTCACGGAGCGCTGGCGTCCGGCGTGGAATCCGAATTCCTACAAGTTCACCGCCCACCTGGAGGCGGGCGTGAAGACCCCGATCCGCGTGTCCTGGCAGCCGGACGGTACCGTGTCGTACCTGGGCCTGCGCGTGGCGGATCTCCGCACCCCGGCGGAGGAGGGACAGTTGTCGCTCTGGTCCGAGATGAACCCCGGGATCGATTATTATTTCATCGCCGGAGAGAATGCCGACAAGGTGATCGCCGGCTACCGCAAGCTCACCGGCAAGGCGCAGGTGATGCCGCGCTGGGCCTTCGGCTTCTGGCAGAGCCGCGAGCGCTACACCACGCAGGACGAGCTGGTGGGCACGCTGGCCGAATTCCGCAAGCGTCACATTCCCATCGACAACATCGTCCAGGACTGGCACTACTGGCTCGAGGACCAGTGGGGGAGCCACGAATTCGACGCTTCGCGCTATCCCGACCCGGAGAAGATGCTGGACGACGTCCACGATATGCACGGCCGCTTTATGATCAGCGTCTGGCCGAAGTTCTATACCAATACGGACCACTACAAGGAGCTGAAGGAGGCGGGCTTCGCCTACACGCACGCCGAGGACGCCGGCCTCAAGGACTGGCTGGACCACTATCAGACCTTCTACGACGCGTACGCCGAGGGCGGACGCAAGATGTTCTGGCGCCAGATGGACGAGAGCCTGTACAGCCGCTACGGCCGCAAGATCGACGCGTGGTGGATGGACGCCAGCGAGCCCAACCTGCGGGACTGCCTGCCCTGGGACTATTTCAAGTGGCTGCTCACGCCGACGGCGCTCGGCCCTTCGACCGAATACTTCAACGCCTATTCCCTCGTGAACGCGCAGGCGATCTACGAGGGGCAGCGGGGGATCGATCCCGACAAGCGGGTCTTCCTGCTGACGCGCAACGGCTTCGCCGGCCTGCAGCGCTATTCGACCGCCAGCTGGAGCGGTGACATCGGTACCAGCTGGCTGGATATGCACGCCCAGATGGCCGCGGGCCTCAATTATTCGATGAGCGGCATCCCGTTCTGGGGAATGGACATCGGCGGCTTCTGCGTCGAAGACCGTTTCTCCATCGCCCAGCGGGTGTATGACGCCACGGGCAAGGAGACGCCGGACCTCAAGGAATGGCGCGAGCTGCAGACGCGGTGGCACCAGTTCGGCACCTTCGTGCCGCTGTTCCGCACGCACGGCCAGTGGCCGACCCGCGAGCTCTGGAACATCGCCCCGGAGGGCTCCGAGACCTACGAGAGCATCCTCTACTATATGCGGCTGCGCTACCGCCTGATGCCGTATCTGTATTCGCTCTCGGGCGCCATCCATTTCGAGGATGCGACCATCCTGCGCGGCCTGCCGATGGATTTCCCGGGCGACCCCGCGGTGCGCGACCTCGACGACCAGTGGCTGTTCGGCCCGGCGCTGATGCCGGCGCCGGTCTATGAATACGGCGCCCGCAGCCGCCGGGTGCATTTCCCGGCCGGGAGCGACTGGTACGACTTCTACGACGGGCGCCTGATCCGGGGCGGCCAGGACCTGGAGGTCCCCGCGCCCTACGGCCGTATGCCGCTGTACGTGCGCGCCGGCTCCATCGTGCCGGCCGGTCCGGAGATGGAGTGGTCGGACGAGAAGGCCGCCGATCCGCTGCGCATCTTCGTTTACGCCGGCGCGGACGGGAAGTTCACCCTCTACGAGGACGAGGATGTCAATTACAACTACGAGAAGGGCGCGTATGCGATGATTCCGATGCAGTACGACGACGCGGCCGGGACCCTGCGGATCGGCTCCCGCGAGGGCTCCTTCCCGGGGATGCTCCCGGAGCGCACCTTCATCGTGGTGAAGGTGGATGCCGCACATCCTGCCGCCTGCGCGACGGATGCCCCCGGCATAACGCTCCGCTATACGGGCGAAGAATTGGTAGTAAATTTGTAAACGATTGGATATGAGAAGATTGATTGTTGCCGCTGCGGCGGCGCTCTGCCTGCTCGCCGGCTGCCGGCAGCAGGCTTCCGCTCCGGCCATTCCGCGGGACGCGGAGATCGAGGCGCGTGTGGAGAAGGTCCTGCGCGGGATGAGCCTCGAAGAGAAGGCGGGGCAGATGGTCCAGCTGACCATCCTGACCGTCGAGGACGACACCCACGAGGCCCTGGACCCCGCCAAGCTGGACCTGATCCTGGGCAAATACAAGATCGGGTCGATCCTGAACGTGATGAACGACCACGCGCATTCGCGCGAGCAGACGGCGGAGATGGTCCGCCAGATCCAGGAGAAGTCGATGGAGCTCATCGGCATCCCCTGCATCTACGGCCTGGATATGATCCACGGGGCGAGCTACCTCACCGACGGTACATTCTTCCCGCAGGAGATCAACCTGGGCGCCACCTTCAACCGCAAGTATGCGGAGCAGATGGGGGAGGCGATGGCCTATGAGACCCGCGCCGCGATGGTGCCCTGGGTGTTCTCCCCGGTGATGGACCTCGGGCGCGACGCGCGCTGGCCCCGCCTCTGGGAGAGCTGGGGCGAGGATCCCTACCTGTCTTCCGAGATGTCCGTGGCGGAGACGGTGGCCCTGCAGGGCGCCGATCCGAACCACATCGACCTGGACCACGTCGCGGTCAGCGTCAAGCATTATATGGCCTACGGCGCCCCGCACAGCGGCAAGGACCGCACGCCCGCCTACGTGCCCGAGAACGACCTGCGCGAGCGCTATTTCCGCCCGTTCAAGGAGTGCTTCGAGGCCGGCGCGCTGACGGCGATGATCAATTCCGCCTCGGTCAACGGCGTGCCCACCCACGCCAACCGCAAGCTCCTGACCGGCTGGGTCAAGGAGGACCTGAACTGGGACGGTATGATGGTGACCGACTGGGGGGACATCGACAACCTCTATGTCCGCGATCACGTGGCCGCCGACAAGAAGGAGGCGGTCGCGCTCGGCATCAACGCCGGCATCGATATGATTATGGACGCCTACGATCCGGAGTGCTGCACGCGGATCTGCGAGGCGGTGCGCGAGGGGCTGATCCCGATGTCGCGCATCGACGACGCCGTGCGCCGCGTGCTGCGGCTCAAGTTCCGCGTGGGGCTGTTCGACAATCCCACCTGGGACGTCAGCGGGTACGACCGTTTCGGCTCCGACGAATTCAAGTCGCAGTCGTATGCGGCGGCCGTGGAGTCCATCGTCCTGCTCAAGAACGAAGGGGGCCTGCTCCCGCTCGCTCCCGGCAAACGCATCCTTGTCACGGGCCCGAACGCCAACTCCATCCGCACGCTCAACGGCGGCTGGTCCTACACCTGGCAGGGCTTCGGCGCCGATCTGTACGCTCCGGACTGCAATACGGTCCTGGAGGCCCTCCAGCAGCGTTTCGGCGCTGCGAACGTGATCTATGAGCCCGGCGTGACCTATCAGGACGTCCCGATGGCCTGGGAGCTCGAGAACGCCCCGCAGATCGACAAGGCGGTCGCGGCCGCCCGCCGCGCCGACGTGATCGTCTGCTGCGTGGGGGAGAACACCTATTGCGAGACGCCCGGCAATATGAACGACCTGAATCTGTCCGCCAATCAGAAGGAGCTCGTCCGCGCCCTGGCGAAGACGGGCAAGCCCGTCGTGCTGGTGCTGAACGAAGGCCGGCCGCGCATCATCGGCGACATCGAGCCGCTCGCCGGCGCCGTGGTGGGCCTCTTCCTGCCCGGCAACTACGGCGGCGACGCCCTGGCCTCGCTGCTCGCCGGCGACGAGAACTTCTCCGGCAGGCTGCCGTTCACCTATTCCAAGTACATCAATTCGCTGCACAACTACGACTACAAGGTCTCCGAGCACCGCGAGATGATG
>JAEEGG010007137.1_pt1 | contig 25944 bp, 22 predicted proteins | sample 9134161 | NCBI WGS metagenome assembly JAEEGG01 (sample SAMN16246543, study PRJNA631951) | gut metagenome | biome: gut microbiome; feature: rumen; material: CR-attached | host: Bos | place: Iran: Karaj | collected 2018-10 | reverse complement strand
CGCCGTCGGCTTTGAACCAGTTCAAGGCTAAATTTAGCGTTGACGAGAGTGGCCGCGTTTTTGCGGAGAAGCGTTTGGGCTTTTTTAGCAAGGTCGATCTTGGAATTTTCAAGTATTTCTTTGAAATAGGCTCTGGCAAGGAAATTTTCCGCCGTTCCATGCAAACTTTGCGCAGTTCAGACACGATTTAGCGCTGTCATCCCGGCCGCATCGCATTGTCATCCCGGCCTTGTGCCGGGATCGACTTCTTATTTATAGAGAATAATTCAAAATTTTTATTTTTTAGGTAACACTTTTGAATACCTCCGGTGTTACATAAACGTGAAAAGCCTAGAAACCTTAAAAAAAGCAGGATTTGCAAAGATTTACGAGAAGTATGCGCCTATGGTCTATAGGCGCTGCCTGCAACTCCTTCGCGATGACGCTGAAGCTAGCGACCTCATGCAAGACGTTTTTTTGCGGATTTACTCTGCATCGGAACGCTTGGATATGGAATCGCCGAGCAGCCTTTTGTGGAACACGGCAACAAGACTTTGCCTCAACCGCATTCGCGATAAGCGCCGTCGTGGACTTGACGTAGATTCTTCTAGCCTGCTTTTGAGCATCGCCTGTGCCGAAGACGAGCATGACGATTACGAAACGAAAAATGTGCTGGCAAAGCTCTTTTCGAAGGAACCCGAATCTAGCCGCACAATGGCAGTGCTCCATTTTGTCGACGGAATGACGCTCGAAGAGACTGCCCGTGAAGTGGGGCTCTCGGTAAGCGGTGTGCGCAAGCGTTTGCGCGGGTTACAGGCCAAAGTTAAAACTCTGGAGGTTCAGTGATGATTCCCGATTGGAAATTAGAACGATTCCTGACTGGCGATTTGCCGGAAGAAGAAATGAATAAGCTTCGCGAGCTTGAAGCGAATGATGCGGTATTTGCAAATCGCGTAAAAATGCTCCGTGAAGACAACAAGGCGATTTTGAACAAGTTGCCGTTTGAAACGCTTGCCGCGAATCTTGGAACGGGTGCCGCCGGGACTGCCGCGAAAAATGATGCAAAAAATGCGGTGCGCTTCACGCTCGTGAAATTTGCGGCTGCGGCGATGTTCGTTTTTGCCGTTGCTTTGGTGGCGTTCTTTGCCCAAAGCGAAACTTCCGTGATGAACGAACGCGTGGGTAGCGATGTCGCTAATGTCAATGGCTCGCAAAATACGCAGGTTGCGCTTGCCGAAAATGAAGCCGATACGCGAATCAAGGGACTTGACGCCCGCATGGAAGTCTGGAAAAAGACTTCGGCCGGAATTGTCCAGCTGAACGATCTTGATTCTGTCGGCGAAGGTGATGAAATCCAGTTGCGCTATGCCGTCCCCGAGAAATGCTTTGGACTCCTTTTTAGCATGGACGGCAATGGCGCTCTGACTCTCCACATGGGCAATGGCGTGAAGGCGATTGAACTTGCTCCGGGCAAGATGAATTCTCTCCCATTTGCGTACAAGCTTGATGATGCTCCGTACTTTGAAAAGTTCTTCTTCGTGACTTCTCCCAAGGAGTTTGCGGTTGAAGAAAATGATGTCGATAAGTTGCTTAAGAGAAGCGACGTGAAGGTGATTGGTTTTACTCTCAAGAAGGCGGGTAAATAATGTTTATGATTTCGAATAAGGCTTTTGGGGTGTTGTCTGGTTTGTCTTTTGCATTTCTTTTTGTTTTGCTCTTTTTGGCTTCTAATGCCGATGCTGCAACAGAATCGGGCCGGATCAATCGCTATGTTGTTGCCGTGAGTGCCAATAACGGTGGTGCAGGCCGTCCGATGCTTCGCTATGCGGAAAGTGATGCCCGTTCGTTTGCCAAGGTGCTCAAGGAAATGGGCGGTGTGCTCCCGCAGAACGTGATTCTCGTGAAGGAACCTTCTGTTGTTGCTTTGCAAAAGGAATTCGCCAATCTCGATGCAAAAATTTTGCAGGACAAGGCCTCTAATGGTCGTGACGAAGTGCTCGTCTATTACAGCGGTCACGCCGATGAAAAGGGCCTCCGCCTGGGCGAAGAAACTTACGCCTGGAAGGACTTGCGCAATCGCATTGACGCACTCAGTGCCGATGTGAAAATTGCAGTGATTGATGCTTGCGGTTCTGGAGCAATTACTCGCGTGAAGGGCGGTAAGGCGGTGCCTGCTTTTATGGTCGACCAGAGCAGCGACATGAAGGGCTATGCATTTATCACGAGCAGCACGCAAGATGAATCTAGCCAGGAAAGCGATAAGCTCAAGGGTTCGTTCTTTACGCACTCGCTTGTGAGCGGTCTCCGTGGCGCAGGCGACTTGAGTAGCGATGGTCGCGTGACGCTCTCGGAAGCGTACCAGTTTGCATTTAACGAAACGCTCCAGAAAACGGAAACAACGCTGGGTGGCGCTCAGCATCCGAGCCGCGACATGAATCTTGCGGGTACGGGTGACGTGGTGATGACCGATTTGCGTGCGACTGGCGCTGGACTTGATGTCGATGAAAATGTTTCTGGTCGCTTGTACATCCGCGATGCCGATGGTGAACTCGTTGCAGAACTCAACAAAAAGCGCGGACGCGCCATGAGTCTGGGGCTCCCGCCGGGCAATTACACGGTGAATCTCCAGCACGATCTTGATTACATGGGTGCTTCTGTGAAGCTTGTGAACGGCAAGCGTGAAAAGATTACGGCTGAAAATTTCAAGAGTGTCATGGCCGAACAGACTGTGTTGCGCGGTGAAATCGGTGGCAATAGAATGTGCTCCAGCGGAGATACGATTGCATGCTCGCTTGATTCCTTGGATCATCATGGTCGCTTCCGTACCACTTTTAATTTCGTGGATCGCGATAAGGAACCTCGTAAGGGATTGCAGTTGGGCTTGCTCACAACTCATGCTAACGATTATATGCTCGGTACGCAGGTAAGCTTGATCGCAAATATCGCGAAAAAGGAAATGCATGGCTTGCAAGCGACGACGGTTATCAATGTGGCTAGAAAGCATTTTGAAGGTGTGCAGATTTCTAGTGCAGTAAACTATGCTGGCTCATTTTCGGGTTCGCAGATTGGTACAGCAGTGAATTTTACTAAAGACAAGTCTTCTGGCGCTCAGATCGGTGTTGTGAACTTGGCGATTGACACGCTTAAAGGATTCCAGGTTTCTGCGGGCGTGAACTATGCAAAGGCGACCAAGATGCAGATCACTGCTGGTGTGAATGCTGCGGAATCTTCGAATTTGCAAGTCGTTGCAGGTGTTAACGTTGCCAAAGAAACGGATGTCCAAGTTTCTGCAGGTGTCAATGCGGCTAAGAAGAGCGATATTCAGGTGGTTGCCGGTGTGAATGCCGCTCACGAAAACAACAAACTCCAAGTCGGTGTTGTCAACTATGCGACAAAGGAATCTGGCCGTCAGTGGGGTATTGTTAACGTCTGTGCCCATTGCGAAAAGACTCCGGTCGGTATCATCAACATCGTCGGAAACGGCGTGTGGAGCGTGACCCCTTACATCAACGAAATGGGGGCGCTTGGCGGATCAGTCCATTTGGGTACAGCGTACTTCTATAGCGCTTTGGAATGGGCTTGGTTCTTTAAGAAGGGCTCTGGCTTTAGCGAGTTCGAGAAGAAGTACGAAAATGGCTTTGGTATTGGTACGCAATTCGGGCAGTACGGAAGCCACTGGGAACTGGAATACATGTTCTTGACGGTCTACGACAAATTCCGCCTTAAAGATGAAGGCAAGTTTGGGTATCACCATCGTGGACGTGTGGGCTATGTGTACCAGCTGTTCCCGGGCTTTGGCCTCTCGGTGGGTGGAACGCTGAACTTGACGAGCGAAGGCTATTTGAATAAGCTGTTGCTCAAACCGCTTGGCGATTACCACGATGACGTGAGCTACAAAGACCATAAAGGTCGCTGGTGGCCGGGATTCTACGCAGGCCTTACCGTCGGACGATTCTAGTTACTTTGTCATCCCCGATGCCTGTCCTCGCGCCTGTCCTCGCTTGACGGGGATAATCGGGGATCTCCTATTATCTGCTGTCATGCCCGCCATCGCGCGGGCATTTCCTATAATAGTTTGTCATGCCCGCCTCCGAGCGGGCATCTCCTTTTATATGAAAAATTTGGGTTTACTATAAATTTTTAAATTTCTCTATTATGTGGTAACACTTTTTGTACCTTGAGGTGTTCCATTGGGGAAAGGAACCGAAATTGTAATGAATTTTATGCTGCGAATTGTTGTTTTTTTGTCGATGATGGTTGCGTTTGCCGCAGCCCACGAAAGTATTATCTTCAATGGAATTGTTCAGGATGACTCGTTTGAAGCTCACGAAAAGCTAAATGTCGAAATTCTCGAAACGGGCGAGGCTCTGCAGACGACCGTGGGGACGCCTTTTAGCGTTGTTCTCCCTGCTGATACGCTTTGGAACATTTGCGTGACGAACTCGGATACTTCTGGTGCCGAGAAGGAAAAATGCTATGAACTCCTGTATTTCGGTAACGATAGCACATTCAGCAAAACGCTTGGCCCCGACGCCGTCACTGTTGAAGAAACGATTTCGAACGGTGGTGCTGAAGCGCAAGCGGAGTCAAAGGATCCAGTGAAGTCTTCGTCGGATTCCTCCGATGTCGATATAGAAAAGCTTCTCGCTTCGGGTGGTGCAAATTCCAAAGTGACCGAGCTCAAAAAAGTTGTGGTGCAGTTGCGTCGCCGTCCAAAGCGCAAGCCGGGTGAATCTGTCGTTTCTGCAAAGTCCATCAAGCGCATGCCGGGACTTGCCGAAGCCGATGTCATCAAGAGCATTCAGGCGCTCCCGGGCGTTGTCGCAAGTTCCGATTTTAGTTCCAAGATTTATGTGCGCGGCGGCGCTGCCGACCAGAATCTCTTCCTGTTCGATAACGCCGTCGTCTATTCTCCGGTGCATTTCTTTGGACTTTTCAGCACGTTTCTTGTCGAAGGTATTGACGATGTGCAATTCTACAAGAGCGGATTCCCGGCGCAGTATGGCAATCGTTTGAGTTCTGTGCTCAAGATGGATGGTCGCGCGGGCGGTCAGGATTCTGTAGATGAATGGCTTAGCAAAACGAGCGTCAAGATAAGCACTTTTGCAGCCCAGCTCCATACAGAAGGCCATCAAGGTCCAGCTCGTTGGGTGCTTGCAGGCCGTACAACTTACATTGGCTACATTCTCGATTTGTGCAATGCGATTGGTCTTTTGGATTTGGATCTGGATTATGAATTCACGGACTTGCAGGGAACGTTTATGTACAATTTCTCTGAAGATACTCGCCTGAAACTCAGTTTCTATATGGGTAAGGACCGCTTGGAATTTGACCCGCTTTATATGGACTGGGGTAACATCGCTATTCCGCTTGGTATTTACCACCGCATCAATGGCAACTGGGATTACAATGCTACGCTTGCCTATAGCAAATTCTACCAGACGATGAAAGTGAGCGATCTCATGTCGATTGAGATGATGCTTTATACCTTTGCGGGTAAACAGTGGCTGAACTATCGTGGTATCGACAATCATACGTTTACTTTGGGTTATGAACTAGAATACGATTACGAACGCTATCAAGAAAAAATGGCTTCAATTAGCGTTGCTGATATTGAAAATGCGTTTCATCACGTTGCTTATGTGCAAGACGCCTGGAAAATTTCGCCAGATTTGCTGTTGCAATATGGATTGCGTTTTAATTATCAGACTGCTTCAAAACATTTTGGTGTTGAACCGCGTGCCTCGCTGTCCATCAATCTTGATGAATCGAAATCGCTGGAACTTTACGGCGGTTACTACTTGCAGTACATGAATTCGATTGTCTATACCGATCAGGAAACACTCAACGAATTCTATTATCCGGCGACGACAACAACAGATGGAAAACACATCAAACCCGCTTCCTCTTGGCTATTGGCGGCGGAGTACAGCCATCGCGACCTCTTTGAAGGTTATGATTTTACCGCAGGCGTTTATTATAAAACGCAAAATAACTTGAATACGTTTGCGATGAAACAGGACACTAGCGATAATTCGTCGTCTTCTGAGGAGCTTGTACTTGCGGATAATTTTGGCACGGCAGATGGTTATTCATTCGGTTATGAGCTTTCGTTGCGTAAAAATAATGGTTGGTGGTTTGGTGGAATCAACTGGAGCCAAAGTATTAGCGTAGCTCGCGCGAATGATGGTTCCAAGCCGTATTTCCCGAGTTGGCATCAGCCGTATGCTTTAAAGTTGGATTTGGGCATTAACTGGAAAGGTGGTGACGATGCCTTGTGGCGTCACAAGAAAAAAGGCCGCTATTTCCGTTCGTCACTTGCGCTCAAGTATTCATCGGGAATGCCGATTAGTGAGTACAAAGGATATTACCTGCAACAAGAAATCGGGACGCAAAAGTATTCTGACGATATCGTAGTACTCCCGGGAAGCCGCAATGCGGGCCGCCAGACAGACTACTTTAGAATTGACTTGAAGGCGGTTGATATGGGTCGCGAAGGCAAATGGAACTTTAGCTGGACGATTATCAACTTAACGAATCATGACAACATGTTCTACACCTTCTACGATACGCGTAAGAATCCTCCGAAGAAAACAGAAATTACTCAGTTCCCCTTTTTACCGATTATGCTGAATTATGAATACTATTTCTAGACAAAAGAAAAATTGTGTCATCCTGAGCGAAGTCCGTAAGGACGTAGTCGAAGGATCTTGTAGGCGATTCCTTTCGTCTCTCGTCTGGATTCTCTCGTCTGTTTTTCTTATCGCTTGCGACTTTCACGGTCCGTGGGAATATTATCCCGAAGAGCGTGAAGTCTATACGGGCATTTATACGTACGGATATATTCTTGAAAGTGGAGAAACCAAAATTTGTTTCTCGAAAGTCTATGAACTTGATGAAGCTTCGTCTCAGGACTTCAGTTTCTATGATAGCGCCTATGTTACGGTTAGTGGCTTGTTTAATTACGACCGCAAGGAAAATAGAAACGCCACGATAGAACTTTATCATCATGGACCGAACTGTTTCTCGCAAAGCCGTTATGAAGGAATTGCTGGCGAATCTTATACGATGAACGCTTATTTTGTGTGGGATAGCGCTGGTCAAATGGTGGCTTCAACCTATAAGGCTGTGGCTACGGTTCCGAATAGAATTAAAGTAAATGGCATGAGTGCTCCCCAACAGGATGGAAGCTACAAGTGGATTGAAAATCCATGGAACGATGCGTCAAGGCGTCTTTATCCCATTGATGATTTTACGCTCGATTTTTTGGAATATCCAATGGATATGCAATTTGTAAAGGTTTCTATGGAATATGATAATTCAGTACGTGGAGTACTCTCCATTATGAATTATGATATCAATAATGGGGAATCGCAAAATACGACGATGAACCAGATGTTTAAGGGTATGACTGATGCCGATGAAACAGGTTATCGCGGAATTTCTATGCATGACCCGTTGGAAAAACAGCAAAACCTCGGTTTTTCGTCAAATCGCACTATCGCTGGAGTTAAGAATCTTGACACTCTTTACCTGATGAATATGATGCTTCCGTTGGGAAAAATCACGGTAGACTTTTATTCGACGGATGATGCGTATGTTGATTATGTGGATAAGGTAAAACAATCTGTGGAGGATTCGCGCGTTATCCCGGAATCGAATATTGAAAATGGAATGGGCGTGTTTAGCGGAATGGCAAAAACACAGATAAGTATTATGGTCAATGGTGATGGTGTTGGCTTTTATCATATTGCAAATCGCAACTGTGCCAATGAAAAAGGGGACAATGCAGAAAGTTGGGATTCTCGCGGGTGTAGACTTTATCAGGACGTAATCTGTTCTGGTGGAATAAGCGAATTGATGCTTGATGGTTGGCTTGAAACGGATTTGATTGATGCTAACGAGCGTGCTGCCGAAATTTATAGAGATTCGGTCTACAATAGAGGTGAAAAAGGTTGCTATGCGTCTAATGTCAAAGCGGCGATGACGCTGGATACCACAAAATGGTCTCTCTTCTTGCCCGATACGATTAATGCCGAAGATAAGGCTAATGCGTATGCCGATGGCTTAAAACGTTATTGCGTCGCAAATAATTTCGAAAGCAATCACATTGCAGATTGTTCCGGCTTGGAAAAAGAATGCATGGAAGACCCTGAAAGAAATAATTGCAAGGAATATCTATGGCTCTGGTGCGCGGATCGTGGCTGGGATTTTTATAGATACGATCAATGCCGTTCTGCTTTTGTGAGCCGCTATTACCTTCAAAATCTTAAATCTAGTGTTCTTCATCGTGAAGTGGAATACGAATGTCGTTATTGGTCGAACTATGGAGAAGACGTTTTTTTCCGTAATCGTATGTGCGGAAATTGGTGCAAAGTCGAGGACAATCAAGTGAAATGTCAATAATTTTTTGAATAAATCATCAAACACGGTGACACTTTTGATGGGGTCAGGTGTTTAAATAATGTAATTTAGAGACAACCTATTTGGATTAGTTATGAAACGATTGAATATATTGCCTTTTGCGGTCCTTGTTTTCTCGCTTTCGGGCCTAGCTTTTGCAGACTACGAGTCCGAAATTCGAGACTTGAAACTGCAGAAGGAAAAGCTGAATTCTGAAATTCAAAATTTGAACACACGAATCGCATCAACGGATTCGATGCTGCGTGCAGATGCGTCTCATCGCCAGTTGCTTGAACAGCGCTACAAGGCGGATGTTGAACGCCGTAATCTGGAAATCGATAGCCTGAATGCCAAAATTCGCAAGGTGGCCGCTAGCCTCCAGCAGGAGCGCAACAAGCAGGCTCGCGCAAAGAACAAGAGCGATAACGTGGCTGCAAAACGCCGTGCATTGCGTGGTGAACTTGCCAAAATCTGCAAACAGCTCGAAGTCCAAATTGCGCAGACGCTCCCATGGGAACGCGACAAGCGCCTTGACCGTGCAAAATCCTTGACGCGCGAAATCGAAAGCGGTAACGTGACCGAAGAAGAAGCTTTTTCTCGCATGAAGTCGCTTGTGAATGAAGAAATCAAGTTTGGCGATGAAGTTTCTGTGGTCAATAGCCCGCTCACTCGCAAAAATGGCGAAATTGTAAACGCAACGATTCTTCGCATAGGGAACCAGTGGATGGTCTATGTCGATGAAAACGGAGCCTCTTACGGTCGTTTGGAACGTAAGCTGGAAAGCGATAAAGTTGTTTACGAATGGAACGAAGAATTGAATCTGGAAGAACGCGCTGCTGTGAAACTTGCTATTGACGTGAAACAGGCGAAAAAGCCTCCTCAGATTGTGAAATTGCCTGTAAGTTTGTCTGTTGTGGGAGGCGTGAGATGAATCCAAACGTCATTCTGAATGAAGTGAAGAATCCAGTGAAATATCTAGTCATCGTTTTAATGCTCGCCTCTTCTGCTTTTGCATGGCCATGGTCGAGCGACAAGAAAAGCGCCGAAGACGAAGCCCGTATCAAGGATTCCTTGTTGCAAGTCGAAGTGCGCAATTTGCAGCGCGAAGTCGAAACGCTTACCCGAATCCGCATGCAAAAAGCCGATTCACTTGAAAAACTCGATGCCAAGCATTGGAGCAACCGCTATGCCGAATCGCAGTTGACCGAAGAACATCAGAATAAAACGCGTGAACTGGACGGTCGTTATTCCAAGCTCTCGACAGATCTTGGCCGCGTCACCGAAGAAGTGATGGCAAACAAAAATGTCACTGAAGAAGCGGAAGAAAAGTCCAAGAGCGAAGAAATTGCATTTGATGCGCTAAACACGCAAGTGAAGCTTTCCATTGAAAAGACTCTTGGCGATGTAGCGGGCGATTATCCGGTCGGGATGAACAAGCGCCTTTTGAACTTGAAACGCGCCAGTGCTGAAGCCGAAAAGAAAGTGCCGAATACAATTGCTGCGGTGCAGGGCTATATGGCAGATTTGCTCGCCCGTCACGAAGTCACTTACACGCAGTCTTATGGTGCTGAACTTTCGCAGGTCGGTACGCGCCCGGATGTGAACGTGAATCGTTTGCGCTTGGGAACGGTGTTCCTCGGCGAAGTGGCGAATGACAATGGCGATGTGCAGGCGCTATTGCGCTCTGGTGCTTTGCAGGGTAAGGTCTTTGAATGGAATGCAAATTTGCCCACGGAAATGGCGGCAAATATCAAGGCTGCCGTGAACCAGACGGGCTCGGTGGCAAGTGCTGCAACGGACGCGCAGGCTACTATCGCGATTCCGTTGGATGTGCTGCAGAATAAGGCCATCAAAAATTCTATTACCGATGCAAAGGAACTCACTTGGACCGAAGAATTCAAATCGTTCTTCAAGAAGGGCGGTATCGTGATGTATCCGCTGATGCTCGTGGCGATTATTGCACTCCTCCTGTTCCTTGAACGTTTCGTGATGCTTTCTTACCGTGGTCATCTCGGCCGTCGCTTTACCAAGAAGATGGATGCGCTTGTCGCTGAGAAAAAGTATGAAGAAGCCGCCAATCTCTGCCTCAAGAAAGAGACGAGCCTTGCAATGGTGCTTTTTGCCGTGCTCAATAAGGTGAACGATACGCGTGAAAATGCGGAACGCTCTTTGCAAGAAGCTTTGCTCCGTGAACAGCCGAAACTTGAACGCCGCATGGGTCTTTTGGCGGCGATGGGAACGATTGCTCCGCTCTTGGGCTTACTCGGTACGGTGACCGGTATCATCACGCTCTTTACCGTGATTACCGAAGTCGGGACGAATGACGCTCGCGTGCTTGCTGGTGGTATTTCCGAAGCGCTTGTGACAACGGAAATGGGCTTGGTCATTGCAATCCCTGTGATGATTTTGCATGGCCTCCTGAGCGAAAAGATTGAAAAAATCACCAGCGAACTCTACGTGCAAAGCACTTCGCTTATGAATAAAGTCTTTGGAAAGGAAAGTAAGTAGTCTTTATGACTAATACGTACTACATATTCATAGAATCTCTGCGGAATACGTATGAGGCGGGTGGCGTGGTAATGCTACCCATCCTCTTGTCGGGCGTTGTTGGATTCTATTTCCTTTTCTCGAGCTGGTTTCGCATCGGTAGCGATTTTTTCAGGAAGGATATCACTAAAGTTGTGAGGCGCATGCAGCGCGGCTTGACCGGTGAAAGAGCTGTTGTTGGAACCGAATCTTCCTCTGATGAACAGCGTGTGCAGATGACTTTGACAAACCTTCGCAAACGCGGTGGATTTCTTTCAAGAGAACTTTCTTACGCGATTGAAATTGCGCAAAAGAATTATGACGAATTTCGCGACTACATGCAAGTGCGCATGATGAAAAGTGTGCGCTACATGGAACAAGGGAACCACATTGTTTCTGTGATGGCTGCAGCCGCTCCGCTCTTGGGCTTGCTTGGAACGGTCACGGGAATGGTCTCGACTTTTGAGGTGATCACGTTGTACGGAAATCAGAACCCGGTGCTGATGGCGGATGGAATTTCAGAAGCCTTGATTTCGACGCAGAGCGGGCTCTTGATTGCGTTCCCGCTGACTCTTATGAAACAGCGATTGGACGAACGCATTGAAATCTTGAAGCAGGAAATGGAACTTGGCGCTACTGTGATTGACAACTATTTTGCAACCCGAGCTGGACAACGTCATTGCGAGCCGTAGGCGAAGCAATCTAAAGGATTTGTTATGGAATTTAACTTACCGAGAAGAAAACAGAAAGACGTGGGCATTGAAATGGGTCCGCTGATGGATATCGTGTTCATTTTGCTCATCTTTTTTGTGGTGACGTCGTCGTTCACTCGCGAAACGGGTGTGGATGTGACGAAACCGCAGGCGCAATCGGCGAGCCAACTTGAAAAAGAAAACTTGCTCATAGCCATCACGCGCGAAGGGACGATTCACATGAATGAACGCCAGGTGGATTTGGCGAGCCTGCAAGACATCTTGAAACAGTCTCTTGCGAAAGCACCTGACCGCGAAGCCGTCGTGATTGCCGACAAGGAATCCGAAACTGGCGTGCTCGTTCAGGTCATTGATATGTGCAATTTGGCCGGAGTCAAGAAAGTCTCCATCGCCGCCCAAGCAGAGTAACTGAGTGAATAATGCGAAAGTTTATAAAAAAGTTTTTAAAGCGTTTTTCAATCCTTCTCGCGGCGATTCTTGCGAGCATGGTTCTCGTATTCTCCGTGACGATGGCGAACTTGTTCTTGACGGGTAAAATTTTCCACGAAAAGAAATTCGTCAAGACCGAAGTCTCCGTGAAAAAAGTTGAAGAAGTCGAAAAGAAGATTGAAAAAAAACGCACCGCACGCAAGCCAAACCGCCAAAAGTCCAATTCGCGCTCGCCCAAAGCGGGACCGCGTTTTGCCATGGCTCTTGGTGCTGTTTCAGGAACTGCGGGTGCTGCCATCAATAGCGAGCTCGTTGCTGATTTCAGAGGTGGTGCCCTCTCTACTGAAAAAGGCGATGTCGATAAAAAACCGGAAAGCCGCTCTGTTGCAAATTTTCAGGTGCCGCCGCAAATCCGTGACCGCGAAATAGATGCCATGCTTCGTCTCAGTTTCTGTGTGGATGTTGGCGGACGCGCGTATGATATCAAAGTCATCGAAGAATCTCCCGCAGGTTCAGGGCTTGCGCAAGCGGGGAAGGATGCTATCGCCCGCATGACTTTTGCTCCCGCCGAAAAAGATGGCAAAGCCGTTGCTTTCTGCGGCATGGAACAACCCTTCGAAGTGAAGTTTAGAGACTAGTATGAAACCGCTTTTTCTTGTTTTGCTTTTTGTAATTTCGTCGTTTGCAGCGCAATCGTCTTTTGACTTGATGGAACGCGCAAACGCCCTTTATCGCAGTGGAAAATTCAAACAAGCTATCCTCTTGTACCGCAAGGCCGAAGACCGCGGCGCCGATCCCGTTGCCGTGAGTTTCAACATCGCCAATAGCTATTACCAGATGGACAAATATCCCGAAGCGGCCGCCGCTTACCGCAAGGCCGTGGACTATTCCGAAGGCAATTTTGCACCCGCACTTTTCAACATGGCGAGCGTCTACTTCCGCTTAAAGCAGTTCCCGGAATGCATTGCCGTTTACCACCGTGCGCTCAAACTCGACCCCAATAACATTTCCGGCTGGCTTTACCTCGGCGAAGCCTACACCAAAACCGGCGACAAAGTCGGCGCCCTCCGCGCTATCGAAAACGCTTACCGCCTCGACAAAAATGATGTCAGCATCGTCTATCAGCTCTCCGAAGCGAACATTGCACTGAACGACTTTGACCGAGCCGTTGCTGTAATTCGCGAAGGCTACACGCTCCATCCCGAAGAATCTGATTTCTTAGTTTATCTTGGTGATGTTTACCGCCTGAACAAGAATTTCGAAGAAAGCGCCAACGCCTACCGCGAAGCCCTCAGCGTGAAAATCGACGACACGCAAATTATGTACAAGCTTGCCGATGTCCTCGCCGAAGATAAAAAGCCCTACATCGCCATGGAAATCTTAAATAACATTTTGCAAATCAAACCCGATTTCTCTGATGCCGCTATCTTCATGGGAAACCTTGCGTACGATGCAAAGTTCTATGACCGCGCCGAATATGCCTACGAGCTTGCTGCTAAAAACGGGAATGCCGAAGCAGTCTTTGGTTTCAAAAATATGGCCTACGACGCCCATGCACAAAAACGCGACGAGGAATCCGTGCGCCTCCTGAATGTCGCTTTAAAGTATTTCCCGAACGACGCTTCCCTCATTGCAGACTTGCTTGAAATGCAAGCTGAGAAGTGAAATCCATTTTGGGACGACAATGTAAAGGCGTAGAGTCCAGCTTTCTTTGTTTTAATCCCGCTCAAAAAGAGCCCCTATAAGACGAAAAACTTTCCTGCTCCGCCACCGCCAAAAAGTATTTAAGAGTCCGTAGTTCCATGCGCATTTCCTAAAACGTCATTCTGGAGCCTCGAAGAAGCGATAGAATCCATTAAGCAATTTTTATACAATATACATTATTATGCCTTTTAGGCATAGGTTGATTTTTCAGGGGGGGGGAAGAATCCCCCTGCTTGCAGACTTGCCCTTCTGTCATCCTGAGCGAAGTCGAAGGATCTAGGGCAAGTCCTCCAGCACCCCCACTGCGGGCGCTCGCCGCCCCGCAACGCCCCGGCTTTCCCCGCCCACCCACCCAAATACACAAAGTCCTTCCATATTAGAACAAACCACTTTCTTTACAATTCGGCTCAAATTCGCCATTTTCTTCGCAAACAATCATTTTTTTGTAAACATTGTGAGCATTTCGCTTGTTTTTATGTTATTTTTTTTTAGCGAAATAGAGTTTTTGCTCTTGTTCTCAAAGTGAAATCTGCAAATTTCAAATTACCGAGGGCAAGGCGAACGCTCACGCAGGCATGCCGTTATTGCGGCATGTTTCAGTTTGCTATGCCGACTTTTGAGTCGGTCTTTGGTCGTATGACCAGGGCAACAGCCCGTTTGGGGCGTGGGTCGTTTGTGTTTATCGGTAATAGGCATTGCAGAGCCTCACTTTGGTAAATGCAACGACTTACGCCTTTTTTTGTATTCACACAAAATTCGGCACGAATCTTTGCAAAGCAAGAAAGAACTCCGAACTTTTCACACCACTTCTACAGGCATGGATTTTTAAGAAGGGGATTCATATGTGCGAATATATCAGCTCTATAAGCAACATAATCACAGCCATAGCAGCCTCTGTCGCAACTATATTCGCCATTTACCAATGGTTGCAACACAAGAAAATGCACAATGCCAAAATGTTATTGGATTTATCAAACATCTTTGAAAACAATTCTGCTATTGCAGAATTCATTCAAAAAATAGATTATGGCGACAATTGGTATACCAACGCTGATTTTCACAACACTAAATTTGAAAAAACTGCAGATTTCGCATTAAGCACTCTTTCTCATTTCATAAAAATGACGGAAGATAAGATTATCGACGAAAAAGATTTTTATGCAATCCGCTACATCATTCACCGAACTCTTGAAAATCAGGACACCCAAGAATACTTCAAATTCTTGATCAATTTTTCCAAACAAAATGGAAAAGCGTTCCCCTTCGAGCCATTGCTCCGTTATGGTCGCAAAAACAATTTGCAAGGCGACATATTCAAGTAACTTAAAGTTTTTAAAGAAAAAAAGTCAAACCTCAACAAAGAGGCTTAATATGGGATGGTATAAAGAATATCTTCAAGATTTAGCAGACATCCGAAGAGCTGCCGATGCAGACTATGCAAAGGGATGCGGATGTGTGATGGTATTTTTCATACCAGCAATTATTGCTATTGCAATAGTGATATATGTTCAAATGACAAAGAATTTTTTTGAATCACCCGAAGAAGAAAAAATCGCTTATGCACTAGGTGTGTATATGGCCGATCCAAACCAAGCTCCAATGAAAAGCGCTATTTCAGCTTTCAAAAAAGCAACTGGTGGAGAATCGCCCAATATGCAAAATTTTGGCAATGGTTTTCACGCTGGGCTAAACGAGTTTCATCTGCCAATTCGTACAGACTTTTTAACCGACTCTCACAAATACTACAATAAACAAAAAAAATTAAAAAAGAAAAAAATAAATGAATGGCATAACGGAATCGTCTCTACAGAATATGGCTATTGTTATGGAGCTGTTATTAAAAATAATTTCAACCAAAAGCTGAAAGCATTTGAACTTGGAGCAAGAGACCACCATTCATTCCCTGAACCAAGACACAAATGGGAAAATATAAAACTTCCGATGGATTCCGTCTCAGCCATTTTAGCACGCCATAAAGAATTTGTAAACCACATTACTAAATGCGTTCAAAAGCAATGCAAATTGTTCTAGAATGCAAAAATAAACCATCAACAAGGAGACTAATATGGGATGGTATAAAGAATATCTTCAAGATTTAGCAGACATTCAAGCTGCAGAAGATCGAAAAAATGCCTTTTTAATAGGCGCTCTTATTTCCGGTTTTATTGGGTTTGTGTCTCTTGTTTATGTTGTTGATTTTTGGGTTAACAGCCATTATCTCTATTCAATAGGCTGCGCTGTACTATTCTTGTTGATGCTTCCACCAACATTTTTCTGTTTGGCAAAAAGTGGCGGAGGTGGCTGCGTGGCACTTTTTTGTTGTTTAATAGTAGTTAGTTGCGATATAGGTAGTGTATATGCAATGTATGATGATATCACCAAACACTTTGAAGGTTATTGGAAAAATGACAATAATGTGGTCTTTGAAATTTACAAAGACAATTCGGGAGCTTATTTTATCTATGATATAGAAGGAAAAGCCATAGCAAAAAAACAAGATAATAAAATCTGTGGTAAAGATTTATTTAATACAGACTTTTGTATAAATGTCAAAGGAAACTCGGCCTATTACGAAATCAATGGTGATACAATAAGTTACACTCGCATCAATAAAGAGGAACATGACAAAATTCTTGACACAAAAAAGAAAGAAGCTTTTGACGCCTTAATAGCACAATTAAAATCCTTTGAAGGGAACAAAGCTAAGGATTGCTTAGGTTACTGGAAAGGAGAAGGACTTATCCCATTGCAAGTTTCTAAGAATGGTAAAAAATTTACTGTCAAATATCCTGACATAGATGGCGGTAAAGATATTGAAAGGTCACGCCCCATTGAAGAAAGGCGAATTTGCATTCAAGAAACTAACACTTGCTACAATGCAAAGGAACTTATTTGTGAAGATAATGAACAATGTATGATCGCCAAAGGGGATTCAGCCTATTATTTTAAAACGAAGGTTCCATTCACACTTTGGGGCTACATCCGTACTGACAAAAGTGATTTTGATAAAGAAGCTAAAAGAATTAGAAAATCCTCGTCAAAATAGCCTATACCTTCTTTTATTCCCAATGAAATTCATTGGGAATTTTTATCTCAAAGTTTTACCCCCGCTCAAAAAGAGCCCCTATAAGACGTACTTTTGAATATACCTTATTTTATGCGGCTTCGCAAACGATTTTGCTTTGGAAAAATCAGAAAAATTGAATAGATTCTTGTATTTTGGGCCAATTTTTTGGAGGCTTGGTGCTGCCGAAATAACTGTATATGTCCAAAAATTCTCTGTCGCCAATACATAGTAAGCATATTCTCATAAAAAACTTTGCGACGGATGCGGTGGTGTAGGTGAGGCAAGTCCCGAGCTGCACCATTTGTTCTCCGAAGGAGACATTTGCACAGACTTAAAAGAACAATACATTATTTTCCTATGTCCCATGGACATCTTCAAGCGAGGACTCTCGTGAAACTGAAGCGATAAATGATCAGGTGTCTTTTTACAAAGCCGACACTCTCATTTTTATTTTTCGTTGCAGAGCGGGCGCGCAATTTTTGGGGCTTTGCGGGCCAATTGCTCGATCGTAATACCCGTGAAGTAATCCTTGATGATTTTAGCCAAGTCCTTCCACATCGGGAGTGTCGGGCAGACGTCTGCACGGTCGCAACCGTTTTTCCCGTCAGCAACACATTCTACCGGGCTAATGGAAGTCTCAATGACACTCAGGATTTCCCAGACCGTGAGTTCAGCCGCTGGCTTTGCAAGCTTGTAGCCACCGCCCTTGCCGCGTGCGCCTTCGAGCACATTGTTCTTTACGAGGACTCCAAGAATCGCTTCGAGATATTTTTCGGAAAGTCCCTGACGTTCTGCCAGGTTGTGTAGCGGGTGGAATTCGGCTTCGCCGTTTTCTGCCATATCAATAATAACGCGAATGGCGTATCGACCTTTCGTAGATACTCTCATGATTCATGACTCCTTTAGACTACAATATAATTATAATTACAATTATTGTAAAATTTTTCCTACAACTTTAGTTGGCTTTTTTCAGCTCTACAGCCTCCCTTTACATATTTTTTTACTATCAGTGGTCAAAAAAAATTTCTATATTGCCTCGCATTATGGCAAAAATTCTCTTTAAAAAGCAGTTATCTCCCGCGGTATTCCAATTCCGCGTCCACGCCCCGCTGATCGCGCAAGAACGTAAGGCAGGACAATTTATCATCCTCCAGACGAACAAGGACAATGGTGAACGCGTTCCGCTCACCATCGCCGATGCCGATACTGAAGAAGGTTCTATCACCCTCATTTTCCAGACGGTTGGCAAGACGACGACCGAACTCTCCAAGTTCGAAGTCGGTGACGATATCCCGGTCTTGGTCGGCCCGCTCGGTTCTCCGACCCATATCGAAAACTTCGGCCACGTAGTCTGCGTTTGCGGTGGTGTCGGTATTGCCCCGATGCACCCGATCGTTCAGGCCCTCAAGGCTGCTGGCAACAAGGTGACTATCATCATGGGTGCCCGTAACGAAAGCCTCTTCCTCATGAAGGAAGAAATGACGGCTCTCGCCGACAACATCATTTTCATGACCGACGACGGTTCTTATGGTCGCAAGGGTCTCGTGACTGAACCGCTTAAGGAACTCTGCGAAGACACCAAGGGCAAGCCGGACATGGTCATCGCTATCGGTCCTCCGATCATGATGAAGTTCTGCGCTCTCACCACCAAGCCGTATGGCGTGAAGACTGTCGTTAGCCTCAACAGCATCATGGTCGACGGTACGGGCATGTGCGGTGGTTGCCGCGTCACTATCGGTGGCAAGACGAAGTTCGTCTGCGTCGATGGTCCGGAATTTGACGGCCACGAAGTCGACTGGAACAACATGCTCCAGCGTATGGGTGCATTCAAGCCCCAGGAACAGGAAGCATTGCATCGCTTCGGTGCAAATGACGGCCACAAGTGCAATATCGACAAGATGGCAGATGCCAAGGCTAAGGAGAGCAAATAATGTCTGAACATATGACTCGCGAACAGTTGGACGCCGCCGCCAAGGTGGAACTTGAAAAGATTAAGGCTCTTCCGCAGCCGCTCAAGCCGAAGGACAAGACTGCTATCCCGGCTCAGCCGATGCCGCAGCTCGAACCGTCCTATCGCGCACGCGTGATGGAAGAAGTGGCTCAGGGTTATACCGAAGCTCAGGCTATCGTCGAAGCTAACCGCTGCCTTAACTGCAAGAAGCCGTTCTGCGTCGAAAGCTGCCCGGTGCACATCGACATTCCGGCCTTCATCGCAAAGATTGCCGAAGGCGACTTCAAGGCTGCTATCGCAAAGATTAAGGAAACGAGCTTGCTCCCGGCTATCTGCGGCCGCGTTTGCCCGCAGGAACGCCAGTGCCAGATGAACTGCACCATGGGCAAGATGCACAAGGACGTGAACCAGGCTGTGGCTATCGGCCGCCTGGAACGCTTTGCTGCTGACTATGAACGCAACAACGGTGGCGCCTCTGTGCCGGCCGTGAAGCCCGCTACCGGCAAGAAGGTGGCTGTGATCGGTTCCGGTCCTGCCGGCCTGGTTGTCGCTGCTGACGTCCGCCGCGAAGGCCACGACGTGACCATCTTCGAAGCTTTCCACAAGCTCGGTGGTGTGGTCCGCTACGGTATTCCTGAATTCCGTCTTCCGAAGAAGATCGTGGACAACGAAATTGAATCCCTTGCTGCCATGGGCGTGAAGTTCGAGACAAATTTTGTCATCGGCCGTACCCGTAAGCTCAAGGACCTCATCGAAAAGGACGGCTTTGACGCTGTGTTCGTCGGTACCGGTGCAGGTCTTCCGCTCTTCATGAATATCGAAGGTGAAAACCTGGTCGGTGTGTTCGCCGCTAACGAATACCTGACCCGCGCTAACCTCATGCGCGCCTACGACAAGGAACATGCTGATACTCCGATGTGGCCCGGTAAGAACGTGGTCGTGCTCGGTGGTGGTAACGTCGCTATGGACGCTGCCCGTATGGCTCTCCGTCTCGGTGCCGAAAAGGTCCGCATCATTTACCGCCGTAGCATGAACGAACTCCCGGCCCGTAAGGAAGAAGTTCTCCATGCTCAGGAAGAGGGTGTCGAATTCTGCGTTCTGCAGAACCCGGCCAAGATTCTTGGCGACGAAGCCGGCCACGTGCGCGGCATGCTCGTTGACAAGTACGAACTCGGCGAACCCGATGAAAAGGGCCGTCCGCGTCCGGTCAAGGTCGAAGGTGCAAGCTTCGAAATCGAATGCGACACCGTGCTCGTTGCTATCGGTAACGGTTCCAACCCGCTTATCAGCAACACCACGCCGGAACTCTCTGTGGACAAGAAGGGTCACATCCTTCTCGAAGATGCTGCTGCCAACAAGACCTTTATGGAAAAGGTCTACGCCGGTGGTGACATCGTGCTGGGTGCAGCCACTGTGATTCTCGCCATGGGCGAAGGTCGCCGCGCAGCAGCCGGTATTAATGAATTCCTGAAGAAGTAAGGTGTCATCCTGAGCGCAGCCCGTAAGGGCGAAGTCGAAGGATCTAAAACAACCCCGACTCGTAAGAGCCGGGGTGTTTTTGTTAGGCCCCCTTTTGCTATCTTTTGGCTGATGGAATCGATTTTCAGCAATGTCTTGATGTTTGTTCTCGGCCTTATCGGCTTGAGTTTTTTGGTGACTATCCATGAATTGGGCCACTTTATGGTGGCCAAGTGGAATAACGTCAAGGTGAATACATTCAGCGTTGGTTTTGGTAAAAAATTACTCCGCTACCGTCATGGTGAAACCGAGTATTGTATTTCGGCAATTCCCTTTGGCGGTTATGTGGCCATGGCGGGGGAGAATCCCGACAAGCTGAAAGAAGGCGAAGTTCCCGGTGAACGGGATTTCATGGGCAAGTCGGTGGGGGCGCGTGCGGCTATTGCTTTTGCAGGCCCGTTTATCAATATTGTCTTTGCGTTCCTGCTTCTGATGATTCTTTATATGGTGGGTGTACAGGAACCGGCGACAAATGAACTCATTGTCGGCTTTGTAGGCAAGGATTCTCCTGCTTTGGCTGCAGGTATTGTGCCTGGCGACACTATCGTTGAAATAAACGGCAAGCCGACTCAAGGCTGGGATGATTTTCGTGAACAGATTGGTGTGAGCCTCGGCGCAAGTGTGCCCCTCACCGTTCATCGTGGCGGCGAACCTGTAGTTGTGACGGTTGTTCCCGAAGAACTCGTGATTCCCGCTCAGGATTCTACTGATTCTGAAATCAAGATGGGTATCGGTGATATTGGAATCTATCCGCAAAACCGAGTGATGGTTCGCCTTCCGCCTGTGGCCGGTTCTGCGGCAGAAAAGGCGGGCATTCTCCAGAACGATACGATTTTTGAAATCAATGGCGAGCACATTTCCCGCTACGAAGATGTGGTGCGTATCATTGACGGCAGCAAGGGTGAGCCGGTGAACATTACGGTCATCCGTAATGGCGACACGCTTACCAAGGCGCTCACGCCGGCCTACAACGAAGAATACAAGCGTTATATGGTTGGCATCCAGATGGGTTATGTACTCTTCCGAGAAACGAAGTTGGTTCGTCGCGGCCCTGTCGAAGCTTTTACAAAAACCTGCGCCACCAGCTGGAAAATGACTACGAGTATTTTCCGCTATTTCAAGCGTATGTTCCAAGGCCATGTCAAGGTGGACGCTTTCTCTGGCCCGGTCTCGATTGTGGCCGTGATGGGCAACGTGTGGATGAGTGGCTTCCAGGACTTTTTGATGCTCCTTGCCCTCATCAGCATTAACTTGGGCGTTATGAACTTGCTTCCGCTCGCGATTACCGACGGTGGCTTGCTCATGTTCCTCGGCATTGAAAAGCTGCGTGGCAAACCGCTTTCGACAAAGACCCAGACCGTTATTCAGAACGTCGCTGCTGCCTTCTTCATCAGCTTCTTCGTGTTCATCACGATTCTTGATTTTACCAAGCTCTCGCTGTTCTTGAAATAGCCCTAGAACGGAATCCAGGGAATGTTCCACTGGAAACTGATGCCCCAACCGCCTGTAATCATGGTGTCGTCTCCGCCAGGATTGGCATGCCAATCACAAATCAAAACCTGATAATTGGCAGCCACTGAAACCTGCAATTGGTCTGTTATGCGATATCCAAGTCGATATCCATATTTAAAGTTTGTTTGTTGCAGGAAGGATCCTTCTTCCATATCTTCAACTAGTGCTGGATTAAAATTGTTTTTTGAAAAAACATATCCAAAACCAGTGTTTACCTCAAACATAATCCGCTTTACCGTCACGGACCAAACTAATGGCTTGATATAAATGTCCCATGCGGATACGCTTACGTCGCCATTGGAATGGGAGTAGCCGAAACGGCTGATTCCTACGGCAAGAGTATAGTCCACCATATTTTCCGGCTCGTTGAACACGCCGAATTCAGCGGCGAAGCCGAGTATTCCGCCAGGCTTGTAAACGTAATTCTCGGTCTGGAGACGGCTATCTTTGATGTCGATATCTAGGAATGCCGCGCTAGCAAAACCGCAAACAAAAAGGACGAGTGTTAAAATCCTTTGCATACATCCCATCCTTTTGTAGAAAATTCCTCTTTGGAATCATAATGCGTAACGGATATTTTTCTAAAAGCTCCGTCTTTCGAAAATACTCCTTCACTGAGTGCTGAAGAAGCGAAGAATTTAAAACTTCCTGTATAATACGATGGTTTGTCCGTGTTCGTGCCGATAGGGAAGTGGGTCGTAATGTTTGTGTGGAAAATACCGTCTATTTTCGGTTCCAAATAAGACACCGGGAATGTTTCCCTATAAACCGTTTCGTCTGATTCCCATATAGAGTGGACTTCCATATCGTCTCTATAAGATATCGTTTCGCCCCTAAGGGTGTAAGGGATTGTGTCCTCGATAAATTGACCCGTGGTGTCGTAAGTCAAAGCGAAGCCGCGTACAACGATCGTTGCACTATCGCCTTCAAAGCAGATTTCCTTACAAAGAATCCTGTCAAAACGTTTTTCACGTCCCCTGGCAGAATATTCGCCTTCTACATTAGGGAGCTTTTTATCTATGTAGGTATCTTCATTAACTGGTTCGCTATAATAGCATCCTTGGACATCTTCGGCAGTTACCTGTTCCGGCGCGTCTGACTGATCGTGAGCGATATAGGGGCACCCCTGCAAACTCAGGGTGCTCAAGACAAGTAATAATAAAGAACAATATTTTGTCATGAATGCAAATTTAGATTTTTATATTTATGGTATGATTAAATCTGCCATATACTTTACTTTATTTTTGTCTGTGTTATTTATCGCTTGTAGCGGTGAAGGTTCAGTTACTCCTGAAACTTCTGAATTGCAAAGTGGAAAAACTGGTGTAGACGAACCTGGGTCTTCTTTTAGCAGTACTGCAAAATCATCGTCAAGCGTTGCTATGACCTGTGCTGTGGCGACATTGTCGTCAAGTTCGGTGGACCGTGCTATACCCTGTTCTGAATTAAGCGAAGGTAATTGCTATGGGACGATTACAGACAAACGCGATAACCAAGACTATAAAGTTGTGAAGATTGGCGAACAATGGTGGATGGCTGAAAATCTCAATTACCAGACAGAGAATAGTTTCTGTTATAACGATTCTGCCAAATATTGCGAAAAATATGGGCGTCTTTATACATGGGCTGCTGCGATTGATTCGGTTAAAACGGGGTGTGGTTATGGTTCAAAGTGTTGCATAGGTTACCCTGCTCGTGGCATTTGCCCTGAAGGTTGGCATGTTCCAATTGTGGATGAGTTTATTGTTTTGGATAAAGCGGTAGTGTCGTCGGGGCAGTGGCTTAAGGGTGCTGGATGGCATTACGAGAATGGTACTAGCGGTAGTGGCACCAACACTTTTTATTTTAATGGGCTTCCCGCTGGAGAAAGGACTGCCAATGGTGAATATTATACAGAAAGCCTGAATACATCATTTTGGAGCGCTACGGAACAAGATAAGGATACCGTTTACTGCATGGGCTTGAGCTATAACTATGCTGGGCGTTATGTGTACCCAACTAGTGACTGTAAAAAAAACAAGGGATACAGTATCCGCTGTATCAAGGATGATGCTCAATCTACATCCGACATTACTTTTGCATCCCCCTAGAGTGTTGTGCCGCTATCATGATATATATTAGGGGTACACCCATTGAGGAGGAAGGGGAACATGAAGAAAAAAAATATTGACGGCAATCGTCAGCGGAAGGCGTGTGCCCTCCGCCAAGCGTCATGACTGTCACTTGCAAGCAGCCTGTTCGAGTTGACATGGATTCAATCAAGGCGGCCGAGGAAAAATTTCAAATTTGAAGATTAAGTTTTCGGCCTTCAGTAAGGTTAATTGACGAAAATAGTGAAAAAAGGCCTTGACAAAGTTTCTTGAATGGCTCTGTCAAGTCATTTTATACGCCACCCCTGGGTTAGCAAAACTTTCCCAATCCGTCAGCCCATCGAAACCTGCAAATTCACCTCGGAAATACTGTTTTTAGGCTAAAAACGCCAATTGGCCCGCCGCAGCATAACCACAGCCAGTTCGCAGCCATACGGTCAGGCTTGACAGAGCCCGCCCCCGAAACCGCAGCCAACATACAGCCAGAATGCAGTTAACCCGCAGCCTTGTAAAAAAATACGGAATGACTTGACAGAGCCGGAAATGAGCGTGCTCATTTCCATGACCGAGACACAGCGATCCGCGCTACGCAGTAGCGCCAGGACTAGTATATAGGGGTTAAGATTTAGAATCTAGGGACGAGGTTAGTGGTTTGAGGAAAGTGTAACGAGTCGTCATCCTCGCGCCCTTCTTCGTCATGGCGGTCCCGAAGCCGCCACCTAGCAGTAATCCACCATTGTCACCTCGGCCTTGTCCCGGGACCACAACACGCACCACCCCTCTTTTCCACACTTTCACAGTCATTCATTTGGCATTCCCGAAATTTTTATATAGATTACAGATAAATACCCTCCTCAAAAAAAGGACTGGCTATGAAAAAACTATTCCTCGCATTTTCTTTTGTTTCCATGATTTTGCTTGTCGCTTGTGATAGCGGCTCGGAAACCAATAGCATGTCTCAGGAGGGAAAAAAATCTTCAGATGGCAGTAATGATAGCGACGGCAAGTCCAACGATTCCGAAAGTGTTTCCTCCGACTCGGAGCGTGGCGAAAGTTCCGGCAACGCGGAAGGTTTTTCTGCAAGCATTCTCGGCGACAGCAACGACACCGGCACCTATGACATGGTCACCGGCACACTTACCGACTCCCGAGACGGTCAGACCTACAGGACCGTTAAAATTGGCGACCAGGTGTGGATGGCCGAAAACCTAAACTATGAAATAGGAAATAGTTACTGCTACGGTAACGATCTTGCCAACTGCGCCAAATACGGCCGCCTGTACACCTGGGCTGCAGCTATGGACAGCGTGGGAGAGTGGAGTACAAACGGCAGGGGTTGCGGCAATGGTGTGACTTGTAGTGCAGCTTCAGTGGGCTCAGCGACCATGGTGCGGGGTATCTGCCCAAAGGACTGGCACTTGCCCGGTATTGGTGAGTTGTTCGATGAGTTGATCACGACTGCGGGCGGCTCTTCTATAGCAGGTACCAAGCTCAAGTCCATCGAGGGTTGGAAAGGTAGTGGCAATGGTTCCGACACCTATTCTTTCTCGGCGTTGCCTGCTGGCATCAGGTACAGCGATGGCACTTTCAGCGACGAGGGCGATAAAGCTTTCTTCTGGAGTTCTACGGAAGACGGTAGCGACAACGTGTACAGTGTGAATCTGAGCAACAACAACGAAGGCGCAGGCTTGGGCAATGGCCGCAAGAACTCTGGCTTCTCTGTTCGTTGCCTTAAAGACTAGCAAGTCGAGCGTCAAGAAAAAATGTAGCCGGGGTGACAGGGTTGCGCGCAGACTTTTTCGGTTGCGGGACATGCCCATCGTTGGACTTGAAACTGCCGAGCCATAGCGTTTGCGTAGCTATACGGTCTGGAATGACAGAGCCACAAAAGTGGCTCTGTCAAGTCATTTTATACGCCGACCCTGGGCTAGCAAAACTTTCCCAATCCGTCAGCCCATCGAAACCTGCAAATTCACCTCGGAAATGCTGTTTTTAGGCTATTTTGGCCATTTTGACCGCCGCAGCATAACCGTAGCAGGTTCGCAAACATAC
>JAEEGG010007135.1_pt1 | contig 25949 bp, 22 predicted proteins | sample 9134161 | NCBI WGS metagenome assembly JAEEGG01 (sample SAMN16246543, study PRJNA631951) | gut metagenome | biome: gut microbiome; feature: rumen; material: CR-attached | host: Bos | place: Iran: Karaj | collected 2018-10 | reverse complement strand
TGTATCATCCGATATTATCGAGTCTGACTTCGGCATATTCAAGGATTCAATGCCTTCAAACAAGACTAACGGGTTTACAGAGTCCATACTTTACATCCCACTCAGGCCAAAGGCGTGCAACCTTGAACTTGTCGCATAACGGGTACATCAAATTGGACACCCTAATAGTAAAATCTAAATAATATTCAAAAAATAATAAGAAAAAATAAAGGCAATACAAAGTATTACCTAATATTTAATAATTTAATTTTTAAGGTTTTTTCATGATTATTTATTTTATTTTTTCAATTGTATAATTTCCTTTATAAAAATCTACTGATGATAAACATTTAATATATTCATTAGTATTTAACTTAATATATTCTGTTGGCAATTCTGATTTTTTATTAATAAAAATAATATCATTACAATCACCTATTTTATCTTTTATTTTTTGTTTATCGTCATCATTCAAATTTGTAGAAATATAAAATTGAGCATGTGTTCTATTGTTTTTCTTGCACCATAATATAATATCATCAATATTATTTGAATGAACATATAATGGTGTAATTATATAATAAAAATCATCTATATAATTAAAATCATTAACTAATGCAGTTATAAGACCTATCCAAAATTCAGACGCCCACGCATAATATCTATTAGTATCTTCATATTTTTTAATAATTGTGTAGTCACCTAAAAGATAATCTAAAAATCCAAAATATATATTGCAGACTTTTATAAATTTATCCCAAGGTAAAATAAAAGATATTTTCCATGCTAAATCTACACGAGTGTTTGAATCATAAAATATTTTATATAACTTATAATCATCAAATATATTTAACTGTTTTAAATATTCATATAATGTATTCAACTTATACCAATCATAAACTACTTTTTTCATTGATTTTATTGAATAATTTAAACAACATAAACATAAATAATTATTACTTTGAAGATTATCAAATACATAATCTGTTAAATTAACAAAAAATCTTCTATAATGGCAAAAACCAATATATTTTGAATATAAATTATTTTTCCAAACATAATATATTGTACATACCTCACATAAATATTTATTCAAATAATTAATATTATCACCTTTTACAAATAAGTCGCTCGTATTAAATAATTTAACATAATTAGGTACATAATCTAAATTATATTCCAAAACTAATTTTGGATCATGATACGAACAATATATTGTTAAATCTTCCTCTTTTATCATATTAATTATTTTATATATTTATTATATTTTGGATTTATTCCATAATGATCATCCTTTTCATTATATTCATAAGATTTTAATACAAGATAATTTCCTGGGTCATCAAGATCATAGAATCCATTGTTAGTTGTTGCAATTAACCAATATTCTTTATTATTTGCTTCATCCTTTAATTTTTTTAATTCTTGAATAGCTTTCAATAAATCTCCTTCAGCCCAGTCAGAAACAATAGAATCATCACCTCTGTCAATGATTTTAAAACCATCTATATTAAATTCTTTACTATCTGTTTTCAAATATTTATTGCCCGTCATCTCTGGGTCCATCTCGTAGTCGGCAACGGCCGTTCCCCAGATCTGTGTATAAGAGCCCCATTGCTTCGGGTAGCCTTCAGGCTTGTCCGACTGCATGATCACTGATCCCGTGAAGATATAGGTAGCGGTGGTGATGGCCGAGCAGAGAGCCTCGTCCCTCACCTCAGCAGCACGCAGGATGGTGGTCCCGTCGATTGTCAACGGTTCCGTATACAGCTGACTTGCAGCCGTCGGCTCACTGCCGTCCGTGGTATATCTGACCTCTGCATCGGCATGCTCACGCTCGATGGCCACGGTCAGGCTCCCGCCATCGTAAAGCCCATGGGGCTGCGAGAACTTCGGCTGCGCCTCGGTGGTCATCGTCATAATGACCAGAGCAATACCAACTGTCAGTATCCTTATCATAACACACTACATCTTTAATTGAGTTTGCAAAATTACAATATTTAATTGAAAATGGATAATGAATAATGAATATTTTTATCGGCGGCAGCAAATTTTCAATTTTCAATTTTCAATTAAAATACGTACCTTTGCCCATTGGAATGATTAAATTTGAGTATTGCAGGATATGAAAGGTATCTTATTATGGCTGATGGCATTGCTGGTTCCTTTGGCAGGCAGTGCCTACACGCTGAAACGTGTCAGCGTGCATGACCCCAGCATCGTGTGGGAACCAGCGTCCCAGACGTACTACATCTTCGGCTCACACCGCGCTGCGGCCAAGTCGAAGGACCTGATGAGCTGGACGGCATTCACCGCCCCCTGGGCGACGGCCACAAGCCGCAATGCCACCAACAGTGCTGCCTTCAAGACGAACCAGACGAAGACCGTCAGCATCGGCGGCAACGACGTGGCCTTCGGCAACTTTGACGTGCAGGCATGGTCGGCAGCCTACGGTAACGGCTACAGCATCGACGGAAACATGTGGGCACCCGACGTCATCTACAACCGGGCGATGAAGAAATGGTGCATGTATCTCAGCATCAACGGTCCAAGGTGGAACTCGAGCATCATCCTGCTGACAGCCGACAAGATTGAGGGGCCGTATCTCTATCAGGGGCCCGTCGTGTTCTCCGGCTTCAATGTAGAGTCGGGCAGGGAGGCCGTAAACTACAAGAAAACCGACCTTGAGCTGGCGATTGGCGAGCAGGCCAGTCTGCCAGCCCGCTATAATGTCGGCGGCAAGTGGGGCGACAGGTGGCCGCACTGCATCGATTGTTGATGATGTGCAGCGCGAACTGCTTCAGGAGTACCCAGAAGACACCCCCGTTGCTGCCTGCTATCATCTGACGTGGCCTGACCAGAAGATTTATCGAGGAGTCCTCAAAGACCTTGCGAAGATTGTCCACGACAACCACCTCACCCTCACCACGATGCTCGTCGTGGGCGAGGCCATCGATAATCGTCAAGGGCTCAGCGAGCTCTACTCCAAGCACTTCACCCATCTCTTCCGAAAAGGCGACGACGAACAACCCTCATAAGGTTTAATTGTTTTTCTCTCCTTGAAAAGCGCATTTCCGCTTTGGAGTATTGATATATTCTATTGCTGAAAACAGTGTTTTCTGCCATAGAAAAAACTACAAACCATATTCCCTTCACCATAAAGATTGCCTCATTTCTGATGATTTCCGTCTTAATATTGATGATTTCTGCCTTATTATTCTTCTTTACTGCCACGCTCCGAGTATCTGCCACGAGCCATAATAGGCTTATTATCAACAATATAATTCTTAAAATGGCAGCATGGCAGTAAATGTTTGAAAATCAAAATATGAAAGAATAATTATGGACTTAGAAACAGGTTTATATTATCAGAGTGCCGGCTACATAGATTTGAGAAAAATGCATGTAACATTTTTGATTTCTGCATACATAATAAAGAAAAGTTTTGTATCTTTGCAAACGAGAAAGAATAGTTCACATTGCGGAGAAAGAATTATAGAAATGATACTGGTATTCGGAGGAACTACGGAAGGCCGTAAGGCTGTGGAGGTGCTGGAAGAGGGAGGTTCGCCCTATTTCTACAGCACGAAGACAGGTGAACAAGATATCACCCTGCATCATGGGCAACGGATTGACGGAGCACTTGATGATGAGGCGATGCGGACGTTCTGCCAAGAGCATAGTATCCGCTTGATCGTCGATGCAGCCCATCCCTTCGCTTCACAACTCCACCAGACGATTGCCTCTGTGGCAGAGACACTAGTGATTCCCGTAGTTCGTTATGAGCGCATCTACCCACCTCGCGACCCAGAGATAACTTGGATAGATAATTACAGCCAGATTCCTCGTGATATTCATAGTCTGCTGGCCACAACGGGGGTACAGAGCATTGCCAAGCTAAAGCCGTTAGAGACTGAGGGTATCAAGGTCTATTATCGCATCCTCAACAGGGAATCGTCGATGGCATTGGCTCTCAAACAAGGAGCGAAGCCAGAACAACTCTGCTATTTCGAAGACCCTAAAGACATTCCCATTCAGGCTAATGCCATCCTGTTGAAAGAAAGTGGTGTCTCTGGTGGATTCCCTAAGAAGGTAGAGGCAGCCAAAGCACGAGGCATGAGAGTCATTGCTCTTAAAAAGCCTGAGATACCTCAGAGCTTGATCCAAGTTAATGGCCCATACGGATTAAGGAGGGCGGTGGAGAAGCTGTTGCCAGAGTTTTATCCCCTGCATAGCGGACTGACGACGGGTACTTGTGCGACGGCGGCGGCTGTTGCAGCAACGCTGCGATTGACAAAAGGCGAGATGCCTGATGAAGTACCTGTCGTGTTGCCCAATGGCGAAACGATCATGGTGGCTGTCGGTTATGGTGATGACCATGCCTATTGCATCAAAGAGGCTGGCGATGATCCTGATGTGACGAATGGATTGGAGATAAGGGCGAGTGTGAATCAAGGGGACAGGTCGCGTGATTCTGTACAGAATCATGGACCTGTCCCCTTGATTCACGGCGGTGAGGGCGTGGGGACGTTTACGCTGCCTGGTTTCGACTATCCACCTGGTGAAGCAGCTATCAACAAGGCGCCTCGCGAGATGATCCGTCAGAACTTGGAACAATTTAATATGCCCCTAAAAGTAACTGTCAGCGTCCCTCAAGGCGCAGAGATTGCTCGCAGAACCTTTAATCCCCGCCTCGGCATCGAGGGCGGCATCTCAATCATCGGTGTCAGTGGCATTGTCAAACCCTTCAGCGAGGAAGCCTTTATCGAGAGCATCCGCAAATGCATGACAGTGGCTCAGGCCTCTGGGACAGACCGTGTAGTGATTAACAGCGGCGGCAAGAGTGAGCGATTCGTGAAAGCACTCTATCCCCACCTGCCCCAACAGGCATTCGTAGAATACGGTAACTACATCGGCGAGACACTGAAGATTGCCCATGAACTCGGCATTAAGAATGTCACCCTCGGCGTGATGCTGGGTAAAGCTGTGAAACTCGCGGCAGGGCATCTTGATACGCATAGTCGCAAGACGACGATGGACAAGGCCTTTATCAAGCAAATGCTCGAAGAGTCTGGTTGCGATATTGACATCAGCAATATCACTCTGGCCCGCGAACTATGGGCAATGATTCCTTCCGACAAGGTGAAGACGTTTGCCAGCACCATCATCCAACATTGTGCAGGCCATTGTCAGCCGCTTCTGCCCAATGGTACCCTCACCATCTTGTTGATCGATGACGATGGAATTATCTACCAATGATTATTCTCCAACCTCGTTTTTCCTACGTCCAAAGATGACGGCAGCAATCACGGGCGCTCCCACCAGTGCCGTCACGCTATTGACAGGCAACGCACCCTCGAAGCCTGGCATACGGGCGATGAAGTTACAGATAAGTGCCAGCAGGGCACCGCAAAGAGCCGTGGCTGGCATCAAGATACGGTGGTCGGAAGATCGGAAGATAGCTCTTGCCAGATGGGGGACGGCCAAACCGATAAACATAATTGGACCGCAATATGCCGTGACAATAGCTACCAAGATGCCTGAGCTGATGATCACCATCATACGGGCACGACGGATGTTCAGACCCAAGTTCGCAGCATAGCGATCGCCAAGCAGCATCAGATTCATCGACTTAACGAGCAGGAAACTCAGGGGAAGCAAGATGCACATCAATACCACGAAGAGTATCATCTCATCGCCAGAGACGCGAGAGAACGAACCGAGTCCCCATACGACAAACGATTTCACATCCTCATCGGGTGCCAGGAACTTCAGCACACCAATAATCGCATTGGCCAAATAGCCTATCATTACACCAATAATCAACAGGGTTACATTGCCTTTTACCTTCTGTGCGACCCAGAGAATGAGCAGCATAACCGCCAAGGCACCTACGATAGCCGCCACAGACATAGCAGCATCACCAAAGTAACCCAAACGACTGAGTGCCACACCACCTATCTTGCCAGAAAGCAGCACCACAAAAGCTACGCCAAGAGCAGAACCATTGCTGATGCCCAGCACTGACGGCCCTGCCAACGGATTACGGAAAACGGTCTGCATCTGTAAGCCGCTAACGGCGAGGCCAGCGCCAGCGACAATAGCTGTCAATACCTGAGGCAGTCGCGATTTCCAGATGATGTTCGTCCAAATCTCATGGCTGTCATCACCCACCAATATACGACAGATATCCGCCACTGGAATCTTCACGGAGCCGATGAGCAGATTGACGATGGCAAGTGCAATAATGGAAGTAGAAAGAAGAAAAAAGAGGAAGATAGAAGAAGATAGAAGACGATAGCCTTGTCGCCCTCTTTCTTCCCTCGCATTGTATTGTCCTTTATCTCCCTTTATCTTCATTTATCTCCCTTTATCTCCTAATAAATAATAATATTTTGGTTGATAGTCTGCCTCCACCAACTCTGAATGGAAGATGGCAACAAAGTCTTTCAGCAGCACATCGGGCTCTACAGGCGAGATTTCATAATAGGGTGTCTGCTTCATGTTGCAGTAGATGACTTTATGCTCCTTGAAAGCCTTAAGCAGTTCATTACGAGGCTCTGAGGCCTTCAGTGCCTCATACGAGAACTCACCTGGGAAACTGTTCAGTATGCGCCAGTAGTCGGCATTGGCAGCCAACTCGTACATCTTCTCAAACTCCAGATCCTCGCCAGCTGTCTCCTCGTCGTGAATCACGTAGTCGGCCCCTGCATCGCGGAAAATCTGGGCCAGATAGTTCTTGCCACCTACCGCATGCCAGTTGCCGTAGTGCATCTCGCCACTCGTCACCGTGGGACGCTCTTCTGGTTTGAGATTTGAGGTTTGAGATTTGAGGTTTAGATAACGTTGTTCGATGCCAGCAAAAACCTCACAAGCTTCCTTCTCCTTACCGATAAACATGCCCACGAACTTAATCCATTCTGCCTGACCGAGCGGATCCAGTTCCTTGTAACCTAAATGCGGCACCAGTGTGATACCCGTTTCTTTGATGGCATCATAGCCGCCCCGTTTGAAAGGCGAAATGAAGATGACGTCAGGGTTAGCTGCCAGCACCATCTCTGTGTCGATATTACCCTCCGTACCAATCTTCACGATACGCCCGTCCTTCACTCGCTGTAGGATGTCCTTGTTGAAAAGATTCTTTGTACCCGTCAGGCCCTTCACAACATCGTGCGCATCAAGAATCGTAAAGTTAGAAAGTTGCAGTGCCGTCATGCAGATGGTATTCTTAATCGGTACCCTAACCTTCGTATAGCCATCTGGCACCGTTACGTCATCCGATGCTACCAGCGCAAAGTGATAATCATCATTCCCGCTGTCGCGCCTACCCGTAGCCTTTCCCACGTCTACCAGTCGCATGCCATCCTGACTCTTTACCTGATAACCCGTAGCATATTTCGGACACAGAAGACTATCTACACTTGCAGTATCACTTGATACCGCCTTGCCTCTCTGATTGCATGAACTTAATAATAGCAGTGTCATGCATAACATTCCTAAAACTACAACTCTTTTCATCTTGACTGCAAAGGTACGGTTTTTCTCTGATATAACAAGCAACTATTACTAAAAATAAATAATTGTTCGCATAATTGGGAGATTATCCTTACCTTTCAAATCCCCGTCATAAACGATGCTCCCCGCCAATTGGCAGGGAGCACGTTTTTTATTTCACAAGCTAAGCGTCTATTTTGTAGCCGAGCGAATCACGACCTTGCGGCCATTCTTAATGTAGAGGCCCTTGGTGGGATTGTCTACGCGCTGGCCTTGTAGGTTATAGTAGGCGGCGTTGCTCTCATCAGCATCGGAAGCTGATAAGGGGTCGATGTTGGTTGCGCTGTCGTCGAAGGTAAAGCCGATGTAGCGAGTGTTCGCATTGCCTGAAGATCCTTTCTTCAGAGGCAGATAGGCGCGGTTGGCTCCCAGCTTCACGCTGCCGTTCACCTTGTAGAAACCAACGCCTTCCTTTCCATTCGACAAATAATAGTTGGTGTACTCACCGTCCGTCTCATAGAGCGTCATAGCCACAAGCGTTCCTACTAACATATTCACGTAATAAGTAGTAGTGCTCATATGCGGAATCTTATATACGCCCTCATCGCCTACGATTAGGATGCCTTCGCCAGCAGGCACCTCTTTGACGCGACTCAGCCAGATGGTTCCAGTAGACCTCTTATAGCCCGTAGCAGTATAGACCTTCAAGCCCTCTTCTGCCGTAAAGTCCAGATCATACCAGCTACACCAAGTTGTCTGCCCGGCACTCGTAATCTTGATTTCGTCCTCATCAGTAATCAGTATGAATGATCCTTTGATGGTGATATCCTCTGCTGGCATCGTTTCAGGGATATTACTCCAGCCTGAGAACATATAGCCATCCTTAGTGGGGTCAGGTTCTGGAGTAAAAGTTACACCATACTCAACTTCGTAGCTCTTGTATTCCTCGCCATCTATGAGATAAGTAAGCTTGTACTTGTTGATGCTGAACGTACCAGTTACTGTCACATCGTGTGCAGGCATGGTCTGTGGAATCTCACTCCAACCACTGAACGTATAACCTTCCTTGGTAAGTGCCGCCTCTGGCGTAATGGCCTCTCCTTCCTCTATTTCGTATTTTTTATATTCTTCACCATCAATTACATAAGTTAAGGTATGCTTTGGCATATCTATCTTAACAATAGTTTTAAAATTCTTCCAAGGCTCAACTGCTCCATAAGAACTAATGGATGCCTCTGGTACGTGCAGCGTGGCGAACTCTATATATGAGCCGCCAAATGCATTGGGTACGGTGTATGATACATCTACTGCCATACAATACACGTCTGCAAGTTCCTTACAATTCTCACATCTTAAACGGTAGAAAAGTGACGCTGGGTATTCTTAGATACCTCAAAACATGAAGATTTAACGTATTTAACGTTCTTAAACTGCTTTCGAATTCAATCGGCAACTGTAATATGCATATGTTTACCCTTTTAAAAAGATTTTGATCTGGAATGATGTTCAATAGTCTGACGATCGAGACTCCTTATCGATAATTTTGGATTTTCCCTAATATGATTTAGGCTTTTCCCCCATCGTAATTAGGCAAAATCCCTTTGAAATGACGTGAAAAGTACCGATCTTTGCACTGTGATTAAGAAACAAAGTGTTTAACTCTTTAAAGATAGGAGATAACGATATGAAGAAGATGATGATCCTGGCAGTGATGATGGTCATGACTATCTCGGCCAACGCAATGAGCTACAACGCAGCAAAGCACGAGGCTCTGTTCCTGAGCGACAAGATGGCTTACGAGCTGAACCTCACCGCTGCACAGTATGAGGCAGTCTACGAGATCAACCTCGACTACCTGATGAGCCTGAACGGACATGGTGACGTGTTTGGCATCTGGTGGGATCGTCGTAACGTAGACCTCCGCTTCGTGCTGACTCCGTGGCAGTATGACAAATATGTAGCATTGAACCACTTCTATCGCCCCGTGGCGTGGAAGGCCGGTGGATGGACATTCGCAGTGTACTCTCACTATAACAGAGGGTATTTCTACAATGCACATCCGACGGTGTTCGTAACTTACAAGGGCGGTCATAACAGGGTTCATGGCTCACACTATGCTCACATGCACAAGCCCGCACCTGCTCCTGCAATGGGACATCACCTCTCGGCTGAAGGACGCTTGTCTGGCAAGAATGCTCCGATGCACGACAAGGGCGCAAGAGTGATGCACGACAAGGGTCACAATATGGGTAACCACAATATGGATAACCACAATATGGGTAACCACAATGCTCATAAGGCTCCGAATCGCGAAATTGCTATGAACACTCGCAGCAATCACGGTGGTGCTAGTCACTTCGGAGGTCGCAGGTAATACTGTTTTGCTCCACTATATGCCTCGCAAGAGGACTCTGGGGAATCGTAGAAATACGGTTCCCTTCTTTCTTTTTGTGATTATTTCATTCCGGACCGGCTACTGAAGTTGATACGGACACCTTTGTCGTCAACCATCATGTCCATGCCTCCGCTGTTACCGTTGCTGGCAGTAGGCTTGCGTTGACCGTCCAGTATCTCACGGCACATGTTCTTGATATCGGTTACACGCTGTAGAGTCTCCAGATTGTCACCGCTATAATGACCAGGAAAAAGGAAATGAATATCATTCTTCTTCATATAGTTCTCAATCCTCTCGGCTGTGTACATTTCTGTCGAAAGGTTGGTGAATACCAGCAGGTTGGTCGATCCGAAAGCATCACCACTGAATCCATAATGTTTGGCCTTGTCAAAGAAGGTAGCGCTTCCAGCTGTATGACCAGGCGTAAAGATAACTTCTATCTCACGTCCGCCAAGATCAATCACCTCGCCGTCGTAAAGATACTGAATCTTCCCCTTGTAGTTACGCATATTATTTGGGACGATAGGCATGTCACCTGCATTCAGATAAACCTCGGGGAAAGGACCTACCCCACCCACATGGTCGCCGTGGGCATGGGTTGCCATCATGGTGACGGGCTTGGAAGTGATCTTTGCCACAATCTTGTCCAGCTCAGGTATGCGTGTCCCTGCATCAATCAGAATTGCGCGGTCATTACCCTCAACGAGGTAGAGCGACTCGTTATAAACCCGATGTCCGTTACCAATCCATGTATGCTCGTCAAGCTGGCGGAACACCACTTCATCATCCTGATAAACCACTTTGCCGCGAAGGTCGCGACTATTGATTTCTGTTCCCTTATATCCATTCTCCTCCTGAGCAAAGGCAGGAGTGACTGCCATCATCATAATGGCCACAATTGCTGTGATAAAAGTCGTTTTCTTCATAAAGAATTCTAAATTATGATGCAAATATAGCAATTTTCCAGCATTTTTCCTTATTTTTGTGCTCATATTTAAGTGTATTTAGAGATTAGACCAGACACAAAAACGATTAGAGCTTATAAAAATGAAGAAAGTATTTAAGAAAGTGTTCCTGACAGTGATGGCACTCATTGGGTGCGTATTGATTCTCTGTCTGGGATTCTGGCTCATTGACGGCCGTTCGCCTCAGGCTTACCTCGTAGCCCATGCCTTACCTCAAACAACAATGGAAGCTTACGAAAAGGGTAAGGGCGACATGACTGACAAGAGCATCGTGGAGATACCTGAAGGTGTGGAGTTTCCTCGTGAAGTGAAGCAATTTAAAGTAGGTTGCATGCAGGTGTTTGAATGTCCTGCCGCCGACGACTCCAAACCCATCGTACTCTATATCCACGGTGGAGCCTATGTGAACAGCTTCTCGTCAAGGCACTGGAGTGCAATGGCCGAGTGGGCAGAGACAACCGGTTGCGGCATCGTGACCCCTAACTATCCGTTGCTCTTCCGCTATACCGCCAAGGATGCCCATCCGCTGATGATTCAGCTTTACAAGCAACTGCTGGAGCGCTTCCCTGCCAAGCGCATCATGATTATGGGCGATTCTGCCGGAGGCGGTTTCAGCCTTGCCTTGGCGCAGGAACTGAAGGCAGACTCCATTGACCTGCCCAGTCGGATGATTCTCATCTCGCCTTGGGTGGATGTCGTGGGTGGCGACGATGCGCTACAGAAATATGACACTTTCCTTAATAATGAAGTGCTGCGACACATAGGAGCCGATTGGGCTAGCGATATGGATGTCCACGATCCGATTGTCTCTCCTTTCTACGGCGACATGCAGGGATTGCCGCCCACCGATCTATTTACAGGCACATGGGAAGTGTTCTATACGGATATCGTCAAGACTTACGACAAGATGAAGGCCGCAGGCGTAGATGTCCGTCTGCATGTAAAAGAGAAGATGGGCCACGTCTATCCCCTCTGGCCCTGTCCCGAAGGAAAGGCTGCCCGAAAGGAGATTGCAGAGATCATCAAAGGAAAAAATTAGTACGGACCATTGAACCGAAACGGAAACATTACTGTAATTATTAATAAGATTTTGTATAACCCTAAAACCAACACGAGAATGAAAAAAAGAAGAATTTGTGTACTGACCGTGCTGCTATCATTATGTGCAGCAACGTTTGCGCAGGGACTGAAGGACGTCTACAAAGACTACTTCCTGATTGGCGTGGCCGTCAACCAGCGCAATGTGACCAACGCAGAGCAGCAGGCCCTGATCAAGCAAGAATTCAGCAGCATGACTGCCGAGAACGACATGAAGCCCGAGCCGACAGAACCCCGGCAGGGACAGTTTAACTGGGAGGGGGCCGACCGCATTGCCAACTTCGCCCGCCAGAACGGCATCAAGCTGCGCGGCCACTGCCTGATGTGGCATTCGCAGATAGGCCGCTGGATGACTGAGGACAACCCCACGAAGGAGGTGTTCTATCAGCGCATGAAGAACCATATCGAGGCTGTGGTAAACCGCTATAAGGATGTGGTCTATGCCTGGGACGTGGTGAACGAGGCCATGACCGACGATGCCAACGCGCAGGATCCCTACCGCCAGTCGGTGATGTACAAGCTCTGCGGCGATGAGTTCATTGCCAAGGCTTTCGAGTATGCCCACGCCGCCGACCCCAACGCGCTGCTCTTCTACAACGACTACAATGAGTGCGACCCCGTGAAGAGCCAGCGTATATATAATATGGTAAAGAAGATGAAAGACGCCGGTGTGCCCATCCACGGTATTGGCATGCAGGGCCACTATAACATCTACGGCCCGAAGGAGGAGGATGTCGATAAGGCGCTGGAACTTTATAAAAAGGTGGTTGACCACATCCACGTCACCGAACTCGACATCCGTGCCAATCAGGAGATGGGCGGTCAGCTGGCCTTCAGCCGCGACGGTGCTACCGTCAACGACTCGCTGAAGCAGCATCTGGCCGACCAATACGCCCGTGTGTTCCGCGTGTTCCGCAAGCACAAGGACGTCATCGACTGCGTGACCTTCTGGAACCTCAGTGACCGCGACTCGTGGCTCGGACAGAACAACTATCCGCTGCCCTTCGACGTGGACTACAAGCCGAAGATGGCCTACGAGTATATCCGCGACATGAAGGCTCCGCTGTGGCAGATGCCCAACCGTCCGCCGCGCCGTCCGAACCAGCAGGGGCAGGGTCGCCGAGGTCAGCAGGCCCAGCAGCGCGCTCCGTTCAAGCCCGAGCTGGCTTTTCCTGAGCTGGAAGGCGTGAAGGAGGACTTTGTGCCGTCGCCGAAGAACCAGCCAGGTCAGGAGTTCCCGATGGTCAACTCGCAGGGCTATGCCCGCTTCCGTGTCGATATTCCCCATGCCGACGAGATTACCGTCAGCCTCGGACTGGGCGGTCGTGGCGGCACGAAGCTCAAGAAAGCTTACGACGGCTCGTTCACCGGCCAGACTGAAGGTCCGCTCGACGAGGGCTTCCACTACTACCATCTGACCGTCGATGGCGGCACCGTCAACGACCCCGGTACGCTGAACTACTACGGTTCCACGCGTTGGGAAAGTGGCATCGAGATTCCCGCCCATGACCAGGACTTCTACGCGATGAAGAACGTGCCCCACGGCAATGTGCAGCAGGTGCTGTTCTGGAGTGAGAGCACACAGCAGGTGCGCCGCGCCTTTGTCTATACGCCGCCCACCTACGGCAAGGACAAGAAGAAGTATCCCGTGCTCTACCTGCAGCACGGATGGGGTGAGGACGAGACGGCCTGGAGCAGTCAGGGCCACGCCAACCTCATTATGGACAACCTGATTGCCGAGGGCAAGGTGACGCCGTTCATCATCGTGATGACCTACGGCATGACCAATGAGGCACCTCGTGGCCCAGGCCGTGACCGCGGAGCCATAGCAAAAGCCTTCGAGACGGTGCTCGTCGATGAGCTGGTGCCCTATATCGACTCACACTTCAACACCATCGCCAAGCGCGAAAGCCGTGCCATGGCCGGCCTGTCAATGGGCGGTATGGAGACCAAGGCCATCACCCTCGCCCGCCCTGCCGTCTTCGGTTACTATGGTCTTCTCAGTGGCGGTACCTACATGCCTGCCGACCTGAAGATGGACGACAAGAGCGTGCCCAAGCCCAAACTCATCTTCGAGAGTTGTGGCTCTCGTGAGAGACCTGACGGCATCGACGAGAGCATCAAGGCACTCACAGCTGCTGGCCTGAACGCCGTGGGCTACGTCTCGCCCAACACGGGCCATGAGTTCCTCACCTGGCGCCGCAGCCTGAAGGAGCTGGCTCCGCTGCTATTCTAATAGGCTTGAGGCGAATATAGGAAACCAACAAAAACAAGATATGAAAAGGATTAGAACCATCATTGCAGTTGTTGTCATGGTTTTAGCAACGACTGGACTTGCACAGACGTATCAGAGCAAACTGCTCGGACATGAGACGGAGATTGACAACATTATCAAGCAGATGACGCTCGAAGAGAAGATCGACATGCTGCACGGCAAGAACATGTTCTCTTCTGCGGGCATCCCACGACTCGGCATCGCCGATGTGGAATATGCTGACGGACCGTTTGGCATCCGCGAAGAGATGGAACCTCACTCATGGAACTCTGCCCGTCTGACTACCGACTCGGCGACGTTCTTTCCTACAGGTTCGGCGCTGGCTGCAACTTGGAGCACAGAGTGGGCTTATGCCTATGGGCGGGGCATGAGCCGTGAGGCCCGTCTACGTGGCAAGGACATGATACTGGGGCCGGCCATCAACATCCAGCGCATCCCTACCGGCGGACGTATTTACGAGTATCTGAGTGAGGATCCGCTGCTCAGTGGTATGTTGGCGGTGGCCTACACAAAAGGCTCGCAAGACGATGGTACCGCCGTCTGTCTGAAGCACTATGCCCTGAACAATCAGGAGGACTATCGCGGCTTTGTGGATGTGAGAATCTCAGACCGTGCCATGCACGAGATCTATCTGCGACCGTTTGAGATGGCTGTGCGCGAGGCTGATGCCTGGGGCGTGATGGCTGCATATAATAAGGTGAACGGGCGCTGGTGCTCGGAGAATGAACATCTGTTGAGCTCCGTTCTACGACAGCAATGGGGATTCTCAGGTATGGTAATCAGCGACTGGGGCGGTGTCCACTCTACCGTTGATGCTGTTACAGCGGGCATGAATGTAGAGATGCCTGGTAGCCGTTTTATGGGTCAAGCTCTGCTCGACTCAGTTAAGGCTGGAAAGGTGAGCGAGGCCGTTATCGACCAGCGGGTGCGTGAGATCCTGCGCGTTCGTCTGACGGTAAAGCCCGTCGCTAAGGAGATTGCTAATAGCCAACCCGTAGGTAATCCTGAGGAGATGAATACGGCCTTGCAGGTGGCTCGTCGCTCAATTGTGTTGCTGAAGAATGACGTTCTGTTGCCAATCAATACAAAGCGTGTGAAGCATATTGCTGTCATCGGTGAGAATGCAGTTACAAAGATGGCCTTGGGCGGTGTGGGAGCTGGTGTGAAGACCCGTTGTGAGATCACGCCTCTTGAAGGATTGCAGGCAGTTCTCGGCAACAACGTAAAGATTACCTATGTACCAGGTTATAAGAGTTTTGACCGCGAAGGGCGCAACAAACGACAGAGTCCTCAGCAGTCTGCTGACCCTCTGCTTATGGCTCAGGCCGTGAAGGCAGCCAAGAAGGCTGATCTTGTCATCTTCTTCGCTGGCGACAACCGTGAGGTGGAGACAGAGGGCTCTGACCGCAAAAGCATTGCCTTACCCTCTGGACAGGATGAACTGGCTGTTGCTCTTGCCAAAGCAAACAAACAGTTAGTGACCGTCATCGTATCAGGTGGACCTGTGGATATCAGCACAGTTGATAAGGTATCGGGCTCATTATTGGTCTCATGGTTTAACGGATCGATGGGCGGTCAGGCATTAGCCGAGATGCTCACAGGCAAAATTTCCCCATCGGGTAAGTTGCCGATGACATGGCCCAAGCAATTAGGCGACGTGCCTGCCTATGCAACAGGCAGCTATCCTCAAAACATCCAGGAGAACAACCATGGCGACATTTTTGTCGATATAACCCGCAACCGCAGTAACGATCGAAATCAGCAACTCATCGCCAATTACGAAGAGGAGAGTCTGGTAGGCTATCGCTGGAACGACACGAAGCAGGTGCCTGTGGCCTATCCTTTTGGATTTGGTCTCTCTTATGCCACGTTCCAGTATAGCAATCTGAAGGTACAACCTACTGCCGAAGGATTCAACGTGCAGTTTGAGCTCAGCAACCAATCCGCTGTAGATGCCGAAGAGGTGGCACAGGTGTATGTGTCACGACCCTCGTCACGCATAGAGCGTCCGACCAAAGAACTCAAGGGATTCCAGCGCGTAGCCTTGAAGGCTGGAGAAGGCAAGACCATTACGATACCTGTGCGTCGAGCCGATCTCTGTCATTGGGACGAATCCGCACAGACATGGATGCTGGAACCTGGTAACATCGTCATCCTCGTAGGTGGCTCGTCGGACCATCTGCCACTGATAACAGAAACAACGCTCAACTAAACAATATAAGCTATGAGAAGATTTTTGATAGCCATAACAATGGCAAGTGTCACAGCCTCTGCACAGACCTTCCGTATGAACGAAGTAGGGTATTTCAATGCTGGCGGTACGGACGTGATGGCGTTCAGCGACTTCTATCCTGAGGGGCATCAGGGTGGTGTGTGTGTGATTATGAACGGACTGCGTATAGCCACCAACGGCGACATCCGGCTGGAGGCGACGCCGGGGCAGTGGCAACCCGTGCCCAAGCAACTGAGCCGGAAGGCAGAGGGCAACCGCATCGTAACCACCCTCTGCTATCCGGACTCGTCGCGCCATCTAACGGGCTTTAACCCGATGGTTTATCCCGACTGGAACGTCAACTACACCGTCACGGTGGAGCCGAAGGGCAGGGGAATCCTCGTCACCGTAGATCTCGATAAGCCTGTGCCCGACTTCCTTTTAGGCAAGGTTGGGTTCAACCTTGAGTTCTACCCGGGTTACCTGTTTGGCAAGCCGTGGGTGATGGACCAGCAGAGCGGTATTTATCCGCAGCAACCGAATGCGCCATTGTTGCGGGTGGCCACGAATCGCGGACATGATGGAGACTACTTTGCAGGAAAGGGACTGAAGGCTGATCTGGCGCAACTGGATGGTGAGGGCTATAGTCCCTTGCGTGCCGATGATATCATTGCCGAGCCATACGCCATAGGCAGTAAGTTTACATCGCGGCCCGACGACAAGCATCAGAAACTGACGGTAGAGTCGATGACGGGCCAGTTGAAACTATACGACGGGCGCATGAACCATAACAACGGCTGGTTCGTACTGCGAAGCGAGATTGCCAAGGGTGCCACGAAGGGGGCCGTAAGATGGTTGATTACTCCCGAGGTGGATAGCCAATGGCGCTACCAGCCAGTGATCCAGACCTCGCAGATAGGCTATCAGACCCAGCAGCAGAAGCACATCGTGATAGAAACCGATAAGCGCGACAACAGCATCGAGCCTCTGCAAGTGGTTCGCATCGATGCCGACGGCGAGACTGTTGTTCGTACAATCGAGCCCAAGGTGTGGGGCGATTTCCTGCGCTACCGCTATCTCACGGCCGACCTGAGTGATATCACCGAGGCAGGTCTCTATCAGTTGCGGTATGCCTCGGCACAATCGAGTGTATTCCGCATAGCAGATAATGTCTACGAGCGTGGTGTTTGGCAGCCTGTCATCGAATATTTCCTGCCTGTGCAGATGTGCCACATGAGAGTGAGCGAGAAGTACCGCATTTGGCACGACGCCTGCCACATGGACGATGCATTAATGGCTAAGGTGGGGAACCATATCGACGGATACGTGCAGCAGCCAGGACTCTCGAAATATGCTGAGGGCGCCAAGGTGCCTGGGGTAAATGTTGGTGGTTGGCACGATGCAGGCGACTTCGACCTGCGTGTGGAGTCACAGGCTGGCGAGGCCTATATCCTTGCACTGGCCTATGAGCAGTTCCATCCCGATATCGACGTAACAGCCATCGACCAACAACGTCATCGCGTGGAGATACATGAGCCCGACGGCAAGAACGACATCTTGCAGCAGGTAGAGAACGGTGCACTCACCGTAGTACGCTCCTATCAGGCGCTGGGGCGGCTCTATCGTGGTATCATCTGTAACTCGCTCCGCCAGTATGCCATGCTTGGCGATGCCGCAGCGATGACTGATGGTGTGGCTGGCAATAGTGATGACCGTTGGATCTTTATGGAGGATAATCCCATGCGCGCCCTCTCGACAGCAGCCCAGTTGGCTGGTGCTGCCCGCGTACTGCGCGGCTTTAACGATGCGCTGAGTCAGGAGTGTATCAACATCGCACAGAAACTCTATCAGGATACGGAGGCTAACGGTTTCATAGTGGGTGCCAAGTTGCAGGTAGCCGTAGAACTATACCTTGCAACAAACAATCAGACATATCTCGACTTTATCTTCAGTCAACAGCAACTCATCACGAACAGCATCGCCCGTACCGGTTGGTTTACGGCTCGTATCGCCAAACTGCTCGAAACGAAGAAGGACAAACAGAGCCGACAGTTTGTTGCTGCCTTCCGCGCAGCCCTTGTAAACTACAAGACTCAGCTTGACAAGCAGTCGGCTGAGACGCCCTATGGTGTGCCCTATCGTCCGAGTATCTGGGGTGCAGGATGGGATATCCAGCGTTTTGGTTTTGAGTATTATTTCCTAACCAGTGCCTATCCTGATATCTTCCAGAAGGAGACGGTTTATCATGCACTGGACTTCGTACTCGGCTGTCACCCAGGAAGCAACACCGCCTCGTTTGCCTCAGGCGTCGGCGCCCGTTCGGCTACCGTGGCTTACGGTCTGAATCGTGCTGACTGGAGCTATATTCCGGGTGGTGTGGTTTCGGGTACAGCACTCATCCGTCCAGACTTCCCTGAACTTCTCGAGTTCCCCTTCCTTTGGCAACAGACGGAATACGTGCTCGGTGGCGGTTCCTCGCACTACATGTTCCTGGTCTTGGCAGCAATTAATCAACAATAAAAAGATATGAAAACGAAACTATTACTGATGCTCCTATTGTGTGGGGCATGCTTCTCCTGTAATCCGCCACAGCAGGACAAGCAGAAAACGGACTTAACTAAAGTGAACAAGAATATGACAAACGAACAACTAAGAGAAAAACTTGGCTCGGCCTTGGAAGATATGAAGGCCAAGGCGATTGAGATGGGTATTGAGGGTGTGGCAACAGCCTCGGTTCTTAACCAGGGCGACAGCGTTGACTGGATTGGCGAAATGAAGGTTGTAGGCTCGTACTGCAACTGGAAGGACGGCTATAATCTGGTGGCTGTCGCCTGGTCGAAGTGCGGAGAAGTGATTGCCACCCAAGCCGACAGCGGCGACCCGAACCACAAGACGATTACGGGCGAACTGGGTTATGCCGGTGGCGCCTACGACGAGTATGAAGGCTGCAAACTGGCTTTTGCCTTTAGCGGAGCAACGTCAGAAGAGGATCTGGTCGTAGCCAAGTACGGCATAGAGCGGATGAAAGGCTATATATCAAGCCGACAGGAGGCTGATACCATCACAACGTACAAGCCACTGGCCACGCCACTGAAAAAAGACCAGTTCATACAGGTGACCATCGTGGTTCGCGACATTCGGAAGGCTGCCAAGGCATGGGCTACCTTGCTCGGTGTTCCTGAGCCTGAGATATGGGTAAACCACTTGGAGAGCAACGGGGAGTATCCGTACACCTACCGAGGCAATGACAATATGCCGTGCGACTTGCAGATGTGCGTTATAGAGATGGGCAGTTGGGTGTTGGAACTGCATCAGATTGATGAGAATCCCAGCACGTTCCGCGAGTTCATCAATAAGCATGGCAATGGCGTACACCACTTAGGCTTTGAGGTGGGCGACGCCCGCGACGAGGTTATCAGGGAACTGAAGGAGATGGGCTTCGACACAGAGCGCACCATCGGTATTTATCCCGGTAGCAGCTGGACCATCGTGGACAGTGAGGACGTGCTGGGTGTAAACCTGAATATAAAACCGAAACGGTAGCCAGATTATTTTGCAATCCAACAACATAAAAACTTTAAACGATTTATCATCATGAGCAATCCACTTTTCAACATCCAGTATGGCCTGTTCGTCATCACGACGTGTGACGATGGCCACGATAATGGTTGCATTAGCAACACCGTAGCACAGGTAACGGCACAGCCAAACCGCATCTCCGTGGCCCTGAACAAGGGCAACTTGACCACCGAGCTTATCCAGCACTCGCGCAAGTTCACAGCCTCCATCCTCAGTGAGGCTGCCGACTTCGAACTGTTCAAGCACTTCGGTTTCCAGAGCGGACGCACTGTCGATAAGTTTACAGACTTCACTGACTGCCGCCGCATCGCCAACGGTACGCTGGCCATCACGCGTGGCACCAACGCCTTCATCTCCGCTGATGTGGAGCAGGCCATCGACTTGGGAACGCATATGCTCTTCGTTGGTCTCGTCACCGAGATGGAGGTGCTCGCCGATGTTCCCTCGGCCACATATAACTATTATCAGCAGCACATCAAGCCGAAGCCCCAGCCCGTCGGCCAGACAGCGGATGGCAAGACCATCTGGCGCTGCAGTATCTGCGGATATGAATATGTCGGCGAGGAATTACCCGAGGATTTCACCTGCCCCATCTGCAAGCATCCCGCATCAGACTTCGTAAAAGTCGTCACCGAGGCAGATGCACCTGCCACAGGCAATAAGTATGCCGGCACACGGACAGAGAAGAACCTCGAGACCGCCTTCGCCGGCGAGTCGATGGCCCGCAACAAGTACACCTACTACGCCTCCGTAGCCAAGAAGAACGGCTACGAGCAGATTGCCGCCCTCTTCCTGAAGACAGCCGAAAACGAGAAGGAGCACGCCAAGCTGTGGTTCAAGCATCTGGGTGGTCTGGGCCAGACAGCCGAGAACCTGCTACATGCCGCCGAGGGCGAGAACTATGAGTGGACCGACATGTACGCCACGTTTGCCCGCGAGGCCGACGAGGAGGGCTTCCATGAGTTGGCTGAGCAGTTCCGGGGCGTGGCAGCCATCGAGAAGCACCATGAGGAGCGCTATCGTGCCCTGCTGCGCAACGTCGAGGCAGCCGAGGTCTTCCGCAAGAGTGGCGTCAGCATCTGGGAGTGCCGCAACTGCGGCCATATCGTCATCGGCACCGAAGCCCCCGATGTCTGTCCTGTCTGCTTCCATCCGCAATCGTATTTCGAGATAAACGCGGAGAACTACTAAAGTTTATTCAATACGTAGATGCCCCGGCTTGCATTTGCAGGTCGGGGCATTATTTTTTGGTTTTTATTTCTATCAGCAGTTTGACATCTATCTGATATAATGCGTTTCTGTTAGCTCTTCCTGAATCTTCGGCGAACCGAACTGCTGCAGGCCGAGACGGATGGACTTGATGAGGAACGCCATGTTCAGGCCGAGTTGGCGCATGGTCTGCATCCCCTCCTCGTCCTGCGTCACCTCGCCGGGAGTGGTGCCGTGGGCAATGCTCCAGTACTGCGACGGCACTACAGGCATGTTGGTCTTCAGGAAATACTTGTTCAGCACGTCCATAGTGGCGGTGGCTCCCCCACGGCGGGCGATACTCACGGCTGCGCCCACCTTCATGCTCCAGTCGGTGTGCAGGTTGGAATAGAACAGGCGGTCGAGCAGCGAGAGCAACGTGCCGTTGGGCGAGGCGAAATAGACGGGCGAGCCGATGATCAGGCCGTCAGCCTCGCGCATCTTCACGGAAATCTCGTTGACGATGTCGCCAAATGCACAGATGCCAGATGTCCAGCACTTGTTGCAGGCTATGCACCCGTGAATCTGCAGATGTCCTACATGAATCCACTCTGTCTCGATGCCCTGCTGTTGCAGAATGCTCTCCACTTCGTGCAGGGCGGTCGCAGTATTGCCATTAGCCTTCGGACTGCCATTGAGGATAATCACCTTTCCCATAGGACAATCTTAGTAGAACATAGCGATGTCGTCCAGAGGTCTACGTTCAGGACGGATAGGCTCTCCAGCCCGGTAGCCCAGAGAGATGACTGCCATAATCGTCTCGTTTTCAGGGATATTGAAGAGTGTACGGAGATTGTCGGCATCGCGCATTCCCATGATGAGCGTGTCGAAGCCCATGGCGCGAGCCTTCAGAATCAGGTAGCAATTGCTCAGGCCATTGTCGTAGGCACCCCATCCGTCGCCCACCTCATTCGTCTGGTTACCCTGGAAGAAGCCCGACTTGCCCCGCTCGAACGTTGAGACTATCAGGACAGGCGCATCCTTGATGCGCTCCTTGTTGCCTCCCACCATATCCTGAACGGCGGCAACTTTCTCATCGCTGATGGCCACATAATACTTTGTAGGCTGCTGATTGGCCCACGACGGAGCCTCCTGTGTAGCCGTCAGAAGCTCGCGAACCTCAGCCTCAGAAATCTTCTTTGAGGCATCGTAGCTGCGGACGCTTCTGCGTGTTGTCAGTACTTCGTCGAAAGACACAACGTCCTTCGCCGCTTCTTTTTTCTCATTACAGCCAGTCAAGGCCAGCAGTGCTGCCAGAGCACCAAGAATCATTACTTTCTTCATTTTCATTTCAGTTTAGTATTTGTGGGGTTACTTGATAAACATAATCACCATGGGAATGTTTCGGGGTCGTTGAAAACGTTGGAGCGCAAGTTCTGGTTCAAGGCGCTGATGGCCTTCATATCATCATCTGAAAGCGAGAACGTCATAATTTCCAGATTCTCTGCAAAGTGATTGGGCTTGGCCCTTGGAATCGTTATCAGCCCTCGCTGCACAATCCACCGAAGCACAATCTGAGAGGCGGTCTTCTGGTATTTCGCGGCCAGCGACTGGAGCAGCGGATGTCCCACCACGTCGATGTCACCCTGTCCGAAAGGTCCCCATGCCTCTACTTGGATGCCCAGCTGACGGTTGTAAGCAATGTTCTCCTCCTGTGTCATGAAGGGATGCACCTCTATCTGGTTGATGACAGGGCGGATTTCGGCATACGAGAGCAGGTCGTCCAGATGATGACGATTGAAGTTACTCACGCCGATGAACTTTACCTTGCCCTGCCGCACGTAGTCCTCCATCACTTGCCAGGTATCCTTTACGCAGTCCCTTACCGGCCAGTGGATCAGCAACAGGTCGATGTAGTCGGTCTTCAGTTTAGCCAGACTCTCGTCGATAGACTTTCTGACGGCTTCGCGACCTTCGCGCATGATGTTCGTGGCAACCTTTGTCGTGAGGAATATCTCTTGTCTTGGCACTCCGCTGTCAATGATACCCTGGCCTACCTCGGCCTCGTTCTCATAGCCTTGCGCCGTGTCAATGTGACGGAACCCAGCTTCCAAGGCCAGGCGCACATTCTGTCGGGCTGTCTCTCCACGTAGCGTCCACGTGCCGACACCTATCTGTGGAATCTTAAAATTATTTGTAGCCTCCAGATAGCGTTGTGCGTAATGACGGCCCAGGAGCCTGTAGCCTTCGCCATTGAAATGGAGATTGTCGTCACAGGGCAGGCAGCCCTCGGAAGAGACGACATACGTGTTCGGATAGCGGTTAGCAATGTCGTTGATGGTGGGATTGGCATGGCCGTAAATGCCGCCATATTCCGTACGCACCACCTCGCCAACGAGCAAAGGGACTGCTGTCGGATCGAACTGAAGTTCCTGTTGCAGGTCGCAGTAGATTTTCCTCACCGTCTCCTGCCATTCCCTATCGTAGGCATCCGTCTCGCCCTGATGCAGCAGGATGCCCTTGATGACACCGTCTCTGACTGCAATCTTCGCCATACTCAGCAGTCGCTCGTAGGGGTCGCGTCCATACTGATCCAGTATATCGTTCATCCAGTCGCGATCTTCCAAGGCAATGACAGTCGCATTCCTGTCCTTGTCGAAGAAAGTGATAGGACAGCCCTCAACAGCCACCGACACTATGCCGATGCGCACATTGTCAGGCACAGCTTCAAGCAATGTGCGCCCGAACCAGTCGGCAGGGCCGAGGTTGGCATCAGCACGGCAGAGAGGCGGCACAGCCTTGCGCCATGTACCCAACTTGCGGTCAGCACCATCAGTGGTAGCCATACTCAGAAAGCGTTCACTTAGCGCCAAGTCCTGCTCTTCAATGGGAGCCTGTCCTGCCATATTCGATTGTCCGAAGCAGAGGAATATCCAGAAATTCGAGTCCATATCTTCAGTTTTTGTGAGTTACTTGATAAACAATGCTAATTCTTGGTGCAAATATAGCGATAATTCCGTAATTATCACTAACTTTGCAAATAAAATTAAGTGTATTTATGAGAATAGCAGATTATGAAGAAGATAATAAATCCATGGCGCAACCATCCTGAGTACAACTGCTTTGGCTGTTGTCCAGACAATCCCATCGGACTTCATCTAGAGTTCTATGAGGATGGTGACTATATCGTAAGTAAATGGCATCCGCAGCACAATTATCAGGGCTGGGTAAACACTATGCACGGCGGTATTCTGAGTACGCTGATTGATGAAGTGTGCGGATGGGTGGTCACTCGCAAGTTGCAGACCAGTGGCTATACCGTCCAGCTGAACGTGAAGTTCAAAAAGGCTATTCCGACTACAGAACCAGAACTGACGATACGAGCAAAAGTCGCGAAGCAAGTCCGCAATCTGGTATATATCAACGCGGAGATTACTAACTCGAAGGGTGAACTCTGCAATGAGGGCGAGGCCATCTATTTCCTGATGAATCAGGAGAAGGCCAAGAAAATGGGATTCTTACACTGTGAAGTCGAAGAATAAATCAAAACCAATAATATGAAGTACGTAAAACTGATCTTTCGTCTGCTGTTAGGAGCATTTATGACCTTTGCAGGCATCAGTCATCTGACGTTCAACCGTCAGGAATTTGTGGCACAGGTGCCCACATGGTTGCAGTTCAGCTCTGAGTTTACCGACTTTGTCGTGCTGGCATCTGGCGTGGTAGAAATCGCTTTTGGCCTTGGCATCATCTTCCTTATAAGTAAATGGAGAGCTATTGCAGGTGCTCTGCTGGCCCTCTTCTATGTTGCCATCTTCCCTGGTAACATCAACCAATATGTGAACCACATCGATGCTTTTGGTCTCAATACCGACAATCTGCGTCTCATCCGTCTGTTCTTCCAACCAGTGCTCATTTTCCTTGCATTGTGGACGACTGGAGGCTGGAAATACTGGAAGTTGTGGGCGAAAGGTAAGTTTAAGGAGCAATAACTTACAGACATGTTAGAGCATATTACAGATTTTACGGCTTGGCCGATACTGACAGGCATTCTTGTTGGCTATCTCATCCGCTCTACCTTTGGTCGCTTTGCTTGCAAAGAACTTTGTATTCTGTGTTGTTGGTGCTATAACTGTGTTGTGGCTCTGGAAGAAACTACTATAATTGAGTATGGACAATAAGATGGAGCCGATAGGTAATTCGTGAACAAAGAAAGAAGAGAAAAAAACAAATGAAAGTATTTATCGTTTATTGTCATCCATCAGAGAATTCGTTTACAAGAAATGTACGAGACGCATTCATCAAAGGAATTGTTGATTCCGGTAATGAATACGTTATATCCGATTTGTACAAGATGAATTTCAAAACAGATATGTCTGAGAAGGAGTATCTCAGAGATTCGAACTATAGCACCGAGCCAGGCTTGGAAAGCGATGTCCTTGCAGAACAGGCAAAGATAAACTCAGCAGATGCCATTGTCTTTATCTATCCAGTTTTTTGGACTGAAGCTCCCGCTAAACTTGTGGGATGGTTTGATCGTGTCTGGTCGTATGGCTTTGCTTATGGCGATAAAACTATGAAGGTACTCGACAAAGCTTTGATTCTCTGTACTGCAGGAAAGAATTTAGATGACTTGAAGAATCTAGGGTTTCTCGACTGTATGAAGAAAGTCATGCTTGGCGATAGGCTATTCAACCGGGTAAAAGAGTCTGATTTTATAGTTTTCGATGGAATGTCAAAGGCACGTGATTCCAGAAAGACAAA
>JAEEGG010007130.1_pt1 | contig 25960 bp, 21 predicted proteins | sample 9134161 | NCBI WGS metagenome assembly JAEEGG01 (sample SAMN16246543, study PRJNA631951) | gut metagenome | biome: gut microbiome; feature: rumen; material: CR-attached | host: Bos | place: Iran: Karaj | collected 2018-10 | reverse complement strand
TTCCTTTCGGTATCGCTCAGATTGGTAAGGCTTTCCGTAATGAGATCGTTGCTCGTCAGTTCATCTTCCGTATGCGTGAGTTCGAGCAGATGGAGATGCAGTTCTTTGTAGCTCCTGGCACTGAGCTTGAGTGGTTCCCCAAGTGGAAGGAGACACGTATGAAGTGGCACCAGGCTCTTGGCTTCGGCGCTGAGAACTATCGTTTCCACGACCACGACAAGCTGGCTCACTATGCTAATGCAGCTACCGATATCGAGTTCAAGATGCCATTCGGATTCAAGGAGGTTGAGGGTATCCACTCTCGTACCAACTTCGACCTGAGTCAGCACGAGAAGTTCTCTGGCAAGAGCATCAAGTACTTCGATCCTCAGACCAACGAGAGCTATACTCCGTATGTCATCGAGACATCTATCGGTGTCGACCGTATGTTCCTCTCTATCATGTGCCACGCATTCGAGGAGGAGAAGCTCGAGAACGGCGAGACACGTACCGTACTCAAGTTGCCCGCAGCCCTGGCTCCTGTTAAGTGTGCTGTTATGCCACTTGTCAAGAAGGACGGTCTGCCCGAGAAGGCACGCGAGATTATCGACCAGCTGAAGTTCCACTTCAACTGCCAGTACGATGAGAAGGATTCTATCGGTAAGCGTTATCGCCGTCAGGATGCCATCGGTACTCCTTACTGTGTAACAGTCGACCACGACACACTGACCGATGGTAAGGTAACTCTGCGTTTCCGCGACACCATGGAGCAGGAGCGTGTAAACATCAGCGATCTCAACTCTATCATCGAGGATAAGGTGAGCATCGCTAGTCTGTTGAAGAAATTACAGTAATACGATGAAGTTCAGAAATATCATTTGGTGCGCATTGGCATTGTTGGCCCTCGCTTCTTGTAAAGAGGAAGACGATACCGTGGAGGAGTTTGCTGACTGGCAGAACACCAATGACACGTATTTCAGCCGTCTGGTATCGGATGTGCAGCAGGGCTCGCTTCAAAAGTTGGAAGTCATTCCTTGCTATACGATGCCAAATGAAGGCTATATATTGAGTTATTTTGATTATATCGTAGCGGAGAAACTGGAGCAGGGGAGTGGCAAAACGTCTCCCCTGCAGACAGATTCTGTGAAAGTCCACTATGTTGGTCGTTTGCTGCCATCATACAGCTATCCGCAAGGCATGATTTTCGATCAGAGCTATGTGGGTACTTATGACCCGGATTTGGCAACGCCAACAAAATTTGCTGTCAGTGGTGTCGTAAAGGGCTTTTCTACTGCATTGATGCGTATGCATCGTGGTGACCACTGGCGCATTTATATTCCTTATCAGTTGGGTTATGGCAGCGGGGCAAGAAGTGTCATACCTGCTTATAGCACACTGATTTTTGACCTGCGTCTGGAAGACTTCTGGCGAAAGACACAGGGCGACAGAGAATAACGGTTGTTAATTAGTTATTGTTTATTAGGCCTATGAAATATGCAGACTATATCCGGATTATTGAAATCGACTCCCTGTGGAGTGGTAAGAAGCATATTGTGTGGAATCTTGACCCGCAAGTGAATATCCTCAGCGGTATCAATGGTGTGGGTAAGTCGACTATCTTGAACAAGGTGTTCCGCAGTGTCAATACTAATGGTGACCTGCAGAACCACCTGCTCAAGGGGGTCCATCTGACGGTAGAACCTGAGGATGCCACGCATATCCGTTACGATATCATTCGTTCTATGGATTCACCTATGCTCGACAATGAGACGATGAATCTAGTGGATTCGCGTATTTCCTCGGCGCTTGATTTCCAACTTTATCATCTTCAGCGTAAGTACCTGGACTATCAGGTGAACATCGGCAATCGCATCATTAGCGCCTTACAGGAAGGACATACCGATGCTGCACAGGAATTGTCAAAACCCAAGACACGCTTTCAGAATATTGTCGACGAGCTCTTTGAGGAGACGGGTAAGAAGATTGTGCGTACGGAGAACGAAATCCGTTTCTCACAAATTGGCGAGACCTTAGTCCCCTACCAGCTTTCATCAGGTGAGAAGCAGATGCTTGCTATTCTGTTGACGGTGTTGGTGGAAGACCAGCAACCCTATGTGCTCTTTATGGATGAGCCGGAGGTGAGTCTGCATATCGAGTGGCAGAAGCGTCTGATAGACCTTATTGTCGAGATGAATCCTAACGTACAGATTATCCTGACGACCCATTCGCCTGCAGTCATCATGAATGGGTGGCTTGACAAGGTTACGGAGGTAAGCGATATTACGATTTAGTTCATGGTTCATAATTCGTAATTATGAGCAACCAGCTAAGGGATAATCTCAATTCGCAATACTTCGAGGCTGCCAACCGCCTGAAATCGAAGCAGTCGCGACGGAGGATAGTTGTCTATGTCGAGAGTTACGACGATATCTTCTTCTGGCGCACAGTATTGTCGCGTTATGAAAACGACCAGCGTTACTTCGAGGTCATGCTTCCGTCACATAAGAAACTGGAGCGTGGCAAGAAAGCTGCTTTGATGGCTGGTTTGGGAGAGGCGATGATAGCCTGCGTCGATGCCGACTACGACTATCTGTTGCAAGGAGCTACCCAGCAATCACGTAAGGTGCTGGAGAGTCCTTATGTTTTCCATACTTATGCATACTCCATTGAGAGTCTACAGTGCTTTGCTCCATCGCTACATGATGTCTGTGTGGCTATTACGCTCAATGACCATCGTATCTTCGATTTTGAGGATTATCTGTATCAGTATTCTGAGGCAGTATTCCCGCTGTTTATATGGTCGGTATGGGCTTATCGTGCGGGATATCATAACCGCTTCTCACTTTCTGACTTCAATCGTGTGGCTGATCCAGGTGGCTTTGATGTCTTCAATCCACAACCTTCGCTTATCCATCTGCGCAAGAAGGTCAATACCAAGGTACATCAGTTGCAGCACGAGTTCCCCAATAACAAAGAGGAGTATCTGCGTACGAAGGAAAGTATTCTGGCTTTAGGTGTTACTCCGCGAACCACCTATTTATATATACAGGGCCATCATCTTTTTGATACGGTAGTCATTCCTATATTAAATAAGGTGTGCAACCGTCTTCGTATGGAACGTCAGGAAGAGATAGCTCGTACAGCACGACATCATATGCAACGCCAGAACGAGATGTCGTGTTACGAACATTCGTTGCTCGACATTCGTCAGACGCTGAAAAAGAATATGGGTTATATTTTGTCAGAGCAGTTCCGTCACATCCAACAGGACATTGAGCGCTTTCTTGCTTAATTGTCTTTCCAGAAACCTGGGATGAACAGCACCAGTACAGACATAATCTCCAGACGGCCAACAAGCATCAGGAACGAGCAGAGCCATTTGACATAGTCAGGCAGTTCGCTCCACGACATCACGGGACCAATCTGTGTACCCAGCGTAGGACCAACGTTACTGATACAGCTCAATGCAATAGTAATGGCATTGGTGTTGTCGATGCCTGCGGCAATCATCAGCGTGGCTGTCAGTGTCACCATGATGGTGAAGATGGCAAAGAACGCCAATAAGGTGCTTAGCTGTCCGTGAGGTACTGGTATGCCATTAATCTTGACGGGTAGCACGGCATTGGGGTGCAACAGCTTGTGGAACTCATTGCGCAATACCTTCATGACCATGACAGCACGAACACACTTGAAACCACCTGTCGTAGAACCTGAGCAGGCTCCCACAAACATCAGACAGCCCAGAATGACCCACGTGATGTGGGGCCAACGGGCAGCGTCGTCATTGAACAGTCCCGTCGTCGTTAGGAATGATACCACCTGGAATAAGGCTGAGCGGAAAGCACGCTCCAAACCATAACCATTGCGTGTTATCAATAGATAGAGTATCCACAGGGTCGCTATGCTGATAATCGTGATATACAGCTTAAACTCCGAACTCTTGAACAGTGCCAGCGGTTTCAGCTTGAAGATGCTTGTGTAGAGCATCATGAAGTTGATACCTGCCAGGAACTGGAAGAGGATGGAGATATATTCGATGGTGGCCGAGTTGAAGAATGCCGTAGAGTCGTTATGTGTGGCAAAACCACCCGTTGCTGTGGTTGTCATCGCATAGTTGATGCTGTCAAACCAGTTCATGCCAGCAGCATAGTAGGCAAGGATACAGGCAATGGTAAGAGCCAGATAGATACTCCAAATCCATTTTGCCATCGTTGACAGACGCGGATGCATCTTGGAACGTAGTGGCCCTGTCGCTTCGGCAGCAAAGACTTTCACACTACCACTGCCCACCATAGAGGGCAGGATGGCTATGGTGAAGAATACAATTCCCAAACCACCTATCCATTGTGTCTGTGTACGCCAATAGAGCGTGGCGTGGGGTAGCCATTCTACATCATCGAGAATGGTCGCTCCCGTTGTGGAGAAACCCGACATCGTCTCGAAGAAAGCATCAGTAATACTGGGAATATAGCCGCTGATGATAAAGGGGAGCATGCCGAAGAGACTGAATATTACCCATGTAGAGGTAACCAGCAGGTAGGAGTCGCGGCGACTAAGGTTGTTGTTGGCATCGCTACCGAAATATTTCAGTATGAAACCACAGCAAATGGTAAAGATGGCTGAAATAAGAAAGGCCACTAAATCATCTTCTTTGTAATAAAGGGATACACCTGTACAGACGAGCAGCAAGGAACCCAATAAGAAGAGTAGTGAACCAATAATCTTATATATCAGTTGTAAATTTACCATAGCACGTTGGCCTTAAAGAATTTCTCAACTTTCTTCAGATTCTGTTCGTGACAGAACACCATAACGGAGTCGCCTGCTTCTATCTGTGTGTTGCCGTTGACAAGAATACCTTGATCATGACGCACCAAGCCGCCAATGGTGACACCAAACGGAAGTCCTAAGTCCTTAACGGCTTTCTTGGTGACACGAGAGCCTTCGGCGGCTACAAATTCAGCGACATCGCTATCAACCATCATCAATGAACGTACATTGGTGACATCGGCGTCAAGCATCATCTGGTAGATGTGTCCAGCTGCCAGTGTCTTCTTGTTGATGATAGTACCAATATCCAGACTCTCTGCCATCTCTACGTAGTCCAGATTCTCTACCATCGCAACGGTCTTCCGTACACCCAGTCGCTTAGCTGTCAGGCAGGCTAGGATATTGGTTTCTGCATTGTCGGTCAATGCTACAAAAGCCTGTGTGTTCTGGATGCCTTCGTCCTGTAACAGACCAATGTCTCGACCATCGCCGTGGATAATCATCGTGTCGGCATTGCTAAGCAACTCGTTGAGTTGCTCACAGCGTTGCTCATCAATCTCAATGATTTTTACATTCATATAGTCTGGCGTAGTCAGCGCCACACGTACAGCAGTCTTGCTGCCACCCATAATAATGACGTTCTTTACGTCGGCATAGTGTTCCTTGCCGGAAATCTTGTGAATATAGGGAATATATTCGCGGGTAGTCATGAAATAGGCGATATCATTGACGCGCAATTCATCATTACCACCAGGGATAAGCGTCTCGTCAGCACGCTTGATGGCTACGATATGGTAAGGATCGTCAGGACCGCAGAGTGTACGCAGAGGTTGGTTTAGAATCTCACAGGTCTCACGCAGTTTGATACCCAGCATGATGAGAGCGCCACCATGAACATCCCAGCGCTGTCGCACCCACGACATCTTCAGGCCATTGGTGATATCATAGGCAGCAAGCACTTCTGGGTAGATTAGTGAGTTGATACCCATTGTCTCGAAAAAAGACTTTAGGTTCGGTGCTAAGTATTCGTAGTTGTCAATACGTGCTACGGTTTTCTTGGCTCCTAAGGCATGTGCTATCATGCAGGCATTCATATTGCGGCTCTCGTCAGGCGTCACGCCAACAAACAAATCGGCATGTTCCACACCAGCTTCCTTGAGAGTCTGGATACTGGTGGGCGAACCGTGTAGCGTCATGATGTCATAACGACTTTCCAGACCGGTTAGACGGTCTATGTTATCATCTATCAGGACACAGTCTTGGTGGTCCTTGGACAGTAGTTTTGACAGGTGTGTTCCTACAGCGCCTGCTCCGCCAATGATAATCTTCATTCCAATTCTCGTATTGCTTTGATAATGCCCTCTTTGTCAATACCGACAATAGCTTGCAGTTCCTGGACGGTACCATGTTCCACAAACTTGTCAGGGAGTCCCAGACGTTTGATGACAGGATAATAGCCGTGGTCACTCATCCACTCTATGATAGCTGAGCCCATACCGCCGTTACGCACACCGTTCTCTACGGTAATGATACGCTTGAATTTGCGACCCACCTCGTCAAGTATAGACTCGTCGAGTGGTTTCACAAATCGCATGTCGTAATGGGCGACACTTATGCTATCGCCAAGTTCGGCAATAGCCCTTGTCACGTTATTACCTATCGGACCAATGCTCAAGACGGCTATATCTGTACCATCCTTCAGTTTGCGACCAGTGCCCACTTTCACCTCCTCGAAAGGACAACGCCAGTCTTGCAACTCACCGCCGCCTCGCGGATAGCGGATAACAAATGGCCCCTTGTTGGGCAGTTGTGCTGTATACATCAGACGGCGCAATTCGTGCTCATCCATGGGTGAACAGATTGTCAGATTGGGTACAGGCCTTAGTGCAGCCATATCAAAGGCACCATGGTGTGTCGGACCATCTTCTCCCACCAGTCCGGCACGATCGAAGCAGAACACCACGTTCAGGTTCAGCAGTGCCACGTCGTGGATGATGTTGTCGAAGGCTCTTTGAGCAAAAGCACTATAAATATTGCAGAAGGGAAGCAGACCGTCTTTGGCCATACCGCCTGAGAAAGTGACAGCATGCCCTTCAGCAATCCCTACATCGAAGGTCCTTTCGGGCATCTCCTTCATCATGATGTTCATCGAGCATCCACTAGGCATAGCAGGTGTTACACCCACAATCTTTGGGTTCTGCTGTGCCAGTTCTAATAGTGTATGACCAAACACGTCCTGATACTTTTGGGGCTTTGTTGGGTCGTCGTCGACAATGCGTTCACCTGTGTCGGGATTGAATTTTCCTGGTGCATGCCATGTCGTCACATCCTTTTCGGCAGGTGCATATCCGTGTCCCTTTTGAGTGTGCAGATGCAACAGTTTAGGACCTTTCATGTCCTTGATAGCACTAAGTATGCGCACCAACTCTTTGACGTCATGCCCGTCGAACGGACCGAAGTAACGGATGTTCATGCCGTCGAAGATGTTCTGCTGGTGGGCAATGGCACTCTTGATGGCATTTGACAGGCGCTGGATGCCCTTCTTGCGATCGTCATTCATCAGTCCTTTGTTATGCAGCCACTGTGTGGTACGGAACTTGATGGCATTATAGGTCTTGTTCGTATTCAATCCCAGCAAGTACTTCTGCATGCCACCTACGCTGCGGTCTATCGACATGTCGTTGTCGTTCAGGATAATCAGCAGATCGTTGGGGCTCGACGATACATTGTTCAATCCCTCAAAAGCCAAACCGCCACTCAGTGCACCATCGCCAATGACGGCAACCACATTGCGGTTCTTCCCTTCCAACTTTGCTGCTACAGCCATACCCAGCGCTGCAGAGATGCTGTTCGATGCATGACCGCAGGCAAAGGTGTCATATTCACTTTCAAAAGGTGATGGGAACGGACGGATGCCTCCTAATTTGCGATTGGTGCAGAACTGCTCGCGGCGTCCTGTCAGTATCTTGTGACCATAAGCTTGATGTCCGACATCCCAGACTATACGGTCTTCTGGGGTGTCGTAAACATAGTGTAAGGCGACTGTAATCTCTGCTACACCCAGACTCGATGCCAGATGACCAGGATTTACGGAGAGTTCTTTCACGATGTCCTCGCGAAGTTCCTGACATACTTCCGGTAACTGGTCTACGCTTAACTTGCGCAGGTCGGCAGGATATTGTATTTGGGCTAACAGCCCGTTATTTTGTGTTTCCAAAATAGTATATAGTTCTTTTATAGAGCGCAAAGATACAACAAATCGTTCAAATAGCAAAATAAAATCAAAAATTCTTGCATATTACATAAAAACTTCATATATTTGCACAAGCATTTTGCTATTGACCTGAACGTTTATGACGAATATTACCCTGTCAGACAATTCTGTTGCAAGAAGGCTCTCGTTCTTTCTTGCAATGGAGGAATATGTTGCTCGTCAGCAATTGTTTGACGATGCTTTCTTTCTGTGGCAGGTGGAGCCTAGCGTTATCTATGGTCGTAATCAGGTTGTAGAAAATGAAGTTAATCTCGATTATTGTCGTGATAACGGTATCCAGATATATCAACGAAAGAGTGGAGGAGGCTGTGTCTATGCTGACCGCGACAATCTGATGCTGTCGTTTGTTACAAGCGAACAACAGGTGGGCTTTGCCTTCAACCGCTTTGTCAATATGTTGTTGCTCGTGCTACGTAAGATAGGTGTTGAGGCTACGGGCACCCGTCATAACGACATCATGATAGGAGATCATAAAGTCTGTGGAACCGCCTGCAGGGTGACACCCTATGGTTGTATCGTTCATAGCACTATGCTTTACGATACTAATATGCAGCACATGCTCCATGCTATCACGCCAAGTCATGAGAAACTGGCTAAGAATGGTGTGGAGAGCGTGCGTCAACGCATCACTTTGCTGAAAGACTATACCTCGCTGACCTTAGAAGAGATTAAGACACTCATCATCCAGACCCTCTGCGACAAGAAATACCAGTTGACAGAAGCTGAGGTCTGTGCCATTGAAGAAATAGAGAAAACCAAATAGTAAAATAAAATGATGTCAACAGAACAAGAGAAGAAAGACAAACAGACTTGTCTCTATGATAAGCACGTTGCATTGGGGGCTTTAATGTCACCCTTTGGTGGCTTCATTATGCCTATTCAGTATGTCGGTATTGCCCAAGAACATTATGCTGTACGCGAAAAGGTAGGGCTCTTTGATGTGAGTCATATGGGTGAGGTGACAGTGAAAGGTCCTGATGCAGAACGTTATGTGCAACACATCTTTACTAACGACATTACCAGTGCTCCTATTGGTAAGATTTTTTACGGAATGATGTGCTATGAGGATGGTGGAACTGTCGATGACCTATTAGTATATAAGATGGGCGAGAACGACTTCTTCCTCGTCATCAATGCTGCTAATATAGATAAGGATTGGGCCTGGATGCAACAGCATGCGGAAGGCTTCGATATTGATCTTCAGAACCGTTCTGATTTCTATGGTCAGATAGCTGTTCAGGGACCAGAGTCTGAGCATGTCGTTGAGACCGTTCTGGGATTGCCTTGTGCAGAGCTATCGTTCTATACTTGTAAAACAATAGGTGATGTGATTATCAGTCGTACAGGTTATACAGGTGAGGATGGTTTTGAAATCTATGCTTCTCATGATTATATTCGCGAGTGTTGGGATAAACTGATTGCCGCTGGCGTTCAGGCCTGTGGCTTGGGTTGTAGAGATACATTGCGCTTTGAGGTTGGTCTGCCTCTCTATGGTGATGAGCTGTCCCAAGACATTACGCCCATCATGGCTGGCTTGGGTATGTTTGTGAAATTTGATAAGGCTGAGTTTATTGGTAAGGAGGCGTTGGCTAAGCAAAAGGTCGAGGGACCTGCCAAGAAACTGGTAGGCATCGAGTTGGCCGACAAGGCTATCCCCCGTCATGGCTACCCTGTGCTGAATATGCAGGGCGAACAGATAGGCGAGGTTACAACAGGTTATCACTGTCTGTCGGTTGACAAGAGCGTGTGCATGGCATTGGTAGATGCTCAATACGCAAAACTGGATACTGAGTTGCAAATACAGATCCGCAAGAAGGTGTTTCCTGGCAAAGTTGTCAAGAAACAATTCTATAACAAGAGTTACAAGAAATAGTAAAATGGTCAAATAATATAATTGTAAAATAAATAAGATTATGGCAAAAGTAATGGAAGGACTCTACTATAGTGAGTCGCATGAGTATGTTCGCGTTGAAGGTAACACTGGTTTTATCGGTATCTCTGACTATGCTCAGCATGCCTTGGGCAATGTGGTGTATGTTGATATGCCGGAAGTTGACGACGAAGTATCTGCAGGTGAGGAGTTTGGCGCCGTAGAGAGTGTAAAGGCTGCCAGCGACCTGATAGCACCTGTTACGGGTGTTGTCGTAGAAGTCAATGAGGCATTGGAAGACCAGCCGGAGCTTATCAACTCCGATGCCTATGCCAACTGGATTATCAAGGTTGAACTGTCCGACAAGTCTGAGCTCGACAACTTGATGGACGCCAAGGCCTATGCAGCCTTCTGCGAGAAATAATGTTTAATGTTTAATTTCAATCTTTAATGTTTAAGTATTTCCCTCATACTGATGCCGATCTGCAAGCAATGCTTGAAAAGGTGGGCATCAAGTCGCTTGATGACCTATATGCTCAGATTCCTGATACCATCCGTTTCAAGGGCGATTATCAGTTACCCTCGGAAATGAGCGAGATGGAGGTGCGCGATACCTTTGCCAAACTGGGTGCGATGAATACACAACTCACCTGTTTTGCGGGCAATGGCGTCTACGACCACTATACCCCCTCTGTCATTCCTCAATTGCTGCAGCGTTCTGAGTTCCTGACGTCTTATACCCCCTATCAGGCAGAAATCTCGCAGGGTACGCTCCACTATATCTTTGAGTACCAGAGCATGATGGCCGAACTCACTGGTATGGACGTGTCTAATGCCTCCATGTATGATGGTTCTACAGCCACTGCTGAGGCTATGATGATGGCTGTTGCAGCTGGTAAGAAGCAGAATAAGGTGCTCATTTCTGATACGTTAAACACAAAGTTGTTTAATGTGGTACGCAATTATGCGTTGCATCAAGGCATCGATTGGGACTGTATCAAGTCGAAGGATGGTCAGACAGACTTAGACGACCTGAAGGCTAAGCTTGCTGAAGGTGGTGTTGCTGGAGTTATCGTGCAGTATCCTAACGCCTTTGGTATTGTAGAAGACTATACTGGATTTGCCGATGCTTGTCACGAGAATAAGGCATTGTTCATCATGAATAGTGTCGCTGCCGACCTCGCCGTGTTGAAGACGCCTGGCGAGTGGGGCGCAGACATTGCTGTGGGCGACGGTCAGTCGCTGGGCATCCCCATGCAGTGGGGTGGTCCTTATGTAGGCTATATGTGTTGCACGGAGAAATTGATTCGTAAGATGCCTGGTCGTATCGTTGGTATGACCAAGGACAACCGAGGGAGCAGCGAGAGCAATGACGAGCTTGCTCAGGCATTGCCGAGTCGTGACGGAGGTCGACCGGAGGTCAATCGCGCTCAGCGTGCCTTTGTCTTGACATTGCAGGCTCGTGAACAGCATATCCGTCGCCAGAAGGCTACTTCAAACATCTGCTCTAATCAGTCGCTGATGGCGCTCTTCGTAACCATCTATATGTCGTTGATGGGTAAGCAAGGCCTCAAGGAGGCTGCCCAACTCTCTTACGCTGGTGCCCACTATCTCTGTGACGAACTGCTGAAGACAGGACGTTTCCACTTGGCCTTTGACAAGCCTTTCTTTAATGAGTTCTTTGTTATGTACGATGGTGACGTAGATACTCTCTATCAGCGTTTTATTGAGGCAGGCATACTGGGTGGAGTCAAACTGGATGAAGGTATTCTCTTTGCCGTAACCGAGAAACGTACCAAAGAAGAAATTGATAACCTCGTAAAGATTGCTGCCTTATGAATAATAGATTATATGGAAACCTGATTTTCGAGCTCTCCAAGGAGGGACGCAAGGGCTATAGTCTGCCTAAGAATAATTATGGCAATTACGAGATACCCGAATCCATGTGTCGTGCTGAGGATGCTCAGTTGCCTGAGTGCGACGAGCTCACAGTAGTGCGCCACTATACCAACCTGTCGAACAACAACTTTGGCGTAGATACGGGCTTCTATCCTCTTGGTTCTTGTACGATGAAGTATAACCCAAAGATCAATGAGGAGATGGCTGCTTTGCCACAGTTCCAGAATCTGCATCCTGACCAGCCCGCAGAGACGGTAAAGGGTGCAGAAGCGCTGGTGACGTTGTTGGAGAAGTCGCTCTGTGCACTCACAGGTCTGGCTCACTTCACCTTCGAGCCCTATGCGGGTGCTCATGGTGAATTGACAGGCTTGATGACAATAGATAACTATCATCGTTCGCGCGGAGATATCAATAGGAAAAAGGTCATCGTACCTGACAGCGCTCATGGCACCAATCCTGCCTCTGCTGCTGTCTGTGGCTTGGAAATCATTGAGGTGAAATCTACTCAAGATGGTTTGGTAGATCTAGATGATCTGGAGCGTTTAGTAAATCTCGAGGGGCCCAATATCTCCGCCATGATGATGACCAATCCGAATACCCTTGGCCTCTTTGAGACCCACATCCCAGAGATAGCCAAGAAGGTTCACGATGCTGGTGGTCTGATGTATTATGACGGTGCTAATCTGAACCCGATGTTGGGAGCGTGTCGTCCTGGTGATATGGGATTCGATGTGATGCATATCAACCTGCACAAGACCTTCTCTACGCCTCATGGCGGTGGTGGCCCTGGTGCTGGCCCTGTGGGTGTTCGTGAGGGCTTGCAGGAGTTCTTCCCCTGCGTATCTCCCTATTTCGGCAACTATGGTGTCATGATGCGTGCCTATGCTTACATCCTCTCGCTGGGTCGTGAACACCTTAAAGAGGTAGGACCTTTGGCAACACTCAATGCCAACTACATCAAGGAGAGTCTGAAGGATGTCTATGAACTGCCCATTGATGGTTTGTGCTGTCATGAGTTCGTGTTCGACGGCTTGAAGGATAAGAGCACGGGTGTAACCACTATGGATGTGGCCAAGCGACTGCTCGACTACGGTTATCATGCGCCTACCATCTACTTCCCTCTGCTGTTCCATGAGTCGCTGATGATAGAACCTACGGAGAATGAGTCGAAGGAGACACTCGATGGATTCATTGACGTGATGCGAAAGATTGCCGAGGAGGCAAAAACCGATCCGGAGATGGTGAAGGGTGCTCCCCACACTACGCCTATTGGACGTGTTGACGATGTCCTTGCAGCCAAGCATCCTGTTACGACTTATCGCCAACTTCAGGCAGATAATGTTTAATGTTTAATATTTAATGTTTAATGTCTAATGTTGATTTGATTATCATCGGCGCGGGCCCTGGCGGTTACCGCGCCGCTGAATATGCTGCTAAGCAAGGCCTGCAGGTGGTTATCTTTGAAGGCTCTGAGGTAGGAGGCACATGTCTTAACGTAGGTTGTATTCCTACTAAGACTTACGTGCATAGCGCAACTTTTGAGGAAGCACGTGAGCGTATGGTTGCAGTTGTAGCCCAACTCCGTCAGGGTGTTGAGGGCATTCTCTCGCATCCAAACATCACACTGGTTCGTGAACGTGCCTCTTTGGTTGATAACCATACCGTTGCTTGTTCTGTGAGCGGCGATGTGATTGCCGCTAAGAACATCATCATCGCTACAGGTTCCGAAACCAAATGGCTCCCTATCAAGGGTTTTGATGACCCTCGCGTGGTTGACTCAACTGGCTTGTTGCAGCAGGAAACACTGCCAAAGAGTCTTGCTATAATCGGCGCAGGAGTTATCGGTATGGAGTTCGCCTCTGTGTTCAATCGCTTTGGTTCTGAGGTTACGGTCATCGAGTTCCTGAAGGAGTGTCTCCCTGCGCTTGATAGCGACATCGCCAAGCGTCTGCGCAAGTATCTGGAAAAGCAAGGCATCACCTTTAAGATGAAGACTGCTGTTGAGAATATCGCTGATATCGATGCCGATGTAATTCTGATGGCTACTGGCAGAAAGCCTCGTGTGCAGGCTGACTTCGCCAATGCTGGCATTGAGTATGATGAGCGCAAGGGGGTAACTGTAGATGAGAACTTCAAGACTACTGTTGATGGCATCTATGCTATTGGCGATGTGAATGGCAAGCAGATGCTGGCTCATGCCGCTGAGATGCAGGCTATTCATGCTGTGAATCAGATCATCGGCAAGAAGGATGGCATCCGTTTCGATATCATGCCTGCTGCTATCTTTACTGAACCAGAAGCAGCCTGCGTAGGTCCTACAGAGGATCAGCTAAAAGAGCAGGGTGTCGCATACGAGTGTAAGAAGTCCTTCTGGCGTGCTAATGGTAAGGCACTCGCTATGAACGAGACGGAAGGTATGCTGAAACTCTTTGTTGCCGACGACGGACGCATCTTGGGCTGTCATGCTTATGGCGCCCACTCAGCCGACATGGTTCAAGAGGTCAGCGTTCTCATGTGTCGTGATACGACCATTGACCAATTGCGTGACATGGTGCACATCCATCCTACCTTGGGAGAAATTCTGTTCTCAGCTGTCAACTGATAGCCTGCGACATATATGTAAAGACGGCTGACTTGATGGTCAGCCGTCTTTGTGTTTATCTGAATGAATCGGTAAGCAGTTTGATTTCAATCTGCGGACTGATACGCTCGTACAATATATTATATACTGCATCGAGGATAGGCATGTTGACGTGACAGTGACGATTGATTTCCTTCATACACTTGGTGCCGAAGTAACCCTCTGCAATCATCTCCATCTCAATCTGGGCAGACTTCACAGAGTATCCCTTACCAATCATGTTACCGAAGGTGCGGTTGCGTGAGAAATTGGAGTAGCCAGTAACAAGCAAGTCGCCTAAGTAACAACTGTCAACAATACTGCGGTCAATGGGGTGTACCACTTTCAGGAAGCGTGCCATCTCCTGTACGGCATTGGCCATGAGGACAGCCTGGAAGTTGTCGCCAAATTTCAGACCATTGCAGATACCGGCAGCGATGGCATAGACATTCTTCAAGACGCTGGAATACTCGATGCCGATAACATCGGTAGAAGTCTTGGTCTTGATGTAGTCGCTGGTGAGAATATCTGCAAATGACTGGGCCTTGTCGATGTCGGCACAACCTACGGTGAGGTAGGAGAGACGTTCGAGTGCCACCTCCTCAGCATGTGACGGTCCACCAATGCAGGCCAGATTCTCGTAAGGTACGTCGTAAACCTGATGGAAATATTCCGAACAGACGAGGTTCTCGTCGGGAACGATACCCTTGATGGCGGTGATGATGTATTTGTCGCGGATGCGTGTCTTTAATTTCTTGAGGTGGCTCTTCAGATAGGGCGACGGGGTGACAAATACCAGCGTGTCATATTGCTGGACAATCTTGTTGAGGTCGCTGGAGAAGAAAATCTCGTCGATGTTAAAGCGCACACTCTGCAGGTATGCTGGGTTATGTCCCAAACGGCAGAAGTCCTCGATACGGTCATCGCGACGCATATACCAACCGATGTGGTGGGTTTTGCCTACCACAATCTTGGCTATGGCCGTTGCCCACGAGCCGCCACCGATTATCGCTATTCTACCACAGTCGTACATAATCTTCTTTTTTGCATCGGACTTAACGGACGATTACGGACTTCTTCTTTCGCAGGCAATTAGTCCGTGCCAGTCCGTAAAGTCCGATGCTTATAAATTATTTATTGCTTTTTTCTATCCACTCAGCGACTTCATCTACTGAAGGCTTCTGGAGTTCGAGCTTATACTTCTTGAAAATTTCACCGATCTTTTGCTGAAGACCCTGAGCCTTCTCTGTGGCGATGTTCTGTACGAGGTTGAAACCAGCCTTGCGGAGTACAGGAACGATATCCTCGGGTACACCAATCTCGGCCCACTCAGCTACAGTCGACTGAGGAATCTTCTTCTCTGGCTTCATCTGTGGGAACAGCATCACCTCGCCGATAGCAAACTTACCAGTCATCAGCATCACCAGACGGTCGATGCCGATACCGATACCGAATGTGGGAGGCATACCATACTGCAGCGCGCGCAGGAAGTCGTGATCGATGATCATAGCCTCGTCGTCGCCCTTGTCAGCAAGTTTCATCTGCTCTACGAAACGCTCCTCCTGATCGATAGGATCGTTGAGCTCAGAATATGCGTTGGCCAGCTCCTTACCATTCACCATCAGCTCGAAACGCTCGGTGAGTCCGGGCTTTGAGCGGTGCATCTTGGTAAGTGGCGACATCTCAACAGGATAGTCGGTAATGAAGGTAGGCTGGATAAATGTGCCCTCGCAGAACTCGCCAAAGAGTTCGTCGATAAGCTTACCCTTACCCATAGTCTCGTCAACGTCCATACCCTTAGAGAGGCAGAACTGACGAATCTCGTCCTCGCTCTTGCCATCGCAGTCGAAACCGGTCTTCTCCTTGATAGCATCGAGGATAGGCAGACGACGGAACGGAGCCTTGAACGAGATGATGTTGCTATCAATCTCAACCTCAGGCTTGCCGTTTACGGCTGTACAGATCTCTTCGAGCATCTTCTCGGTGAAGTCCATACCCCACAGCAGGTCCTTGTAGCTTACGTAGAGCTCCATGCAGGTGAACTCAGGGTTGTGGGTCTTGTCCATACCCTCGTTGCGGAAGTTCTTGCCCATTTCGTAAACACCCTCGAAGCCACCTACAATCAGGCGCTTCAGGTAGAGCTCTGTGGCAATACGCATGTACATGTCCTGATTCAGGGCATTGAAGTGGGTGATGAATGGGCGGGCTGATGCACCACCTGCGATGCTCTGTAGGATAGGAGTGTCAACCTCAGTATATCCGGCATTGTCAAGAATGCTACGCATGGTGCGGATGATAGTGGCACGCTTCAAGAAGGTGTCCTTCACGCCCTCGTTAACCACCAGGTCGACATAGCGCTGACGATAGCGCAACTCGGGATCATCAAACTTGTCGTAGGCCACACCGTCCTTATACTTCACGATAGGCAGTGGCTTCAGCGCCTTCGACAACAACGTCAGCTCCTTGCAGTGGACGCTGATTTCGCCCGTCTGGGTGCGGAATACAAAGCCCTTGATGCCGATGAAGTCGCCAATGTCGAGCAACTTCTTGAAAACGGTATTATATAACTCCTTGTCGTCGCCAGGGCAGAGGTCATCACGTGTGATATACACCTGAATACGACCCTTGGAGTCCTGTAATTCTACAAACGACGCCTTACCCATAACGCGACGGCTCATCATACGGCCAGCAATGCTCACTTCGCGGGTCTCGGCATCATCCTGAAAACTATCTATAATCTCTGTCGAGAATGCGTTGGTTGGGAATTCTGCTGCGGGGTATGGATTGATGCCCATATCGCGCAACTGCTGCAGACTTTCGCGTCTGCCAATTTCTTGTTCACTGAGTTCTAAAACGTTCATATCTATCAAAAAATGTCGTAATACGTTGCAAAGGTACGAATAAGTGAGCAAAATGCAAAGGAAAAATCGTTTTTTCTTTGCTTTTTCGAGCGAAAGTGCCTTCTCCTTAGGAGAAAGTACAATAAAAAAGCGAAAAAACTTGAGAAAAGTTTTGTAGATAAAAAAATATTTACTATTTTTGTCGCGTAATACTTGAGCTAAACACATTCATTATGATTCAGAACGGTATCAAGACACGCGTTGTCGGAGTCGACATCAGTCTGGAACGAACATCGATAGGTATTGTCGATATCCGTGGAAATATTATTGCTACTGATTGCTTTGTAACATCGGAACATCCCTATATTGGCGATTACCTCACGGTACTCTGTGAGCATATCCTGAATTTGGTGGAGCAGAATGGTGGCTACGAAAGCATTCGTTCGGTAGGTATCTGCTCGCCCAGTGGTAACTATCGTACAAGTAGTATTGAGAACGCTCCGAATATGCCGTGGAAGGGTGTCATCCCCTTGGCTGCTATGTTGCGTGACCGTTTGGGAATGGCTGTAGCTCTGGCTAACAATGCCCATGCAATGGCTCTTGGCGAGCAGGCCTTCGGTGCTGCTCATGGCATGCGCGACTTTGCCGTTATTTCTATGGGACATGGTCTGGGCAGTTGCTTCTTCAGCAATGGCTTGGTACATCTGGGTAATGATGGTTTTGCTGGTGAGGTGGGTCATACGTGTTTCATTCCCAATGGCCGTCAGTGTGGCTGTGGCAAGAAGGGTTGTCTGGAAACCTATACTGCTGCCAATGGTATTGTGACAACTGCCAAGGAGATAATGGCTGAGCGCACAGAACCCTCGATGATGCGCCAGGTAGAGACGTTGTCACCCAAAATCATCCAGGAGTTCTGTGAGTTGGGCGACGAACTGGCTATCGAGACCTATCGCCGTACAGGTTACTACTTAGGTGTGGGTCTGGCTAACTATGCTTCGATACTGAATCCTGAGGCATTCATCTTTACGGGTGGTATCGCTCAGGCTGGCAAGTGGCTCTTTGAGCCAGCCAACAAGGCTTTTGAAGAGCACGTCTTCCATAATCTGCAGGGTAAGGTGAAATTCCTTGTTTCCAGTCTGGAGAACCGAACGCGTAACATGTTGGGTGCCAGTGTACTTGCCTGGGGTGTCAAAGAGTATTCGTTGTTTAAATAACCTATTTTTATTATATATAGGAGGCCTTTATGATTAACGACAAGATAAAATCCAGAGTTATAGGTATTAACGTAGATATCAATTCGACGACAGTTGCCGTTGTTGACCTGCGTGGTAATATATTGGCGCAAGACGTCATAGCTACCAAGGACTATCCCAACGTAAACAACTTTGTGGAGGCTCTCTCCGAGCGTGTTGTTATGTTGGCAGAGAATAATGGCGGTTATGAGAATATCCGCTCAGTAGGTATGTGTGCGCCCAGTTCCAACTACCTGACGGGCTGTATCGAAAACGCTTCCAATATGCCGTGGAAGGGTATCGTTCCTATAGCTGCCATGTTGCGAGACAGCATTGGTCTGGCTGTGGCATTGGGTAACGACGCTCATGTGACAGCCCTTGGCGAGTGGGCTTATGGTGTTGCTCATGGTATGGATAACTTCATTGTCGTTACCTTGGTGGGCAGTGGCTTAGGCAGTTGCGTCTTCAGCAATGGTCTGGCTCATCTGGGTAGTGATGGCTTCGCTGGCGAACTGGGACATACCTGTGTGGAAGATGGTGGTCGCCAGTGCACGTGTGGTCGTCACGGGTGTCTTGAGGAGTATGTCTCTTATCGTGGCATTGTGAAGACGGCTTATGAAATGCTGGAGGCCAGCGATGCTCCCAGTATCCTGCGTGATAAGGGTGAACTGACAATAGACATCGTTGCAGAATGTGCTGAGCAGGGTGATGCCATTGCTCGTGAAGTATGGAATCGTACAGGTGAGATGCTGGGCAGAGCCTTGGCCAACTATGCCAGCATCGTGAATCCTGAGGCGATTATCCTGACTGGCGAAATGGTTGTTTACAATCCGCTGTTATGGCCTGCTATGGAGAAGTCCTTTATGGATAATGTCTTTGGCAACATTCGCGACAAGGTGAAGGTTGTCGTCTCCAATATCGACGACCATGAGCGCAACGTACTGGGTGCCAGTGCGTTGGCATGGAAGGTTAAGGAATACTCGCTATTCAAGTAATCTTGTTTTAGTATTTGAAGCTACTGCCTCCCAGGAACTCACGCATGATGCTGGTGGGCGGTATCTCCTTGTCGCTGACGGGCAGGAAGTAGTGGATGAACTTCAGCAGTCGGTGCGCCTCACTGTATTCCGGACAGTTCTTAGGAACACTGGAGAGGATAATCTCCGCATGGGTGCGCAGTACGGCAAACTCAATGTTCAGCGCTGAGTTGAACATAGCATCGGCAGTCTCTTGGTAAGGGAATATCCACTTGTCCTCAGCCTCACAGACGTTGTTCCACTGAGCAATGGTCTCCTGAGCCGTAAAGGCTCCTTTGTTGTAGTCGCGGATGATGCGGCGCAACAGGCGATTGTCGCGTGTGGGAATCCAGTTGTGGTCATCCAGTGAGATGCTGGTCAGTGCCGAGATATAAATCTTGTATTTCAGCGAGTTCTCTATCTTCTGCGTCAGTTGTGGGTTCAGCGCGTGGATACCCTCAATGATGAGCACCGTGTCACCTGCCAGTTTCAGTTTCTTGCCGTTCCACTCGCGCTTACCGGTAGAGAAGTTATATTCCGGAATCTCTACACGTTCACCCTTCATCAGTTTCGTCAGGTGCTCTTCCAGCAATTTGTAGTCCACAGCCTCGATGTTGTCGAAGTCGTAGTCGCCATTGGGCAGTTTTGGCGTGTCCACACGGTTCACGAAATAGTCATCTGTGGAGAACGACAGCGGGCGCAGTCCGCAGGCCAGCAACTGGATGCTCAGACGTTTGCAGAAGGTGGTCTTTCCTGATGACGACGGACCCGTGATGAGTACGATGCGGATGGGATTCTCCTCAGCATGGAATCGGCGTTCAATGTCCTCGGCAATCTGCACAATCTTTTTCTCCTGCAGGGCCTCGCTGACCTGGATGAGTTCGCTGGCATAGCCCTTGAGGATGGCTTTGTTCACGTCGCCCGCATTCGACAGACGCATGATGATGTCCCATTTCGTCTTCTCAGCAAACATCCCGTAGGTCTTGGGCATATCCACCTTTTCAGCCAGTCGGGTGGGGTCGTTCCAGTCAGGCACGCGCAACAGCATACCATCGTGGTAGGGTTCCAGTCCAAACACCTTCAGATAGCCGGCACTGGGCACCAGCGGACCATAGTAGTAGTCGGCGGTGTCGCCCAGCGTATAGTAGTCGCTGTATATCTGTCCGCTGGTCTCCAGCAGTTTCACCTTGTCGGAGAATCCTCGCTCGGCAAACACACGGATGGCCTCCTCGTTGGTGGCTTCTGTGCGACGGAAGGGCATGTCCAGATTGACAATCTCCTGCATGCGCTCATAGAGTCGTTCCACATCGCCCTCAGCCAGCGACTCGTTGTTCTTTTTCTTGAAGTTACAATAGTATCCGCGCGAGATGGTGTGCTCGATGAACAGCTTCGAACCAGGGAAGAGGTCCTGTGTGGCCTTGTAGAGCAGGAAACACAGCGAGCGCACATAGACGCGGTGTCCGCTGCCTTCGCGGGCATCCAGAAACTCTACGTCGCGGTTCTGATAGACTCTGAACTTCAACCCCTGAGAGGCATTGTTCACTTTGGCCGAGACCACAGGGTAGGGGAGTTTGATGTCGTCAGCAAACTCCTGATAGATGTCCAATAGCGAGGTTCCCTCGGGGAAACTCTTAGTGACATTGTTGTTCTTGCAACGGATTTGTAACATGGTGTTGAGGATTTTTCGCCACAAAAATACGCAATTCTAATGAAATAACCAAAAAAAATGTGTATCTTTGCAACATTGATAATGAAAAATAAATGCTAGGCTTATGAAAATCGTGATACTTGATGGCTATTCAGCCAACCCCGGTGACCTGTCGTGGAAGGAACTTGAGACAATGGGTGAACTCGTAGTCTATGACCGTACAGCACCTGCTGAGACTGTGGCAAGAGCGCAGGAGGCAGACATCGTGCTGACCAACAAAGTGGTTCTTGGAAAGAAGGAGATTAACCAACTGCCCCACCTTAAATATATAGGTGTGCTGGCTACGGGTTACAACGTGGTGGATATCCCTGCTGCTCGCGAGCGTGGCATCATCGTCACGAATGTCCCTGCCTACAGCACGGAGAGTGTGGCGCAGATGGTCTTTGCCCATTTGCTGAATGTCACCAACCGCACGGAGCACTATGCCCAGCAGAACCGCCAAGGGCGCTGGACTCAGAATCCTGATTTCTGCTACTGGGACTTCCCTCACATGGAACTGGCGGGCAAGACCTTCGGCATCGTCGGACTGGGCAATATCGGACAGCGTGTTGCCCAGATAGCATTGGCCTTTGGCATGAAGGTTCAGGCCCTGACCAGCAAGACTGCGCTGCCTGCAGGCATTCAGAAGGTCTCCTTGGAGCAACTGCTCAGCACGTCAGATGTCTTGTCGCTGCATTGCCCGCTGACGGACACCACGCGCCACCTTATCAATAATGATACCCTGCGACAGATGAAGCCTTCGGCTATCGTTATCAATACGGGTCGTGGCCCACTGATTGATGATCAGGCTGTTGCCGACGCACTGGCTGAAGGTCGCCTGGCTGCCTTCTGTGCCGATGTGCTGACGGAGGAACCCCCTAAGGCAGACAATCCCCTGCTCAGTCAGCCCCACGCCTTCTTTACGCCCCATATTGCCTGGGCCTCTTACGAAGCTCGTGTCCGATTGTTACAGGTCGCCATCGGCAATGTTCGTGCCTTCCTGAATGGCCAGTCGGTCAATGTCGTCAGCTGATTTTGGTGATTAGTTCGCAAATCTGCTCCAGATAGTGGCGGTCCGTGTCGTCGAAGGTGGCCAACTGTTCACTATCGATGTCGAGCACGGCAGTCACCTGACCATCCGTGCCCACCACGGGTACTACGATCTCAGACTTCGACGCGCTGCTGCATGCAATATGCCCTGGAAACTGCTCAACGTCTGGCACAATGACCGTTTCTGCTCTCTCCCAGGCTGTGCCGCACACGCCCTTTCCGTAGGGGATGTGCATACATGCTATGGGACCTTGGAAAGGGCCAAGCACCAATTCCTTGCCGTTCACACGATAGAATCCCGTCCACCAGAATCCCATCGTCTGGTGAATGGCTGCAGCCACATTGCTCATAACGGCTATCACGTCCTTCTCGCCCTCAATCAGCGAGGCTATCTGACTTGTCAGTAACTTATATTTCTCTTCTTTCATACTTCTCGTTTTTTCTTCCAGTCAAGGAGTTGCTGGTATATTTTCCGCTTCATAATGATGCTGTTTGCACCTTTTTGAGATTTTTCTTCTGCCATATTTTACACCTTTTTGAGATTTTTGACATTGCAAATATACACCTTTTTGAGATTTCTTGCAAGTTTTGAGTAATTATTTAGAGGGAAATGCTGTTTTCGCCTCTGAATTTTTTCAATTGACCAAATACCGGAAAATATAAAAGCTGGTCATACGTGACCAGCTCTGTATCCAAAGTGAAGAGATTGCAACGCCACACTCTTTACCTTTAGGTAAGAGAAACCAAGCGGCAAGGTCGAATTGCTCATCATCACGCAGATGCCACCGTTCCGCACATCGTGGCTCTACTTGGTTTCTCCTTTCACACTGCAAAGATAGGAAGTTTATTTGGAAAATCCAAACTTTGTGACGAAAATCTTCCCTTACATCGTAATCGGTCCGTAACCGGCACAACTTGTAGTCGTAATTGCCGTCAGGAACGCTGTGAGTGCGGCTACTATCACCTTCACCGCCACCTCAATAATACTGTTCTTCTTCATAGTTTCAAGTTTTAGGTTTCAAGATTCAGGGGGAGAAGGTCGAAGCCTTGTGGGACATCTTCCTTCATCCCTCTTACATCTTACATCGACTAGTTCTGGTCATTTCCGTCCCCGCCCGGTTCGTCACCGCCTCCTGTGTTGCCACCGCTGTTACCACCATTCGTCGGATTCGAGGGATTCGTGTTCGAACCACCACCACCGTTCTGGTTTTCGTTTTCGTTCGAGGTCTCCTCGCCAGTCAGTTCGCTGTACAGCTTGGTGCTCAGGCTGACATCGTTGCGCATGGCGCGAGCCTTGAAGAGCGACTTCTTGCTCTGGTCGGCCAGGAAGGCAATACCTACGCGGGTCACGTTCTCGCTGGCGCTGTAGTCCTTAGCGTCAGCCACGCCCTCAGACGAGCAGACGGGGTAGAGGGTACCGATGCCGTCCAGCTTCACCTTGTAGCCATCGGCCAGCATCTCCTGCAGGCAAGTCTTCAGCTTGGTGATGACACCAATCACGACGTCCTCGGTGTACACAGAGCCGTGCTTCATGATGTGCTCCGCCATGTCGTTCAGGCTCAGCGTGCCGCGATAGATGATCTTACCGTAGGTCTTCTGCACCTGCTGGCGCTGCTCGTTCTTCTTACCGACTGTCACTGTACGTTCGTACTTCTTAATCTGAATTGTTCCCATAGTTGTAAAGTTTTTTAGTTAATAATTTAGTTAATTGTTAGTTTTGTTGTTTTTTAGTTTTTGTTTTGGTTTTTGTTATTGTTTTCGTGCTCTGGAGAGATAAGCCTTTTCTCTGTGAGAGATGTGCCTTCTCACTCATCGTGATGTGCCTTTTCTCTTTCAGCGATTGGCCTTCTCGCTGTCAGCGTTCGGGCGTGTCTCTCTCGAATCACAATGCAAAGGTAATAAATTTTCAGCGCGTTTCCAAATTATTATCGAAAATAAGCACGCCAAAAAGCACGCGTGCAGAAACCTTCCTGCAGATGCGCACAGCGCACAGTGCACAGTTTTCTTACGCGTCCCTCAATCTGGCGAATTTTCAACTACTATTAATATAATATATATATTATATTAATAGTAATATTTATTTACAGTATTTCTTGCTTTTCTTTGCACCTATCCGTTTTTAAACTGTGCACTGTGCGCTGTGCGCAAACTTTTGCAAACACACTTGAGATTTCTTCATTTTCTTTTTGCTGTTTCCAATAATCATTGTAACTTTGCTCAATAATCTACAATAGCCATGATATTACCTCTTAATAGAGTATTGAACCGCAGTTTTCTTCGTAACCATGAGTCGACGGAAACTAAGGAGCGTTTCCGTAAAGCCCTTCAAACATTGTTGACAAAAATGGATGTCAACGAAGACGAGGAGCACAATAAGACATGGATTCGTGATTTTCTGACTCATTCTTTTTATGATGATCCCTATCAAATAAATACTAGCAAGCGTATTGACCAAGCGATTTTTGGTCCTGATAGTCCACGTCCTTGGGTATTGATTGAGATGAAGGCACCCAGTAATCACTCGGATATGCCCAAAGATGGCCGTTTTGACCGTAAGAGTTTCTGTCAGTTAGTTCTTTACTATCTAAAGGAAGAGAAAGAGCGTGATAATAGAGAGATCAAACATCTGGTTGTGACCAATGGTTACGAATGGTATGTGTTCGAGCGGAAACTATTTTATCATTGTTTCGGAACAGATCGTACTCTTTGGGATGAAATTAAACGTTATGAGCGTGAGGGTAAGACGAATGACGAGATTTATCCTCAACTGATTGCTCCTGCTGTTCGTAAGGTTCAGGACAGCTTTAGTTATGTATATATTGACCTGCGCAAATTCGAGCGTCAAGTCGATAGTCCCGACATCTTGCGTAAACGATCGTTTGAGGCTTTGTGTAAGTTCTTCTCGCCAACGCATCTTTGCATGCTACCCTATGACTTCGACCATAATCACCTTGATACAAAGTTTTACAACGAGCTACTTTATCTGATGGGGGTTGAAGAAAGGCGAGTTGGTCAACTTGATGTCATCCAACGACTGCCTGAAAAGAAGCGTCAGTACTATTCTCTTTTGGAGCAAACTATTTGGCATCTTCAAGAATTAGGTGTCATGGAGGAAGATCTTTATGACATAGCTATGGGATTGGTTATTTCGTGGATTAATCGTATTCTCTTCCTGAAACTTCTTGAAACTCAGCTGGTCAACTTCAATGGTGGCGATAGGCAATATAAATTCCTCGCCCCCGCTGGACCAGAGCCTGCTATTGTTAGCAGTTATCACGATCTGTTTGATTTGTTTTTCAAGGTATTGAGCAAGACCGATCAAGAACGCGACCAAAACATGGGCAGCCGATATGAGCGCATCCCTTATCTTAACAGTGCGCTTTTTGAGGTTTCAGAACTTGAGAAGCAGTATTTTACCATCAATGCGCTGCCTCACGGGGAGATGGACGTCTATTCATCAACGGTTCTTAAAGATAAAAAAGGACGTGTGCTTAAAGACCGTCTTGACTCTCTAGAATACTTGTTACGATTCTTAGAGGCTTACGACTTCGGAACTTACGAAGACGAAGAAGAGGAAGACGATGAAGAGCAGAAGACATTGATAGATGCATCGGTTTTAGGACTGATATTCGAAAAGATTAACGGCTATAAAGATGGTGCAGTTTTCACACCTGAGCACATTACTATGTATATGTGCCACAATGCTATACGCAAAACCATTCTCCA
>JAEEGG010000124.1_pt1 | contig 25960 bp, 19 predicted proteins | sample 9134161 | NCBI WGS metagenome assembly JAEEGG01 (sample SAMN16246543, study PRJNA631951) | gut metagenome | biome: gut microbiome; feature: rumen; material: CR-attached | host: Bos | place: Iran: Karaj | collected 2018-10 | reverse complement strand
GTGCTCTGTCCGGAGCACGAACTTATCGACAGCATCACCACTCCCGCTCAGCGCGCCGAGGTGGAGGCCTACGTGGCGTGGGCCAAGAACCGCTCCGAGCGCGAGCGTCAGGCCGAGGTGAAGAAGGTGAGCGGTGTGTTCACTGGCTCGTTCGCCATCAATCCCCTCACCGAGGAGCGTATCCCCATCTGGGTGAGTGACTATGTGCTGGCAGGCTATGGCACGGGTGCCATTATGGCTGTGCCCGCCCACGACAGCCGCGACTTTGCCTTTGCACGCCATTTCAACCTGCCCATCCGTCAGGTGGTGGCCACCGACCCCGACAACCTCACCGACCCCGATACCTGGACCGAGAGCCTCGACAGCAAGACGGGCTACAGCGTCAACAGCGGATTTGTGAGCGGGATGAAGGTGAAGGACGCCATGGCCGCCGTGATCGACAAAATCGAAGAGATGGGTATCGGCCACCGCACGGTGAACTACCGCCTGCGCGACGCTATCTTCAGCCGTCAGCGCTACTGGGGCGAGCCGTTCCCGGTGTACTACAAGCAGGGCCGTCCCTACACGTTGCCCGAAGAGTGCCTGCCCCTGCTGCTGCCCGAGGTGAGCGACTTCAAACCCACTGCCACAGGCGAGCCCCCGCTGGGCCACGCCACCTGCTGGGCTTGGGACGAGGCCAACCGCCAAGTGGTGGAGAACAGCAAGATCGACGACAAGACTGTCTTCCCCCTCGAGCTGAGCACCATGCCCGGCTTTGCAGGGTCGAGCGGATAGTACCTCCGCTATATGGACCCCCACAACGACCAGGCTTACTTCAGCGCCGAGGCCGTCAACTATTGGCAGAACGTCGACCTCTATGTGGGCGGCGCGGAACACGGCACCGGCCATCTGATTTACGCCCGTTTCTGGAACAAGTTCCTCTACGATATGGGTCTCAGCGTGAAGCAGGAGCCTTTCTACAAGTTGGTGAACCAGGGCATGATTCAAGGCCGCTCCAATTTTGTGTATCGCAGCAAGGAGGACAACAACCTCTTTATCTCGAAGAACATCCCCGGACGCGAGGAGAAGACGGTCCCCATCCATGTGGATATCAATATCGTCAATAACGACGTGCTCGACATCGAGAAGTTCAAGGCTTGGAGACCCGAGTTTGCCAATGCCCGTTTCGAGCTGGAGGACGGCAAATATATCTGCGGCTGGGAAATTGAGAAGATGTCCAAGTCGATGTACAACGTGCAGAACCCCGACGACCTGGTGGCCCGTTATGGCGCCGACACCCTCCGCCTGTACGAGATGTTCCTCGGACCTGTGGAGCAGGCCAAGCCTTGGGACACCAACGGTATTGAGGGTGTGTTCCGTTTCCTGAAGAAGTTCTGGAAGCTCTTCGAGAACTGCTCCGACGTTCCTGCCGACAAGGCTTCGCTCAAGTTGATGCACCAGACCGTGAAGAAGATTACCGACGACATCGAGCGGTTTTCCTTCAATACGTCGGTGAGCACCTTTATGATATGCGTCAACGACCTGCTTGCCAAGGAGACGGTGTCGAAGGAGGTGATGGAATGCCTGTCGATACTGCTGGCCCCCTTCGCCCCCCATATCGCCGAAGAGGTCTACAGCCGTCTGGGTCACGACACCAGCGTGTGCTGCGCCGCGTGGCCGGAGTACGATGCCAAGATGCTGGAGGAGGACACCTTCACCTATCCTGTGTCGTTCAACGGCAAGATGCGTTTCACGCTCGACCTCCCCGCCGGGGTGAGCCAGCAGGATGCCATCGCCGCCGTCAAGGCCGACGGCCGCGGACAGAAATGGCTCGACGGCAAGGAACCCAAGCGCATCGTCTTTGTTCCCAACAAGATTATTAATATCGTCGTATAATACCTTTGCTACCATGTTAAGTCGTCACTTTCTCCGATCTAAGGTGCTGCAGGCGGTGTATGCCTGCTATACCGACCCTGTGGACATTCCTGTTGCCGAAAGGAATTTCAAGCATATCATCAGCCGTTTCAACGACCTTGGTATCATCCAGCTCTCGGCAATGGTACATTTTGCCGAGGTGGCCGGCGTCATGATTGACGAGGCTCAGCACAAGTATCTGCCTACCGAGGCCGAACTGAACCCCAACCGCCGTCTCCCCAACAACCTCTTCATCCAAAAGCTGGCGGCAAACTACGACTACCGCCACCAGTGCGACGAGAGCAATGTGAGCTGGGGAGGTGTGGAATACGACGAGATATTCCGCCAGGCTTACGTCGCGTTCGCCAAGCTGCCCGAATACGCCGAGTATTTGTCCTCGGAACAGACCTTCGAGTCCGACCACCAGTTTGCATTGCGGATTTTCAAGTATCTTGTCAACGACGAACTGCTACGCGACAGCCTTTTCCCCAAGAGCCTGTTGTGGGAGGACGACTTCGACCAGATTGCCCAGTATAATTTCATGATGCTGAAGACACTGGACGACACGCTGGACGAGGCGACGGTAATCCCTGCCATGACCGACGAGCGCATTGAGAAGGATGTCGAGGCATACGACTTTGCCCGGCAGCTGCTCATCGTCACCCTCCGCCACGGCAAGGAAGTGGAGGATATGATCCGCAAGCACCTGAAAGGATGGGAGTTTGAGCGTGTGGCATTTATGGATGTGCTGCTGCTGAATATGGCTGTGGCCGAGCTGACGGAGTTCCCCTCGATACCCGAGCGCGTCACCGTGGATGAATATATCGAGTTGTCGAAGGAGTTCAGCACCGAACGCAGCAAGCTCTTCATCAATGGCATCCTCGACAAGTTCATCATCGAGCTCCGCTCCGCCGGACGCATCAATAAGTCGGGTCGCGGACTGATAGACCCCACCATGCTGGAGGAGGAGGGCGAATGAAGAAGACCTTAGCATCCACCTTGTTGCTGCTGTCGCTGCTGTTGGCAGCAGCCTGTGCCGACACACAGAAGAACGGCGACATCGACGTCGACCTCATCAACAACCCCAACAGTGCGCAGGGCTACGACCAGTCGGCCCGTGTGCCTAAGATTACCTTCGACAGCGACCTTCACGATTTCGGCCGCATCACCTCGGGCGAGAGCATCTCCTATAGTTTCCATTTCCGCAACACTGGCGACGCCGACCTGGTGCTCTCCGGCTGTTCGGCCACCTGCGGATGCACGGTGGCGGACTATCCCCGTGGCCGCATAGCCCCCGGCAAGGAGGGATATGTGACCGTCACGTTCAACTCGCAAGGGAAAACAGGGCAGCAGTATCAGGAGGTCACCGTCACATCCAACGCCCAGCCGGGTCGCAATATACTTAAAATAACCGCCCAGGTGACCTATTGAGACGGGCGGAGAACGTAGAGATTTGTAAATTAATCAATTCAGAATTATAACACAAAAGAACATGAACAACCTTTTTATCTTACTCCAGGCCCAGGGTGGCGGCGGCGGTAGCATGCTTATCTGGCTTATTCTCATCTTTGTAGTGATGTGGCTGCTGATGGTGCGTCCTCAACAGAAACAGGCCAAGAAAGAACGCGAGTTCCGCGAAAAACTGAAGAAAGGCGACCGCGTCAGCTTCAGTGGCGGTATTTATGGCAAAGTCCACGAGGTGGCAGAACATACGATTGATGTCGAGATTGCCAACGGCGTAGTCGTCACCGTCGAGAAATCCATGGTCCAGCCCATCCCCGAGCAGCCTGCCGCCAACGCCAAGAAATAATCCGTCAAAGAGTGAGAGTGTAAGAACGCATGAATGATTAACGCATAAATGATTAACGCATTAACTCATTCGAGCACTCAAGCATTAACGAATTAACGCATTAACACGTTCAAGGATTAACGCATTAACACGTTCAAGGATTAACGCATTAACACATTCAAGAGATAACGAATTAACGAATTAACGCATTCAAGAATGTTCCGGCACAGGTCGTTTTGGATAATATTGTTGCTCACAGCCTTTGTATGGTTGATGGCCACCATGTCCGAGGACAGTGACCATGTGCTCACGGTGCGTGTGGAGTGGGGAGGGTACGATGCGGCGCGTTATGTCGTCTCGCAGGCCGACACGGTGCTGCCGGTGTCCGTCAACACGAATACCTTCCAAGCCCTGTCGTTCCGTCGCACCCTTAACAACAAGCCTTATCGGCTTCAGGCCAAGACCGACACGGTGTTGAAGGTGAACAGCCTGTGGCTCGACGACATCGTTAAGCAGGTGGGGCTGTCGGGTGTCAAGGCCATCAGCTCCCCTGTCGAGACCTTGGGCATCAAGTTCACCGAGCGGCAGAGCAAAGCCTATCTGCCCGTCCTGCGCAATGTCGAGTTCCACTATGCCGGACAGCGGGGTCTCTCTGGCACCCCTCTGGTTGAGCCCGACACGGTATGGCTGTATGGCGACTCGGCATCGCTGGCGCGTATCCCGTCGGTCTACACTGCCGATACGGTGGTGAGGTATGTCTCCGACAGCGGTTGGTATTCGCTGGCACTCGAGCCTGTGTGGGAGCAGTATCGTGGAGTGCGTCCCTCCGTCGACAGCCTACGGGTCTTCCTTCCCGTCGGCAAGTTCGTCGAGAAGACCGTCACCGTCAATGTCAAGCCCCGTTGCGAGAATGCCGGAAGTCAGCTGCGTGTCATCCCGGAGCGTGTGAGTGTCACCCTCTGGACACCCGTTGAGGACTATGATCACCTGACCGCCGACCAGGTCGAGGCCGTCGTGGTCTATACCCCCGACGTGAAAGAGAAGGAGTTACCCGTTCTCATCACGCGGTTCCCCGGCAATATGCGTATCAAACACATCTCACCATCCTCCCTCCAGTATGTCGTCATCAAGAAACAGTGATTCCGCCGGTCGGCCGCTCTTTGTGGCGTTGACGGGTGGCATAGGGTGTGGCAAGACCACTGTGCTCGAGCAGTTCCGCCTGCTGGGCGTCCCCACGTTTATTGCCGACGAGGTGGCGGGCAACTACTACCGCGACCCCTCTTTCCTGCAGGAGGTGCGGGGACTCTTTGGCGACAAGGTCTTCCGCCCTGACGGGAGTGTCGACAAGCAGGCCATTGCCTCCATTGTCTTTGCCGACGATGCGATGTTGCAGCGGTTGAATGCGCTGGTACACCCTCGGGTGTGGGACGATTTCGTCGTCTTTGCTGAGCAGCATGCCATGGCGCCATACATCATCTTCGAGAGTGCCATCGTCTACGAGTATGCTTTCGACAAAAAAGTGGACAAAGTGGTGTGTGTCTATCTCGACAAGGAAGAGCGTATGCGTCGCCTGGAGTTGCGCGACCATGCCACCCGTGCCCAGCTCGAAGCCCGCATGGCCAACCAGCTCAGTGCCGAAGAAAAGATGATGCGCGCCGACTACGTGATACTGAATTACGAAGGCAACCCCCGCGCCCGCCAAGTGCAGCACGTCCACACCAGCCTCCTCCACTTAGTGTGAGGTTAATAAGATAGTGCGCCTCCAGCCCACTCAAGCCCTCGTCAAGCAAAGACATAACATATTTCACTTTTCACTTTTCACTTTTCACTTCCCAGCTCTCAGTTCTCAATTCTCAATTCTCAATTTGAAACAATACGGTCTGTATTTTGTAGAATTTTGCCTATAATACGGTCTGCATTTTATATTTTTTTCGTATCTTTGCATTTGTAATCAAGGGATGAAAAGATGGAATATTATCGTAGAGACATTGATATTAAGTTACTTGAGTGGAAGAACGGTGCAAGTCATAAGCCGCTCATAGTGCGAGGTGCGCGACAGGTTGGTAAGTCCTCTGCGGTACAGCACTTGGCTAAGCAGTTTGATTATTTTGTTGAGGTTAATTTAGAGAAGCGTCCTGAACTGCGGAATCTCTTTGATGATAATATTGATGTGCATCGGCTTTGCCAGGTGTTGAGTGCCACAATGAGAGTCCCCATCATACCGGGAAAGACATTGTTGTTTATTGACGAGATACAGAGTAGTAAGGCGGCCATTCAGTCGTTACGTTATTTTTGGGAGGAGATGCCCGAATTACATGTGGTGGCAGCAGGGTCGTTATTAGAATTTGCTTTGGAGGAGATGGCCTCTTTTGCGGTGGGGCGTGTCAGGTCGTTATATCTGTATCCTTTCTCTTTTAAGGAATTTCTGCTTTCGCAAGGATTGGATGCTCAGTTGGAAATAGTATCGGACTGTGTCAGGCGTTTGGAGGCAGTGCCGGAACCTATTCATCGAAGCATGTGTGACCAGCTTCGGACATTCTATCTTGTCGGGGGGATGCCAGAGTCTGTGTTGACTTGGAACAAGACGAAAGACTTTGGAGCGTGTGGGTATGTGCAGAGTGACATTATAGAGAGCTATCAACAGGATTTCGTCAAGTATAAGAAGAGAGTGAATCCTGACTTGCTGCGGCAGGTGTTCCGCTCAGTTGCCCTTCAGGCTGGTAATAAGTTCGTCGCGGCACAGGTTAACAGGGAGATACCATCAACAGTGATAAAGGAGGCGTTGCATTTGCTTGCATTGGCGGGGGTGGTACATCCATGCACGCATACAGCAGCCAATGGGCTTCCCCTTGGGGCTGAGGTGAATAATCGATATGTTAAGTACTTGTTGATGGATAATGGCTTGATGCAAAACTTGCTATCGCTTCAAGCCGAGGATGTTTTGTTGTCGGATAGTGTATCGTTTGTGAACAAAGGCCCATTCTCGGAAATGTTTGCTGGACTGGAGCTAATCAAACGGCATGACCCATTCCGTAGGGCAGAGCTGTACTATTGGCAGAATACGGACAAGGGAGCACAGGGCGAGATAGACTATCTGGCTGTTGTTGGAGGAGAGATAATCCCTATAGAGGCAAAGGCCAGCACAAGGGGGAGTATGCAGAGTCTGTATCAATTCATGCAGAAACACCATTCAGACTATGGAGTGAGGACCTCGATGGAGAATGTTTCTGTCTATCGAAATGGAGATTATGAGGTGCATACGATTCCGCTGTATGCGTTGTCTTATGTGGGGGATATGAAGTAGTAAGAGTTAGGAGAGAAATAGTGTAAAAAGAAGGTATCCTATTTGTTTTGGGTACTTTTTTTTGTATTAACTGAACTTTTTTTGTGCTGAAGTATAGGTTATTATAAAGAACCTTATTAAAAAAAGGCGTTAGTATTCAAAAAAATGTGTATATTTGCACACGATTTCGGCGCGAGTCACGCCGAACGATGCGAAAAAGCATTTGTAAGGTCCGAAAACTGAAATTTCGCCAAAATATCAACCCAAGGACTCTGATACTAATGCCTTTTACTCTGCCTTTATGTTGGCCGTTCTGGCATCAGCATATTGGGGGCATAGGATAAGGTTCAATCAGTTTCTATTTGGGTAAGGCGTTTGGCGATGCCTCAGTTTCATAGGACTGCACAACACGAGTTCTATGCTTTTTTATTGTAGTATAACGCCACCCGCTGGGAACTCAGGAAGGCAAAAAGTACTCAGTATGAATGCAAAATATGAAATAGAAAAAGAATTATTATATAATAAGAGAATACATCTAAGTCCATTCTTTATTGGAATCCTCTGTACGTTCTTTATGATAAGCTGCATCCATAGTGACAATATGGATGACAGCAAGATAGACGATTTCAGTGCTGTGTATTTTGGGAAGCAATTGGATAAAATTGAGATGCAGAAGGTCGCCTTATATGTTGATAATTCTACGTGTATTGCCAATGCCATGAATGATGGGTCTAAGTTTTATAACGATATGGTAGCCGTATTGACCAGCGACAATATCGGAGAGTATTATTCAATAAAAGGAAAAGATATTATACCGGAAAAAGGTGATAAATACCAATTACTTAAATCTGTGTCGGAAATAAATTATGCAGATATTAAAACAGCTGCTGAGAGAATTGCCAACGGGAATTGTGAAGGAATTTTGCTTACAGATGGCGAGTATTATCAGCCCACCATTTCTGGAAGCAATCCAAATAATCCATGGATGGAAACTGCAATTGTAAAATGGTTAAGTCGTGGTCACGAAATATTTGTATTTTCCGAACTATACCCAGAAAGGTATAAGGGGAAAACATACAACAAAAAACGCTTTTATTTCATTTTCACTGATACCAAATTTCAAGGAAATATATATGATTTTATTGTGAGTACCGTATCGTTGAAAAGCCATCCTTTGATTGGACAATATCGTCTAACAGCTAATCACTATACATTACTTACGGAAGGGAACAACAATTCGTCTACCCCAAATGAAAACTTTATGTGTAGTCCAACCCATTGTAATGGATGGTCGGAGGTTCAAATATGGAATCAGTTGACCTGGAAAGATATTTACAATTACATAGCTTGTGCAACTAAAGATGATGGTACAACTTTGCCCGATGGAGAGGCTGTACTATCTCTTGTGCTTGACCGCAATTCGGGAGGAAGTTGTTTCCGCATTAGTGATGTGGATGTAAGAATATGCAATATTAGTGAGGAATACCAGAACTTTTGTATGATGATGGATAGCGGTCAGAAGCCATCGCAAATTGCTTTAAACAACCCTATTTCCGTAATTTACCAAGACAATTTTATTAAGTTGGATAAAAATGAATTTAATAATCATGGCAGATTAGATGTATATTTTGATGTCAATAATTTTGACCCATCCTTTCTTAACACAAAAGATGGGAATTTGCTAAAATTAGATTTTGTTGTTAGCGGGTACAATAATAATTTTAAGGATAAATCCCAAGCAGAAGAAATGTTTATCTTCCCCGCAATAAATAAACCAGGAGAAATGAATACATCTCTTGTGGCAAGTATTAGAAATGCTTTGGGCAATCCAAATGTCAAAAATTTAATGAAAGACCAGGTTATATATTCCGTGTATATCTTTTCTGGAAAAAATAATATGTAGAAACAATAAAATTTTAAAAACAATCGATATGAACAAAATCACAACAATCCAACAATTGGAATCCCTGCAGGGCAGTACCTATGTTTATGCCGTAATCGCTATGTTGGTGGCTTTTTCCATTTCGGTGATTGTGGCGCAGATGATTGCATATCAGCCAAGAAATGACCGCTCGTATGTAAGGCGCAGGCTGTGGTCAGCTATTATTTGTGTTGTTTTTGCATTGGGTTTTTGGCTATACAATCAGCTGGTTGTTATGGGAACAATAACCAAGATGCCTTTGCAAGATAAGTTTGCCATGACCAATCTATTGTGCTTGGTAATAATTGTGATAGGGTATGCCTTGCTTGGGTTGATTGGTTCTTTGGTGTTTCGCAAATCAAAATTTGCGACCATATTCTTCAAATCTGCAAACAAGAAAAAATAGTCTGATATGGAATACTTTGTTTTAGGTATCGGCGGAACTGGAATGAGATGCATTGAGTCATTCATTCATCTCTGTGCTATGGGAATGCTTGATGACACCACTGTACATTTATTGGCACTTGACACGGATAAAAACAATGGCAATTTTGCCAGACTTAAAGCCGTTAAAGATGCATATTTGAATGTGAAGGATTTAGATTCTTCCAACAGGACTACAGGAAAGGATTGTTTCTTTTCCGCCAATCTAAAATACTATGAGTTTAGTCCGAATTACGAACAAAAAAGCACATTCAAGGACGTTTTCAGCTATGATGACACACATTATAATAATAGGAATGCATCCGATTTGGCAGATTTGGTATTCTCTGGCGATGTTGAAGAATTTAATTTACGTCATGGATACCGTGCACAAACGCATTTGGGTTCAATGATGATGTACCACTCAATCATTGAGGCTGCGCAAAGCGATTTCAATAATGATTTGAAAAGGTTTCTCCAAAGTCTTATTGCAGCATCCAGCAATGGTAAGCCACGTGTGTTTATTTTAGGCTCTGTGTTCGGTGGTACTGGTGCGTCGTCCATTCCTATTATTCCGCAGGCCATCGCAAAAGCAGCAGGTATTATCTCCAAGGGTGCTTCCAATGTAATGCAAAATGCTTACTTTGGTTCAACGTTACTCACCGCATATTTCAAGTTTAACCTCCCGTCGGCAACAGAACGTAAGGAACAAAAGATAATTGCGACTTCGGATAAGTTTGCGCTTAACTCTCAAGTCGCAATGATGTTCTATCAAGATGATGCTACCGTTCAGACAACATATCAGAAATTCTACATGATTGGAACTCCTGGGATGGATTGGGACCCAATGCCTCAAAAAACGGAATCGGGTGCAAAAACCATTACTGGAGGTTCGGAACAAAAGAATGACTCACACTACATTGAATTGTTTGCCGCATGTGCAGCGCTTGATTTCTTGAAAGTTGAGGAAGATGTGTTGCAGACAAATAAGACAAACAAAAAAGCCGACTATCAGTATCGTTCCATTAATGATAATGGCAAGATGGAATTTCAGGACTTTGTTGGACAAGCGAGAGCGGAAGAATTTGCCAAGAAGATGTCCATGTTGACCATTTTATCAATACTTTGCAACAACCCTGTCTATGATTTTGTGTCTTCATTACAGAACGGTGCGGCTAAAATTTCCGGTTTTGAGGACGTAAATCCGGAACAGATTAAAAATCTTAAGGACTATTTCGCTCTATACCATTTTAAGGCGGGAGGCGATGATGTCTTGAGTGAAGGTTGGCTGCGACAACTACATCGTTCCGCAGGAGGAAGTGACAAGTTTCTTTTCGCTGCAGAAATGTTTGCGCCACAAACGGTAAAAGAGCAGACAAAATCCGATTGGAATCAGCCATTCCGCAACGAAGGTGTTTGCCGCGACAATGGTTTTTCCGTGAAACTGTTTGGGAACAAATACGACAAGATAAAAGAGAACTTTTTGAAGGTTTATGATGGGAAAGACGACATGTCTGCTTCATTCACAAATCGACATGAGCAGATGTTGAAACGTATCTATGATACACTAATTTCTGTCTATAAGTTCTAAATTAATTAAGGAGAATGTAGCAATGGCAAAGGCATTACTAATAAAGAGTTATACACAAAAGACAGGGTCACAGGGTGTGTGGAACACACTTGATGATGCCGTGTCTTATGTACAGGGAATAAATACTGGCAAGTTATTGGAAAATTTGACTGCTGACAAAATAAACGCCTTAATATCAGGCGTACCGTCACCCTGGGCGAGAGCAAAACTGTTCAAGTTTGCATTTGATACAATAACGCATCCCGACCCAAACATTGAGGAGGCTGGTTTGACTCAATTTTACCAGATACTTGTAGGTGAGTGGAAGGGATTAGTTGCTGTTCTGGCGTTATTTGGAGACCGTATTAGAATCTCCGACCCAATCTACATGCCGTTGAATGGAGATGAATACAACATAGTTTCAGCTTTTGGCAGAATGCTATTCTCCGACAAGGACTTGTGGTGTAATCAAGAGGCTCTTGCTGCATCGCCGGATGCACAACCATACATCCAATTAATCTACTACAATGACACTCTTATTGGAGGAACATCTCCAATGACAGCTTTCTTTACGGGAGTTGATTATTCTAATCTCTCCGGTGACACAACAGATATTCCATGGTACCGCAATGGAGTTTTTGAAGACCCTACCAAATATTTGGATCCTTCGAGTTTGCAAAAAGTATATCTTTTTGTGAAAAATATGAACTCTAATGCTGCGTCTTTTGAAAAGATGCTTAATTCCCAACGTAATGGAAATCCAAAATTAAGTATCGATGGATTCAAGAAATTGAGCCGTGATTGGGAATCTGAGCTAAAGAAAAAAGGTGGCAATACATTATCGGAGCGTGGCCCAATCGCTCAATACGACAACCTTCAATGTCCATTCTCAATCTTGCTTAAAAGCGAAGTGCCGGTTTATCTAAAACCTGATTTTACATTTAGCTATTCGGATGGAGAGGGCTACAAACAGGTTGGCGATATTCAAGGACTGCTTAGTTCTGAGCGATTTGTTGTTGGTTGGACGGAAGAGAAAGACACTAATCCAACATTAAGTGATAGTGTCATGCATTACCTTACGGTCAAAGATATTCGTGATGGTAGTTGCAGCTACTTCACATTGCCATTGTCAGAACGAGGTCTGGAGATATTCCAAAACAAGCTTGGCGGTTTGTTGGGACAACGCAATGATGGCAATGCGAAATTATCGGCCGAAATAACTGATGCGGGCAAACTGGCTGTTACAATGGAGGTGGAGATAGATGGAGAATGGACAAAATTGAACAAGCGTGAATATACTATAAGTTGGCAAGTTATTCCTGCAAAGGTCATTATGTGGCCGAATTTCGTTTCAGAAAATTGGAATAAATATTACGTTTATTCTGAGTTTACAAATGAGGCCAAACAGAAGTTTGTTCCCATGTTTAAGGTTGGTGGACAGTTGATTAAGACTATTGATGGCGAAATACTGACCGCTGACTATGAGCCTCGTGCGGGAGAGACAAAACAGGTTGAGGTAAAACAACTTGTTAAATATCAGTCGGGTATTGACGAGTCTCTTCCTAAATATAATATTTCTGAATTTGATAAACCAATTTTTGGTTTGGTCGCTACAGCGAAAGATGGTGGCAAAGACTATCGGGCGGGATATCTCGTTTTACGCAGCGATAAGGTTAAAGACCTCTCCTCTGTCGATATGAAGAGCAATGCTATTATTGGTTTCGATTTTGGAAGCAATAATACTTGCGTTTTTTTCAATGCGGACAACCGTGGACCAGAGCCAATAAAATTCGAGAATTATCGTGCGGTTATGGTCGGACGGGAAAATATGGATATGCGCTCGCTGGCTACAAATGATGAACTGCTATTCTTTAGCAATTATCCGTCACTTGATGGACAGGTGAAATCGTGGTTGCACGAGCATGATTCCAGATTTAACCCGTATAGTCAGTCTGATGAAATTTCAGGAGGTGTTCCCGTTTATCGCCCCAACGTTCAAGTCCGTGAAATGACAGAATATGTCATTACCACACAGGCAGGAACTATGCATTACAATATGAAATGGCTTGATGATGATAAAGGGTTGATGAAAAAACGAGCCTTCCTTAAGACAGTATGGGTTCAAGCATGTGCATATCTTTACACACATCAGGTAAGACCTACACAGATAGGATGGAGTTACCCTGGCTCTATGATGGAATCCGACAGGAATATTCTTGAGCAGACGTTTAACATGTTATGCTCTCTTACCCCAATTTCAGGGAAAAAGCCGACACTTTTGCCCACACTCACAACAGAATCCGAAGCCGTTTGCAGCTTTGCTTTAGGACAAAAATACGCTCTGGGAACAAATAATATAATGCTAGGTATTGATGTTGGAGGAAGTACAAGCGACATTTTGTTACTTGCAAAGGGACATGATAACTCTGACACTCTGATGCGCGAAAGTAGTGTGCGAATGGCAGCAGGTATTTTCTTTGGTGCTGTTACCCGTTCAGATGAGTTCCGGAAAGCATTGGTGACATTCCATGAGAGCGGTAAAGTGAAGAATCTTCACGTGGAGAATATCCAGGAGATATTAAGTAGTAAGGAAAAGGCTCCGTACTATTTGAATAATATTTTCGACCAATTGAAGACATCAGATGAGTACGAAGCCCTGTATACATCTCTTAGTGAACGCGCGAAGCGTGTGTTCACTATACCAGCATATGTGACAGGAATGCTGCTTTTCTACTCAGGTATGATGATAGGAAGAGCAATAAAAGACAATCAGCTTTCCAGCGTACAAAATGTTGACATCTTCTCGTTTGGCAAGGGAGGTCGATTATTCCATTGGCTTTCCAGCGCTACGGCTCCAAGAGTGGTAAATCAGTATTATGCGGATTGCGTTAATGCAGGCATAGCTTGCGTGTCTGAGAATCTGCATTTGACCGTGACATACGACAATTCAACAAGCGAATTTAATAAGTCAGAGGTGGCCCGTGGTCTATGTGATATGAAGATGTTGAACAAAGCCCCACAAGCTGCAGATTGTGATATTTGCGGTGAACGGAATGTGCAGTATACCGATGGACAAGGTACTCGTGTTATAAATGTCGATGAGGAATTGAGTGGTGATTATTTTGCCAATAGCATGAATAACTTTAATTTTGGTAGAGCTGAGAATTTGGAGAAATTCATGCAAATATTCTTTGATTTCGTTTCGACAAAGACTGATTTGTGCAAAGATGCCAAAAATCTGTTAAGTGATGCCATTTCCTCGCTGCCAAATCATTTTAAGACTAATATAACAAATCACGACACAGAATATAAGAAAGCGTTACGCAACAATTCTGACGGGTTCCATTATCACCAACCTATCATTATCGCGGAAGCACTTTATTTGCAAAATGTGTTAATAGAAAAGGTGTTCTAAAACGTATATGGAACAATTGGTTCTATATGTGGATAAGTATTATATCATTGGGGCTCGATGTTCCGATGGTATTTGTCGTACCATTCGATTGCCTAATGGAGAGGATCGTATCTGGCTGTATTTCTACGAGGATGTAGCCCACAATGAGGTGACTTATGGTAAGCAATACGAAACCTCATGCCTTAATCGTGACCTACACTATTACGGTGATATCTTTGAGAATATCTGTGATAGTCGAAAGATGTTCACTCAGTATGACCACCAAAGTGAATTGCGGAATATATTCTCTGTCTCAAGTCTCTTCGATCATTTGAAGAGTCCGTTCAAGGAAAAGGATAATATTAATTCATACATCTCCTTTTCACAGAATATCGGGCCTGCGGCACGTTCAATTTTTATTGAAGAATTGGAGGAAGCAGGATTCAGTGTAAAACTTCGTGTTGCATGGCCAGAACAACTTGCATTAGAATCGCTGCAGCGGAAATCTCGGCTTGATTTGTCGGGAGACCTTCTTGTGCTAAACGCATTGGGAGACAACATGTATTTCTCGACATATCGTTTTAGTGATGATTTGTTTATCAGAATGAATGATGATTGTCTCCCTGGAATGGGTATGGATGTGAGAGTTCGTGCATTAGTCGAAGATGTGGTTGAGAAAGCGAATTGGAATGATGCGTATCTTAAAACCAAGGAAGAAAAAGAATATGAACGTCAGCGATTAAAAAGGCTCTTTGGAACGGAATGGATACAGAGACTTGATGCCACACGTCAAAGGAGACCACTTTGTATTGGTAATTTCTATTTTGCAAATGCAAAATACAATGTATTAAGCGTTACAATACAGGCCTCGGATATAGACAGACGCACTGATGCGGTTGTGAATGACATTGTAAGAGAAGTTTCGCGAACAATCTCGAAATATTCAATTAAGAATATCGTAATGCTCGGCGATACTTTCACCAACAGCATGTTTGAGCAGGCGATTAGAGGAAAACTTACAGTCAGCAACGAAGCAGTACTCCGTATTCCAACGTCATCATTGTATGAAATCCTCGGAGTGTATCCTATCATTGATGAAGACCAATTCTCTTCGATAGAAAAGACGTTTGTGAAAGATGCGTATGCAGAACGTATTCGTATAAAAAATGCCATACGAGAAGAAGAGGAACAAAAAAATGCAGAGAAAGAGCTGAAAAGAAAAGGAGAGGAGGAAAAGGCACGCACGGAAGCAGAGAAATGGTATCGAACCGAAATGCAGAGCGCTTATGAGTACGAAGGGAAACAAGAATACCAGAAGATGCTTGATGCTTGCGAGCAGGCATTAAAACACAAACCAGGGGACGAAGAAGCAGAAAAGAAGAAAAATGATGCAATAGGCTATCTGAAAAAGGAGGAATTATCAAGCAAACAATATACGGACTCGATTACAAAAGCGAAAGAATATTATTCCAACTCACGGTACCAAGAAGCTCTTGCTTTAAGTGAGGTTGCGCTTAATTTTCGACCAGATTCTGCAGAAGCAATTCGCATTAAATCAGATGCACTAACTGCCTTAAATAGAGTGTCACGCATTCAAGATTTTATAACGAGTGCCAATGTTTATCTTAAACAACAGATGTTTGAGAGTGCAGAGAAGGAATTGAATAAGATTCTCAATTTGGATAGTCAAAACGAGGAAGCCTTAAAATTGAAGGAACAATTAGCAGAAAGAAAAACTTTTATTGACGACTTATCCGCACAGTTTTCCAATGCGGAGAAGGAAGAAGACATGGAAGTCCTTCAATCTTTATATGAAAAAATTAAAGATACTGATTCTTCACTTGCAAAGTCATGGCTAAATAGAATTAATGCAGTCAAACGACTAATAGAGAGTAAACAGAAGACGTTGGCGCAGTTATCGGAAATTCGAAAACAAATTGATTCTGCCGAATTTAATGACGACTGGGAGCAAGTTGTTTCTCTTTGTAAGAAAAGCCTTGCAATAAAGAGCCAAAAGGATATTTATGAGAAACTGGTTAGAGCACAACGGAAGGTTGAAAAAATAAAAGAAAAAAGAGATTATCAACAAAGGATTGACCTAATCCAATCGCTTATTAGTGATGGTAAATTAAGTGATGCGAAAAAAACATTAACGGAATTTCAAGAACTATATCAAGATAAGCGGACGGTATGTAAGAAATATTGGGGGGCAATTTTTAAGGCTGAAGAGGCTTTAGAAATGGAACTTAGTAAAACACATTCTCATAGAAATAAAACAGAATTGAAAGGGGAAAAAGGGGAAAAAACTAATGAGAGACCTAAAGATGATGATTTCTTTAAAGATAGTACAATCACGCAAACTTCGAAGACATCACGTAAAGAAGATGACACTAATCAGCGCACTACGATAGAAAACAACCAAGAAACCGGAGATGATTTTTTTGATAGTCCTGAAACCAAACCTAAGGGGAAAAAAAAGTTAAGTATAAATGATTTCAATTTCTAATCTTAAAAAATTAATGTTATGGCAGAAGTTCAATTAAAAAAGAAAGTAACCCTTAAACGTAAAGGGGAGTCTGCAGCTTTTACCTTCAATGGCAAGCTGAAAGTCAAACTTATTTGGGGAACAGATACTGACCAGGACCTCTGTATCTTCTTCAAAAAGAAGAATGGTGAGGTTGGCGGCGTGTTCAGCAATGAGTATCGCAACAAAAAAAGCGACTTGGGTAATCTGAACGAGTTCCCGTATATGCTTCACATGGGCGACAATAAAGAACCCCAACCTGGTGGAGAGGAAGTCGAGCAGATCAATGTTGCTCGTCTTGATGAAATCGACACAGCCTATGTTTGTGTTGTGAACTATGGCGCTGCAATTGAGGGGGAAGATACTACATTTGCTCAAGACAAAGCCCGTATTGAACTCCAGAGTGACTCTGGCGATTATCTTGAAGTTCTTGCTGATTCTGAGGAGCATGGACACGTTTATTGCGTGTGTTCTATCAAAAATAGTGACGGAGAAAATACTCTGAAGAATGAAAATCGCGTGATGGATTTGTCAACGGCCGACTCGGATATACCAGGATTTCATCTCATAGTTGCTGATTAAAGTTATGACACAATTAAAACGCAAAGTTTCACTTCGCCAAAAAACTACTGGCAACGAAGTGACGGATTCACCCTCAACACCAAAGCACAAGAAACCATGGTGGCCATGGTTATTGGTCGGAGTTTTAGTGTGTGGTGTCATCATTTTCTTGATGACTCGTGGTAAAGGCGAGGCCAAAGACATTTTGGAACAGCCTACAGAGCAAATAGTAGAAGACGTGCCCGCACAGAATGTTCCTAACGTGGCAGAACCAGAGTCTAAAGAGAATGGTACAGGAGAATCAACCGATGAGCAATCAGCGGCACAAAACGAAACTCCTACGCCAGAACCTTCCCAGAAAGCCTCGGACAAGAATACTTCGCCACAGCAAAACCAAGGCTCTCCAGCTAACAAACAGCAAGCTACGCCGAAGACTCAAGTTCCTCAATCCACTGTACAAAACAACGCATCGGCCTCACGTAGTATGACTATGTCTGAAGCAAATGGTACAATAGAGGAGGAGGCTTGGCGTACCATCCGTGGCAATTATGGAAATGGAGCTGCTCGCAAAAAGGCTTTGGGAAGCAGATATGAAGAGATTCAGGCAAAAGTCAATGATTATTATCGCGAAGGGAAAGTTCATTAACCCTATATCAAGGGTGTTACCACGATGCTTACTGATGGTAGCACCCTTTTAAAATGAAATACGATAAGTAAAAATGATGACAGGAATAGTAATTAAAATAATTCTGTCTTTGTTCATAATATTGGTATTACCGACCCTAGTGAATGCCAAATTAAAGAAACACTGGCATAAATTCATAAAATGGACATGTTACATTATAGGTGCTCTATTACTTTTCTACGCTTTGATTGACCTTATACATATCATAATATAAACCAACGATGAGAAAAAAATCAATCTTGCTCACCATTGTATTACTCATGTCGTGTATTACTCATACTAATACAAATGAGTCCTCCAATGAACCGACAACCTATCAACAGCAGCTGCTGGATGATGGATGGAGAATGGGAAATCCGAGAGAAGGGGATATGCCGGAAGAGTATGGTGTTACTGCCCAGTTGGGAATAGTAGATAACTACTTTGATATTGAATTGGGTGGAGATGCTGATATGGCTATTAAGATTGTTGACATACAAAATGGAGAGACAGTAAGGTACATGTTTGTGCAACATAATTCCCACACCACAATTAACGAAATACCCGCCGGTAAATATTATTTGAAATTTGCCTACGGTAATGATTGGATGTCTCGCAGTGATGGCCACCATGCAGAAGGTAAATTTACAAGAAATGTTGTATACGAGAAATCCAATGATTTCTTTGACTTCGGGAATGTAGGTTCGTTAGAGTCCGTTTCATTCAGTTTGCGGATTAAGGTCGAAAGAGACCAACGCTATGAAGATTTTTCCACAAGTATTATTACAGAAGAAGAATTTAATGAATAAATCACAAAAGGAATAATACAATGGCACAGAAACATCATTACACAGGTTTGACGGATGCCGAAGTATTGGATAGCCGTCTAAAGCATGGTGTCAACATCCTGACACCTCCCGAAGAACAGTCCACTTGGGACAAAATCAAGGACTGTATGCATTATTGGTTGCTCAAGCTTATTTTTGGGCTATTTGTTTCTTCAATAATAGCATTATTTATTCTAAAAGCTATAGGTGTGGGTATGCCCACGAATGTATGGATTGGACCGGTGATTCTTGTGGTGCTTTTCTTCCTCACCTACTTGGTGGCTTATCTTGGTGGAGACTGGGACGATGAGGAACGGAAGTTCGACATGGACCCGCTTATTACTATACTGCTTGCAGCGTTGGTATTGAGTGGAGCTATCTCTTTTTATCAAGGTGTGTTTGGCGGTGAAACTGGATTTACACCATATTTTGAACCAGTGGGTATTGCTTTTGCTGTGCTACTTGCCACTGGTGTCGCCCACATCCTTGAAGCCAAAAATGAGAAGACATTTCAGGCTCTTAATGAGGTAAACGACGAGACCCTTGTAAAAGTAATTCGGAACAACAATGTCTGCCAAGTGGAACGGAAAGATATTGTTGTGGGAGACATTGTTCTTCTTAATGCAGGTGAAGAGGTGCCAGCAGACTGTATTCTATTAGAAGCTGAGCGTCTTAGCGTTAATGAATCGTCATTGAATGGAGAATCACTTGCTTCACATAAGACTACAATAGAGGCTGATTTCGACAAAGAGGCAACTTATCCTTCCAATAAGATTCTGAAAGGAACTACTATTCTTGTGGGTAATTGCATCGCGAAAGTAGAGAAAGTTGGCGACAGCACAGAGTCAGGAAAGGTGTTTGAGGCGGCACAGGTGCGAGAAGGAGATCCCACCCCTCTTAGCCAAAAGTTGGATGGATTGGCTGACCTTATTACCAAAGCGAGCTATATCATTGCAGGATTGATTATTGTTGGCCGAATAGCCATCTATTTCATCCAAGGTAACGGTGACTTCTCTACTACTGAAGGAACGGTAGGGTTCATTAAGTATGTACTTGATACCATTATGATTGCCGTTACGCTGATAGTGGTGGCGGTTCCCGAAGGATTGCCGATGGCCGTTACATTGAGCCTCGCTTTCAGTATGCGTCGCTTGATGGAACAAAACACGCTGCCTCGAACAATGCACGCCTGCGAAACGATGGGTGCCACCTCGGTCATCTGCACCGATAAAACTGGCACGTTGACGCAGAACCAGATGCAAATAGCAGAGACTTTTTTCCCTGAAAGCACCAATATGAAGCTGGTGGAAGAGAGTATCAGCGTGAACACCACCGCCAACCTCGACTATTCCGACCCCAAAAAGATTAAGGCTATTGGGAGCCCCACTGAAGGGGCTTTGTTGCTGTGGCTACACGAACATGGTAAGAACTATCTTGAGCAGCGCGAATCGGTGGAGCGTCTTGATAGAATACCTTTCTCTACGGAAATCAAGTATATGGCTACCATAGTGTGTTCTGCTGTTACGGGCAAACGTATGATGTACGTCACAGGTGCTCCTGATATTCTGCTTGCTATGTGTGGCGACAAAGACAACAAGGAATACAATGATCGCCTAATTGCATATCAGAGCAAGGCATTGCGTACACTCGGATTGGCTTACGCTGAGATTGGAGACGACAATGTAATTGCCGACGGAAAACTGGTTGACACCTCCAAGATGAAAATGCTGGGCGTTGTGGCCATCAGTGACCCCATTCGAAAGGAGGTTCCAGCAGCCATCAAAGAGTGTCTGGATGCTGGTATCAAGGTTAAAATCGTCACTGGTGACACCGTTGGTACTGCAAAGGAAATTGGCCGACAGGTGGGATTGTGGAGTGACAAAGACACCGACAAAAACATACTTACTGGTGCTGATGTGGCCGCTATGAGTGACGAAGAACTGAAGAGACGTCTGTCCGATGTGAAGATTATCTCACGTGCCCGTCCTAACGATAAGGAACGTGTGGTACGTACGCTCAAAGCAATGGATGAGGTAGTGGCTGTCACTGGTGACGGTACAAACGATGCACCTGCGTTGAATGCTGCCCATGTGGGTCTTTCGATGGGTGACGGCACTGCTGTCGCCAAAGAGGCATCTGATATGACCATCCTCGACAACTCATTTAGTACCATCGCAAATGCTGTGATGTGGGGCCGTTCACTATATAAGAACATCAAGAGATTCATCCTTTTCCAGATGACTGTCAATGTTACAGCCTGCTTCATTGTGCTGGTGGGTGCTTTCATTGGCACAGAATCGCCACTTACCGTCACACAGATGCTATGGGTCAACTTGATTATGGACACCTTTGCAGCATTGGCTCTTGCCTCGCTGCCTCCAACCCATGCCGTTATGAAAGAGAAGCCTCGTTCCATTGATGAACACATTTTGAAAGGTATTGGCAAGCCGATTCTCGGTGTTGGTCTAACTTTTGCTTTCATCTGTTTGGCACTCCTGCTTTACTTCCAGCATAACGACGTAACATCTTTGACCAATGTATTCCCGCTCACTTGGGGTGCATACAACGGTGTTTCGGCTCACGAACTTGGCCTCTTCTTCACCATCTTTGTGATGCTTCACTTCTGGTATATGTTTAATGCCAAAGCTCATTTCACCACCAGTTCAGCATTCAAAGGCATCTCGTGGAATAAGACTCGCTGGTTTATTATCATCACCTCGGTTATATTCTTCGTACAGATAGCATTGATTGAGGTTCCAGGGTTGCAAGAGATGTTTAATGTAGCACCCGGTGGACTCGGTTTTATGAATTGGGTGATAATTATCGTCTTAACTTCAATAGTGGTGTGGATAGGAGAAATTACCCGACCTTTCAAAATGAAACAATAATAATCAACGATAAAGGCACTGGGCCAAAAGACTCGGTGCCTTTTAAATGAATTGAAATGGACTTCAAAGGAACTCTATCAATTGTTCTAATTGCCATTGTGGTGATTGCTGCAATGGTATTGAAAGATTATATCAAAGACCATCTAAAAAGGAGGAAAAAATGACAAGAAAAAAAACTCAAAAGGTTATTACGAATATCTCAGTGGCTGTGGCAACCATCCTGGCGTGGTTGTCAGGCTTTTTTGTAATGCAGATTGTTTATGATTCAGTGGTTGCTGCAATAATATTCAGTACTGTATGGGCAGTTATTGTCTTTTGCGAAAGCCGATTTTCACACATTAGCTTGAAAAGCGATGGAAGAGTCGAAATAACAAAAGAAGAGATTAAAAGCAATCTATGGCAGATTATCACGGCAGCATTGGTCGCAATATTAGTGTCTATTCCATTGGAATTGAAAATATATGCAAACGACATTTTACAGTTGGTGCCCGTGGCGAATCATGATTTAGGACATCAAATTCATGCTTTGATGGATTTGTTTTCAGTGAGATGGTTCCCGATGTCTTTGATATGTATGGGAATCATAGTTATCTTTCAGATACCCATTTTTATTAAGATGGCTGAAGAATCGTAAATTTATATCTATGTTAGAATGAGAAAAACTCAGTCTAATGAATGAAGATTGTTCAAAAAGTCGAAGAAATCATCTTATGTGAGAGAAAGATGAAAAATATAGAGTATCATGGTATACTATGAAATGCTTTATTGCCTATGAAAAAGGTACTCATATTAACGTTTACGGTGATTATTCTCCTTGCCTTTGTGAAGAAAGTTGGTGTCCCAAGTAATGATGAATATGATGAACAAACTCCATTAATGGGCAGTATAATATATTGCCAAAATAGTGAACAGTCTTCAGATGCCTTAACGGAAAAAGTATCATACGAATATATTGATTCTGTAAATATTGTAATCATTAATTATCATGGTTTCAGTGTATTGTATAGTGCAAGCGTCCTTCAGCCTATTTCGGTAGAATATACTTTGACTGCGGAACAGGTAGAGAAAACTGCACATACACCTAGGATTTCTCGTCATTATTCACCAGACCCAGATTTGCCTCTACCTCAAGCATCAAATTATGATTACAAGGGTTCGGGTTGGACGAGAGGACATATGGCAAAGCGTCAGGATTTGAAATGGTCGGAACAGGCGGTTAGAGAGAGTGATTATTTCACAAATATCTGCCCACAGAAGGAAGAGCTAAACATGGGAGTATGGGATGATGTGGAAAAAAAAGTACGTTATTATGCGACTCAATACGATTCAATTCATATTGTATGTGGGCCTATTTTTACTGATACGATTAATGGGTATATTGGGGATAGCCACATCCCTGTACCAGATTTTTTCTTTAAGGTGTTACTTGTTTATCACAACAACCAATACAATACAATCGCATTTGTTTGCCCAAATAGTAGTGAACCATTAACTCTTTCAGAGGCAACCAAATCGGTTAATCAAGTAGAAGAACTTACAAAAATAGATTTTTTTAGTTATCTTGATGATTCAATAGAAGAAGGGGTAGAAGATGTGGTGGATATGTCTGTTTGGGAAATAGAAGGACATTGATTTTGCAGCAATAAGTTGAGTCTGTTAAATGCTGTATTTATTGTCCTGTACCGTGTTGTACTGATAATAAGGTCGGTGTATTGTTTATTTTCCTGTCAGTGTACTAGAGGTTTAGAAATAGGGAACATTGTAATGCATTTGCGAGGGTTGGGGAGGGATGATGTCAGTTGTATAATTTGTTTGTGTACTTTTGCGGCGGTTTTTGAGGAGGATGTATGTGCCTCACTCAAAAGCGTGGTCTTTGACTTATTGTGTTTTGGATATATTCTGCTTATACAATTGGACGGGGATTAATCCCAACTCGGTTGTTTGGATACCGAAAACTCCCACGGAGTAAGATATGAATAGGATATTGGGCTGGCTATTAGGCGAAAACTCCCTACAGGAGTAATCCCTGGCTGTCGCTATATTTCTTTGCGATGATTTGGGGATTGTCTGGTCGTTTTGAAATCGCGTCCCTTCGGGACGCTGGTGTGAGGAGCTATTCTTTGACCCCAGACTGCAGAGCTGAGGGGCTGCACCCCTTCGGTTCCTTGTCTGGGGTTATCGAGTTTCAGCCTCTCCGAGGCTGATGAAGAGTTCCCAGGCTCGCTATATATACTTACAGTTGTTTGGGGAATGTCTGGTCGTCCTGAAATCGCGTCCCTCCGGGACGCTAGTGTGAGGAGTTTTTCTTTGGCCCCAGACTGCAGCGCTGAGGGGTTGCACCCTTTCGGTTCTGTAGTCTGGGGTTATCGAGATTCAGCCTCTTCGAGGCTGTTTAACCCAAATCGGTCTTGGAATATAACTATTCGAAATCACCTACGGAGAATATGTTTGTATATCAATGTTTATGCTATTAAACGTAAGCCCCTACAGGGCAGGGCTAATCCCCGTGCATTGCACGATTCGGCAATTACTCTGTTTTCGGTTTCCTAATGACCGATTTGGGTTCAAGGTAATACTTGGCTGCTGCTATATTTCCTGGCGGTGGGTTGGCGGACGAATAGTGGTTTTGTATTCGCGACCCTTTGTGATACAAACAAAAGCCCCAGGCTAGCGATGTGCGGTCTGGGGCTTCTGAGATTCAGCCTCGTCAGGGCTGTATGTAAAATCGTCACTAGATATACTAGCGTGATTTCTTATTCTTCGATTTCAATTGCCTGTTTTTTGCCATTCTGATCTATTTGATAGGCAAAACGGAGTGACTTGATTACGCGGCCATTGTAGGGTCTCAATCCGGTATAGGCAATTCCTTCTTCCTTTAACTCCAGATTTTCTGTGGTGCCATCGGAGTATTTGCCAACAATGGTAAATTTGAAGGTGCCATCGATGTTGAACTTCTCATCCTCGGCAACGCCCGAGAGGTCGGACTTGGGAGTGGCGTACAGACGGAAGCCGGCTTTGCAGGGGAAGGAGGTGTGAATACATTCTCCAATCCAACCGAGTTCACTGGGAGTGAAGTTGTGGGTGGCAATCTGGTTCCCGGCATCGAAAAAGATCACTTTCACGTTGTAGGCACGATTCAAGGCATCGGTACTGCTGGGGGAAAGGGTGAGGGACTGGTTGACTCTGACTTCAACAAGTTTCTTGTCGCTGCTCGAGCCAGAACCGCCGGGATCCTTTTTGCAGGAGGTGAATACGGATCCGCAGAAAAGGATGGCGGCAATCATCAATGTGAGTTTTTTCATGTTAAGATGTTTAATAGATTAATATTCTTTGTTTTTTCGTTTGCAAAAATAAGAATTTTTTTTGATTTATTATAATTAAATTTGTTAGTATGGCTCGGTGGAGTGTCGTTAGTTGCTGGTTTGTAGGTGATTGTATTTTATGTTGTTTGTAAAAAAGAGGGAAATTGTTGTCGCGTTTATGTCCATCAAGTCATTGCATGGCAATGATAATGCTCTTTTTTAACACGAATTATCATTAATTGTCATGAATTCTTGATGATTACAGGGCTGATTTGGGTTTGTGTCGCGTCCCTGTCGGGACGCACTCCGCTGCCTCAGATTATCACCGCACTGCGTACGGTGTTATTCATATCTCACCCCTTTGGGGTGATTTATGTACAATTGAAAAGTGAAAATTGAAAAGTGAAAATTGAAAATTGAAAAGTGGCCACCTCCAATCATTATTCAAACCTTATTAACCTCACACAATGCGAAGTGCCGTGTGGGTGGGGGTAGATACTCTTATTCTGCGAGCCTGAGGTATGCTACCTTGTTGATTGATATGAGGTGGCGTGTCTCCGACACGCTTAGTGATGGTCACTGTTACCCCACACTGCACACCTTCGGTGTTTAGTGTGGGGTAATTGAGATTGCGTGTCTTCGACACGCTTAGTGATGGTCATTGTTACCCCACACTGCACACCTTTGGTGTTTAGTGTGGGGTTATTGAGGTTGCATGCCTCCGGCACGCTTAGTGATGGTCACTGTTACCCCACACTGCGCACCTTCGGTGTTTAGTGTGGGGTTATTGAGAACGCGTATCTTCGACACGCTTAGGGATGGTCACTGTTACCCCACACTGCACACCTTCGGTGTTTAGTGTGGGGTTATTGAGATTGCGTATCTTCGACACGCATGGGGATGGTCATCGTTACCCCACAA
>JAEEGG010007129.1_pt1 | contig 25961 bp, 22 predicted proteins | sample 9134161 | NCBI WGS metagenome assembly JAEEGG01 (sample SAMN16246543, study PRJNA631951) | gut metagenome | biome: gut microbiome; feature: rumen; material: CR-attached | host: Bos | place: Iran: Karaj | collected 2018-10 | reverse complement strand
TAGACTTTACAGACGATGTATTTGATGCACTTGATATCCAGGACGAACTTCAGACACTTTATACTTCAGGTACAGTATTCCATGCATTCCTCGGCGAAAAGCTTCCCGACTGGAAGGCTGCAGCAAAGCTTGTTCGTACAATAGCTGAAAACTACAAGCTTCCTTACTACACAATGTCTCCGACATATTCAATCTGTAAGAACCACGGATATCTTGCAGGCGAGCAGGATACATGTCCCGACTGCGGATGCAAGACCGAAGTTTACAGCCGTATCACCGGTTACTACAGACCGGTTCAGAACTGGAATGACGGTAAGCTTCAGGAATTCAAGAACAGAAAAGAATACGATATCAACCTTTCACTTACAAAATCTGATTCATTAAATAAAAAAGTTGAACAGAACATCACAGCCAGCGTAAATGTTTCAGAGCCCGTAAACGATGCGGTTGCACCTGAAAGCGTACAGGCACCCGCAAGTGCTCAGACAGAAAACGTTAATCCCGCATATGCTAATTTATTCGGTGTATCAAACCAGGCAGCAGCACCCGCAGATAACAGCACGGTAATCTTATTTACAACCAAGACCTGTCCTAACTGCGCTATCGCAAAGGATTATTTGGGAGACCTTCCTTACAAACTGATTGATGCTCTTGAGCAGCCCGATCTCGCAAGAAAGTACGGCGTTCAGATGGCTCCCACACTCGTAGTTGACAAGGGCGGCGAAGTGGTTAAGTATGTACGTGCTTCGGAAATCAAGAAATACGTTGATGAAAAGAAGGGCGTGATTGCATAAATGATACAGAAGCTGATTGACAATATCGTAAGTAAAGACGCGCCAATCGTGGTGGGACTCGATCCCAACCCCAAGTTTATCCCGATGGATATAATGAACGAATGCATCGAAGCATACGGCGCAAACCTTAAGGGAATTGCCGAGGCGGTATGGCTTTACAACAAAGCTATCGTGGACGCGGTATATGATTTAATCCCCGCAGTTAAGCCTCAGATAGCAATGTATGAGCAGTTCGGTGTTCCGGGCGTGGAAGTATTTAAAAGAACCGTTGATTACTGTAAATCAAAAGATCTGGTTGTAATCGGAGATGTAAAAAGAGGCGATATAGGCTCGACCTCCCAGGCATATGCGATAGGGCATCTTGGAACCATAGAAATCTGCGGACAGAAGTTTGCTCCGTTTGATGAAGACTTTGCAACGGTTAACCCTTATCTTGGAACAGACGGTGTAAAACCTTTCGTGGATGTATGCAAGTCAAACGACAGAGGAATCTTCGTACTGGTAAAAACATCCAATCCAAGCTCAGGCGAATTCCAGGATCGGATTATCGACGGCAAGCCTTTATACGAGCATGTTGCGGACAAGGTAAACGAATGGGGCAGTGACTCTATGGACGGCGAGTACAGCAATGTAGGTGCGGTAGTTGGAGCCACATATCCCGAACAGGGTAAGATTTTACGAGAAAAAATGCCCAAGACCTTCATACTGGTTCCGGGTTACGGAGCTCAGGGAGGAAAAGGTGCAGACCTGGTTCACTTCTTTAACAAGGACGGACTTGGCGCTATCATAAATTCCTCGAGAGGTATCATAGCTGCATATCAGAGTCCAAACTATCCGGGATACGGTGAAAAGAATTTCGCCGATGCTTCCAGACAGGCAGTCATCGATATGAAAGAGGATATAAAATCAGCTCTCGGAAAATAAGTAAATTAAGTGCCGGAAGAACGTTAAATGCGTTCCTCCGGCACATTTTTTTCTTGCAAAAAGTGCCGTAAACCAATAAAATTGAAGTATGGGGCGTACACAAGATATAGGGAACGTAAAAGCATACAAATCTGACTTAAGAAAATACAATTTTGTCAAAAATGTTATCGTTCCTTTTGTTAAATCTAAATTTAATTTTAAGGTCGAAAATCGGTACAAAATGCCTAATGTGCCATTTATCGCCATTTCCAACCATGTTACCAACCTTGACATGGTCTGGATTGCTTTATCCATAGACAAACATCTATATTTTGTGGCCGGAGAGCAGGTTGTAAGAAAAGGAATCGGAGGCAAATTAGTCAACTGGACCTTCCATCCGATTGTTCGTGAAAAAGCCACAGTCGGACTCTCAACCGTAGTCGAAATGAAAAAGCATCTTTTAGCCGGACACAATGTCGGACTCTTTGCCGAGGGTGTCAGATCGGCAGACGGCCTTTCAAATAAAATCGTTCCTTCAAGTGCGGCCGTTTTAAAAAAATTAGGTTTCACTGTAGTCACTTTTAAAATCCACGGAGGATTTTTCACATCACCCAGATGGTCATCGGATATAAGACGAGGAAAGATGACCTGCGAACTCGTAAATATTTATTCCCCCGAAGACATAGAAAAAATGAGCGTCGACGAGCTTGATAAGGCTTTAAATGCCGATATTTTCGAAGACGCTTATGCATATAACGAAATTCATAAAATACCTTTTAAGAGCAAAAAACTGGCCGAGGGCATAGAGTTTGAGCTTGTAATGTGTCCGAAATGCAAGAAAATGGCCACAATAAAATCAAAGAAAGATACCTTTTTTTGTGACTGCGGCTTAAAAGGGATGTATAATGAATACGGTATGTTAAGCGGTGAGGGATTTGATTTTAAAACAATTCCCGAATGGGACGCCTGGCAGAAAAAAGAAATTGATGCACTTACCTTTGAGGACGGGGCAACAATTCTTTCACATCCAAATCAGAAAATGACCGAGATTTCAAAGGATCATTCCGAAAAAATCGTGGGTGAAGGCCCGCTTGTTTTAAAGACTGATTCCGTTTCGGTAGGAGATAAAGTTATTTTCATTAACGAAATAAGAGACTGTGATATTTTCTATCACGGATTTCTTTTGATTTCTACAAAAGATAAAAAGTATTACGAGATTTCTAACCCGGAGAGCAAATACCCCGGATATCTCTACAAGCTTTTAATCAAAAGGTTTGTGGAAGGCGGGAAATAAATAAAGAAAATGAGGAAAAATGAATGTCTAGCGGATTATCGTTTGCAAGCAACAGTGTCTGGCCCGTAATTATGTTTATCGCAGTAATTATGGGAGGTCTTCTTGTCGGGAATACTTTAAAAAGATACATTCCCTTCCTAAGAAAATCTCTGATTCCCGTATCGGTAATAGGAGGAATATTCTTACTTTTTATATCTTCCGTACTTAAATTTACCACCGGCGAATATCTTTTTAACTGGTCAATATTCTGCGAGGGAACATCGATGAGCGGTATCGAAATGCTCGAGATAATGACCTATCACTGTCTGGCAATCGGTTTTATCGCCATGACCTTAAGAAAGTCCGACAGCAAGGGCAAGACAAAAGGCCGTGTATCCGAAGTGGTAAATACAGGTATCACGACAGTCAGCACGTATCTTTTACAGGGCTTTTTCGGACTTGCAATAACGGTTGTCGCATCTTTTATAATTCCCAAACTCATAAAAGCATCGGGAATCATCCTTTGCTTCGGCTTCGGACAGGGTACGGGACAGGCGCTTAACTACGGTTCGATTTACGAAACCGATTACGGATTTATCGGCGGCAAATCATTCGGCCTTACAATTGCAGCATTAGGCTTCCTTGCAGCAAGTATCGGCGGCGTTATTTACCTTAACTATCATAAGAGAAAAGGCGACATCAAAATCCGAGAGAGCGTATCTGAACTTAATCAGGAAAGGGTTGAGGAAGAGGGCGAAGTACCGATGGTTGATTCCATTGACAAATTAACCCTTCAGATTTCGCTTGTTTTCGTCTGCTACGCAATGACATATCTTTTAATGTATATTCTCGGCAATCTCGTCGGAGACGGCCTTAAGACAACCATATACGGCTTTAACTTCTTACTCGGTACGCTTTCCGCAGTCATCGTAAAAGAAGTATTAAAGATTTTAAGAAAAACAAACTTAATGCACAGGGACTATGTCAACAATTTCCTTTTAAACAGAATCGCCGGATTTGCATTTGACATCATGATCGTTGCAGGTATCGGAGCCATCAGAGTAGACCTCATAAAAGATTACTGGGTAGTGCTTTTAATCCTCGGCTTGGTAGGTGTCCTCGTGACATTCCTTTATATCAAATTTGTTTCGAAAAAGCTCTTTAAAAACTACGAGCATGAACAGTTCATGGTAATGTACGGCATGCTTACCGGTACGGCTTCGACAGGTGTAATTTTGCTTCGTGAAATCGATCCCGCATTTGAGACACCCGCATCCGAAAACATCGTTTACCAGAACTTCCCCGCAATTCTTTTAGGATTTCCTATGATGCTTGTAGCGGCATTCTGTCCTAAGAGCGATATTGCGACATACATTACAATGGGCGTAATTGCGGCTTACTTTATAGTGCTTAATATCATTCTTTTCAGAAGCCTGATATTTAAGAAAAAAGCCAAGGCAACTAAAGAATAAAAGGTTTTAACAAGGAGAAAAAATTGGTAATAGATTCAGATAAATACCTGCAGGTCGGAGCCATCACTTCGACACACGGCATAAAAGGCGAAGTAAAGGTTTTCCCGACAACGGACGATGCTTCAAGATATGACGAACTTGATGAAGTTTTTCTTGATACGGGCAAAGAACTGATGCCCTTACATATCGCAGGTGTTAAGTATTTTAAGCAGTATGTAATTGTTAAATTTAAAGAGTTTAAGGATATCAACGAGATTGAGCCCTACAAGGGAAAGAATATCTATGTTGACAGGGAACATGCAGTGGACCTTGACGAAGACGAGTATTTCGTGGCGGATCTTTTAGGGCTTAAGGTTGTGACTGACGAAGGCGAGGAATTCGGTGAACTAACCGATGTTCTTTTCACCAAGGCAAACGATGTTTACACCGTAACAAGACCTGACGGAAAAGAAGTTTTAATCCCTGCGATAGAAGAATGCATACTTGATATCGATCTTGACAAAGAAGTCATGACAATACATATTATGCCAGGCCTGCTGGATTAAGGAGAGTGTTTTGAATTTTCATATTCTGACATTATTCCCCGAGATGGTTGAAGATGCTTTAAACACGAGCATTTTGAAACGTGCAGCCGACGCCGGAATAATATCAATCAATGCAATTAATATAAGGGATTACTCGACAGACAAACATAAAAAAGTCGATGATTATCCGTATGGTGGCGGAGCCGGAATGCTGATGCAGGCTCAGCCTGTTTTTGATGCTTATGAGGATCTTTGCAAGATCATAAAAAAGAGAAAAAAATCGAGAGCAAAGAAGCTTAAAGTCCGCGTGCTTTTCATGACTCCTCAGGGCAGAATCTTTGATCAGAAATTTGCTGAGGAACTTGCCAAAGAAGAAGATCTTATCTTCCTTTGCGGACATTACGAAGGCATAGATGAGAGAGTAATCGAAGAGATTGTAACCGATGAAGTTTCCCTCGGTGATTTCGTGCTTACCGGCGGTGAACTGCCCGCAATGGTAATGGTTGACTGCATTTCAAGATTAATCCCCGGAGTACTCGGGTCCGACGAATCGGCATCCGATGAAAGCTTCTCCGAAGGACTTTTGGAATACCCTCAGTACACGAGACCCGAAGTATGGCATGAAAAGGCTGTTCCCGATGTGCTTTTAAGCGGTAATCACAAGGAAATCGAAAAGTGGCGAACGGCTATGGCGCTTCAAAGAACAAGCGAAAAAAGACCTGATTTATACGAAGATATAAAAGACGAACTCGAAGAGTTCAAAAAAGAAAATCCGAAGAAATTCAGGAAAAAACGCAGCGAAGCCGAAGAAGTTCTTAAAATGCGTGAACTGAAAAAGAAACCGGAAGAGTAGATAGGGTTTCGGCAAACCAACACTATGGAAAAGAAAAACAAAGTCTACAGCATAATACTTGCATATGCCACAGGTTTGCTCCTGTCGCTTTTTTCCGTTATCGGATTTGTGACAAAACACAATCACGGTTTTGTGATGAGCCTGTCGGTTGTTTTTATAGCAGTAATTCTATCTGTTATGATCGGAAGCGCAATGCTTGCGTTTTTTGCACTAACGGATAATTTCTATCTTAACAACCGTCTGTTTGGAAAAGGAGAAAGGACGAAAGCCGACTATACTTCAAAGAAAGCATTTCCTCCGATTCTCGTATTTTTCATTATATTTGCAATTTTTCTTATCTGCTGGTTTCCGTATTTTCTTGCAATGTATCCCGGCATGTTCGCATACGACAATGAATGGCAGTATTTCATGTATGCCGACAAAAATATCACCAATCACCAGCCGGTAATCCATACACTTATCCTCGGATTTATCATTCATACAGTCGAAGATCTGACGGGCAGCATCAACAAAGGCGTTGCCGCATATACGCTTTTTCAGATGGTATTAATGGGCCTCGGAGCTGCCTTTATACCGTATACGATTTTTAAAAGAAAAGAGAATAAATTTCTCTTTGTCGCATCGGTTATTTTCTTTGCGTTTTATCCTGTATTCGTAATCTTTGTTTTTACGGGAACGAAGGATACGCTTTTCTCGATGGCGATTGCGGATTTTATGATTTTAAATCTCGAACTCTTTGAAAAGGCCGATGAGTTTTTAAAAAAACGAGGTAATCGCATACTCTGGATTCTCTTTGCTTTTATCATTTATTCGTTCAGAAATAACGCAGTTTACGCAATGCTTCCCGTGCTTCCTTTTGCAATTGTATTCATCGTAAAAAAATGCAAAAAGTATAAAAGAAAAGCACTTGCGATGCTGCTTTTTACCGCTGCATTATTTATCTTTTATTCGGGACCTTTCACGATGCTTGTTGCCAAAGAAAAAGTTTCGAAAGCAGAAATGATGTCGGTACCCTGCCAGCAGATGGTAAGAATTTATACATACAAAAACGATGAATTGCCTGAGAGTGAGAAAGTATTATTCGATGAGTTTTATGATTCAACCTATATGTATGGGTATTATGTTCCCGAGATTGCGGATGCGGCAAAGGGAAGACTAAGAGTTGATGTATACGATGCGAAGAAAGCCGATTACTGGAAACTCTGGTTTACATGGTTTAAAAAATATCCGGGCGAATATGTTGACTCGTTTTTGGAAAATACATACGGCCTTTATTACATGTGGCCACGATATGTTTTATACGGCTACGGACAGGAAGGCTTTACGGTAATGCATCAGATGGATCCGGTGGTTGCAAACAGCAAACTGCCTGCATTATATGCCGTTCTTGAAAACTTCGAGGCCGGAGACATTGTTTTAAACAACGGATTTGTTTCGTGGATTTTTGCCCCTGCAACATTTCTTTTCCTTGGAATTGCGGCATGCGTTTATGTTCTGAGAAACAAAAAGTTTTGGCTTATAATTCCAATCGCATTTCTGGCCCTTTTATGGTGTACGTTTTTACTCGGTCCGGTTGCGCTTGTAAGGTATGTTTTATTCCTTTATATCCTGTTACCCGTATGGCCGATGTATATGAGAGCTTCGTTTAATGAGGATAAAAAATGAAAATCAAAGAGTTCTTTAAGGAAAAAAAGAATAAAAGACTTTTTGTGAAGTGTCTTGTCGCACTTCTTTTTCCTTTTGTACTCTGTCTTTTATATTGCCTTGTAAGAGGCATTTCTCTTGGAAAAATCTACGTTCCCGCATCAAAAAACAACGACAGTCTGTATTATTTCAAACTGGTTGAATCCATAAGATACAATCTGTTCCCGAGAGGATATTTCGGCTTTAACGAAAGCCATGCGGCTAACCTTACTTTTGCCGCGTGGAGTCCGCTTATGCTTCTTCCCTGGGCTCTCGCAAGCCTTATTTTCGGATGGGGCTTTAAATCTGCGGTTTTTATTAATATCCTTCTTTTTGCGATTGCTTTTGCAATCTTTGTATATCTGACGGATCTTGAAATCGAAAAGCTTATTTATCTGACACTTCTTTATTCGCTTTTCCCGAGCTTTTTCATACACCTTATGTGCATACTTCCCGAGGCTTCGATTGCGGGATTTACACTTATTTTCTTAGGTTTGTCATATAGGATTTTGTGTGAAAAAGAAAAAGGCAAAAAGAGCGAAACCGCATCCTTCATATTCTTGATTCTGATAAGCGTTTTCTTAACTCTTTTACGACCTTATATGGTTGTATTTTTCATAATTCCGATTGTTCTTTCGTTTAAAAACAAGAAAGCATTTTTTGGCATTGTAAGCATCATTTTAACTTTTGCTTCACTGGCCGGATATTTTATAATTGCAAAACTTTTTACCGCAGAATATTTCACCCCGCTTTTTGACCTTGGAATCATAAAACTTTTCTTACACGGAAAATTCACAGAAGGCTTCTGGAGCAACGTATATGTAATCCGTGATATGAAAAGAGAAATCTTCGCGCAGATGGCCGATGCATTTTCTTACGGCCTCACGTCAGGCACGCATTACGTACTGCTTTTGTTTGAATTTATCATAGTTTTATTCCTTTCACTCTTTAAGAAGAACAGGCAATTCAGAGTGCTTGCAATTACATATTTAATCTCAGTTGCGGGTGTTGTTTCCGCAATAGTTTTACTCCTTCAAAAGGCCAACGAAGGAGGACGTCACATCTGGGTATTCTGCATACTCGGAGTTGCGCTTATCGTGCTTTTCAAAGAAGGCCATGAAAGTTCCGTCCCCAAGCTTTTAATCGCCGCGCTTTTTGTGATTTTCATTATAAGAGGAGCAGCCGTTCCGACAGATTACGATGCGCCTTTCGATGACAGGAACATAAAAGAAAACGTAACCGCCTGGAAAGAAATCTATGAAAAAGAAAATGTGAGTTTATCGGACAATACAGGATATGATAATACCGTTATCTGGGTATTTATAGACTATGTGGACGACAAACAGGTTGTGACCGAATTTAACGGCCTTTACGCACTGCCTAAGGGTTTTGGTATAAGCTGCTGTTCGCCCGATTATGTTTTGACATATTTTGACACACTTGAAAGTAAATACATTTTCACATACGACGGTGCTCTTGTGGCCGAAAAATGTGAGGAAAATAATTACAGAATCGTGGGTAAATACGGCAATTCGGTAATGTATGAAAGATACTGAAAACAGACATGAATATGTGATATAATATAATTTATGTATTTTTTCATTCAGTATGACCGATCGCATTAACGGTAAAGATATAAGGATTTTAAATGAATAAAACGGATAATAAACAAAAAATATATAGAGTAATTGATACCGCCCTTTTTGCGATACTTTTGATTACGCTTGCCCATTTCTTCGGACAGCTGGTTTATGCACAGGCTTTGTACGCAGGTAAGGAAGGCGGATATTTCAGTGATATTTACGCCTATATGCAGGAGATGCAGGGAATTGATTCGGGCTACTCTTTTCCGTATCCGATTTTCTTTTTGACCGGCAGATTTTTTGATCTTTTCCTGCCCATAGAAATGGCTGTTACGCTGGCCGAAGTATTGTTTAACTCGCTTGCGATTCTAATCACAAAATATTATCTCGAAAAATACATAAATGAATCCGTAAAAAAAATAACCTGGCAACATTTCGCAATTACGATTTCGATATTTGCATGCTTCTTAATGTCAATGTGGTGGCTTCCGAGATTCGGTAAAATAAACCTGCCTTTTAAGGATCAGGTTTTCTACGGAACGTATTCGGGCAACCCATGGCACAATGCAACATATATAGCAACTCGTCCTTTTGCAATCGGTGCGTTTTTCTCATTCATTAATTTGTTTAAGGATGAGGAAAAATTCAATTGGAAAAAAGGAATCGTCTTTGCTGTATTTTTATTCTTAACGACGATGACAAAGCCCAGTTTTACGCTTGTTATCGGCTCGGCAATGGCATTTGTCTGCATAGTGAGATTAATAAGAAAACATTTTAAAAATATCAAATACATCCTGTTCCTTTTTATATGTTCGATTCCGACATTAATCGCCCTTTTATTACAGTTTGGCGGTGTATTCGGAAGCGGCAATACGGAAGCCGAACACGGCATAGGACTTGACTTTTTCAGAGTCTGGAGAAGCGCAAATCCGCATGTAATAGCGGCTATCTTTTATGCGAATGTTTTTGCACTTGTATGCATACCGTTTTTAATAAAAAATATCAAAAAAGATTATCTTTATAAATTTTCACTGATTATATTTGCGGTATCGGTTCTTGAAGCAGGGCTTTTATGTGAGAAAGGTTTCAGATATTCCCACTTTAATTTCAGCTGGGGATACATGCACGGAATATTCTTCTTTGCACTGGGAAGCCTGGCAGTACTGCTTAAAAACATTTTTGAAAAGAAGATAAAACCTGTATTTGCAATTATCTGTATTCTGGCACTTTTAACGCAGGTTGTATTTGGAATACTGTATTTTAAAGGACTTTATTACGGACGGGATTACAACACACTGTTACCGTATAACTGGCTTTAACAAATGAAAAAAATCACTGAGTTTTTAAAAAAGAATAATCGGTATCAGACCATATTAAAAATTCTTGCGGCACTTGTTTTTCCGCTTCTTTTATGTGTGGTTTTCTGTGCGATAAAAGGGCATACGATTGCCGACGTTTTTCTTCCTTCAGGTGAATGGAACGATGAACTTTTTTATTACAAACAGGTTGAAGGAACGATCGGATTTTTATATCCGAGAGGATATTTCGGATTTAACGAAAGTCATGCCAAAATGCTTTCATATGCAGCGTGGAGCCCTGTGCTTGTATTTCCCTGGATTCTATGGGGTTTAGTGTTCGGATGGAATCTTTTATCACCGGTTATATGTAATATAGTGCTTCTCTGCGTTACATGCGCACTTTTTGTATTCCTTACGAAATTAAAAGTAAAAGACATGATTGCCCTCGGTGTAATGATGATTGCGTTTACTCCTTTTATACGTTACATGCTCTCCGGAATGCCTGAAATTATATGTTTTTGCGCATGTATTCTTTTCGCGGGACTCACGGTTAATTACCTTTCTAAAGAAAACACCGTCAAACTCATCATTCTTTTTGTACTCACGGCAGTAATGACTTTGATGAGACCTTATCTCTTTTTGTTTTTTGTAATGCCGTCGTTTCTTGCCATAAAAAAATACAAAGCCAAAGGCATAATTGCTTCTGTAATTTCGGGTGTTGCAACAATCGGGATTTATGTTTTCATAAAAGTTAAGTTAAGCGCCGAATATTTTACTCCGCTTTACAATACCGACTGGGTGACGGATTTCTTTAACAAAGGCTTTGCAACCGGTCTTCACAATCTGTTTTACAGAATATATGCCATGTGTTTAAACATTGTGTATTATATGAAAAGCGGCATCGATACCGGACTTTGTGCGGGTGCGATATTCGCGGCATTCTTTGTTTTGTTTTTAGTAATGATTGTTCGTTTTATTCTTGATATTAACAGGTTCAAAAAACAAAAAAACGAAGAAAACAAAAACAAATTATTCGTGGAAGGTCATTTTATCTTTGTTCTTTTCGGAATGTTCTCGGCACTCGTTTTGATGTATAAGTTAACCGAAGGCAGCAAGCATTTTCTTACTTTCCTTGCGCTCGGAGTATTCCTGCTGGCCTTGTATCACGGTAAATACTATATTGAAAATATCGTTATCGTGCTTGCGTTTGTTTTCTTTTTTATCATCAAGGCCAATTCGCCGTATGATTATGAGGTGCCTTTTACGAATGCCGGTATTGAAGCGAAAACCGACGAATGGCAAAAAGCGTTTGCCGATAATATAAAAATTGACGAAGATAATGTAAGTTTTGATAATGTGGTTATCTGGAATTTTGTTGATGTAAAAGACGGTAATTCCTATCCGATCAAATGGCAGTACCTTTACATGCTTCCAAAGGGAGCCGGAATCAGCTGTTGCGAACCGCAGTATGTAAAAGATAATTTTGACACTCTGCAGTCAAAATACATAGTGACACTTACCGAAAGCGAGACAGACCTCTTATGCCGGGAAAAGGGCAGGGAACTGCTCCACGCAGATGAAGAATTGAGTTTTTACAGGTTAAGATAAAATGATTCAATTAAGAAAAAGAAAAATTGATATTGAGGCAGTGGTTTATTACTTAAGCTTCATAGCACTCATTACAGTTGGTATGATAAGAGTCGACGGAAACGGCGCTATGTGGGCAGCAGCGATAAACTGTGTCGGTTTTTGCCTGCTTCCGATGATTGTTTTAAGATTCGGGATTAAAAGTTTTATGAAAATTCCGTATTTGATTTGGCTTATTGTCGGCGCAGTCATTTCGGCGTTTGCAATAAAATTTTATGCTTTTCAATCCCCTTATTATGTATCGAGAGCCTGCAGAATTCTTGAGGCATATGCATACGGATTTATTGTCATAAGACTGATATATTCTTTGATAAAAAAAGAATTCCAAGGAAAAGCAAAGACTTTTTCATATGTTTTCTTTTTGACTGTTGCATTCTTTCTTTTAGCCTTTATTTCAAGAGGAAGATCTGACTGGACATTGTATTACGGATTTATATTTACCATGTTCTTCATCGCTCCTGTCAGAAAAGATGATTATGAAAAAATGTTTGTGGGAATGACACAGGCTGTAATTACGGGATTCTTTGTTATTCAGGGACTTGCTTTTTTCTTCAGACCTTACGACCAGGTAAGATATGTAGGTTTATACAACAATGCAAATGTCAACGCACTGTTTTATGTTGTATTCTATATAGGCTGGCTTTGTGCTTATGCGTATTTCAGAAGAAAAACCGAAAAGAAAGCTGCACTTTTAACAATATTCTTTTTTGCATCTGCCATGTGGTCGTTCCTTTTGCTGACTATGACCAGAAGCGCCATGATGTCCTATGCATTTCTGACCTTAGGATATTTTATTGTAGAAGAATTCTTTGTTTTCAAAAAAGGCATTGCAGGATTCTTTAAACAGTGCGGAATTATGTTTTTAATGGCTATAGTCAGTTTCCCGCTTGTTTTTGTGTGCGTAAGATATCTTCCTGCGGTTATTCCTTACAATATATCAATAGACGATTATCATCGTCCGAATGCGGTCCGTGGATCCGATCCGTGGAATTCCGAGAAATATATTGAGATTGGTGAATTCTTCGACGGCCTTTTGGGGAGAGTCGAAAATGTGGATGCCAAGTCCAATAATGTTATAATTGAAACCATTTTATTAAAACCGAGATATACAGGCATTAAACCTTTCGTTAACACGGAAAACATTATTGATGAAAAAGCGCTGGGTGAGTTTGTTTTTATGGATGAAAGAGTAATATCCTATGAAGACAATATAGTTCCCGGAACGGATTATCAACATCCCGCATACCTGTATGAAAAATACAATGGTATAGAGAGAGTGCTTGGCATCAGAAAATATATTTATGATTTTTATATCAGACGTTTTAATTTTGCGGGCCATGATATAGATTATAAAACCTACTGGCTGTTAAACACATATTCAACACCGCATGCACACAATTCATATATTCAGTTTACTTACAGTTTTGGTATAATTGCGGGAACAGTTTTCTTTTTGATTTCTATGCTGGGAATCGTGTTAAGCTTTATCAAATTTGTGAAGAATAAAGAAAATACTCCGTGGTATTTTATTGTTCCGCTTCTTTTCCATATAGGAATATTCGGTGTAAGTCTTCTTGAAAACATTGCATTTCCCGGAAGATTCATCCTTAATATGTTTTTCATTTCGCTGATTCCTTTTATAAGAATCCTAAAAGAAAAAACAGAGCAAAACAGTACTGAAGATTGAATTACTACAGCGCATGCTGTACAATAAAATGTTGTGGAATTAAATTGAAAGAGGGTAGTTTTAAATGTCATTACAGGCTGAAATGATCCAGAAGCAGTTACTCGAAGCCAATATGGAAGAGGGCCTGGATTATATTTCAAATAAAATATTCGCAAAACCTTTAAGGGAATTAAGCGACAAAGAAGCATATTATGTGATTCTTCTTTTTACAAAAGATTTAACGCTCGTTACGGATCGAATCAACGGTGAAAAGAAGATATTTTATATTTCTGCAGAGTTCTTAATCGGACGACTTTTATCCAACAATCTTATTAACTTAGGAATTTATGACAAGGTTGCAGAGATACTTAAAAAGAACGGCAAAGATATTTCTCTTATTGAAGAAGCTGAGCCCGAACCGTCTCTTGGAAACGGAGGCCTCGGTCGTCTTGCCGCATGCTTTATGGATTCGATTGCAACGCTCGGACTTCCCGGTGCCGGCATCGGTCTTAATTATCACTTCGGACTTTTCAAACAGGAATTCAGAGACAATTTACAGTGTGCCCAAAAGAACGACTGGATAGAGGATTATTCCTGGCTTAGAAGAACCGATACATCGTTTACGGTTGAATTTGGCGACTGCTCTGTCAAGTCAAGACTTTACGATATCGACGTAATCGGTTACGAAAACGGTGTAAACAAACTTCATTTATTCGACCTTGAAAGTGTTGACGAAAAGCTTGTCGAAAAAGGCATTACCTTTGACAAGGAAGCTATTGAGAAGAACTTAACGCTTTTCTTATATCCTGATGATTCCGACGAAGCAGGCAATCTTCTTCGTATTTATCAGCAGTATTTTATGTGCTCAAATGCGGCACAGTTTATCCTGTATGAATTAAGGGAAAGAAAGTACGACCTTCGTCATATGTACGATTTCTGCGTGATTCAGATAAACGATACGCATCCTACATTAATCATTCCGGAACTTATCAGAATCATGACCAGCGAGAAAGCCATCGGCATCGACGAAGCAATCGATATAGTTTCGAAAACATGTGCTTACACAAACCATACAATCCTTGCGGAAGCACTCGAAAAATGGCCTCTTGAGTATCTTGAAAAAGTTGTGCCCCAGCTCGTTCCGATCATAAAAGAACTGGATAAAAGAGTTAAGGCAAAATACAAAGACCCCAAGGTTGCAATCATCGATGAAGACGACAGAGTGCACATGGCTCACATCGATATTCATTACGGCTTTTCCATTAACGGTGTTGCCGCAATCCATACCGATATTTTAAAGAACACGGAGCTTAATGCTTTTTATAAGATTTATCCCGAAAAGTTTAACAACAAGACCAACGGTATTACTTTCAGAAGATGGCTTTTATCATGCAATCCCGAGCTCACGAACTATATCGAAGAGCATATCGGCAAAGGCTTTAAAAAGAATGCCAACGAGCTTGAAAAACTGTTAGATTTTATCGATGACAAAAATGCATTAAAAGAACTCGAAGATATCAAGCATACAAAGAAAGTTGAGTTTGCAAAATATGTAAAAGAAAAAGAGGGCGTTGAAATTAATCCCGATTCAATCTTCGACATTCAGGCAAAGAGACTTCACGAATACAAGAGACAGCAGATGAATGCGCTTTACATCATCCATAAATACCTTGAGATAAAGAGCGGCAAGAAGCCCGCTAGACCCGTTACGTTTATCTTCGGTGCAAAGGCTGCTCCCGCATATGTAATTGCGCAGGATATCATTCACTTAATCCTAGTGCTTGAAGAAATCATCAATAACGATCCTGACGTAAACAAGTACATGAAGGTTGTAATGCTTGAAAACTACAATGTCAGCTATGCCGAAAAGCTCATTCCCTCATGCGATATCTCCGAACAGATTTCACTTGCAAGCAAGGAAGCTTCCGGTACAGGCAACATGAAGTTTATGCTAAACGGCGCTGTTACACTTGGTACCGCAGACGGTGCCAACGTAGAGATATCCGAACTTGTCGGTAAAGACAACATATACGAGTTTGGTGTATCAAGTGACGAAGTAATCAAGCATTATGAAAAAGCGGATTATGTTTCAAAAGACCTGTACGATAATTCGGACATCATAAAAGAAGCGGTAGACTTTATCATATCGAAAGAAACTCTTAAGGTCGGACATAAAGAGAACCTTGAAAGACTTTACAACGAGCTTTTAAACAAAGACTGGTTTATGACTTTAATCGACCTTGAGGAATATATTAAAGTCAAAGACCAAATGCTTGAAGATTACGAAGACAGAGAGAAGTGGCAGAAGATGATGCTTACCAACATCGCCAAGGCAGGCTTCTTCTCATCGGACAGAACGATTGAAGATTACAATCGCGACATCTGGAAACTCTTCCCCAAAAAAGACATTAAGGTATCGATAGTATAAATGAGAAAAAGCGGAATTCTAACGGCTGTTTTCAGCCTTCCAAATGAATACGGAATCGGTTGCTTCTCAAAAGAGGCTTATGATTTTGTGGACTTTCTCGCAGAATCGAATCAGAAATTCTGGCAGATACTTCCGCTTGGTCCTACAGGATACGGTGACTCACCTTATCAGTCGTTTTCAACATTTGCCGGCAATCCGTACTATATAGATTTGCAGGAATTCATCGACAACGGCTGGCTTACAAAGGAAGAATGCCACGAAGCCTATGATGAGTTTTATGAATCAAATGACTGGTATCAGAGCGCAACAAAAGATGAGAGAAGCAATTATGTTGACTACGAAGCACAGTACTATGCCAGATTTTCTCTCCTTCGAAGAGCTTATGAGAGAAGCTTCATCGAGGCAGATAAGGATTATGCGAAATTCATCCTTGACGAAGCATACTGGCTTGACGACTATGCGCTTTATATGGCCATAAAAGACGAAAACCACGGCGCTTCAATGTACGACTGGGAAGACGATTTGAGACTTCGCAAAGAAAAAGCGATTAAAAAAGCAAAGAAAGAACTTGCTCCTCAGATCGGATTTTATAAATTCCTTCAGTATTTCTTTAAAAAGCAGTGGCTTTCATTAAAGAAATATGCGAACGAAAAAGGTGTTGAAATAATAGGAGACATTCCTATATATGTTGCACTCGATTCGGCAGACACCTGGTCAAATCCCGATTTATTTATATTTGATGAGGATTTAAAACCGAAGGGTGTGGCAGGCTGTCCGCCTGATTATTTCAGCGCAACAGGTCAGCTTTGGGGCAATCCTTTGTATGACTGGGATGTTCATAAAAAAGATAACTATTCCTGGTGGATAAAGAGACTTAAAAAATGCTTTGAACTTTACGATGTCGTTCGTATCGATCACTTCAGAGCGTTTGACGAATATTATTTCATTCCTTTCGGTGATTTAACCGCTGAGTTCGGATACTGGGTTCCCGGCCCCGGATATGATTTATTTAAAGCCGTTAAAAAGGAATTAAACAAACCAAGAATCATTGCGGAAGATTTGGGCTTCCTCACACCTACAGTGCTAAAGCTCGTTAAACGCACGGGATATCCCGGAATGAAAGTGCTTGAGTTTGCTTTCGATTCCGAAGAAGATAACGATTATCTTCCTCATAATTATGATAAAAACTGCGTTGTTTACACGGGTACTCATGACAATGATACCGTAAAAGGTTGGTACAAAACGTTAAAACGCGTTGACAAGGCACAGCTTAAAGTGTATCTTGACATAAAGAATGTTAAGAATATTAATAAAGATATGATTAAACTCGCCGAGAGTTCTGTTGCAGATACTTGTATTATTCCTATACAGGATGTTTTTGCATTAGATTCCGGAGCACGAATAAATACACCATCGACACTTGGAAACAATTGGAAGTGGAGATTACTCCCTAAATATCTTGAGGGAGAAAAAAGAAGCGAAACCATCTCATATCTTTCGAATATTACGAAAACCTACGGAAGAATGTAGACGAGTGACAACCGTATGATGCACAAGCGGGTAATCGGTCACCGTCGGCACTTAACGAACTAAGCACGAAGTGCGAAGCGAGTTTAGTGGCCGCTACGTGGGACCGCTTAGCGAGAGCGTGCCCGCGGTGTATCGTGCGATTGGCACTCGTGAAGATATTATAAGGAGGCTTTTTAGCTATGAAAGAAAAAGTTGTATTGGCATATTCCGGCGGACTTGATACCACCGCGATTATCCCCTGGTTGAAAGAGAACTTCGATTACGAAGTTATTTGCTGCTGTATCGACTGTGGTCAGGGCAGCGAACTTGACGGACTTGAAGAAAGAGCAAAACTCTCCGGTGCAGAGAAGCTTTATATTGAAGACGTAACCGATGAATTCTGTGATGAATATATCGTTCCCTGCGTATGGGCTCATGCGGTATATGAAAACAAATATCTTCTCGGAACATCAATGGCACGTCCCGTTATTGCAAAGAGACTTGTAGAAATCGCAAGAAAAGAAGGCGCTACGGCAATCTGCCACGGTGCTACAGGTAAGGGTAACGACCAGATCAGATTTGAACTCGGTATCAAAGCACTTGCTCCCGATTTAAAGATTATCGCAGCCTGGAGAAACGACAAGTGGACTCTTGATTCAAGAGAATCAGAAATCGAATATTGCCATCAGCACGGAATCAACCTTCCTTTCTCAGCTGACAACTCATATTCAAGAGACAGAAACTTATGGCACATTTCACACGAAGGTCTTGAACTCGAAGATCCCGCAAATGAGCCTAACTACGATCACCTTCTTGTACTCGGCGTAAGACCTGAGAAGGCTCCCGATGAAGGCGAATATGTATCTCTTTCATTTGAAAAAGGTATTCCCGTTGCAATCAACGGCGAGAAGAAGAAAGTTTCAGACATCATCCGTGACCTTAACAAACTCGGCGGTAAGCACGGTATCGGCATCATCGATATCGTTGAAAACCGTGTAGTTGGCATGAAGTCTCGTGGCGTATATGAAACACCCGGCGGTACAATTCTTTACGAAGCTCATCAGCAGCTCGAAGAATTAATCCTTGACCGTGACGTATATCGTGAAAAACAGGAGATGGGCAACAAGTTTGCACAGATTGTATACGAAGGAAAGTGGTTCTCGCCTTTAAGAGAAGCTGCTCAGGCATTCCTTGAGAAGACACAGGAGCAGGTAACAGGTGAAGTTAAGATGAAACTCTACAAGGGCAACATCATCAAAGCCGGCACCACTTCACCTTATTCACTTTATGATGAAAAGATTGCATCATTTACAACAGGTGACCTTTATGATCATCATGATGCTGAAGGCTTTATCAACCTCTTCGGACTTTCAACAAAGGTTCGTGCAATGAAGGCTCAGGCAAGAGAACAGCAGAAATAATCTTTAGACAGTTCGGGAGACACCATGGAAGATATATGGCTCATACTTTTAATATATCTGGCAGCAGTCAATCTTTTCGGACTGATTATAATGGGTGTCGATAAATCCAGAGCCAAAAGAAGGAAATGGAGAATCCCCGAGGCCACACTTTTCTTAGTGGCGATAATCGGGGGTTCAATCGGTTCCATCGCAGGCATGTATTTATTCAGACACAAAACGAAACACTGGTATTTCGTGGTCGGAATGCCCGTGATTCTTGTATTGCAGATAATTGCAGCGCTTATAATGTATTTCGCTCCGATTAATCTGATTTTCCTTTAACACCATAAAAGAGAAAAACCAAAACGTATATTATTTAGTAACCAAAAAATCTGTGTAAAACTCGGAGGGATATTTTATGAACGAAAACAAATCCGGTCTTTGTACCGCATCCTTGGTCCTCGGTATTATCTGCCTTGTGACAAGTTTCATTTTTAACCTGGGATTTCTTCCCGGTGTTTTAGGACTTATCTTCGGTATTATATGTCTGTCTAAGAAGAAACAGCCCAGAGGAAGAGCAAAAGGCGGTTTAATTACTTCCATCATCGGCCTTGTAATCGGATTCTTCACAGGCATCGTCGGAATACTTCTTATCGTATTCAGCGGTCTTCTTGTAGGTGGCGGTATTGCAGGTTTAAGCGCTCTTTCAAATGCGGCTCAGAGCGGTGATTTCGATCAGGTTATCAATGTAATCGATAACATCCAGGATTCAAGTTCATCCAACTCAGGCAGCGATGGTTTAGATATTAACGACTTTTTAAACAGCTACAATAATGATTATGATTTAGACAATCAGTTTACCATCAACGAAAACGGCGGTTTTGATATCAATGAACCCGCCTGGGACGGCGACGGATATGATTACTCCGGAGATTTTGACTGGGAAGCATTCTTAAATGAATATGGCAGTGATTACGATTTAGAAAACGGTACAGGAAAACCCGGTGATGCAGGTTCATATTTTATGAATCTTTCGGGTGTATATTTTGAAGATTTGGAAAACTACGGCTACACATATTCATACGGTGATGACGAGTATTCTGTTTACAACAACAAAAACGGCGCAGAGTTTGAGTTCCCCGCATATGTAGTTCCGACTTCCTCTTTCGGCAGCAGTAATTATGAAGCTTACTATAATTACATCGAGGCCCTTGGACTCGTAGATAACGATGAAGGATACTACTATGATGACAAGCTTTATAAATGGAATGACGAGTGGGATTACGCATACTGTGAAAGAATAACCGATTACGGCAGTTATCAGAACTATGAAATCTGGTTATTTGCATTCAGTGATTATTCGGATAATATGGTTATTCTTATCGGCAGACCCACAGATGCTCATTTTGATGATGACTTTACAGATTTTGAGAATACTCTGAATTACATGACCTGTAATCCTACATTGTAATGAGTTAAAACTATCATAAAAGATATTTAATAAAAGACCGGTTCAATCGGTCTTTTATTAACAGAGAACAAAATGTTTGCTTTCGTCGGGGGTTTATAATGCACATAGCGGTATTGGATGATAATATTGCTGACAGAAAACAAATAGAGAGACTTTTGGACAGGGAATCGGACAGAAGAATAAGCACCACCGGAAATCTTTACACCGATACTTTCGGTGCAGTGGATGCGTTTCTTGCAGCGCCAAGGCAGTATGATTTTTTTATGATTGATTTAAAAGGCGAAGTCTCGTTGTGCGTTGAGATTGCAGGTAAAATCAGGGATCTCGGCATAAAGGTTCCCATCTGTTTTTTTAGGAGTAAAGATGAGTTTGCGGGCATAGAAAATATGCCTGCAAACATATTATTTTTGGAAAAACCCGTAAAAGTAGCCGACCTTACGGCAATTATAGACGAAGTAATTGCTTTGTTCGAGGAGCACAGGGACGAATATAAATGCGAGGAAGAAGATGCTCCCGAGGTAAAAAAGAATATTTTCAGAAGAATTTTCGAATACTTTTATTGATTTTATAAATTGCTTATGTTATAGTAAGCGAAATTTTTATTTTTGAGGACAGATAGATGAACGACTGGATAGTTCGTGAAATGACAATTGAAGATTATGAGGGAGTTAAGAAACTCTGGCTCTCAATTAAAGGATTTGCAATTCGAAGCATCGATGACTCATATTCGGGTGTCGAGAAATTCCTTAAAAGAAATCCGGGCTGTTCGGTAGTAAGTATCATGGACGGAGAAGTAGTGGGAGCAATTCTTTGCGGACATGACGGAAGAAGGGGATGTCTCTATCATGTATGCGTTCGCGAAGACGTAAGAATGCACGGCATCGGCAAGGCGATGGTTGTTAAGTGCATGGAAAAGCTTAGAAGCGAGGGTATCAACAAGGTAAGCCTTATCGCGTTTACCACCAACGATATCGGAAATGCGTTCTGGAAACAGGTTGGCTGGACCAAGAGAGAAGATCTTAACTACTACGATTTTACATTAAACGAAGCGAATATTATGGCATTTAATAAATAAATGACAAAGGTGCCCGGCTCGCTAAGTGTGCCTGGCTCCATAAGGAGATTATCATGTCAGACATTAAAATAATCGAAGGCGGTATTACAGCCGCAAAGGGTTTTAAAGCAGCATATACAGAGGCAGGCGTAAAGTACGCCAACAGAAAAGACATGGCAATGGTTTTTTCTGAGACACCCTGTGTAAGCGCCGGTACATTTACCAGCAATGTAGTTAAGGCCGCCTGTGTGCAGTGGGATATGAAGCTTGTAAAATCAGACAAACCCATGCACGGAATGGTAATAAATACAGGTATCGCAAATGCATGTACGGGTAAGGAAGGCTTTGATGCATGTGAAGCTACCGCAAAGGCTATGAGCGATAACTTAGGTGTTCCCGTAGATTCAATCGCAGTAGGCTCCACAGGAGTTATCGGAATGCAGCTTCCCGTGGATAAGCTCGTAAAAGGCGTAAACGATATGTGCGGAAAGCTTGATTCCTCGCTTGAGAACGGAACCAACGCAAGTATCGCAATTATGACCACAGATACGGTTAACAAAGAATACGCAGTTTCATTTGAACTAGGCGGAAAGACAGTTACACTCGGCGGAATGAGCAAGGGTTCAGGCATGATTCATCCGAATATGTGCACTATGATAGCTCTTTTATCAAGCGATATTGCAATCGAAAAATCACTTATGCAGGAGGCTGTAAGCGAAGTAATCGCAGATACCTTCAATATGATTTCCGTAGACGGAGATACCTCCACTAATGATACATTCATCCTGATGGCAAACGGCCTTGCGGGAAATGAAAAGATTACTTCAAAGAATGCGGATTACGAGACATTTAAGAAAGCATTATTCGTTGTATGCGAATATCTTGCAAGAAGAATGGCAGCAGACGGTGAAGGCGCAAGCAAACTCTTTACCGCTCATGTTGTAAATGCGAAATCGAAAGAAGACGCCAAGATTCTTTCTCGTTCCATTATTTCATCGAACCTTTCCAAGGCCGCAATTTACGGCTGCGATGCAAACTTCGGAAGATTCCTTTGTGCGATGGGATATTCAGGTGTAGATTTCGATCAGACCAAGGTTGAACTTTTCTTTGAAAGCAAAGCCGGTCGTCTTGAAGTATTCAAGATGGGCAATCCGCTTGAATTCGACGAAGACTTCGCCACAAAGATTATGAAAGAAGATGAAGTAATCGTATTCGTGGATATGCACGACGGCGATGCGGAAGCAACCGCCTGGGGCTGCGATTTGACATACGATTACGTTAAAATAAACGCAGATTACAGATCATAAAAGACAAATTTTACAAGTGCCCGACATCTTTGTCGGGTTTTTTTTTATTTTTGTGTTGACAAATAAAAATAAATTGCATACAATTTAATTGTACACAATCGAAATTGAAAAAAGGAGGAGCGCAAAATGAACTTTTATGATTTGAAAGTAACGGCAAGAGACGGCAGTGAAGTGCCGATGAAAGATTATGAGAATAAAGTAATTCTGGTAGTTAATACCGCAACAGGATGCGGATTCACACCTCATTACAAACCGTTGGAAGAAATGTATGAGAAATACAGAGATAAAGGCTTTGAAATAATCGATGTACCCTGCAACCAGTTTGCAGGTCAGACACCCGGAACGGACGAAGAGATTCACGAATTCTGTACACTCAAATACAACACGCAGTTTCCTCAGATGAAAAAGAGTGATGTCAACGGTGAGAATGCAATCGAACTTTTCAAATATCTTAAGTCACAGAAAACCTTCGAAGGCTTCGGCAAAGGGCCCAAGGCAGTGGCAATGTCCGCAATGCTTAAGAAAATAGACAAGGATTATAAAAACAATTCAGAGATCAAGTGGAATTTCACCAAGTTTATCGTAAACAGAAAGGGTGAAGTTGTAGCAAGATTTGAGCCGACGGCAGATATGAAAGCGGTTGATAAATTTGTAGAAGATCTTTTAAACGAGGGTTAAAAATGAGTAAATACGATTGTTTGAAACTTGAAAACCAGCTTTGTTTTCCGCTTTATGCATGTGCCAAGGCAGTCACAAGACATTACAAACCGTTACTTGACGAATTTGACTTAACATATACGCAGTACATCACAATGATGGTTATGTGGGAGAGAAAGAGTGCAGGCGTAAAAGAAATAGGCGAATGTCTCTACCTTGATTCCGGCACGCTTACACCGCTTATTAACAAGCTCGAGAGCAAGGGCTACATTGAAAAACACAGAAGCGATGATGATGCGAGAGGTGTAGTGGTAAGCATAACCGAGGCAGGAAAGAAACTTAGAGACAAGATGGTAAAAGTTCCGACCGCCATGGGCGGATGCGTAGCATTAAGCGAGGAAGAAGCAGGCGAACTTTACACTCTTTTATATAAAATACTTAACCATTTCGACGAAATCGACGCTGAGTAAAAGTTCCAATCGTAAAAAATATAAAGATTCCGGGTAAATCCCAAAACGACAAATATAAAAGGAGGAAAAAATTATGGCAGTTATTCATATTACAGAAAACGAATTCGAAGAGAAGGTTTTAAAGAACGAAAAGCCCGTATTTGTGGACTTTTTCGCGACATGGTGCGGACCCTGCCAGATGATGGCACCGATTCTTGAGGAAGCTTCCAACGAAAATCCCGATGTAGATTTCTTCGCAATAGATATTGACGATGCGGAAGAAACCGCTGCAAAATACGGAGTTATGAGCATACCCAATATGGTTCTTTTTAAGAACGGAGAGGCTGTTGACAGAATAATCGGCAAGACCGGCAAGCAGAATATTAATGCTCTTGTTAGAAAATAAGGGTAAGCATCCAAACACTCAATTTGCTTATAAAAGAAGCATATATAAAATTTTATGATATCGGACACTCTATTGAGAGTCCGGTATCTTTTTTATCCTCATAAAAGAAAATCGGGCGGTAACTGTAAGTTGTCCATATTCAGTCGGTTTAGTGTTGAATTGCCCGTCGTTTTGTTGTAAAATAAATAGACTATGTTTTAATTCTACTTAAAAATATTTCCAATGGAGGCAATTTACAATGGAAAAAAACATGGAGCAGTTTTTAAATAAAGCAGGCGTGCTGGTTGAAGCACTTCCATATATTCAGAAGTACAACAGAAAAATAATCGTTGTAAAATACGGCGGTTCCGCTATGACCAATGTGGAACTTCAGAAGAAAGTTATCGAGGACGTTGTACTTTTAAAACTCGTTGGTTTCAAGCCCATTATCGTTCACGGCGGCGGCAAGGAAATCAGCAAGTGGGTTGACAAGGTTGGCAAGACTCCCGAGTTTGTTAACGGCTTAAGAGTTACCGATGCAGAGACAATGGAAATTGCCGAGATGGTTTTAAACAAGGTTAACAAATCACTCGTTGCAATGGTACAGGAACTCGGTGTAAAGGCAGTCGGTGTTTCAGGCAAAGACGGCGGTCTTTTACGAGTAGACAAAAAATATGCGGACGGCAAGGATATCGGATTTGTAGGTGATATCAAACAGGTTAATCCCAAGGTTATCTACGATCTTTTAAGCAATGATTTCCTTCCCATCGTTGCTCCCATCGGACTTGATGATGATTTCAACACATATAACATAAATGCAGACGATGCGGCATGCGAGATAGCAAAGGCTGTAGGCGCCGAGAAGCTTGCGTTCCTTACCGATATCGAAGGTCTTTACAGAGATATCAACGACAAGAGTTCATTTATTTCAAAGATAAAAGTATCCGAAGCAAAAGAACTCATCGCTTCGGGAACACTCGGCGGCGGTATGCTTCCCAAGCTTACAAACTGCACTTCGGCAATGGAAGCAGGCGTAAACAGAGTGCATATTCTTGACGGCAGAATTCCGCACTGCCTCCTCCTTGAAATCTTTACCAGAGAAGGTATCGGAACAATGATTATGCCGGATACGGACGAAGAATAAGCAAAAGTTTTGAGGATTTAAATTATGATGCAGACTTATATAGATGAAGCTGAGAAATATCTGCTTCACACATACAACAGGTATCAGGTCGTATTCGACCATGGCGACGGTGTTAAGCTCTATGATACCGACGGAAAAGAATATCTTGATTTTGTTTCGGGTATCGGTGTTTTTGCACTCGGATACAACAACAAAGAATTCAACGATGCAGTAAAAGCACAGGTTGATAAGATACTTCACACATCAAATTATTACTACAATGTTCCGGCAATCGAGGCCGCAAAGGCGGTTACCGAAGCTTCGGGAATGGATAAAGTATTTTTTACGAACTCAGGCGCCGAGGCGGTAGAGGGCGCTCTTAAGGTTGCAAGAAAATACGCATATTTAAAAGACGGTAATAACGAGCATGAAATCATTGCCATGAACCATTCTTTCCATTGCAGAACTTTTGGTGCGCTTTT
>JAEEGG010007127.1_pt1 | contig 25967 bp, 22 predicted proteins | sample 9134161 | NCBI WGS metagenome assembly JAEEGG01 (sample SAMN16246543, study PRJNA631951) | gut metagenome | biome: gut microbiome; feature: rumen; material: CR-attached | host: Bos | place: Iran: Karaj | collected 2018-10 | reverse complement strand
ATCCGTACGATTTATTTTTCCCATAATAATTCGTAAATTTGCACCCTGATGGACAGGATGATAGGCATCGATTACGGACGTGCGAGAGTGGGTGTCGCCATGAGCGAGCCGCTCGGAATCTTTGCATCTCCGCTCGAAACCGTGGCATCTGCAAAGATAATAGATTATCTTCAAAAATTGACCATTTCCGAGAAGGTAGTTCGCTTTGTGGTGGGCTATCCCATGAATCTTGACGGGCGCCCCGCCGAAGCCGCCGCCGACGTGGATGTGTTCCTGAAGCAGCTTGCAAAGCGCTTCCCGCTCATCCCTGTGAGCCTGGAAGACGAGCGTTTCACTTCTGTGCTGGCCCACCGGGCCATGATAGACGGGGGGATGAAGAAAAGCGAGCGCCGCAAAAAGGAATCGGTCGATAAGATAAGCGCCGCCATAATCCTGCAGAGTTACCTGGATAGAAACAAAGCACAATGATCAGACCCATTTATTTATACGGATCCGCCGTACTTCGCGAGAAAGCGCTGCCTGCGGACCTCTCTGCGAAAGAAGAACTGAATCAGTTGGTTACCGACCTCTGGGACACCCTTGCGGCCAGTGAGGGATGCGGGCTGGCGGCCCCCCAGATAGGGGTGGGCACCCGTGTGGTGGTCGTGGTCGGAGACGTGATGGCCGATGTCTATGATTATCTCGAAGGATTCAAGCGGACCTTCATCAACCCTGTGGTGCTGGAAGAGAGCGCAGAAAAGACCACCTACAACGAGGGCTGCCTGAGCGTGCCCGGCATCTATTGCGACGTGGTGCGCCCCAAGAAGATAAAGGTGGAATACTACGACGAGAACCTCGAGAAGAAGGTGGAGGAATTCGACAATTTCGCTGCCCGCATGATAGAGCACGAGTTCAGCCACCTGGACGGAGTGCTCTTTACCGACCTTGTGGCTCCTATACGCAAGAAGCTGGTAATGAAGAAGTTGCAGCGCATTTCCTCGGGCAAGGTGCCCACACGCTACAACACCCGGATCAAATAGCCTTCCCCTGGGCTTTAATATACGCGAGAATGATGTCCACGGCTTCGTCGGAGGACAGGCCGTCCATGTTCAGCACCAGGTCGTAGTTGCGGGCATCGTAGCGGCTGGTGGAGGTGTAGCGCTGCACATAGTTTTCGCGCATTTCATCTACCCTCTTGATGATTGCCTCCGCCTCTTCGGCGGTTTTGCCCTGCTTTTCCATGATGCGGCTCACCCTGTTGGAGAACGAAGACTGGATGAAGATGTCCAGTTTGTTGGGATGGTCTTTCAGGATGAAGAATCCGGAGCGCCCGGCGATTACGCAGGAAGACTCCGATGCGAGTTCGCGCAGAATCTCTGATTCGGCCTTGAAGAGGTCTTCATTGGTGACGGCCGGCGAGAACTCCTGGCCGGTGGAACCTATCGCTCCTGCATGGGGGATGGGGGTATATTTCTCCAGAAGGTCTGCAAGCCAGTTTTTCTTCTGCCCCTTAACCGTCTCGATGTCTCCGGAGGAAAGATTGAACTTTTCTACCAGCGCGTTGATGAGGTTCTTGTCGCAGAAACGCACTCCGAGCCTTTCGGCGAGCTTGCGGCCTATGGTGCGGCCGCCGGACCCGACTTCGCGGCTGATTGTGATGACGAATTTAGAGTTGATATCCATTTGATGCCAAAATTACTAAAAAAAACTCATACTTCGCATACTCCCTACCACTCAAGTACGGCGAAGGCGGGATGTAATCTTTCCTGAATTTCAGGAAATTTCTACGCAATCTTTCCTTAATTAACGGAAAGTCACCAAAGATGACCTGGATGTTATTGCCGACAAAACTGATTCAGGTGCACTGGGAATCATTCACATCGTTCCTGCCTGGAAATGGTTCCTGGGAAGAAGAAGGGATGTAGGCCGATAATCATTCCATATTTTCCGGAAAAATTCCTCCACAATCGTCGGTTTTTTCTCTCCACATATTCCGGAAAAATTTTTCCACATTCATCGGTTTTTACTATATTTGCAATCAAATGAGCGAGAAAAAAACATACAAACCCAGAATCGCCGACACCGTCCTGGCCCGCAAGCTGGCCGGCAAAGGAGCCGTTCTCATAGAAGGCCCCAAATGGTGCGGCAAGACAACAACAGCAGAGCAGCAGGCCAAGAGTGTCATCTATATGGATGACCCTGCCAAAGTCAAAGAAAACCTTCTCAAGGCGGAGTTAGCCCCGCAGGAACTCCTTCAGGGAGATACTCCGCGCCTTTTTGACGAATGGCAAATCGCGCCCCAGCTCTGGGACACCATCCGTTTCGAGGCCGATCACCGAAAAGGAAACGGCCACTTCATCCTCACTGGCTCTTCTGTCCCTGTCGATGAAGACCAGGAAGACGGCGAGGAGCAGGAAGAGAGCAAGAAGATCCGCCATTCCGGCACCGGCCGATTCGGCTGGGTAAGGATGCGTCCCATGGCCCTTTACGAATCAGGCGAATCCAACGGTGCCGTCAGCTTGAAGGAACTCTTCAGCGCTCCGGAGAAAATCTACGCCAAGAGCCCGCTTTCCCGGGAAGACCTGGCCTTCGTACTCTGCCGTGGCGGCTGGCCGGGAGCGCTTGATCTGGACAAAGACATTGCCCTGGACCAAGCCTTCGATTACGTAGAATCCGTTGCCAAGAAAGATATGAACCGCGTGGTGGACAAAGTCCGCCGTAACCCTGAGCGTGTCCGCCAGCTCATGCGTTCCTACGCTCGCAACGTGGCCTCCCAGGCACCTTATGAGACCATTGCTGCCGATATGCAGGCCAATGAACCCAAGGGAATGGATGCCGAGACTGTATCTGCCTATATCGAAGCTCTGCGCAAACTCTTCGTCATCGAAGAATCCAAGGCCTGGAACCCCAACCTCCGTTCAAAAACTGCAATCCGCACCACCAATACCAGGTACTATTCAGATCCGTCCATTGGCACTGCCAGCCTGGGAATCGGCCCGGGAGACCTACTCTCAGACTTCAATACTTTCGGCCTCCACTTCGAAGGAATGGCAGTTCGTGACCTCAGGACCTATGCTTCCGCGCAACTTGGCGAGGTCTTCCACTACCGTGATTCAGAAGGTCTGGAATGCGATGCCATCGTACATCTGCGTGATGGCAGCTACGGGCTCATCGAAATTAAGATTGGTGGAGAAAGCCTGATCAATGACGGCGCCGAAGCCCTGATAAAACTGCGTGACAAGATAGACACCACCATGATGAAGAAGCCCTCCTTCCTGATGGTGCTCATCGGCATCGGTGAGCTTGCTTACCGCCGCGACGATGGCGTGTACGTAGTACCGCTTGGTTGCTTGAAAGATTAATCTCGATACTTGTCGAAGTTGTACTTTTCCCTATGATTCTTCGTAATAATAAGAATAATCAATACCTTTCATAAAGGTTTCGCGGTCGTCGATTTTCTCTGTTAAAGCGCCACCAAGAAGAGCTTTTATGGGAGCGGAATCTACAACGCTGCGACGCATAGCATCCAAATAACTATTCTTGTCTATCTGGCTCCAATCTACGCATTTCTTTAAAGAATGTTTAAGCATCAGGTCCAGCCAGATACGGGTGCTGCGGCCGTTGCCTTCCATAAAAGGATGAGCTACATTCATCTCAACATATTTGTCCGCAATCTCGTCGAAAGTGGTTTCCGGCATTTTTTCGATAGTCGGAAGAATCGTCGGGAAATGTAGCGCATTGGCAAAGGTGAATCCACCTTTGCTGATATTCTTGGTGCGAATCTGCCCCGCGAAGTCGTAGAGACCGCCAAAAATGTAGGCGTGGATTTGCTGCAGGCACTTGACTGTCCCCGGTTCAAGAGACTCAAGAAGACCGCTTTCAAACAGGTCATAAGCTTTCTTCTTGCTTTGCCCGTCTATAGTATTGTCGCTGTAGGTAAACCAGTCCAGGAAGGCATTTGCCCGGTTGGCGGGATAGTGTTTCGCCAGAGTCTGGACACACGCTGTGTCCAGCGCATCAGAAGCCCGCAGCTTCCCATCAGGAGCCTCGAACTTGAAGTCGTGAGTGACACTCACGAGTTGAATTCCATCACCGCTCAATTTCCGTTTGAGCCATCGCCAGTAGTTACCGGCCCTTACATAATCGTCCTCCTCATTTATGGCACGCACAATATCGATAGCCGAAAACCACCACTTGGAATGCTCATCATCCCAAATGGCACGGACCTCGCGGTCGTTGAAAAACCTTATGGACTTCTTGTGCGCCATAGCTTTACAAAGATAATAAAAAAAAGCTGCCGAAGCAGCTATTAGAAGGCTATTTGAATAGCTTCTTGACCTTGTTCCAACTAGCGATACTTGTCGAAGCCGTACTTTTCCCGAAGGGCGGCTTTGGTCTGCTCGTCCTGATGGGTGAAATAGGCCTTCCAGCCAGGGCAGAAGCCAATATGCCAGCGCCAGAAACGCCCTAAGAAGGACTTGGGATTCTTGTCGTATTGTGCGCGGAACCTGCAGTTCTCGCAAGGGTAAGTTTGTTGTGCCATAGTTTTGCAAAGATATAGAATAAACGCTGTTATTTCATATAAAGAAAAGTAGAGGAGCGTCCTCCTCTACCTCTGCGGAGAAACATCTCCGGCTCGCCAATCCGTAGAATGGCATGGATATTTCCTTACTGCAAAGGTAATACTTCTTTTTGAAATACCAAGTAATTCTCCACTATTCCTCTACAGAGGCGAGCATCTCGCCGGCCTCGGCCAGAAGATTATACAGCGCATCCTCGGAAAGGACCTCTCTCGGAAGGTCCTGAGGGATCAGCCCCGCCTCGTCCGCCTCGAAATCCTTCTGCCACTGGCCGGACTCCATATAATCGCGGAGGATGGAAAGGTTATTCTCCAACTCTCCCAGGACACGCTTCACTTCCTGATAGCGCGCCTCCATCGCTTCGATGCGGGAGATGAGTTCTTTTTGCTTTTTTGTCATATCGATGTCCTCCTCCCGCGCCGCCCGGCGATTGGCGAGAAGGAAATCCTTTTCCGTTATGCGGAGTTTATTGGGGTGCTTGGGTTTCATTGCTGTTTAGGCTTAGAAAGCAATCTGCCAATTATAGTATCTGTATCTTCTTCGGTAGTTTCATGCTTGAGTAAGAAACTTCGGAATTTCTCTTGATCTTCCGCAATATCAGCCGTTTTTATGATTGTAGGCTGGTTAATGCTGAAGAGACCCGAGAGATTCCCATTCGTCATCTTTTGTAAGGCTCTTTTGATTTCTTGTTGTGAATCTCCATCGCGAGTGAAGATAGTAATGTCCTTCTTCACTGGATTATCGTAGTTGGTCTGTTTGAGGAAAAATGGCGCGAAATACTGGCGATCATTCTCTCCCAAAGAATGACCGAAAATGATGACCTCATCAGCATCCTTTAATGCAGATACAATATCAGGAGGAGAGAAGTATTCATCCATTCCCTTTTGAAGGAAATCGTAGGTGGAAGCCATATTAACATCGTCTCTGGTGCCAATGATGATGTTTCCGTCCACGCAATTACCGTGCATATAATGAGTATATTTTTTATTGAAATTCACACTTGTATAGTTAAATGTGAAAAGATCAACAATGTGCCCTTTCCCTCTGCATCTATTTATAGCTGACAGTAGATAGGATGCGCATGAATAAGAACTCTGTTCAGGCTTAGAAATAGTTTTTAGATACTCGCAAAGTTTCTCTTTTATTAAAGATAATGCTTTTTTATCTCTTTCAATGGGAGGCAATTGTGCGTCTTCTTGAAATGGGCAATCGTATTTGGGTAATGTGTCCCCACGATAACGAATAACCCCTTTCTCAAGTAAAGAATTGGCCAGATCTACTTTATCAGGTGGTACCCCATAACTTAAATAGTATGGGCGTAAATCTTTTAGATAGCTTTTCTCCTTTTCAGTAATATAATCTTCTGGATTAATGGGGTCCTTAATAGCGCCGTAGTATTTTAATAACTCATTCTCTAGATCATACCATTTAACTGCCTCAAGGTTATCAGGCCATTGTTTATTTAGGTGGTAGATAAGTGGCGCCGGATAATACTTGGGGCAGAACTCGGATTCCCAAAAGTCCTTGTAGGACGTTTTGAGGCCGAGATCAAGGTCGAAGCCATTGCCTAGAATTACGACGATATTTCGAGCTGTTTTGTCCATTACCGAATAATCAAATAAGTCTTCTTAGATTCTCTATCTGATTGTTGAGGCGTTCTTTTTTCCTATCCAAGTTTGTAATTGGGTGAAAAGAGCCTCTTTGAAGCCCGTACAGAAGTACTAGCTTGTGATCAATTACCCGTATTCTGTTTTCTTTGCGTTCAATTCTACGCAAAATGATTCTTTTGCTGTTCAGAATAGTAAAGCTGGTCCCAACAACAGCTGCTATAGCACCGACAATCTTAATAATATCAATTATAGACATAACCATATAATAAACATAATCGGATGTCGACTCGGCAAAGACTGTACCTCAAATAATAACTTGACAGATTGTCAGCACAACAATAACTTGCTGAATCCTAATGAAATCAACAGTTAAAGTACGGCGGGGATATAATATAAATTTGGTTATTTTATCATCAGGCAGGTTACCTCTCCAATGCGGCCGATGGCTAAGTTGACCGTTTTATCTTTTCAAGATTTAGAAGTTCTCATCAATATAGAGAAGCAAATCTGCAAAATCTTTATGAGAGAGATTAAGGGCTCCACGAGGGGCCATTTTCATGCCGTGCTCCATCAGGTTTGCAAGGCCCATCCGGCCAGATGTAGACTCCTTCGTGATTCGCATCTTTGCAAAGCGATTGTGTTCCTTGGATTGCTCGAAATCTTTTGGATCCACATAGAATTCAATCTCAACATCCATCTCTGGGCTATATTTCATGTCATGCTCCTCTACGACAAACTTATATCGAACTGCGCTATCTGGACTGGAACAGTATATATATCCGATATCGCCTTTCTGGAAATTGAAATACTGCGTCCAATAGACGATGCCATATTTCTCATAGCAGCTGGCCAGGTCAAAATACTTACTGTTGGCAGGAATCATCCAAACTTTTTTATCACTTCGGGCCGGGGTGGTATGGTTTCCCTTGCCAGCCGGAGCATCTCCCATAATGGCTTTTTTATGCACTTCTTCAATCTCGGCATCATCGAGCATGAGGGCCACATCACGGAAAATATCAAGGGCCACCTCCGGGGTCACATTGAAGAACTCTCTATTATCTCTAATGCGAAGTTTGGTGAATCTCTCGATATAACGGTGAATCAGACGCTCTGCCTCAGAATACTTCGCGGTCTTTAAGGTGGCATAGACTTCAAAAGGAAGTGGTACGGATGTGTTATCCAATTCACTGACTCGTTGCTCTACGGGACGTGAACTCTTTCCTATTTTCACCCAATTATCCCTAAAACTGGGGTTAGTGAGAATGTAAACGTAACCTGGTTCTTTGGCGGCCATATACTGAATTGTTTTGAAGACCTTGTAAAGATAACATTTTTAAAAGAATTATCATTATCAAGAGCATGTAATACGTCCCATTATCCGAAGGAAGGGCTGCCAGAGGGATGGGTTGTATCCGATTTAGACTCTCTTTGCACAACTATAAACGGATTGTGGAAAGGTGACAAAGGGCCCCTTGTTAAGGTAGGTGTGATCAGAAATGCCAATTTCACAAAGGACTTTTCTCTAGACTATAACAAAATAGAATATATTGATGTAGAGCAGCGCTCTTTTGAGAAGAGAAATCTCTTAGATGGAGATATTATCGTTGAGAAATCCGGAGGCAGTGATAATTATCCTGTAGGGCGTGCAATCCTTTATGGTGGTGATAGCGGAAAGTTTTCTTTCAGCAATTTCACGATGTCTTTGCGCATTATAGACAAAAATGCTCTTTTGCCAAAGTATCTATATTATGTATTACAGCAGAAGTATCGCCGTGGGGATATGAAACAAATGCAGACGCAAACGACAGGCTTACATAATCTTCTCACGGACGTTTTCCTATCAATGCCTATTCCAATTCCGCCCAAGGAAGAGCAGAAAAGGATTATTGACAGAGTTGATGCTCTCTTCACTATCGTATCAAGAATAGATGCTCTCCAGGGAGATCTCACTCACTCAATAGATGCCGCTAAATCAATAATCCTTAAATTGGCCATTCATGGGAAACTAGTTCCACAGTATCCTTCTGATGAACCAGCAATTGAGATGTTGAAACGCATTAATCCTGTATTTACTCCTTCGCATAACCTCCATTATGAGGGAGATGTTCCAAATGGTTGGATTGCAGTAACTTACAACAATGTCGCAGACTATATTAATGGCCGAGCGTTTAAACCGGAAGAATGGGAAAGCAACGGCTTGCCAATCATTCGTATCCAGAATTTAAATGAGCCCTCTGCCCCATTTAACTATTCTAATAATCGTTTTGAGAAAAAGTATCAGGTTCAGAAAGGCGATTTGCTATTTGCCTGGGCAGCTTCACTAGGCGTCTATATCTGGAAAGGTCAAGACGCATGGTTAAATCAGCATATTTTCAAGGTTATACCTTACCCGTTTATAGAGAAAGAATACTTGTACCATGCATTATCTGCAAGCATTAATGATTTTTATCAAAAAAGCCATGGCTCTGGCATGGTTCATATCACTCGCAAGCAATTCGTAAATATGCCATTGCTTTTGCCTCCAATTGATGAGCAAAAGAGGATTATTAAAGCGATAAAGGCCTACTACACAGTTCTTGATGAAATAGTAGCAGACCTAAATCACTAATCTACCACGTAACAATCTTATCAACAATTGCCTGCTGCTCAGTAGTTGTACGCCTGAGATAGATGCGTGTAGTCTCGATACTCTCGTGTCCCATCAAGTCAGCGAGGAAAGCGATATCGTTGTACTTGTCTAAGAAATTTTTAGCGAAACGATGTCGGAAAGAATGGGGATAAACGACCTTGGGATCTATTCCATAATCGATTGCGAAATGCTTCAGTTGTTGGGCGATGCCTCGTGCTGAAATAACTTCGCCATATCTGTTCTTGAAGATATATCCCGAGAAAACGCCTTCACCTTCAAGCCATTCCGAGGCCTCATTCCTCAGTTTTTTGGGAATATAGAGGCGCCGAATCTTTCCGCCTTTTGAATATAAATCAAGATATCCCACTTCTACATGCTCCGCTTTAATCTTCAATAGCTCGCTGATTCTGGCGCCAGTTGCGCCCATAAACCAGACGACGAAGTACCATTCTGTGTGACCATCAGATTTGAGTTTCCTTTTGAGAAACTTGTAGTCGGCATCACTAATGACATTTTCGAGGAAATTCTTTTGTTGTACTTTAACGAACTTCATCTTAAGTTTATCGCGCCGGATAAACTCAAGATATTTGTTGATTCCCTGCAAACGCAAGTTGACTGTCTGCGGTCTGAAATGTTCCAAGAGAAAACCCTTGTAAGCTAAGAGGTTTTCCTTTTTTATTTCGCCATAGTTTGTGAGAAAATGATTGACCGTCCACACATAGGATGCGACGGTGTTTTCGGACAAGTCTGACTTCTCCAAAAACGCTTGAAACTTTTGTACCATAAACAATTGATAATTGAATATGGTTGCAAAGTAATAGCATGTAAGTCCCATTATCCGAAGGAAGGACCCTGGAAGTTGCCGAAAGGGTGGTGCTGGACTAAGTTGGGAGAGATTTCTGATTATGGCAAATGCGTAACAGTTCCTGTTTCAGCAATACAAGATGACGAGTGGGTGCTTGAATTAGAAGATATTGAGAAGGACACAGGGCGAATACTGAAACAGATTACAAAAAAAGAACGACCTATTAATGGAAGCCGTCACGCCTTTACAAAAAACCAGATTTTATATTCAAAACTGCGAACTTATCTCAATAAAGTGCTAATTGCACCGAATAACGGCTATTGCACGACAGAAATAATTCCAATTTCTCCACAGAGTGGTATTTTGCCGGAGTATTTAAACCTTGTGCTTCGCTCTCCTTATTTTCAGGAATATACCGCACAATGTGGGTATGGAGTAAAAATGCCGCGTCTTGGGACTTCAGATGCTATAAAGTCATTAATCCCCGTACCACCATATGGGGAACAGCAAAGAATAATTGAATCAGCAAATAAACTTGCAGATATCACCGAGAGAATTCAATCTGAAAAAGAGCACCTATCCGAACACATCACAGGTTGTAAATCAAGAATTCTTGAGCTGGCCATTTATGGGAAACTAGTCCCACAAGACCCTGCTGAAGAACCAGCAATAGAGCTACTGAAACGTATAAAACCAGACTTTACTCCTTCGCATAACCTCCATTATGCTGACCTGCTTCCCACAGGATGGGTTGTATGCTCTCTCAATGAAGCGTGCGAGATATTGGATTCACGGAGACAACCGATTAATTCCAAAGAGCGGGAAAAAAGAGCCGAAAAAGCAAACAATCTTTTCCCTTATTATGGCGCAACTGGTCAGGTTGGAGTTATTGATAATTATATCCTGGATGGGGAATATTTACTGTTAGGCGAGGATGGTGCACCATTTCTTGACCGATATGCGAAAAAGGCTTATGTCGTGTCTGGGAAAATTTGGGTCAATAACCATGCGCACATTCTCAGACCTAGAATTAATTCCACTTACATGATGTACTATCTAAATGTCATTGATTATAGGCCATATGTGACAGGAACAACAAGGCTCAAATTAACGCAAGAAGTCATGAAAAATATGCCTGTTTTAGTACCTCCTTTAGCGGAACAGGACAGAATCATATCAAGAATTCAACAATTATTCAGTGTCATTGATACAATCCAATTGAGCTAAGAAAGCATCAATAGCATCGAGAATACGCTTTTGTTCACTGACAGGAGGAACAGGTATTAAGAGTTTGCCGAAATCGGTCTTGTTGAACTTCATTATTGCTGTAGCTGAAGCAATTGTACGTAATGATTCTTGTCCGAAAGGTGATTGAAAGACTCTTTCAAACCATGCAGATTGGTCATCTTGATGGAATTTTACCATAATGGCATTGGGTGCAAGGGACATTCGTATATTTAAATGAGGAACCTTGAATATTTTCCCTACGGAACCGACATTGCTGAATACAAGCTCTCCGCCATAGAGGTTCGAATTCTTCAAGAAATTATATCCTTTCTCGTCTGTGTACGTCAGGTCTTCTGAGAAATTGTTCGCAAAGTCCTTGGTTTTGATGAGGATAGCATAATTTGGTTGCTTGTAATATCTAACATTTTCTTTCAGTGAAGCAAAACTCCCACTTGCCACATAATCAGTTACCTTTTTGGAATAATCTTTCACAGAACACCATTCCCACCCATTGGGTAAAGTAAATAGTTGCTGTGTTTCATAATGGAGGTTATGAGAAGGTGTGAAAGATGGACTTACGCGCTGTAAAAGTTTGATGGCTGGCTCATCGAATGGGTCCTGCGGCACTAGTTTGCCATGAATGGCCAAGTCGAGTATCTTTGCTTTGGCCGCAGAAACCTGCTCAGAGAGAGACTCTTTCCCATAGTCTAATGCATCAATAGCATTAAACAGGATATCGATTTTATCAACGATGCTCTTTTCTTCATTAATTGGAGGAAGCGGCATCATCATTTTATCCAGCTCTCTGGATGACAATCCCATCAACCCAATACCCTTGCCTCCTATCATCCCTTCATTCTTCATGAACATCAACCAGAACAAGAATAAACGTTGATTGATGCCCCCAAATCCACGAAGTCTATGAATATGATTCTGTATGCGAATATCGTATTCTTGATTCCAAATCGCGGCCCTACCAATGTCACCTCCTTCGCACACTAAAAGGTCACCTTTCTTTACCGTACATTTCTCAATTTCCTCTTCGGTGAAGTACATCTCTTTAATACTGGACAACTCAAACCTATCCCAGTAGAGATTTGAAGTGGTAATGTATGATAATAATTTCCCTTTACGGTCCGAAGCATTAAGTGCTTTCCCCGTATTGTGAAGAAAGATTTCTCCCAAACTCGTCCATACCCATCCCTCCGGCACCTCCCATGGCACTTCCTTCGGATAATGGGACGTATCACCAGCAGATTTGCTCTTTTTAGGGGCTTTAATTTTGCCTTCTTTGATGAGCTGCTCTTTCTCCTTGCGGATGCGTTCAAGCAGCACGGAGGCGGGTTCATCGTTAGGGTCTTGCGGCACAAGCTTGCCATGGATAGCAAGATCCAGTATCTTCTGACGGAGTTTCTTGGTATCCATTATTCCTCGATGTTTGCGATGAGTTCTTTAAGTTTGGCAACGGCCTCGGCAATTTTGTTACTCTTTTCCTCAATGGAGGAAACAAGCTCCGCGAGCGTGTAGTCAGTATCATCCTGGAACTTAATCCAAGTGATGTCTAGGCTAGTTTTATCCCTCTCAAGAATCTCCTTGACCGAATACTTACGCCAGCGGCCGTTGGGATTGGTTTCGGCGTTGTAAGTTTCCTTGCGGGCATTGATATTATCGGCATTGTAACAGGTCACGAAGTCGTCAAGATGATGGCGCTCCATTGTGTTGTTGGCCAGCGTGTGTTTGATGCCGGTTCGATAGTCATAGAACCAGATGTCCTTGGTCTTTTCACCCTTCTTGAAAAACAACACATTCGCTTTTACGCCCTGGGCATAGAAGATGCCGGTGGGCAGGCGCAGAATCGTGTGCAGGTTGAAATCCGACAGCAATCTCTTGCGGATGGTTTCACCGGCGCCGCCCTCGAAGAGGACGTTATCCGGGAGAACAACTGCTGCGCGGCCACCGTTTTTCAGCATAATCATCATGTGCTGCAGGAAGTTTAGCTGGTTGTTCTTGGTGTCCACATAAAAATCGGGGCGATTGATGTCCACGGAACCGGCAGGGCGTGTTCCGAAAGGCGGATTTGCAAGGATTACGTCCACCAGCGTGGATGGCTCGCTCTCCAGAGAATCCCGGCATTCAATAGGGCTCCTGTCCGTTCCGATACCATGCAGGTAAAGGTTCATTGATGCAAGGGTGACAACCAAAGGTGTATTATCAACGCCGTGCAAAGCCTTCTCGCGAAGGAATTTACGCTTCTCCTTATCGGCCGTCTGCTCCTTCATATAGTCGTAGGCCGTAAGAAGGAAGCCTCCAGTACCGCACGCCGGGTCGGCAACAGTCTCGCCAATCTGCGGACGCGTTACATCCACCATCGCCTTGATGAGGGAACGTGGTGTGAAATACTGCCCGGCGCCGCTCTTCTTGTCTTTGCCGTTCTTCTCCAGTATGCTCTCGTAGATGGCACCCTTCACATCGCCATCCATAACAAGCCAAGACTCTTCGTCAATGAGAGATATAACCTTTTGCAGGTACACAGGCTTGTCAATCTTGTTCTGGGCCTTGGTATAGATAGTGCCGATGAGATTCTCCTGGTCGCTGAGGACCTTTAGAGTCTTTTCATACTGGGCAATCAGATCCAAACCGTCCAGACCAATCAAGTCCTCCCAGCGATAACCTTCCGGAATGGCCGAGGTCTCCCCGAAGGTTTTTACGTTCTCGTCGTCCATCTTCAGGAACAGAAGATAGGTAAGCTGGGTGATATAATCCGTGAAGCCAACGCCTTGTCCGGCAAGGACATCGGCCACTTTCCAGACTTTATTGATAAGGGTTTGTTCTGATGACTGTTTTGCCATAATATGTTATGCGGATTTTCTGTAAATCATAAACTGGGACAGGGAAGAAAGGACCTGGTTGGCTTTGGCCAAACCGCCGAAGGCCTGAATTATCTGCCCGGCCTGAGTCTTATCCTCTTCCTTAATGTCTTCGATGGTGCATGAGCCGTTGGTAACAATATAATTCACAACCTGCTGTAGCAGATTGTTCTGCAACTCCGAAATGCCACGCCAGGTCTGACCGCACCAAAGGTTGAAATACTTGGCTGCGTCGCCTTTGAGGCTTTCGAGTCGTGGAATATGCTTGAATGCAAATCTTACCAGCTGGATGATATTTGTGAGCGCGTCCTTCTCATCCTTGGTGGTGAACTTGACAACATCAGCCGGGCGGAGCAGCGCATAGGTATTCCACAGGAGCGCCGGATTGAACTTGGCATTTGCAAAGCGAAGCGTAGTTTCCAATTCCTTGAGCATGGAATAGGTAATGGGCTCTCCCTGGTTGTTATAGATGATGCGAAGCGCCTCGATTTCGTCCTTATGTTCGGCCACATATTTCTCAAAGGCGGCCGTAGTTTGCGAAGCCTCCTCCAGCGAGAATCCCTTGGATACCAACTCGTCCTCCCCGGGGATCAAGATTTTGACAAAGCCTGCGTTCAGGACCAACAGGTAATTGCGCGCCTCCGGATGATTGGCAAGGGCGGAAATCAAGCCTTTCCTCTCATTGTTCGGCTCATTGATATCCACGAACGGAGGAAGTGTGCCATTCCCTAATGCCTCGTAGATGCTGGAGGCGACGTCTTTCATATCCTTCCCGGCGAGATTGGCGAACTTGGTCCGCTGCCCATCGTCGGACTTGTTGTAGATACGGGAGAGCCTGCTGGCCAGAATCTTGAGATATTCGTCATCCACATAGCCATGTGTGATTCGCTCCAGCAATTCCTTCAGGGACATGGTAGCGGGACGAGGATCAGTTCCCGGACGAGTTACTTTCATCTCATGCTCGGTAACTCCAACGGCATCTACCAGATAGAACAGGTCCTTACTAAAGGCATTGGGTGTAACAATCCGGAGCTGCTCGTCGCCGATAGTCCTAACGCCTCGGCCTTTCATCTGTGTATAGAGGGATTCAGACTCGATATCGCGCATGAACATCACTACCTCAATAGGCTTAACGTCAGTTCCAGTGGCTACCAACGTCACCGTAACGGCGATTCTGAACTCCTTGTCATTACGAAAGCTGCGGATTAGAGCATTGCTGTTCCCAGCCGAATAGGTTATCTTCTGTACAAACTGTGGGTCATTTTCCTTGCCGAAGACTTCCTTTGCAATCTGGACGATGTTGCTAGCGTGAGCATCGTTCAGGGCGAAAATGAGTGTCTTGGGGAGATAATCCATATTCGGCTCACGGGCCGGGTCATTGAACATCTCGGTATAGACGGCATCGCGGTAGGTCTCCAGGACCAGTTTTATCTGGGAGGGATTGACGATGCTCCGGTTCAGTTCATTGCCGGTATACGTTTTTTCACCGCTATTCTTAACGTTCTCAACCTTGCCAGTATAGCGGGTGACCTGTTTCAAGTTCTCTCCGTCGCGGATGGCGCCACCATCTTCGGTGGCCTTGGTCTTGATTCGGTAAACGCGGTAATCTACATTTACGCCGTCGGCAATGGAGCGCTCGAGCGTATAATTGATGATGCGGTTGTTATTGAAGAATGCTTCCGTTTCCGGAGCAGGAGTAGCCGTAAGGCCGATTATTCGTGCCGATGAGAAATACTCCAGTACAGAGCGCCAGGAGCCATAAATGGAGCGGTGACACTCGTCAACGATGATAAGGTCAAAGAAATCTTTCGGCAGGGTTGGATTCTCAGGAAGGGTCACTGCTGGTGCCGGAGTTTCGTCGCCATCATAGTTCTCATCGTCATCCGTTTCTTCGATTTCCTCGCCTTTTAACAGGGAGAACAATCTCTGTATTGTGGAGATGACCACGTTGGAGTCTTTTGGGATTGCCTGATTTTTGAGCCTGTTGACGGTGAAGATAGAATTGAAGGCGTCGCCGGTTTCCGTGAGTTTGAACTTTCCGAATTCATCTTCGGCCTGTTTCCCGAGGTTATTGCGGTCCACCAGGAAAAGGACGCGACGCATGGGCGTGTACGAAAGGAAACGGTACGAGGCCATACAGGCAGTGTAGGTTTTACCTGCGCCTGTCGCCAGAACCATATAAGCCCTGTTCTGCCCGGCGCGGAAACTCTTCTCCAGCTCGGTAATAGCTTCAAACTGACAGTCCCGGAGTCCTTTCTTTTTCAGCGTAGGAAGTCCGGCAAATTCATCCTCGATTCCAAGTATCTTGCATATCTCCTTTGGTGTATGGATGCTGCCGACAGGGATATAGCTGCCATCTTTGGCCCTAAATAGAGTAACCTGGCCATTGGAAACATAAACAATAGGGAGAGGATTCTCATAGAACTGATAATACTTGGTCAGTTTGTGTGTATATCCCTCAGCCTGTGTAATAACTTTTTCTAAAGAAACGTCCACAGAAGCCTTCTTGGCTTCAAGTACTCCAACAGCTTTCCCGTTAATAAATAGAAGATAATCAGCTTCTTTTCCTCCCTCCAGGATACCTTCTTCAATGGCGGCAGCTGACAGGTTGGCGGAATATTCGTCGCGGGAAACAACCTTCCAACCGGCGTCAGTAAACATCTGATCAATGAGTACGCGCGCTTTTTCTTCTGGCGTCATAGTTAGTATAATGTTAAATTATCAGAAACTTGCTGGGACAAATTTAACACTTTTTCTTCTGCAATTTAGATAAACACTTCGCTAAGTTATAATAACGCTATTGCATAAAACCAAACAATTAATATTCAAGTCTTTATATGAAAATCGCCTCAAATTAATAATAAAAGGATTAGGAAATTAGGCACCACTAAGTAAATATCACTATTATCTTAATCAGCTATTTAAAAGGCCATTACAAACACAAGCAGCAGACTGACCAATCCTGGAATCGCTGAGGAAATCCAGGATTATTTGGGATTATTTGGAATTATAAAATCTTTGGGGCGGACAGGGTAAATGTGCCGGATGGTTTGGTGGATAGAGAGTTAGGAGGTTAGATTTGCGGGAGCGAATTAATAAATGCTTGGTTGTGAAAGAGATGAAAACTATCAAAGAAGGTTTTGTTGGAGAGATAAGGGGGATTATCGACAAAGCAAGAGAAGGGGCTGTAAGGAGCGTGGACTTCTGCCGTGTGCAGATGTACTGGAATATCGGTCGCAGGATATTTGAGGAGGAGCAGCAAGGAAAGGCCAGGGCCGAGTATGGTAGTTATCTGATAAAGAGGCTTGCGGAGCGGCTGGAACCGGAGTATGGGAGCGGATTTGGAAGTAGACAACTTCATAAGAGTAGACAATTCTATAAGGTCTATCCAATTGTGTCCGCATTGCGGACACAATTGAATTGGACTCAGTATAAGTTACTTATAGCTATTTCAGATGAATTTAAACGGGAGTATTATGAACTTGAGTCGGTGAATAATGGGTGGAATAGCCGTGAACTCGAGCGGCAGATTAACTCAGGGCTATATGAGAGGCTTTTGAAGAGTAATGACAAGGAGGCTGTATTGGCGGTAGCAAGGCGCGAAAGGATTCCGGAGAGTCCTCAGGAAGTTATTAAAGACCCTATGATGCTTGAGTTTCTGGGGTTGGAGAGAAAGCCATCATACTATGAGAAAGATATCGAGAGTGCGATAATAGACCACCTTGCAGAGTTCTTGCTGGAAATGGGAAAGGGTTTCTCTTTTGTGGCCCGTCAAAGAAGAATCTTGCTGGAGGATGACGAGTTCTTTGTTGATCTTGTGCTGTATAACAGATTGTTAAAATGTTTTGTGATTGTAGAGTTAAAGACCGGAAAACTTACCCATCAGGATTTAGGGCAACTGCAGATGTATGTTAATTATTACGATCGGTGCGAGAAACTGAAAGAAGAGAATCCGACTATAGGGATTTTGCTGTGTTCCAGCAAAAACGATACTGTGGTAAAGATGGCATTGCCGGAAGACAACAAGACAATTATGGCGAGTCGTTATGAACTTTATATTCCGTCTTCCGCCCAGTTGGCGGAGGAGGTGGGACAAGTCAGGAAGAAACTTAATAAGAATGAAAGAAAATGAGAAAGCAAAGGTGGTCGAAAATATCGACCACCTTGGTGCTACAGGGCCATCGTGAGCCGGATGTAGTCTGACCAGATTTGGGAGAGTTTCTCAGGGCTGTTTACCTTGCTGTGAACAGTCTGGCCGTACTTGTCATATTCTGACCAGATTCCGTCTTTCTCGGAAATGCTGCCTTCAAAGACAATGGCGTCCATAGAGCGGTCGTTTGAGAGGCGATAGCTGTACATATAAAAGTAATGCGCCTGGGTATCAGGGTCATAATTGGTAGTGAAATACCTCTTTAACTGCGGCTTGTAAGTTAGGTAGCCTTTGTATTTGACAAAGTCATAGGAAGGCACATTGTAGAATTGGCCGTCCTCCTGGCTCCAGACATAGAGCTGGCCGTCATCGCTGAGCTGGATGATATCATTATAGCCGTCGCTGTTGAAATCCCAGTATTCCAGAGTTTCAGATACTTTAAGGCTCAGGGTCTGGATGAGGGCACCTTGGGAATTCCCGTTCTTCTTGTAAACGTTAATGACAGGTTTTGGAGCCTTTTTATAGACAAGTACTGGAGCTTTTTTGTCCCACCATTTGGACTGCTCTCTGAAGTTGGCATTAACCTGAACTTCCTCGTTTTGGCTGAAGATGGCGTTGAAGTAATCAGCCCAGTCTTTGGAGCGGTATTTCTCGTCAGGGACGAACTCTCCTACCCCCTGGTCCAGGTCGCCGCTGCCGGGAATGCGGCAGGATCCCCAGTTGGCAATCTTCTTGACCTTGGTCTTGTCTGAAGTCCAGAAGCCCTCATACTGGCTGTTGCAATAGCCGTCTGCCCCGAACATTCCGTCCTCGATCATAGGCTTGTTGTCGCTGATCCAGAAATCAAATCCGGCCTTGCCGGAGAATGTTCCGGTGCCTGTTCCGCCGGTTTCCTTTAAACTATATGACGCCTCGAGAAAATAAACACTGTGGTCTGCATCAAAATCCTCAGGGTTCTGAGTGGTGATGGATACAATCTTGAGTGTTCCTTCAAAAGGACAAACGTTGCCAGCGGCGTTGGAATAGCCTTTGATTGTGTAAGCGGTTGGTGTCTGCCTGGTTACAGACTCGTAATAAATCTGCAGCCTCTTGTATTCCTTGCCGAGGATTCCTAGGCGGAATGGAGAATCTGCCATGAACACCCCGGTAAAGTCATACTTTTCAGGATTTACCACAAATTTGCCCTGCGATATAGCCGACAGCGGCAGAACCAGCAATATGGCCAGCGTGGAAAAAAACTTTTTCATAGTCTTGAAGGTTATCAGTTTGCAAAGCAGACGCCCCAGATTCTGGAAAGGTCGGTCGGATATTCTCCCTGATGGATAAGCTTGCCGTCCTTGTCGTATTCATAAAAGATGTTGTTTTTTTCCATCACGGTTCCGTCCTGGACAAACTTGCCGTTCTCGAATCTATAGAGATAGTAGAAGAACTCTCCCTTTTCAGTGAAGTTAAAGCTGGTCATAAGGACTTTTTCCTGAGGGAAAACCACAAGATTGTCCACGTGAAGAATGTCGTGGAAGGACGGGCAGTTTTCAAATTCCTTTGTCTGAGGGTTATAGAGATAGCAAGCCCCTTCATCGTGCCGCTCCTCGTCTCCGGTCTGGTAGAGATCCATATAGCCATCAAAGTTTATATCCTTGTACTCAGGAGGATACATTGAAGGGAACTGATATGTATGCTTTCCGGCAGGGGTTGTCACCGCCACTTCAAAATGATTGTCCACAACCTCAAGATCGAGTTTTGGAGCCTCGGGATCCCACCACTGCCTGCATTCTTCAAAGATGGAATTAACTCTGATAAGCTGATTCAATTCACCTTCTTCGTAATTGAAGAACGCATTGTAGTATGTTCCCCAGCCGTTGTCACGGTATTTTTCACTCGGGACAAATTCCCCTACTCCCTGGTCCAAGTCGTCTGACTCAGGAATGCGCCAGGCGCCCCAGTTGGCAACGGTCTCCTTGCCGTTGGTGTAGGTGAAAGTACCGATATGCTGGTTGTTGTCATATCCGTCTGCACCTTCGTAACAGTCATCAGTGAGAGCTTTATTGCCTTTGAAATAGATTTCGTTCAGGCTCTTTCCGTGGAACTCCCCGTCGGCCTGAGGGAAACTGTAACTGCACTCAAGAAAATATGCATCGTGATTGTCTACATGGTCTGTCACATACTCCCCGTTCTCATCTGGTTCAGGGACTATTTTCGAGATGGACTTCAGTTCAATGACACCATCGAAAGACTGGACATTGTCCCAGACCTTGGAGAATCCCTTTACCGCGTAATGCGTGGCATCTGTCTTGGTTACACTAGCGTAATAAACCTGAAGCCTGGTGAAATCTTCACCGATTATACCCAGCTTGAAAGGACTGCCGTAAGCAAGAACTTCGGAGAAATCGTAACCGGCCGGATCTACGGCAAAGTTTTTCTTTTCCTGGCAGGAGGCAAGCAGCAATATGGCTGCAAAAATTATAAGGATCTTTTTCATGACTGTATTTGTTTGTCTTTAACTATCTGGACTATAATGACTCCCATAATTGTCAGGACGATGCCCACAATCTTCAGGAGAGTGAAAGTTTCCTGGCCTGGATAGAGGAAATAGGATGCGGTTGCGCTTACAAGAGGAATCAGAGCCGAGAATATGTTCACTCTCGTAACGCCAAGTTTTCCCGTGCAGAACGCCCAAAGCCCGAAGCATACGCAAGAGCAAAGCACTGCAAGCGCCATTATCTTTGACTGGACCGGCATAGAGAAGAACTCAGGAGTAAGTCCCTTCAGGCCGAAAAGCAAAAAGAACGGCAAAAACAGCAAAGCACCAAACGAGAACTGGTACGTTACAATTGTCATAGGATTGTAACGGCTTATCATCTTGTTTGTTACATAGCCGTATATCAAAGCTCCGCCTACTGCGAAGAAAAGCAGCAGCAATATGCCTTTGAGCTGTGAAGAACCCGCACCGGCCTTTTCCATCATGAAAAGCGCAATGCCAAGAAGGGAAAGCAGGCATCCCAGTACCTTGGTCAGAGAGAGCCTGAACTTGTAGAGAATTCTGTCTACAACCGTGCAGAAAAGCGGTATGGTGGCGATGATTATGGCCGCCATCACTCCCGATGTGTATTTGATTCCAAAGTTTTCGCCGAGGAAATAGATGAAAGGCTCGCCGAAGCCCAGAAGGAACATCCATTTCATGTCGCCCTTCTGGATCTTCTGTATTTTCCCGAGAATCCCCCCTGCTATCCACATAATGACAGCGGCAAGGATCATCCTCTCGAAGATAAAGGTGAAAATCTCGACATTATTCTTGATAAGGAAATCTTCCCACACAAAGGAAAATCCCCACGCGGTTATTGAAACAATTGCCAGTATGTATGCTTTCCACAAGCCTTTACGTTCCATCATCTGTCGAATTTTAGTCTGAGACTGTGGCGGTTACCCGTCAATTCTCCGTTCTTGACCACAAAGCACCCGTTTACCAAAGTATGGATTACCGAACAAGGGAATGTCATTTCCTTTTCTGAAAACGGACTCCAGCCACAAAGAGAAGCGGGAGCGGAAAGCTTTGCGTACTCTTTTCCAAGGTCAACCACAGCCAAGTCCGCATAATATCCCTCACGGATGAATCCCCTGTCTTTCAACTCAAAGCATCTTGCCGGACCGTGAGCCGTCCTGTCTGCCACATCTTCAAGGGAGAACACTCCTTCCTTTGCCAGAGCAAGCATGATCTGGAACAAGTACTGGCCCAGGGGAATTCCGGACGGGCACTCGGTATAAGGTTTGAGCTTGTCCGAAAGCAGATGCGGGGCATGATCGCTGCCTACTGTCTTCAAAACGCCATCTTTGAGGGCCTTGCGCAGTGCAATCATATCTTCCTCTGATTTTATGGAAGGGTTGCATTTTATAAGGTTGCCGTAATTCTCGTAATCCTTACTGGAGAACCAAAGATACGTAGGGCATGCCTCGCCGGTTATAGACGGATTGTTTAAATCAGCAAGCATTTCAGCCTCTTCCTTTGTCGTAATATGAAGGATATGCAGCCTGGTGTTGTGCTTTTTCGCCAATTCTATGGCTTTTTTAGAGCTTTTCAGACATGCAGCGGCACTTCGTATGTGCTGATGCTCTTTCGCCGGTATTTCAGCCCCGTATTTCTTGATCGCCTTGTTCAGGTTGGCCGAAATAATGCCGTTGTCTTCGCAATGGACTGCAAGAAGGGTCGGGCAGTATCTGAAAATGTTTTCGACGGCATCGCTGTCTTCAACAGCCAGGTTCCCCGTGCTGGACCCCATGAAAAGCTTCACCCCGCAAATATCCTTAGGATTCATACGCTTGATCTCCTGAAGGTTATCCTTACCAGCTCCAAGGTAGAAGGAATAATTTGCATATGAGGTTTCCTCCGCGATGGAGTACTTTTCTTCAAGAAGAGGAAGAGTAAGGGCCGGAGGAGTATTGTTTGGCATATCCATAAAGGAAGTCACTCCGCCCAGTACGGAAGCACGGCTTTCGCTTTCAATAGTTCCCTTGCGTCCGTCGCCAGGTTCCCTGTAATGCACATGGGAATCAATAACACCAGGGAAGATATGAAGACCCGTCATATCCAGAATCTCCATTCCGGAAAAATCCATCCTATGACAATCCTCTTCCCTGATTATGCGGGAAATCCTTTCCCCGCTTATGACAATGCTGCCCTTGAAGACTTCGCCTTCATTGACAATGGTTCCGTTTCTGAGCAGCAGGTCCATATCACTGTGTTTTAGGCCGTATCTTTCTGAATCTCATCGCGATGACTCCCCAGAAGGCTTCGCCGAAGATACCTGAACTCATCTTGGAGGTTCCCTCCTTGCGATCCACGAAAATGATCGGGACTTCCTTTATCTTGAAGCCCAATTTGTAGGTGGAGTACTTCATCTCTATCTGGAAGCCATAGCCCTTCATCCTGACCTTGTCCAAGTCCAGGGTCTGAAGGACCTTTCTGGTATAGCAGACAAAACCTGCAGTGCAGTCATAGACTTTCATCCTGAGCACCTTGCGCACATAATAAGATGCAAAGTAACTCATCACGACCCTTCCGATAGGCCAGTTGATTACACTCACGCCATTGCAGTAACGGGAACCGATGGAAAGGTCCGCCCCGTCTTCTGCACATGCCTTGTAAAGGCGAATCAGATCATCAGGATTATGTGAAAAATCCGCATCCATCTCGAACACATAACCGTATCCCTTTTCCAAAGCCCATTTGAAGGCGGTAATATATGCAGTTCCAAGACCTTGTTTTCCGCTCCGCTGGATCAGGTGAAGCCGCTCAGGGAATTCAGCCTGAAGACCCTTGACAATATCTGCGGTCCCGTCCGGAGATCCGTCGTCTACAATCAGTATATGGAAATTCCCGTCCAGAGAAAATACCTTGCGGGTGATTTTCTCTATATTCTCCTTCTCATTGTATGTAGGTATGACAACCAGCTTGTCTGACATAATGGTATTTTGTTTAATCTTACAAATATAATCAGAAAGAGGCCATTTTCTACTCGACTAGCCTCAACTGTATCCTCTGGCGGCGGAGATCCACGCCCATTACGCTCACCGTAATCTGCTGGTGAAGTTTCAGCACCTCGGAAGCGTCACGGACATATTTCTTCCCCATATTGGATATGTGGATAAGTCCGTTCTGTTTGATTCCGATATCTACGAAGGCTCCGAAAGCCGTAAGGTTCGTGACTATTCCTGGAAGAACCATACCTTCCTTAAGGTCCTCAATGGTAGATATTTCAGAAGAGAACTCAAAGTCTTTGGCGCTTTCCCTTGGATCCCTTCCAGGCTTTTTCAGCTCCTGGGCTATGTCTTTAAGGGTAGGAAGCCCCACATTGTCGGAGACATAATCTTCAAGATTCATCGAGTCAATCTTCTGAGTGTTGCCGATAAGGTCAGATACCTTACATCCGGCATCCTTAGCCATTTTCTCAACCAGGGCATAACGTTCTGGATGGACTGCGGAATTGTCCAGAGGATTATCGGCTCCAGGAATCCTGAGGAAACCGACAGCCATCTGATAGGCCTTCTGCCCAAGACGAGGCACCTCCATAAGCTGTCCCCTTGAAGAGAACGCACCGTTGGAAGCCCTGTAACTCACTATGTTGGAAGCAAGCGCTGGACCGATTCCGGAAACGTACGAGAGCAGGTGCCTGCTGGCAGTGTTCAAGTTGACGCCCACAGTGTTAACGCAATATTCCACCACATCGTCCAGTTTCTGCTTCAGAAGAGTCTGGTCCACATCATGCTGGTACTGACCCACTCCCAAAGACTTAGGGTCTATTTTCACCAGTTCGGCCAGGGGGTCCATAAGGCGTCGTCCGATCGAAACCGCGCCCCTTACGGTAACATCCTCTTGTGGGAACTCTTCCCTGGCAGTCTCTGAAGCTGAATAGATTGATGCTCCATCTTCGCTTACGGAATAAATCTTAACAGGTTTGTCGAAACTCAGTCGGCGGATGAAGGCCTCGGTTTCCCTGGCTGCCGTTCCATTACCTATCGCGATTACCTCAATATCATATTTTTCCGCCATTTCCATAACCTTGCGCATAGCCTCCATTTTCTGATTAACCGGAGGATGCGGGAAGATTACATCGTGATGCAGCAGTTCTCCTTTGTCATCCAGGCAAACCACCTTGCAACCTGTCCTGAAACCAGGGTCTATGGCCATAGTCCTTTTCTGTCCGACCGGAGCTGCCAGAAGCAGCTGCTTGAGATTCTCTCCGAAAACCTTAACAGCTTCCAGGTCTGCCCTTTCCTTGGCCGCCTTCAGGGTCTCGTTCTCGATGGAAGGATCCAAAAGACGAGTAAGACTATCTTCCTGAGCAAGTTTCAGCTCATCAAAAAGCTGGCGGGCGGGATATCTTTTCCCTTTGTAGAACAATCTGTTGATTATCTTCAGCGATATCTGAGGATCAGTTTCCACCCTCACAGACAGAATCTTCTCATTCTCTGCCCTTAGAATCGCGAGTACCCTGTGAGAAGGCATTTTGGAAAGATAGGACGAGTAATTGAAGTAGTTGCTATATTTCTCCCCTTCTTCCTCCTTACCCTTTATGAGTTTTGTCTTGAGTACACCGCTCCTTCCGTAATAAGAACGGAGTTCTTCCCTAATCTCTATGTTCTCTGAAATTTGCTCGGCGATGATGTCGCGGGCTCCCTGAAGGGCCTCATCCACATCTGCAACCCCTTCCTTGACAAACTTCTCCGCCTCTTTCCGGATGTCCTCTACCTGAAGGGAAAGCATCTTCTGTGCAAGCGGTTCCAGCCCTTTTTCCTTAGCCACTGAAGCTCTGGTTCGTCTCTTCGGACGATACGGCAGATAGATATCTTCCAGTCTCTGTGCTTCCACGCAACTGTCTATCAAGCCCTTCAGTTCATCCGTCATCTTGCCCTGCTCCTCAATGCTCTTGGCCACAGCCTCTTTCCTCTTGTCCAGTTCCAGGAACTTCTGGTAATGGAAATTGGTCTCTGCCACCTCCACGTCTGTCATCGTTCCGGTGGCCTCTTTCCTGTAACGTGAAATGAAAGGAACAGTCGCCCCTTCTTCCAGGAGCTGGATACAGTTCTCTACCCGCCAAGGCTTTACGCCCAGCTTATCCGCTATGAAATTTATGTAAAGTGTATTCATAATCAGTCGTGACTAACTTCATGGAGCCTTTCCCTGTAGGCAAAGAATATATGGGACTTTGATACAAAGCCCTTCCATTTGCCTTCTTTGTCTATAACAGGAAGATTCCAGCCGCCGGTCTGCTCGAATTTATTCATCACATCCTCCATCCTGTCATTGGAATAGGCACAGATTTCCTCCTTTTCCATATAGTCCGAAACCGGTCTGGAGTAATTGGAGCTGTCAAACATGTCTTTCTTCACATCGTTGAGCCAAACTGTGCCAAGCAGCCGGCCCTCTTTGTCAAGAACCGGGTAAATATCTCTGCTTGAATTAGATATAACAGGCAGTATGTCTCCCAATGTTGCACCTTCCTCTATCGGAGAGAAATTGGTTTCCAGCACATCATCTATTTTCAGAAGGGTGAGCACGGCCTTGTCCGAATCGTGGGTGAGAAGGTATCCGCTCTTGGCAATTCGCTTGGTATAGATGGAATAAG
>JAEEGG010007117.1_pt1 | contig 25979 bp, 23 predicted proteins | sample 9134161 | NCBI WGS metagenome assembly JAEEGG01 (sample SAMN16246543, study PRJNA631951) | gut metagenome | biome: gut microbiome; feature: rumen; material: CR-attached | host: Bos | place: Iran: Karaj | collected 2018-10 | reverse complement strand
AACCCGAGAACATATTAAATTTCGATGGCGTGTTAAAGATTACAGATTTCGGCTTGTCAAAAATATCTGGGGATAGCACTAAAACCATGACTTTTAAAAATTCCGGGACTCTTCCATATATAGCACCAGAAGCATGGAATAATGATAGTAATACTATACAAATGGATATTTATTCAATGGGTATAGTTTTTTATGAACTTGCAACATTGTCTTACCCGTATACTATTCCAAGAAAACTTGATAATATGAATTTTAGAGATATGCATTTGTATTCTTCAATAATTGATCCTACAACGAAAAATCCTGTGTTATCTCCAAATATTATTTCGATGATAATAAAAATGCTTGAGAAGCCAACGCAAAAAAGGTTTAAAGACTGGGATGAAATCATTAGTGTCTTAGATTCTAAATCATTGCCTATAGACGATATATCGGAAATCGTCAACAACGCAGTTTCATTAAGAAATAAAAAGGATATCGAACAGCAAAAAGAACAAGCGGCAAAAAAGAAAGAAAAAGAGGACAAAGAGAATTATATAAAGTTATCTTATTCTCAATATGTTAATGTCGTGATTAATCCAATTCGTACTTTTGTGGAAAGATTCAATTCTCAGTATTCTAATACTCAAAAGATAAATATAATCGAATTAGCCCCAAGTGATATAAATTACAAATTTACAACAAAAATTATATTGACGTCTGGAAACAAAGTTTTCATTACTGGAGAAATCCTTTTTAAGGAACGATTTACACGAACAGTTCCAGGTTTATTCGGCTCTCAACAAATCATCAATTATCTTCCAAAATGCAAAGGAAAGGACATTGTTTTATGGTGTCAAGTAGAGGACAATGAAAACTGTGGATTTAACATTCTTTTGTTAAAAAATGATTCGGGAATATATGGCGATTGGTTTATTTTAGAAAATACTACTAATGGTTTTTCGTTAAACAAACGTCCTTCTCCATTTGGTTTTTCACTTTCAGAACTGCCTGAACAGATTGACCTTATTTATGCTACTCACATATATGATATGAATCTAACCACTTTTTCCATAGAAAAAGTTTTGGATTTTATTTCCAATAGAGTATAATCGTGAAGAATAAAATCGAGGTAAAACAAATGTCAAAACTCCAAAATTACAACGGCCGTTTCTGCGAATCGGATTTTGAGGACGCGTTTATTTCGTTCTTAGAAGGAGAGGGCTGGCAGTATCTTGCCGGAAATAATATTCCACGTTCTTCCAAAAGCGAGGTGCTTTATACCGATGATCTGGAGCAGTTTTTGAGCAAAACAAATCCGGATCTGACGGTCGATGAAGTACGTAATATTATGGATCTTATACGGCTTGCAGGTGCTGAAAGCGACTTTGCAACGCTGCATAAGGTTTATAACTGGATGGTTGACGGGATAAAATTCACACCCCAGGACGGACAGGCCCGCATGATACAGCTGATTGATTACAACGATCCGGATAGTAATATCTTTCGCGTTGTCAATCAGTTATCTATTGAATACACAAATAACGGACAGGTTGAGAACAGAAGACCTGACGTTCTGTTGTACGTCAACGGCATGCCGGTATGCGTCATTGAACTGAAAAATCCCGCAGATGCAAACGCAACGATATTTGACGCGTGGGAACAGATAACAATTCGTTACTGGCGCGATATTCCGCATTTACTGCACTATTGCCCTCTCGCCTGTATATCGGATGGAGTAAAAACACGCCTCGGAACAGTACGCGCACCGTATGAGCATTTTTATGCGTGGCGCCGCGTCAATGACGGAGATAAAATATCAACAATGCCTTTTGAAGAAACTCAAACTATGGTAAAAGGCGTTTACAGCCGTACCATTTCATCTGATGATCGGTCACTTCAAGCGCGGTTTTTATTTCCTGCCGCCCATATTTTACAGCCCACGGCAGGTGCGAAATCAGGCTTTCAGCGGTATAGAATTTCAGTATTCTCCAGAAGTCGTCCGGAACGCTGTGATCGAAATACCCGTTTATCAGTCCTGTCTCAAAATACTCGCTGACCATAACATTCCAGCAAAACGGTTTGAGATCATCATACGGATCGGCGATATCGTTTTTGTCGAAGTCGATGATCCCGATCTTTCCATTATTGACGATCAGGTTCCCAAGGTGATAATCACCGTGGCATAAAACAAGCGGGCGGTCTTTCATTATTTCGCAATGCGTTTCATAATAATCCAAAATCTGATCCTGCATCGGCAGTTTGTATTCGCAGGCATTCAGCGCGGCTATTTTTTGCGGCATTTTTTCTAAATAGCGATCCCACCATGTAAACTCCTGCGGCAGTATTTCGACAGAATGGAGCCTGCGAAGACAATTCCCGGCTTCAATTCCGAGCTGGTATGCCGCTTCGTCTGTAAGAACTGCAACCGCCGTTTTTCCGTCTTCTCCCTCAAGATAAGACATAAGCATATAGACGGTGCCGTCAGTATCCATGCCGAACTCGATCGGACGTGAACAGTTAAGTCTGAGCAGTTCGATCTTTTTCAGGAGCTCGAATTGAGCTTTCTTTTTTTCGAATAAATCGGGATTTGATAATCGAAGAAGGTATCTTTCTCCGCCTTTGTCTTCAAGAATGAATTTTCTATCTCCTGACCATCCTTTTAGAAGAGGCGTGACTGAGGTTATTCTGTATTTGCTGCATAATTGTTCAAGACATATAAATCTGTTATCTTTCATAAGTCCTGTTCCTCTCATAAACTCCGATTTGTCGTATTGATTCTATCATGATTTCCAATAAGATACAACGAAAAAAGTACAGACGACCGAAATCGACTGTACTTTTGAAAACCCACCTTGACAGAACGCCTGTGAGGAGCCTCTCTCCGAGGGCTGTTTTTTAACAGCCCTCCCGTCTTTTGCTTCGCAAAATCCACCCGATGGTCTCACATGGCCGCAGCGCGTCGCCATTGACTCCGCTTCGCTTCGTTACATAGGTGCCGTCGCGCGCTTCCATAAGCTCCTATCGCTTCGCTTCATTCCGCACAACGGAAAGGCTGCTTTGCTGCGAACCGGTCGACGGCTTTTGAAAAGCCCCTTTGATGCGGGAGAATCACAGAAGCTTTCGCAGGAGCTGATCCTTGTTGCGCGCAAAGCGGATCGCGGTATCGCGTTCGATCAGACCCTCGAGGTACAGATTGAGGATATACTGATCCATCGAGATCATCCCTTCGCCCGCGCTTGTGGCGATCGTATTGTCGACCTGATGCGTCTTGCGGTCGCGAATGAGGCTTTGTACGGCTTTGTTCATGTGCATGATCTCAAACGCGGGCACAAGTCCGCCGCCTTTTTTCGGCAGCAGCTGCTGGGAAATGACCGTGTGCAGCACGGAACAGAGCTGAATGCGGATCTGCTCCTGCTGTTCGGCGGGGAAGGTGTCGACGATGCGATCGATCGTACTCACGGCACTGCGCGTATGCAGCGTCGTCAGGAGAAGATGACCGGTCTCCGCTGCCGTCATTGCGGCGCGGATGGTTTCGAGATCGCGCATTTCTCCGAGCTGGATGACGTCCGGACTCTGTCTGAGACATGCGCGCAGCGCAGTCGGGAAGGTGGCGGTGTCGATCGCGACTTCACGTTGACTGACGATGCTCATATGATCGCGGTGCAGATACTCGATCGGATCCTCCAGCGTAATGATATGACAGGAACGCGTCCGGTTGATCCGGTCGACAATGCAGGCAAGCGTTGTGGATTTGCCGGAATCCGCCGTTCCCGTGACCAGAACCATGCCGCTGCGCAGCTTGGAAAGCTCGATCACCTGCTCCGGAATCCGCAGCTCTTTCCAGTCCGGGATGGAAAAGGACACGACACGGATGACCGCCGCCATCGAGCCGCGCTGCCGGTAGGTGTTCACACGGAATCGCGCCAGTCCCGCGACGGCGAAGGAAAAATCGTCGTCCCAGGTCCGGTAATACGCATCCATCTCCCGATTCGCAAGCGCATAGATCTCCGTGATCAGCGCCTTCGTATCGTCCGGCATCAGCTTTCTGTCGTCGAGCGGCATCAGCTCTCTGCCCAGACGGATACAGCACGGAGCGCCGGCAAGAATGAAGAGATCCGCCGCGCCGCGCTGCGTTGCCGTTGTTACATAATCCATCAGGTTCATGGTTCTTTTCCTCCTTACGAGCCGGGTTCGAAGAATTCGTTCCAGAGATCAAACCCCGATTCCTCGATCATACTTTCGTCGATTGCCGCCTGCCAGCGCAGGATCGTGTAGTCCGAACCGTTCCGCTCGACCTCGACATACAGACTTTGCCGCTCATCGATCGGACAGCGATAGGAATAGAAGCTGCCGTCCTGCTCGACGCCGTCGGGCGCTTCGCCGCGCCGGATGCCGGCAAGGATGCGTTCCGCCTGCTCGTCCGCGCGGTAATACGCCTGCGTTGCGCGGATGCTGCTTTCGGACAGCGTGTCGCCCGCTTTCGCAGTGGAAAGGGAGAGGACGGCAAAGACCGTCAGGCAGAGGACCGCGAAGATCATCATCAGCGCGCAGCCGCCGATCGTGGAGATGGATCCGTTCTGTTTCATTCGTCCGCCTCCTGCCATGCGCATATGAGTGAAAACAGTTCGACGCCGTCCCGGTCGGTCACGCGGATCGCGGCGCTGCCGAGGCCGCGCTCTTCGTTCGGATCCGGCACGACGGTCAGCCGGAACGCGCCGTTCGCGCGTTCGTTCCATTTGGAGTCATAATCGACGGTCCAGACGTCCTCCGAAACGCTGCCGCCGAGCACGGCGCACGCGGACTGCAGATCGCCGTGCGTGCTCTTGAGCGTCTCTGCGGCGTTCTGCGCGCACAGCGCTGCGTGATCGCGATTCTCGCTGTTTCGGGAAATGGCTTCGGACTTTGCGAACGCCTGCAGACAGATCGCGGCCGCAAGCGCAAAGAACAGGACCATCAGAAGCTGTCCCATCAAAGCCAGAGGGGCCTTGCTGTTCATGGACGCACCTCCCCTCCGCGAAGCAGAATGCGTACGGTCTGCTCGCCTCCGTCGTCGGTGATCCGCAGCGTCAGCAATCCGTTTTCGAGCGATCCCGAAAGCGATTCGGCGGGCAGCAGCTTTTCGCTGTTCTCGGGATCGACCTCCGCGTCGGAAAACAGAAACAGCTCGCAAAGCCATCCGTCCCGGCAATAGAGCCAGGTCTCGAAGGATTCCGCCTCATAGGTTTCCGAAATGCAGACGACGGTCGTACCGCCCTCCGAACGGATCGAAACCGCATCGGGAGATTGCGCCTGGCGAATGCGCGTGGAAAGATACTGAGCGGCCGTGCGTCCGTCATATGCGGCCTTGTCGCGCGCGGCCAGACGGTCGTAGACATGCGTTCCGGAAATCAGCACGGAAAGGATGCATACCGCGAATACGCCGAACAGCAGAAGCACCATCAATCCGCTCAGATTCTTTTTTTGTGAAAACGTCCGGTCCTTCATTGTCCCTTCTCCAGTACGGTGATATCCGGCATCAGGTTTTGTGCGAAGATTTCGTAATGAACGATAAAGCGGTCCCCATCGACGGTGAGCCCGTAATGCGCGACCAGATAATCGACGTCGGGGGGATACGCGCCTTCCGCGGCATAGCAGGCGATTGCGGCCCGCCGCACCGCGTCTTCGAGCTTGGCGACGCCCTGTCGGGAGATTTCGCGGCTGACGTTACGCAGACCGGTGAAAAACATCGCAAGCACCGTGACGGCAAGCAGCGTCCACAGCAGGACTTTTATGACGGTTTGAGTCAACGCTTTGTTCATACGTTTACCCGATTGCAGACATGATGTTCATGAGCGGCAGCATGACCGAAAGCAGAATCATGCCGACGAGCAGCGACGCGATGACGACGAGCGTCGGCTCCACACGGCTGACCTTTTCGTGGATCGCAGTCTCGCTCCGTTCGCGCATCCGTTCGGCGATCTGTTCCATGGCCGTATCGCCGACGCCGCTTCTGAGTCCTGCGGCAAGCAGACGGCATTCCGCCTTCGGAAGCAGCTTGTTTTCCTCCAGCGCGGTTGTCAGCGGGGCGCCGTCTTCAAGCGCGCGGATACAGGCGTTCACGCGTTCCTTTGCGGAGGGGGTTTCCTGAAGGACCTCGCCGGAAAGCGTCAGGGCTTCCTCGATCGGCATGCCGCTGTGCAGTCCCATCGACAGCGCCATGGCAAACCGCGCGTCGCTGACCTGACGGGAAACGCCTTTGTCGCCCCGTCTGCGCTTCCAGAAGGAGAGAGCCTTTGAACGGAACCTGTCGGATACGGCAAGAAGCAGGCACAGAAGCGCAAGCACGACGAGCACGAGACAGAGGACCGGCATGATTCTGCCGAGCACGCTGCCGAATTTCAGGAGCGCTCCCGCGACGCCCGTCAGCGTCACGCCGAACTGCGCGTACACGCGGTCGAAGATCGGCAGCACGTACACCAGCAGCACCACGATGACGACAAGCATGATCAAAAGCAGGATCACGGGGTAGAGGAGCGAGGTGCGCAGCTGACGCGCGAGACGTTCGCGTCCCTCGTAATAATCGGCAAGCGCGTTGAGCGTTTCCTCCGTGCGGCCGGAACGGTCGCCGACGTTCAGAAGCCGGGACGTATACGGCGGAAACACGCCCGTGCGCTCGAATACCTCCGGCACGGACGCGCCGTCGTCCGCGGAGCGCGCCATTTCCTGCAGCAGCGCGCGGTGCTTTCCGCCGTCGTCCGCCATTAATGTCAGCGCGTCCGCGACGCCCATGCCGGCATGCAGCAGATAGGCGAGCTCCCGGCAAAGGGTACTGACTTCATCATTGGACAATTGCTTCATGTTGTTCCCCCTCAATAGAAGTATTTCTCTGCGTAGTTGCTTCCGTTTCCGATAAAGCGTTCGATGTTGGCTTCACTCTTGCCCGCCGCCGCGAAGGTCGGATCCATGCGCACCCAGGAAGCGCCGTCGAAGTAGACGGCGTCCACCCAGCCTTCCTCATCCGACCAGACGCGGATCCATGCATGATATGCCTGCCCTACGTAACCGAACACAAGCTTGCACGGCACGCCGCGCAGACGCAGCATCGCCGTCATCAGAGACGCGTAATCGAAGCAGATCCCGCGTTTGCGTTTGAGCACGCGGTCAAGGTCCGGAATATAGCCGCTCTTGACCGTTGCGGCCTGAACATAGTCGTACGAAACGTTCTGGATCATGTAGGAATAGATCGCATCTACCTTGGCGAGCGCGTCCGTAAGCTGTCCGGCAAGCTCTTCGGAGGTTTGGATGGTGTTCGCTGCGTTCTGATAGTCGACATAGGTATTCGGGATCAAAAACGGTGCGAACTCGTCGATCAGGCTGACGTCGAACGAAATGCCGACGACGGTCGCATAGCGCGATCCGCCCGCGTTCTCATAGACGGATACGCCGTATCGTCCGCTGCCCTCCGACAGCGGAAAAGTCGTCCATTCTCCGAAAAAGAGATCATACGTATAGGTGACGCCGCCCTTTGTGATCTGAACCTTGAATTTCCTGTCGGTTTCGTCCAGCCGCCTGACCATCACATAGCCGTCGTCGGTATGCGAATAATCGATCTGCGCTTTCCTGCATTCCTTCAAAAGCGTTCCGCTTGCTTCCGGCACGCGAAACACAGCGGGTTCCGGTTCCTGCGTCAGCTGCGGGTTCACGGTCGCGGCGGCTTCTTTCGGTTCTTTCGTTGTCTCGGGAGATTCCGCTGCCGTCGGTTCGGGCGTCGGCGCGGCGGTCGGTTCGGGCGTCGGCGCGGCGGTCGGTGCGGACGTCGGCAACTGAGGCACGGCCGTTGCCTGCAGTGCGGTATCCGGCGGCAAGGTCTTTTGCACGGTCGGCTGCGCATCGGCGACGGCACCCGTTTCCGCAGGCGTACAGCAGAGGGAAAGCAGGATCATGCAGACAAGCAAAAGCGCCCATCCCCGAATTCCGCTGTAACGAGGCATCGTTTCTCCTTTCCAATGCTGCGCGCAGTCCGACCGCCGAAAAACATTCACATGATATACGATTATTATATGGAAGAACCGATTCCAATGCAAGAGTTTTTTGCTTCGGAACCGGTTATATGTAATCTGTTGCTCCTCGCGCGCACAAAAATCCGCGGCGTGATCCCGTTCGAAATGAAAAAGGTGACGGCAGCATTTGCTGCCGTCACCTCAGCGTGTCAAAAAACCTTTTGACACGCTGATCAGACTGCCGTAAAGGTAGGCAGAATTCGCGTTTTCACGACGGAGCCATACTAACGTATGCGACCGAGTGGAAACGCGGATCGTTTGCGGCGAAATATCAAATAAAGAAAGGGCTTTCGAGCCCTTTCCTCCAACAAGTGTTTCTTTTCCATCCTCGCCGCAAACGGTCTGGCACCTTTTTCGACGGTCTGAGGTGACGGCAGCATTTGCTGCCGTCACCTGAGAGATCCGTTTCGGTTCTGTTTATCTGCCCTGAATTGCGAGCCTGACGACCTCGTAGCCGCCGTTGTAGACGCCGGTGCCCTTGAGCTCGACGATGCGCTTCGAGAGCGCTTTGAGGATCGCCTTGTCGTTGATCAGCGTGTCGATCATGTCGCACAGTGCCGCGGGCGTCTCGCACTCGTAGGTCGAATCGCCCATTTCGCGCGCGTAGATCGCGCCGTAGACCTCGTGCCCGCCGATGTGCCGCATCATGAGCTTCGGCACCGGATAGAACGCGAGCTCGCTCGGCTTTGTCACGAGCACGTCGCACTTGCGCATCAGGAGGTTCGTCGAATACACCGCCTCGAAGATGTCGCTGTGGCAGAACACCGTGACGCCCCCGCGCGATGCGCCGTCGAGCGTCGCCGCCCAGTCGGACAGCCCCGCGTAGTCGTTGAAGTGCATCTTGCACTCCTTTTCGAGCTCCGGCATCTGCTTTTTGAACACGTCCCACATCGTGAGATGGTCGCCGAAGTTGATCCACAGCTCCGCCTTGCCCGCCCTGACGTAGGGGAGGAGGTGTCTGGTCATCGCAAGGTACAGGTCGCCGCCCGCGCCCGCGCCGCCGACGGTCATCAAAAACCGCACCGGCGCGCCGGTTTCGAGCCGATCGATGCGCATTGCGCAGTCGTGCTCGATGTTCGCGACAAGCTCATGGTCGATGTAGTGCCCGACGCGCACCAGCGCGTCGTCGGGCATCGGCTTCAAGGCCTCCTTTGCAAAGCCGTTCATCTTCTTATAGCCGAGATAGGCGAACGGCGTCTGCACCGCGTGGATCGAGCCCTCGGCAAGATGCAGACCCATCGGCCAGTTGTCGGGGATCGCATTGACGACGTGCGTCAGCCCCGCATGCACCGCGCCCTGACTCGGCCACACGTGCGTGCCGACGTAGGGGACGTCGTTCGGAAGATCGCCGTAGAGCGGCGCCAGAAGCTCGGAATTCTTCTGATCCTTGGCGTTGTAGGTGATCTTGCGGAAGCCTTCGCTGTTCATCGGCTCCCACACGAGCTTGTTGAACAGACCGATCTTCTGCGAAAGCTTACTGCCCATCGAATAGAGATCGTTCTGGCTGCGGATCATCTTCGAGCCGGTCGCGTCGAACGAGGCGAGGTCCATCCACACCGGCGTGCGCCCGAGCGCCTGCGCGCAGGAGGCGATCGCCATTGCGATGCGGTAGTGCCCGAAGCCCATGCGGATGTTGCCGACGATCAGCGGATTCTCGGGAAGCTCCAGAGGTTTGTCGGCAAGCACCAGATTCTGAATGCCGATCTCCTTGATCTGCGTGATCGGCTGAAGTCCAAGATGATAGGTCTTCTGCGTATCGTCGCCGAACTTTTTCAGAAACTTCGCCTTGCTCTTTTCCGCCTGCGCAATCGTCTTGGCGTCGATCGGATTGCCGAAAATCGTGCTTGTTCTGTCCATCGGAAACCTCATCAATCGACGTTCTGCTTGAGTTCCTTGACCTGCTCCGCGATCTCGAGGACCTTTTCGTCGGTCAGGATGAACTTCTTGCGGAACCAGAGGATCGCCACGACGAGCCCGACGATCGGGATGATCGTCATCGTGAGGCGCAAGCCCATCTTCTGCGCGGTCGTGACGCCCGCAGCGAAGTCGACGGTCATATCCGCTTCGGTGACCTCGGTGCCGGACTGCAGGTTGGTGATCGCAAGGCAGATCGACGCCGCGAACGCCGCGATGCCGCTTGCCAGCTTGACGACGAAGGTCTGCATCGAGAAGATGACGGACTCGTCGCTCGTGCCGTTCTTCAGAAGACCGTAGTCAACGCTGTTGGCAAGGAACACGGTCGTCAGAATGTTCAGAAGACCGCTTGCCGCAAAGATGAAGAAGCCGGGGATGAACAGGACAAGCACGTTGTTCATGCCGACGATCGCCAGCAGCAGAAGTACCAGATAACCTGCGATGCCCATGCCGAGGCAGGTGTAGAAGATCTTGGTGTTGCTCATCTTGATCAGATTCCGGAGCAGCGGATACAGCAGCATCATCGAAAGAATCTGAACCGCGCCGCCGAACGTGTTGAACAGCACGTAGCTGTCATGCCATTTGACGCCGCCGAAGTCGTATTTGAAGAAATAGATGACAAGGTTTGACGTGATGTAGATCGCGGTGTTGATCAATACGATCGCGATGACCGCGGTCATTGCCTGGTCGTTGCGCAGCAGCGCACGGAACATCTCCTTGACGGAGACGGTCTTCATTTCGACCGTGGACTTTTCCTTGACGAAGACGCAGGTGAGGATCGTGAACGCGATGAACAGGATCGCCACGACCAGCGCGAACCACTTGAAGCCGACCAGCTCAATGTCGCCGCCTTCCGCGCCGAACAGTTTGCCGAGCATCGGAACGGCTTTCATCGTCAGGATCGTGATGATCGCGCTGCCGACGCCCGCGCACGAACGCGCCAGCGTGGTCAGGCCTTCGCGCTCCTTGCCGCCCTCGGTGAACGCCGGGATCATCGACCAGTAGGGGATGTCCATCATCGTATAGGTCACGCCCCAGAGGATGTAGAAGATCGCCGCATATGCGATGACGCCGCCCGCGTCGAGTTTCGGCGGACATGCGAACATGAAGAACAGAATGACCGCGTTGGTCAGCGTGCCGATCAGAAGCCACGGACGGAATTTGCCCCATTTCGTCTTGGTCTTGGCGACGATGACGCCCATCAGCGGATCGTTGAACGCGTCGAAGATTCGCGCGACCAGCAGGATGACGCCCATTGCGACCGTGATCGCCGTGCGTCCCGCCGTGTCAAACCGGCTGCCGAGTACGTCCTGAAAGTAGTAGAGGACATAGCTTGCCGAAAGCATGTAGACCATGTCCTTGCCGACTGCGCCCAGACCGTAGGAGATCTTGCTCATCAGCGAGAGTTTCGGTTTGGATTCCATGTTGTTTCCTCCTCATCATGATTCCCCTCGCTCCGGCGCGGATTGCCCGTCCGGAGCTCGTATCTTATAGTATATAACAGATTCACGCGAAAAGGAAGCCGTTTTTTCCGAAATTCCGAGAAAGAATTCAAAAAAAGCCGGTTTTTGAAATTTACGTCCTTTTTACGCGACGTTTGTCACTTTGCGGTTGAAAACGCGGACTTTTCATGGTACGATACGATCAGGAGTATGCGTGGGAGGATTCGTTAATCATGCTGCAACACATACCGATTGAAAACCTGCTCGGAATCATCGGCGGCATCGCCGTCTTCCTGTTCGGCATCAAGATCATGGGGACCGGCATCGAACGTCTGGCGGGCGCGAAGCTGAAGTCGATCCTTGAAAAGCTGACGAAAAACCGCTTCCTCGGTCTGCTCGTCGGCACCGTCATCACGGGTATCATCCAGAGCTCGAACGCGGTCTCGGTCATGACGGTCGGCTTCGTCAACGCGGGGCTGATGCCCCTGGACAACGCGGTCGGCGTCATCATGGGCGCCAACGTCGGCACGACGATCACCGGTCAGCTGATCGCGTTCAACATCGACACGTACGCGCCGATCATCGCGTTTATCGGCGTCATGGCGATGACGTTCCTGAAGAAAAAGCCGTGGAACGACGTGCTGTACACGCTGACCGGTCTCGGGCTGCTGTTCATGGGCATGACGCTCATGAAGGAGCATATGAAGGTGCTCGCGCAGGTCGAATGGTTCTGCCGGATGATCGCGGGGCTCAAGGATTATCCGCTGCTCGGCGTGCTCGTCGGCACGGTCATGACGATGGCGCTGCAGAGCGTTTCCGCCTCGGTCGGCGTGCTGCAGGCGATGGCGATGTCCGGCGCGCTCGGCACCGGCTCGGAGCCGCTTCTGATCGCGATGTACCTGATCTGCGGACAGAACATCGGCTGCACGACCGTCTCGGTGCTCGCCTCCGTCGGCGGCACGAAGGACGCGAAGCGCACCGCCTGCATCCATGTGCTGTTCAACGTGTTCGCGTGTCTCATCTGCATCGTGCTGCTGCAGGTGCTGCGTGAGCCGGTCATCAATTTCATCATCCGCATCTCCGGCACCGTCAACGGCGGTCCGAACTACGCGCAGCAGCTTGCGAACGCGAACACGTTCTTAAAGCTCGGCGCAACGGTCCTGCTGTTCCCGCTCTCGTCGCTGCTTGTGAAGCTTTCGCGGCTCATCATCCGCGGCGAGGACAAGCTCGAGGGACGGCGGCTTCTGCACATCGTCGGAGGCAAGGACTTCGGTTCCTCGGTCACGGCGGTCGTGTCGGTCGAGAAGGAGACCGCGCGCATGTATGATCTGGCGCTGACCAACCTCAAGAAGGTCTATGCCGCGCTGACCTCGCCGAGAAAGGGCGACCTCGACGACATCGGCGAGAACGAGGAGACGCTCGACTTTCTGAATTCCGAAATCAGCAAGGCGCTCGTCGAAATCAACCGCAACGGTCTCGGCGAATCCGACGCGCGCTCGATCGATAAGATGCATCACGTGATCGTCGACTACGAACGCGTCGGCGACCATGCGAACAACATTGCGGGCTATCTCAACCTGATGCGCGAGCGCAAGCTCGTGTTCTCCGAGGCGGCGATGGACGAGATCGCGCCGCTGTTCCTGAAGGTCATCAACATTCTGGAGGACGCGCACACCTGCATGCACGATCCGAAGGCGCAGCCGCTGGAGGACATCGCCGCGCGTGAGCAGGAGGTCGACGATCTCGTGGACCTCTACGAGAACAAACACATCGCGCGGCTTTCGGCGGGCAAGTGCTCGGCGGAGGTCGGCATGTTCTATGTCGAAGCGCTGACCGACCTCGAGCGTATCAGCGACCATGCGCTGAACATCGCCGAGACCTCGAAGATCTGACCGGTCGATACGGGCCCCTTCGCGGGGTCCGTTTTTTTTCTTGCCTTTGCGGACAGAATGGGGTATACTATCGGAGTATGCGGATTCGGAACGGATCCGGAAAGAATCGACACGGAGGAATCGTATGAGCAATTTTACGATCATGGCGGACACGACCTGCGATCTCGGCGAGACGTATCAGCAGGAATATGACATCAAGGTGATTCCGGGGCACTTTGTGACGCCGGACGAGACGGAGTACGTTTCGAGACCGACCTGGGAACACGGCTTCACGCGCGAATCGTTCTATGCGGCGCTCAAGAAGAACCCGACCGGCTTCAAGACCTCGCCGCCGAGCGTCGGCGAACTGTTTGACGCATTCTGCAAAGAAGCGGATCAGGGCAATGACATCCTTGCGATCTCGATCTCCGGCGGCATGAGCGGCACGCAGAACTTCATGCGCGAGGCGCGCGAGATGACGCTGAACAAGTATCCCGAGCGCAAGATCGTCTGCATCGATTCGCTGCGCTTCGGACCGGGCTTCGGTCTGATGGTGGCCTACGCTGCCATGCACCGCGCGGCGGGCGAATCGATCGATCAGGTCGCGGCGTGGCTCGAACAGAACAAGAACCGCTTCCATCAGGCGGGCTGGCTCGACGATCTCTCGTTCGTGGCGCGTCAGGGCAGGCTCACGCACGCAAAGGCGTTTTTCGGCACGCTCGCGGGCATCAAGCCGATCGGCGAGTTCGACTACAACGGCATGACGACCGTGCTCGGCAAGGCAAAGGGCGCCAAAAAGGCGTACGATATGCTGCTGGGCTACATCGAGCAGACGATCGAGCGCCCGGAGGAGCAGATCATCTTCATCGCGCACACCGACCGGCTCAAGCAGGCGGAACTGTACAAGGAAATGATCGAGCAGAAATTCCATCCGAAGGCGGTCTACATCAACGGCGTGCATCCGGCGTGCGGCATCAACGTCGGTCCGGGGCTGATGGCGGCGTACTACGTCGGCAAGCCGATTTCGAAGGACCTTTCGGAGGAACGCGCGATCATCGACGCGCTGTCCAAGGCGGAATAACCAAAGCAAGGATTAGGGGGACAAGGGAACGATGCGCAAACTCAATCGCAAATGGCAGATGCTGCTGTACGCATGCAGCGGCTTCGGCGTGAATCTTCTGAACCTGATGATGGGTTCGTATCTCTGCAGCGCGCTGCTGATCGGCGGCTTCAGAGGCGACGCGATCCTCTATCAGACCTACAACGGCTCCAACCTCGTCGTCGCGGGCGTCTGGGCGGCGTTCGTGCTGATCGCAAAGATCATCGACGGCGTGATCGACATTCCGATGGCGTCGTTCACCGACCGTCTGCAGTCGCGCTTCGGCCGCCGCCGTCCGTCGATCGTCATCGGCATGATCCCGATGATCGCGGCGTATCTGCTGTTCCTCGTGATCCCGCATCCGCAGGGCGAATCGATCTGGAACACGATCTACTACGGCGTGATCCTGTGCGTGTTCTACAGCTTCTATACGCTCACGATGGTCACCTACTACGCGACGTTCACCGAGATCGTCGAGACCGAGGACGAGCGCGTCTTCATGTCGAACGTCAAGTCCGTCTGCGACATCTTCTATTTCATCCTCGGCTACGTCGTCGTCCGCGCCATGCTCAACAGCATGAACGTGCGTCCGGTCGCGCTGATCGTGCTGCCGCTCGTGCTCACGATGACGATCCCGCTGTTCATGATCAAGGAGCCGTCGACGAAGGGCAAGGTCGTGCTCGACAACGGCACCCGCATGGTCAACCTCGTCGAATCCCTGAAGTATACGTTCAAAAACCGCGCGTTCATCCTGTGGATGATCGTCATTTTCTTCATGAACTTCGGCGTCAATCTGTTCCTCGGCGGCATCAACGAGTATTTCTCGTTCACCGGTCTCAACATGATCTTCATCATGGCGTGCTCGTTCGCGCCGGTGCCGTTCACGCTGATCCTCTACAACAAGATCATCAAGAAGAAGGGCTTCGGCTTCGCGTTCCGCTACGTGCTTCTGACCTACGGTCTGGGCATGGTCTGCATGTTCTTCGTGGGACTGATCCCCGCGTCGATGAACACGCTCAAGACCGTGCTGTCGATCGTGTCCGGCATCATCTGCTCGTTCGCGGTCGGCGCGCTGTTCGCGGTCGCGTATTCCGTGCCGAGCCAGCTTGCGGCCGATGAGGAGCAGGAAACCGGCGTTTCGCACTCCGCAATGTACTTCGCGATCCAGGGCGTGTTCTCCGGCGTCGCGACCGGTCTTGCGCAGGGCGTGGTGCTCGTCGCGCTGAAGAAGGCGTCCGAGGGCAGGACGGGACTTGCGGCAATGAGCTTTATGACGCTGATCTGCGGACTCGGCATGCTCGTGTCGTTCATCTGCACCTTCTTCCTGCCGCGCCAGATCACGCACATCGGTCTTCCGGACAAGAACGAACCCGAAGAATAATCCGCATCCACAGGGAAATCTATGAACACCAGACGAGTCAACGGTCAGCTGTTTGAGAAGATGCTCCGCAACGGGCTTGTGAACCTCAAACGGCACCGCGATGAAATCAATGCACTGAACGTCTTTCCGGTAGCCGACGGCGACACGGGCACCAACATGTGTCTGACGGTCGAGAAGGGGCTGCAGTTCGCGCAGAGTTCCGCGGAGCTGTATCCCTATCTCAAGCTGCTGTCCGAAGGCATGCTGTTCGGCGCGCGCGGCAATTCGGGCGTAATCCTTTCGCAGCTGTTTACGGGCTTCTATCAGGAGCTTTCGCGCTGCTCCGCGGCGAACGTCGCGGACCTGCGCAACGCGTTCATCCGCGCGTACCGCGTCGCATACCGCGCGGTCGCGTGTCCGGTCGAGGGCACGATCCTCACCGTCGCGCGCGAGGGCATCGAGCGCTCGCGCAGCCAGATCGACCGCAGGACGTCGGTCGAGACACTGCTTTCGATCTACGTCGCCGAAATGAAAAAGAGCCTTGCCGAGACGCCGGAGCTTCTGCCGGTGCTCAAGGAATCGAACGTCGTCGACAGCGGCGGCGCGGGCTATATCTGTATCATCGAGGGCATGCTCAAGTACCTGTATGGCGAAGTGCTGTCCGACGACGAAAGACCGGTGCCGGTCACGGAATCCGTGCAGGCGCCCGACGGGACCGTCAGCCTCGAGCTGTTCAACGAGAACACCGCGTTCGAGCACGGCTACTGCCTCGAATTTCTGCTGCAGCTCATGAAGGGCAAGCAGTACACGCAGCGCTTCCGGCTCGACGCGTTCATCGAGGATCTGCAGCTGTACGGCAACTCGATCGTCGCCACGCAGGCGGACCGGCGCGTCAAGGTGCACATTCACACGTTCAAGCCCGCCAAGGTCATCCGCGCGGCGCAGGAATACGGCGAGTTTCTGACCTTCAAGCTCGAAAACATGCACATCCAGCACGCGGAGCGCGAGAAGAAGCTTGCGGAAAAGAAGCCGCACCGCCCGCTTTCCGTCGTGGCGGTCGCGAACGGCGACGGCATGATCAGAACGTTTGAGGAGCTCGGCTGCGACGTCGTGCTCGACGGCGGTCCCACGATGAACACCTCGAGCGAGGAATTCGTCAAAGCGTTCGCAAACATCGACGCGGACGCGATCGTCGTGCTGCCGAACAACAAGAACATCGTGCGCGCGGCGGAGCAGGCGGTTCAGCTGTCCGGCCGGACGGACGTCACGGTTCTTCCGACCGCGTCGATGACGGAGGGCTACTGCGCGCTGACGATGGACATCCGTGATTCGCAGGACGTCGATCTGCGCATCCGTCAGATGCGCGAAGGCGCGGGAAGCAACGAATCGATCGCGGTTGCGGTCGCAACGCGCAACATCACGCGCGACGGCGTCTCCTGTACGGCGGGACAGAGCATCGTGCTCGAGGGCGACGCGCTGAAAGCGGCGGCGGACGATCCGTTTGAAGCGCTTTCAACCGCGCTGAACGGCGTCGAAGGGCTTGACGAGCGCGAATGCTGCGTGGTCTTCCTCGGCGAGGACGCGCCGAACGCGGACGAGGAGCGGCTCACGGCGCTGCTCGAGGACGTCAACCCGATGATCGAGGTCACCTGTATCCGCGGCGATCAGCACATCTACCGCTGGCTGCTGGGCATCTTTTGAGGAAACCGTATGTCAACACCCGGAATCGTCATTCTTTGTATACTGGCCGGCGCGTTCGTCTTCGGACTGCTGCCGTTTCTGATCATGGGCGCCGTGCTGTGGTGCAAGCTTCTCGTACGCACGTCCAAAAAGAAATGGGGCAGGGAATGCAGCATTCCCGACGACGAGGAATACCGCCGCATGTTCGACATCGGCATCGCCTGGGACGAAGCGTACAAGGCATGCAAGCGTCCGGTCGAGATCAAAAGCGGCCGGTTCCGCCTGGTCGGCGAATACTTCGACTTCGGATGCCGCCGCGCGGTGATCATCATCGCGGGACGCATGGAATCGCTGCTGTATTCGTACTTTTTTGCGGAGCCGTACCGTGCCGCGGGCTATAACGTGCTCGTCATCGACAACCGCGCGCACGGCGAGAGCGACGGCGTCATTTCCTCGCTCGGTTACCGCGAGTATAAGGATATCCTGAACTGGTCCGCGCTGCTGCACGATACGCTCGGCAACGACACGGTGTTCCTGCACGGCATCTGCATCGGCTGCTCGACGGCGCTGTTCACGCTGACAAGCCCGAAATGCCCAGATTATCTGGTCGGCATGGCGGCGGAAGGCATGTACAAAACCTTCGGCGTCTCGCTCGAAAAGCATTTCGAGGAGCGCAATAAGCCGATGTTCCCGCTCGGATACATCACGATGTTCTATCTGTGGCTGTTCGGCGGCGCGAATGTGCTCACGGACGGGCCATATAAGCGCATCAGAACGATGCAGAAGCCGCTTTTGATGCTGCACAGCCTGGAGGATCCGTACTCGCTGCCCGAGAACGCGAAGAAGCTGTTCGCATCCTGTCCGTCGAAGGACAAGCGCATCGTGTGGTTCCCGCACGGCGGACACTCGCGGCTTCGCATCGTGGATATGGAACGCTACGACGCCGAGATCCGCGCATTCCTGACCGACATGGATCGGAAAACCATCGGACAAATTGCTGAAAAGCATTTGTAATATAAAAAACAACAGATAAGGAGAACAACAATGGACAAAGAAAAACTCTCGACACAGTCTCTGGTATTCGGCATTCTGAGCCTCGTGTTCACCGAGCTCAGCATTCTCGGTATCATCTTCGGCGCAGTCGGCAAGAGCAAGGCGAAGAAGTTCGCGGAACTCAATGAAGGCGTCGTCACCGGCAAGGCGAAGGTCGGCAAGATCCTCTCGACGCTGGGTCTCGTATTCAGCATCATCTGCCTGGTCTGCGTGGTCATCATCGCGATCGGGGCGATCGCGTCGCCCGACTTCCGTCAGGGGCTCCTGCAGTCCTACGGATTCTGAGGACAGGCAGAAACGCACCGTCGGCACATCGATGAACGAGCAAATGAATCAACCGGTTTTTTGAAACCGGGAACGCACCCGGACCCGGCGCCGATCGGCGCCGGGTTCTTTTTTCGTCTGCGGACGGAGTCCCGAAAGTTGTCAGCGGCTTTCCGCGCTGTCCGCACTTTTATCGGTGGTCCGGATCGCAACGGATATCCGGGACGGCGGCGACGGCTCTGCATTCAACAGAACGAAAGCACAGGATCAGATCCGATTCTGGAAACAGACCGTAAAGAAACGGAACGACAGCGCCGTTTGCTGCAGTTTATGTTGCAATTTGATCGGGTTTATGATAACATTTATTTTGAATAGATATAGCCGCTTCAGAGCTGTTTTCAACTATACGGGTGGGATATGTGATCGAAGACGAAAACAGGTATCTCTCTCCCGACCGAAACATGACTTGTGTTGAGATATTACTGCATAGGAGCGAAACGCGCCATGAAAAGAAGCTGGGTCGTTGTTGTCAATGTGTTCATTATCATCATCATGCTGACCTTTGTGGTTCTTTATTCCAACAATGAGAACGGGGATAAGACACAAAAGCAGATAGAGCATTTTGAGAATACCGCGATCGCGATGGAGCACGTCACGGAGAATTATATGGAAGGAGAACAACGTATCTGTGATGTGTGGGCGCACTATATCAACAGTCAGGACATGACCATCGAGGAAGCTGCTTCCTTCATCCGGATCTCTCATGTGCTGCCGAACGCTTCTGCGCATATTCTGTATCTTGACACGTTGTCTGGACTGTCAACGAAGGCGAGGCAGGATGCCGCTGACATCTTTGCCGTCTCTTACGCGCGGATGGAGCTTTTGAACGATGTGAGCTGGATCCATGAGATAGGGGTGTCCATCAACATCTCCCGCGCCTATACGAACCCGATCAACGGAGAACAGTCCCTGGCCTTTTGCAATCTGATTACGCTTCACGACCCGGAAACCGGAACGGCAAGAGATGCGGTGCTGCTTCGTGTGCTGCCGATCTCTGAGCTGGAGCAGAAGTGGGTTTTCCCGCAGGAAGAATTTGAAAACGCAGAGCTTTCCTTAATTGACGCCGACGGTGATTATATCATCAAGGGTCATTCCTTCAAAAATTCCAGTTTCTTTGAGTTTTACAAGTCTTACAACACAATTGATCCCGCTTCCGTACAGGCGTTCTTTCGGGAAATCACTTCTTCAACCGGCTCTTTTGTCATGAACAACTCTCACGGAGAGGAATGTATCCTCGCCTACGCGCCGGTTGCCGCAACAGACGGATGGACCCTTCTCTGCTCCTTACCGAAGAAGGACCTGAGTGTGAATTCCGAAAACTGGCTGCTGATCGGCTTTGTTTCCGCAGGACTCCTGATCCTGTTTGTGTTTGACCTCACCGTCATGCTTTCGTATAACAAGAAGCTCAAGGCTGCTGCCAGTGAAGCGGCGTCGGCGAACAGAGCGAAAACCGATTTCCTCTCGACGATGTCTCACGATATTCGCACGCCGATGAACGCAATCATCGGCCTCACGACGATTGCGGAAAAGAATCTCGGCGATATGGAAGCGGTGGGAGAAAACCTGCGGAAGATCACGCTGGCCAGCAATCATTTGCTCACCCTGATTAACGACATTCTGGACATCTCCAAGGTTGAGAGCGGCAAGCTGAGCCTCAGTCCGCAGACGTTCTCCATCGTTGAGACGGTGGAAAACCTCATAAACCTGTCCCGGCCGATGATCAAAGAAAAGAACATCGAATTCAATTTCCGTGTCAGCCGGATGGAGAAGGAGTATCTTTATGCCGACCGGCTTCGGCTGAATCAGATCTATATCAATATCCTTTCCAATGCCCTGAAATACACGGAACCCGGCGGCCGTGTCAGCGTGGACATGCGTGAGGAAGAAAGCCAAAAACCCGGCTGTGTGCGACTGACCTACATCGTATCCGATTCCGGAATCGGCATGAGTCCGGAGTTTATGGCAACCATGTATGAAGCGTTTTCCCGCCAAACGGACAGTCGGGTGAACAGCATTCAGGGAACAGGGCTTGGTCTTGCGATCACAAAGCAGATGGTCGATCTGATGGAAGGCACCATCGACTGTCAGAGCGAGCAGGGAAAAGGAACGACATTCTCCATCATACTGGATCTTCCCGTTGCGGATCGGCAGAGAGAAGATATGATGCTTGATCCGATGGAGGTCCTGATCGTCGACGACGATGCAATCCTTCTTGAGACCGCGGTTGACACACTGGAATCTCTCGGCGTGACAGCCGACAGTGCGACAGGCGGACTGGAAGCGCTCGGCATGATAAAGCGGAAGCATGAAACAGGGCAGGATTACAGCGTTGTGATCCTTGACTGGAAGATGCCGGACATCGACGGTATCGAAACGATCCGCCGGATCCGCGAGGAAACGGATTCCGATATACCTGTTTTACTGATTTCCGCATACGACTGGTCGGATATAGAGGATGTGGCGAAGGAAGCCGGAGCAAACGGCTTCGTCAGCAAGCCGCTGTTCCGCTCCACGCTTTACGATAAAATGAACGAGCTTCTCGGAAGAGAGGCGAAGTCCGTTGAGCCGGAGGATGACTATTCCGATCTGCAGGGATTGAACATTCTCATTGCTGAGGACAATGATATCAACTGGGAAATCATTTCCGCCATGCTCGGGATGTTCGGGATCACAACGGAGCGAGCCGAAAACGGACGCATCTGCGTAGAGAAAATAAACCAGGCGGCAGAAGGGAGCTATGCTCTGATCTTTATGGATATCCAGATGCCGGAGATGAACGGGCTTGACGCCACCAGGCGTATCCGGGCGCTGGATGATCCGTGGGCGGCTTCCATCCCGATCATCGCCATGACGGCGGACGCGTTCTCGGAAAACGTCAATGAGTGTCTGAACGCCGGAATGAATGGACATATAGCAAAACCCATAGACATCAAACTGGTCATCAAAGAAATCCGGAGAATCAAGGAGGGAAAGAGGTCATGAAAAAAACGCTCTGTATCTTTTTAGCTTTCTGCATGGCTTTATCGCTGACAGCCTGCGGCGGTGTGACGCAGCATGAGACCGCCGGTTTCAAGCCAGCCTTGGATACGGGCACAAGCTGCCGCATCACGGTAGCCGGAAGCTACGATAACTTTGAGGCGCTGGAAGCGGAGTTTGACAGGTTCAACGAGATATATCCGAATGTAGAGTTCAGCTATGTGAAGCTGGACGATTACAACAACACGCTGGGTACGGTGCTGGAAGGCAATAATCCTCCCAACATCTTCTTTTCCTATACGTGGATGATCGGAAACGAAAAGTACAATCCGGTAGTTGCGCACATGGAGAATCTTTCCGAACCCTCCCTGAGATTGGATCTTGCCTGCATACGCCCCGGTCTGATCAACCGCGACGCGGAGGGTCATGTTCTTTTGGTGCCTGTATTCTCCAGAACGTACGGCATGCTGGTGAATAATGATCTGTTCAAAAAGGAAGGGCTCAGCATTCCGAGCACGCTGACAGAGCTGCTGTCCGTGTGCGAAGCGTTCCGCAATAAGGGCTACCGGAGCCCTATGATGGGCTACAGCCTCAAGTCATCCGGCTGTTTCATGAACACGGTCGCTTACCCGCTGTTTGTGGCTGCGCTTGCCGAAAACCCGGAGGCGCTTACGCTTGCCAATGACCTGGATCCCGCTGCGGGAGAATACATGCGTCCGGCGCTGGAAGCCGTTGAGCTGCTAATCCAAAACGGCTGTATCGACTTCAGTGAGTGTGATAAGATCGAGGACAACTACACACAGGTGATCCTGCGCTTCTTTGAAGGCGATGTGCCGATGATGATCTGCACCGGTGATACCGTGTCCGGAACCAAGAAGCGCGAAAGCCAATCGGAGGCGTTTGTTCACGCACCGTTTGATTACGTATTCTCTCCAATCCCCATGTCGGACGATGGCGGATATTTTATCGACAGTCCTTCCATCCAGTTTTCCGTGAACAACAAATGCGAAGATCTGGATATGACGAACGAGTTCATGCGGTTTTTGATCTCGACCGAGGAGCTGAACGAGATGGCATCCGTGAAGCGTCTGGTAACGCCCACCGCCGATCTGTCATTCGATTCGGTTTACGCGCCTTTCGGTCAGGTGCCTTCTGACCGCACCCTGTCCCCGGAAGTGCTCGGCATCAAGGATCAGCTTACCGTCCAACTTCGGATCGCTGCATTTCGGGTTGGGAAAGGTGAGATCACTCTGGATGAGGCCGCCGCAATGTACGGAAGCTTTGAATAGTATCCATTTCAGGCGTACAGAGTTATAAACGAAACCTCTCTTGTCACGAAAGACAAAAGAGGTTTTTTTCACATATATCATTCGATGCCGTATGGGGGAGAACTCTGACAGATTATCCGATTATTGAAACTTGCTTTCGCCTGACAAAACGCCTTCGGGCGCTTATTGTCTGCTGTCATTGATAGATCTGCATGATGTTGCCGTTGTCCCAGTGCCATTCCATGATCCGCGCGGCTTCGCGGTACGTCGGGTAGTTTTTCAGGAACGCGAACAGCTCGTGCGCCTGCCGGTCGATCGCGATGCGCTTCGCCGGATCGATCTCCTCCTGCTTGCGCATGGCGAGCATGCACGCCAGCTTGTCGATGCAGAGCCCTTCGGCGAGCGAGATCTGCTCGAGCCGCGCTTTGCCGCGCTTGACGGCCGCCGCGATCTCGTAGTAGAAGAAATTCAGCGCGGGAATCTTTGCAAGGTAGTATTCCGCCATCGCCTGTTCGCCGGTGCTGCGGCACGTCTCCGCCAGGATGCGCAGCACGTCGATGCGCACCTCGTCGTCCTTGGTCCAGGTCAGCACGCGCTCGCCGATCTCGATGATCTCCGCGCTGCGGCTCTTGTCCGCATTCTGTTCCTGTAGCGTGTCGAGCAGGCGGGTGAGGAGCAGATCGTTGTTCGGATACCGCTCGAGCGCCTTGCGCAGCAGACGTTCCGCCTTTGCGGCGTCTCCGCGGCTCTGTTTTTCGCAGTCGCGGATCAGCGCGTCGATCGATGCGTCCACCTGCCGCTGGTCAAAGTCCAGCAAACGGTCCAGCGAGGTGTCGAAGAAGATCGCAAGCTTCGGCAGAAGCGCGATATCGGGGGCGGAAGCGCCGGTTTCCCACTTGCTGACCGCCTGTGAGGAGATGTGAAGGTATTCCGCAAGGGCTTCCTGCGTCACTTTCTTTTCCTTGCGCAGAATCCGGATGGTTGCGCCGATCGGCATGGCAGTTTCCTCCTGTTTTCCTGTTCAAACCCATTATACCACGCGCCCTCCCCAAAAGCAAGATAAAATAACGGTTGAAAAAACAACTGTCATTAGATAATTTGGCACGACGAAACAGAGGGAATGAAACCTGCATGCGGTTTTTTGTCGGAAATACTTGTCAGAGCGCGCGCAACATGATATACTGTTTCAGATTTCAATCAGGAGGTAATAAGCATATGTTCTGTCAAAACTGCGGAACCTATTTGGAAGACGGCGTCAAATTCTGCCCGAGCTGCGGAACGCCCGTCGCCGTGCCCGCGGCCGTCAAGGAGACCGTTGCGGCGCAGGAGCCGGTGCAGCCCGTTGAGGAGCCTGCCGCACAGCCGGTTTACGAGCAGCCCGCTCAGCCGGTGTATGAGCAGCCGGTGTATCAGCAGCCCGAAGCGCCGGTCTATCAGGAGCCGGTCGTCAAGTCGAATCCCGCGGCGGAAGCGCTTTCCACGCCGATTCTGATCTTCGGCATCCTCGGCATTGCATTCGCGTGCATCCCGTACATCAACTTCATGGGCATCATCTTCTCGGCGATCGCCAACGGCAAGGTCAAGGCGTTCCTCGCGGAGGGCGGCGTGCTCGCAGGGAAGGCGAAGGTCGGCAGTACGCTCGCGAAGGTCGGCATGATCCTCGGCATCATCTTCACGATCATCTTTGCGATCGTGATCATCGGTCTGATCATCGCGGCAATCTCGAACTCCGGCTATCGGAACTGGTAACATCAACACACAAAAAAGCCCCGGTTTTCGGGGCTTTTTTCGTTTTCACCTTTCTATTGCGCGGATGCGAAGAACGCAAGCACTTCGTCCAGAAACGCGGGATCGACGGCGTTGTACCGGCCGCGGTCGACCGCTTCCGGCGCGGCGTTCTGCATCTCTGTCCGGTACGCCAGCGCGTCGGGGGAGAGCCACAGATCGGAGTGTCCGCCGTCCCATAAAAGGCGGCTCGCGTTCGGATCGGTGATCGCATCGGCATGCAGATACAGCGAATCGTCGTCCGGGATCACCGTATCGGCGCTCGCGCCGACGATCAGGATCGGCACGTCCGTCGCGTTGATGCAGTCGCTCGCCAGCTCGTTCGCGTCCGAACCGGCGCGGATGCGGTTCCATACCGAGAGAAACAGGCGCTGCGGCAGGACCAGGAACCCGACGTATTGCCTCGCGGTGTCGCACATCGTGTCCACCGGATCGTCGAACGCGCACACCGCGACCGCCGCATCCGAGCGCGCAAGCGCCGTCGCCGCCGCATAGCCGCCGGAACTGTGACCGTATAAAAACACCGGCAGATCGCCGTATTCGCCGGTTTCGAGCCAGTCGAGCGCGGCGTCGAGATCGTCGCGCGCATAGGAGACGCTTCTGCGCGAATCGCCCCCGCTGGTGCGCGTGCCGGTGCCGTCGAACACAAGCACCGTATACCCGTGCGCCGCGAAATAATCCGCCTCCGCAAAGTGCGCGTCCATGCCGCTGCGCATGCCGTGCGCGATCACGATCACGCCGTTCTGCCCGTCGCCGATCAGGTACCCCGAAAGCGTGCTGTCGCCGGCGTCGAACGCGACGGGCACCGCAGGTTCGGACAGGTCCGAAACCTTAAGATCGGTGGGGCAGAGCGTGTCGTAACGCGCGTAAAAGAAGCGGTAAAAGAGCCCGACGGCGCAGAACGACATCGCGATGCGCGCCAGCAGCACGCCGATCACGATGCAAAGAACGATGCGGACGGTTCGGCTCTTTTTCATGGCAAAAAGTCCCTAATTCTCTGTGCTTTTCTCGGATTCGCGTTCGATGACCTGCCGGAACTGCGTCTCATACAGCTCACGGTAGGTGCCGTTCAGACTCAGCAGTTCGTCGTGCGAGCCCTGTTCGGCGATCACGCCGTCGCGCACGACCAGGATGCGGTCCGCCTTCAGAATCGTCGACAGACGGTGCGCGATGACGATGCTCGTGC
>JAEEGG010007115.1_pt1 | contig 25985 bp, 17 predicted proteins | sample 9134161 | NCBI WGS metagenome assembly JAEEGG01 (sample SAMN16246543, study PRJNA631951) | gut metagenome | biome: gut microbiome; feature: rumen; material: CR-attached | host: Bos | place: Iran: Karaj | collected 2018-10 | reverse complement strand
GTCCCGGGATGAATCGCAACAAGACGTTGCCCGCCAAAGCGCCCTGGATGGACATGGCGACGGCGGACTTCCTGCCCTTCACCGATGTCTACGGACAGTTTAAGTACCGCGAATGGCCGGGCAAGGTCCATTCCGACGACGAGCTTCGCGCCCGCATCGCCGAGGAGGAGGCCGACCTTGCCGCCCATCCCGAGGCGCCGGGGCGTGACCGTTTCGGCGGCTGGGCCGACGGACCGCACTTTGAGGCTACAGGGCGCTTCCGCACCTTGAAGCGCGACGGCAAGTGGTGGCTTGTCGATCCCGAAGGCAACCTCTTCTGGAGCTTCGGGGCGATCCGCGTCACGCCCTCGTCCGCGATGACGCCGCTCAATGGCTGCCCGCACGAATCGTGGCGCTACGGACGGCCCATGCCGCCGCGCCATGTCTTCTTCGAGAACCTCCCCAAGCCCGACTCCCCCTTCGCGAAGTTCTACAAGACGCACGACGAACTTCTCATCCACGCCTTCCTCAAGCGGGGCGAGACCGAGTGGTACGACTTCTCCTCGTCCAACCTCTACCGCAAGTACGGCGAAGACTACTACGCGAAGTTCGCCGACAGCGCGCACAGGCGTCTCAGGAGCTGGGGCATGAACACCATCGCCAACAGCTCCGATACGGCAATCTGCCTTCAGGACCGCACACCGTACGCCGAGCGCGTCGAGTGCATCTCCCGTTTCATCGAAGGGACTAACGGACACTGGTGGAAGTTCCGCGACCCCTTTGATCCGTCATTCACCGAGGGCGTGCGCAAGGCGCTCGAGGAGCACGGGCGCGAGGCGCACGACCCCTGGTGCATCGGCTTCTTCGTCGACAACGAAATCAACTGGGGCGACGGCGAAACCGACCTCGCGCGTTGGACGCTTGCCTCGCCCGAGGACCAGCCCGCCCGCATTGCGTTCATGGAGTACCTCAACGAAAAGGGCGTTGCCGTGGAGGATGTCACCGTCCGCGAGCTTCGCGCGTTCACGGGAATCATCATCGAGACGTATTTCCAGAAGACGCGGGAGACGCTGAAGGCCTTCGATCCGCAGCTGCTCTACCTCGGATGCCGCTTCGCCGGCGCCCCGGCGCGCGTGGTGGATATCTGCGCGCGGTATTGCGACATCGTCAGCTACAACATCTACACCTATTCGCTGGAGGGATGGAAGCTTCCGTTCGACATCGACATGCCCGTCATCCTCAGCGAGTTCCATTTCGGCGCGCTTGACCGTGGCCTCTTCGGCCGCTCGCTGCTCGAGTGCCGCGACCAGGCCGACCGCGCGGCGGCGCTGAAGACCTTCGTGGAAAGCGCCCTCGGCAACCCGCTCCTCGTCGGCGTCCACTGGCACCAGTTCTCCGACCAGGCGATGACTGGGCGCTTCGACGGCGAGTACTTCCAGGTCGGGCTCACGGATGTCTGCGACACCCCCTATGCCGAGACCATCGCCGCCCTGCGCGAAGTCGGCTACGGCCTCTACGCCGCCCGCGCCTGACCGGTTGCTTCCGCTTCTGGGAGATTTGGAGTGAGGGAGTTTTGGAGTTTATCTCCCATTCTCCGACACTCCTTAACTTCCAGTAGCGAAAGCAATTTATTCGTTAGAGTTGGCAATTCGCGGGCGCGGGGAACCAGTCGATGACGGAGCCGCCGCTCGTCTCCCAGTACGGGCTCATCAGGAAGGGGCGGTCGGGGCCCTGGATGACCTTGTAGTCGCGGACGCGGAACCTCTTGTCCTCGTGGATGTCGATCATGACCTTGTTGAGGTTCGGGACATTCGTGAAGGGGTAGAGAAGGGCCAGTACGGCCTCCTTCTGGTCTTCGGGGATGATGTACTCCTCGACGTATCCGCGATGCACCTTGACATTCCTCGTGGGGAAGGGGAGCGTGGCGGGAATGGGGTCCGCCTCGTCGCGGCTCTTGAACTTGAAGGTTGCGGTTTCCATGGTCATGGTTTTCTCCTTTTGGTTGGTTGTTGAATGGAGGCGAACTAAAACCTCCGCATCTATAAAGCCTTTTAAAAATCGAATTTCCGCAGGATTTCGCGTAGAATATAGTTGTCGGCCTAGAATCCGCTTCGGCAACATGTTGCAGAATCGGATTCTATGCCGACAAAAATTTTTTTCATTTTGCAATTTACGCAAAATGAAAAATGGCATTTTGGGCCGATTAGACTCTCACAACTCGCTTTTCTGTGTGGAGTCTGTCACCAATCTCGTGTCACCAATGCCGCTCATGTTCGCTCGGCTTGGTGCCTGACACCATGACGGCTTTCTAGTCGGGGAAGACGCTCCTGATAGCATCAGGTAGGTCGTTATGCGGTGTGGCGAGCCTTCCCGACCCGATTTCCTGCAAATGGGTCAAGTTCGGCAGGCCAGGCGGATCCATTTGCGCCCAGCTCCAGGGACGTTTCGGCGGCTGGTAAATGTAGGAACCCCCGATTGGCTTGTCGGCGACATTGGAGGTCCACATGCAGATCATCGAGCCGTTGAAGTTGTAGGCGCGGGTACCGCCCCAGTATTCGTGGAAGCGGAAGAGGTTCTGGAGACCGCCGCTGTAAGTGCCGTTGTTTGACTCGACAATTCCCGTCATGAGAATGCCATTGAAAGTAGTCTCGACGGCGGGACGCGAGTTGAGGTTTTCGCCCGGGTTGACGGAGTTCTTTGTTTTCCAGTCTTCCCACTTTGGTTTCCGTGTGGAGTCATTCCAGTTTGAAGAGAGCATCGTCACTGCATCGGCGGCGACGAGGGCCGCTGCCTTGTCGGAGCAATTATCGTTGGCGTTTCCCTTTTGTCCGTTGGTGTTGAAGCAGCCCTCGACGTACATCGGAAGGTCTGTGACGATGCTGAGGCCTGGCCGGCCATCGCTTCTTGCAACGGTGAGGTCGGATGCGTTGCGTATACGGACAGCTGGTTCGACCGGGATGTAGTTCGTCACGGCGACGGTTTCCATGATTTCAGTCTCGATGGGTTTTGTCAGGGTATATTGTATCCTTCTCCTGTTGTCGGCGGTCCGATTGTATGTCGCCTCGTTCGTGTTGACCCACCGTGTGCCAGACTTGATTTGGTACGTAATCGACTGGAGTGTATAGCCTTTCCCCAACAAGGAGTCCTTTTCCGTTTCGCTAGTGGTGGTTTTCGTCTCCGTGCCCGTCGTCTGGAACACACCCGTGCCGCGCTGTTCCGTACCGATCTGGGGATAGCCTATTTGCCTGCCGTCGGTCTCCTTGTCATAGGTCACGTAAAGAACGCCAGGTTCGCGCTCGTCCGTCTCATTAGATGTGTCAACATCTGGATAGAGGTAGTTGCGGAGCGTTGGATCGTTGAGGATTTGGTCAACGTAGATGTCCGCAAGCGCCATGGCCTTGTTCTCGCGACGGTCGTAGATGTAGTGTCCCTGTTCTCCTTCGTCGCCGTATCTTGCGACTTCGTAGGCTGGACGTGCGACATCATGCGCCTCGTCCCCTTCGCCCTCAACATATTTCCCCTGAGTGACATTGTACTTTCCCGTGGTTTGATTTGCCTTGGAAACGCCAGCTGCCGGAAGCATGCGTGGGTTGCCATCCTCGTCCAAAGTGATTTCGTTGTTCGAGGAGGAGCCTTCAATGTACTTGCCGCTGTAGAGGTGGAGGTTGCCATCGCAATCAAATCGAATTGTGAGAGCCGCCTTCGACGCGAATTTTGCGGCTTCTGTTTCCTTGTTGTACCCCGTATCGTTCGCGGCCAAGGAGCGCTCAATGATGACATGTTCGTCATCATTGACGCTGATCGGAGGCGTAAGGACGTTCTGGTCTGTTTTTACTTTCTTCTTGTAGTAGTCGTCCGATGCCGCAGCCCACTCATTGCCAATGCTTGAGTCAAGGCGCCGATTCTGGGTGCTTCTCCAGTTGCTGATGACGTCAACGTATGTGTTCCCGGTGGTCTTGAACTTGACATGGCCGGTCGTTGTTACATAGGCGCTGTTTCCATAGCCGCTGTCAGGTTTGCGCATGGCGTAGAACTTTCCGCTGGAGGTGACGAGTTCCTCGAATTTGAGCAACTTGTCGGCGCCGATGTAGAGGTCGCCGTTTGTATGGACCTTTCCCTTGAAGGTCATGTCTTCGCCAGGCCACGCTTCGAGGTCCCGAGTGTAGAACGCGGCATAGTCCCCAAGATGGGAGAAGGTAACGTACAAAGCATTGGTCATGATTGAGACAATGTTATTATCCTTGTTGCGGGAAGCGGAGTAGACCACTATCAGGTGCGCGCCGCTATTAAGCGTTCCCCCACTGGAATCGGAGTCGCCATTGACGACGAAGTCCTTGTAGCGGACAAACGTCTCGTACTCATCGTCGTAGTCGGGGATGAGGTCGTCGGGCTTAGGAACCGTTTCTATGTCATAGTCTCCCCAGTTCCTCGTCTTGTAGACCGCCTGCTTCATGAAGGCGGTGCCTGCGTCCATCCCCGAGAGGGCGAGGTACGAGGCGCGTTGGTAGTCGATTGACCTGCGCGTCAGCATCATGGAGCGTGTCGCGTGTATGACGAGCGCCGACACGATTGCGACCCCGCAGAGAATGAGTGCGAGGACGGATGGTAGAACAACCCCGGATTTGCCATGTCCATTTGTTTTGATCATAGTTCCCTCCTCACATCGCGGCTTGAAGCGACAATGGAAACGACAACGCCCTGCCTTCCGGGGCCCGTTGTGTCCGTCCCGGATTCGGAATCGCCTATGTGCACGTTGAGCAACACGGCCGACCTTTGCCGCGTGGCGAGAATTTCAAACATTTGAGGGGATTCCCCTTCTACTTCGTATGCGGGGCCGATGTTGGTGCAAAGAGTCTGCTCCCCTTCAGTACTGTCCTTTCCGTTCGGTCTGTAGACTATGGCTGATTGTGTGGGATCGTCACTTTCAATGTATCCTATCCATTCATTCTCCCCGTTTACTAAGAGATCAATGCCGTTTGGCGTTCCGTCTGTTAGCAAGCTTGAGCTCTTTTCCACAAGTTCCACAAAACGCGCCTGAAGTACACGGGCCTTGTCGCCGAATGAGATCTGTGATGTCAGAGCTCGGCCGTTGTTTGAAATAAAGAGATATGCGGAACCGGCGGCGGCAAGTACGCCAAGACCAATTGCCATGGCAATCATGAATTCCGGCAGTGTAAAGCCGCAGGAACCTAAGGCTGCATCGGATACTTTGGACTTTGTCTTGGTTTTAGCAGGCATTCCGTTGTCTCCTCTTGTCATTGTATGCAGCAGGTGGCGTCGGAGCTGTAGAGGTTCATGAAGTATTTGCCGCCGCTTTGGTTGATCTGCACCGAGATGTAGGAGGCGGCATTTTGGCCATTGCTGAAAAAACTGTAGCGCTTGTCGTTTTTGACTTTGGCATCGCCTGAGACGACGATGTTCTGCTCGCCCCCGCCTCCAGGGGTCACCGCGACTGATACCGCGTTAAGGCTGGAAGGCATGGTTCCATTCTTGAGATTTTCCTTGGTGTAGACAATTCCATTCTCATCCACTATCCGGAGATACTGCGGAATCGCATAAACCGTGTTGTCAACATCGAAAGACGGGTTGAGGGCCAAGTGATTTATGCTGATGGAGGAATACTCGGAGTTTCTTGGCTGGATGTCGAAGAGAGCCCCTCGCAATTCCTCAGTGTGGACGCCGCTCTGGTTCGAAGAGGCAAACGGCGGCCTGAAGACCCATGAGCATGAGATTGTAATCTCCTTGTAGGGGGGGATGTTGGCGGTCGTGCCGGCGTTGGCGATGTAATCTTCGGCCTTGTCACTCATGTTTGTGTTGAATGAGATTTCAAAATCACTTGATCCGGGACCTAGGCCCTGGGCCATCATGAACTGCCGTCTGTCTTCAACATAGTGCGCATCGCTGTTGTCGTCAACTTCATCATCGCTGGAGAAAACCATATCGAACGTCTGGGCGTGCATATCCTCGAATAGGGCCATGCACATGCCCTGCGCCGTGACGCGCTGCGCCATCAGTCGCGCTGAATACATGGTTTGACTTACGGCGATGTAGGACGCCGCAACGAGGAGGCTCAACAGCGCCGCCGCAACGACAGCCTCGACGAGCGTAAAGCCTGATTTCGGTGATTTAATTGCCGATTTCATGTCCCTCCTTTTCGCTGCCGCAGGTCACGGTGCAGTTGCCGTCGCTGAAGGTGATGGTATAGGCACTATCATCGGCCGGACAGGTCAGCTCCTGCCTGAGGAATCCCCCGCCAACAAGGTCGTCCATATCCACATCACCGTTTAATGTACCATCTGCACTGCGCAAAGAGGTGATAAATGAGGCACGTTCCAGTCGCGCCTCTTCTACTGCGGCGAGGATAGAACGCAGATTCACCTGGCAGGCCTTCGCCTGCGACGTCTCACGGTATTTCATGATGTTGGGGACGGCCAATGCCAGGAGAATACCCATGGCGAGAACCACCGTCATGATTTCAATCAATGTGAAGCCTTTTGAATTACCGCTCATAAATGCGCCCTTTCGACATGGCTAGTATAGCAGAAGTTTTTCCGCCGTGCAACAGGTTTTTTTTCGTCAATCGGCGAAGCGAATGCGCCACCACGCACGTGGTGGCGCATCAGCCTTGTCGATTGACATCCTTGTTAGATGGCCGCGGGTACAACCTTGACGAATTTCGGGCGGAAGGAGGGCCAGTTGTCGAGGATGCGTCCGGCCTTGGGGGAACTGGTGCGGGTGAGGTGTTCCATCAGCAGCGCGAGCAGTTCGACTTCCTCTTCCGAGCCTTCCTCAATCGGGAAGATGTCCACGGAGTCGAGGTTGCAGTTGAGGTCGAGTGTCGCCGCTTCGTCAAGGACGTATGCGATGCCGCCCGTCATGCCGGCGCCGAAGTTGACGCCGGTGCACCCGAGTATTACGGCTCTGCCGCCAGTCATGTATTCGCAGCCATGGTCGCCTACGCCCTCCGCGACGAGCGTCGCACCGGAGTTGCGTATGCCGAAGCGCTCGCCCGCGAGGCCGTTGATGAAGATGGAACCGGATGTCGCGCCGTAGGCGATGACGTTGCCTGCGATGACGTTTTCGTCCGGTTTGAAGAACCGGTCGTCATGTTGCGGCGGCTTGATGGTTATCACGCCGCCGGAGAGCGATTTGCCGATGTAGTCGTTTGCCTCGCCTTCGAGATCGAATGTCACGCCCCGCGCCAGGAATGCGCCAAACGACTGGCCGGCGGTGCCGGTGAAGCGAACGCTCAGTGAGCGTTCGCCTCCATTGGCGACGAGCCAGCCAGACAGCCCTGCGCCTACGGAGCGGTCGCAGTTGGAGATGGTGCGCTCGAGCATTGTCTCGCCCTTTTCCACGGCGGGTATCAGCTCGCGGAAGTCATATGGCATGGCCGCGCTTGTCGCGGCCGCATTCGATTGCTCTCGATTGCTTTCGATAGCTATCGGTTGTAGCACCTCTCCAAAGTCGAATTGCGAACCGTCTTTAGCCTTCAGTAAGTCGGCCCGACCCCGCGCCTCGGCAAGTGATTGCAGCCCGAGTGAGGCGAGGATTTCGCGCACCTCTTCCGCCAGGAAGCGGAAGTAGCGCTGGAGGTGTTCGGGTTTGCCGGCGAACTTGGCGCGCAATTCGGCCTTCTGCGTGGCGATGCCGACCGGGCAGCAGTTCTGGTTGCAGTTGCGGCACTGCACGCAGCCAAGCGAAACGAGCATCGAGGTGCCGAATGCGAATTCGTCTGCGCCGAGCATGGCGGCGATCACGATGTCGCGCCCGGTGCGGAGCTGTCCGTCGACTTGGAGTTTGACGCGGTGCCGCAGATTGTTCTTCACCAGCGTCTGGTGCGCTTCGGCGAGGCCGACTTCCCATGGCAGGCCAGCGTGCTTCATGGAGGTGAGCGGCGCGGCGCCGGTGCCGCCGTCAAAGCCCGATATGATGACCACGTCGGCGTGTGCCTTGGCCACGCCAGCGGCAATTGTTCCCACGCCCGCCTCGGAGACGAGCTTGACGGAAACGCGGGCCTCTGGATTGGCGCACTTGAGGTCGTAGATGAGCTGCGCCAGATCCTCGATGGAGTAGATGTCGTGGTGCGGGGGAGGGGAGATGAGCGGAGTGCCGGGCTTGGCATGGCGGAGACGGGCGACCAGTTCGTTGACTTTGTGTCCGGGGAGGTGTCCGCCCTCGCCGGGCTTCGCACCTTGTGCCAGCTTGATCTGCAGATCCTTTGCCGAGCGGAGGTACTCGATTGTCACACCGAAGCGCGCTGAGGCGACCTGCTTGATCGCACTGTTTCTGTCGGTCCCGAAGCGGGCGGGGTCTTCGCCGCCTTCGCCGGAGTTCGACATCGTGCCCAGACCGTTGAGTGCGAGCGCGATTGTTTCGTGGGCTTCAGGAGATAGCGAGCCCAACGACATCGCGCCACCGACGAAGTGGTGCACGATCGAATCGACGGATTCCGTCCTGCTGTCCTGATTCGCGGGCTCTGCCCCGCGTAATCCCTTCAATTCCAGCTGCGAACGCAATGTGACATGGCTGTTCTGGTCGATGTCGTCGGTGTAGCGATGAAAGCGGGCGTAGTTATTTTGGCGGACGGCCTCCCGGAAGTCCGTGACGCGCTGCGGGTTCCACAGATGCTCCACGCCACCCTTGCGGTAGCGGTACTCGCCTCCGACGAACGACGGGGGCTGCACCCCCGAACCCCCGATGAGGCGCTCCAGATCTTCCAGCTCCAGGCCGCCGACGGGGGAGACGACGCCGCCGAAGTAGTCGCGCATGATGTTCGGGCCGAGGCCGACTGCCTCGAAGATGCGGGCCGAGCGGTAGGAGCGCAATGTCGAAATGCCCATCTTGGACATCACCTTCATCAGCCCCTTGCAGACGGCGGAGACATAGTTCGCCGCGGCCTTCACCGTGTCGCCCTTGCCAATCTCCGAGACCGTGGCAAGCGCGAGCCATGGATTGACCGCAGTCGCGCCAAAGCCCAGCAGGACGCAGAAGTGGTGGATTTCGCGCACTTCGCCCGACTCGACCACTATGCCTACCGAAGGCCTGACTCCCGCCTCCGTCAGCGCCTTGTTCACGGCTGCCACCGCAAGGAGTGATGGTATCCGTATTTTGCTTTCGCTTCTTGGAGGTGTGGAGTTTGGGAGGATTGGAGAAGATTGATTAAAATCTCCTGAACTCCCAACCTCCTGCTCTCCCCGAAGCGAAAGCAATTCCCTGTCCGACAGGATGATGATCTTTGCTCCGTCGTCTACGGCCTTGAGGGCGTCTGTGGCGAGTTTGTCGAGCGCGGCTTTCAGCCATCCCCGTTCCCCGTTCCCCGTTCCCTGTTCCCCGCACAGCAAAGACAGCGTCTTTGCGGGGAACTCCGGAATGTTCCTCATGCGGCTGAGTTCGTCGTCCGTGAGGACGGGGCGCGTCATTTTTACGAGGCGGGCGTGTCCTGGAGTCTCCGCGAGGATGTTTCCTTGGTTGCCGATGTAGGTCATGATCGACATCACCAGTTCCTCGCGGATGGGGTCGATCGGCGGGTTCGTCACTTGGGCGAAGAGCTGGTGGAAGTAGTTGAAGAGGTTCAGCGCTTTGTTCCCCGTTCCCCTCAGGCACGCCAGTGCCGCGTCATTTCCCATCGCGCCGACTGGTTCCTGCCCATTTTCGACCATTGGGCGGAGAAGCAGCTCGACATCCTCCAGTGTCCAGCCGAAGTTTGCCCGCTGCGCTGCGACGGCGCCTTCGCCGTCGGAAATTTTGGACGGCACTATTTCGGTGAAAAGCCCTGTCACCGGGATGTGGTTTTCCTTGACCCAGCGGCGGTATGGGCGGCGTCTGGCGTAGAGCGCCTTGATTTCGGCGTCCTCCATGAGCCGGTGTGCCGCAAGGTCGAGCCAGAGGATCGTACCGGGGCCGAGTCGGCCGCGTCTCGCCACCGATTCCGGCGGGATGTCCAGTACGCCGACCTCCGAGGCCAGTACGAAGAGCCCATCCTTGGTGAGCGTCCATCGGGCTGGGCGAAGTCCGTTTCGGTCGAGCGCGGCACCGAGACCGACGCCGTCCGTGAAGGCGACGGCGGCCGGCCCGTCCCAAGGCTCCATCAGCGCGGAATGGTATTCGAAGAAGGCTCGGACGTCATGGCCGACATGGTACTTCGCGCCCCATGCCTGCGGCAAGAGCATCATCATGGCGTGTGGGGCGTCGCGCCCTGCTGCGACGAGAAGCTCGAACATGTTGTCGAGCGAGGCGGAGTCGCTCTGGCCGGGGCGGACGACGGGCAAAAGCTTCTTCAGCTCGTCGCCGAAGGCAGGGGAGGCGAGCGAAGGTTCGCGTGCGGCGAGAGCGTTGAGGTTGCCCTTGAGAGCATTGATTTCGCCATTGTGGGCGATGGCGCGGAAGGGGTGCGCGAGCTCCCAGGTCGGGAAGGTATTGGTCGAATAGCGCTGGTGGACGATCGCGAAGGGCGAGACGAAGTCCGGGTCGGAGAGGTCGGGGTAGAACTTGTCGATCTGCGTCGCCAGCAGTAGTCCCTTGTAGACGATTGTCCGCGACGAGCATGAGCAGACGTATGTCTTCTCCGTCGCCTTCTCGATCTGCCTGCGGATGACGAGCAGTTTGCGCTCGAAGGCTTTATCTTGCGGAGCATCCGCCCCGCAAGATATAAAAATCTGCCGAATCTTTGGCATTACGCTTCTTGCGTCGTGGCCGATGGCCGAGGGATCGGTGGGCACATCCCGCCACGCAAGCACTTCGCATCCCTCGCCCCTTATGGTCTCTTCAATCTTCGCCTCTTCCCCCTCGCCGCCGAAGATCATGGCAACGCCGAAAGGAGAAGTGGTGGAGTTGGGAGTGGTGGAGTTGAGAGTTGGGAGTTGCTTTTGGAAGAACTTGTGCGGAATCTTCAGCAGTAGCCCCGCACCGTCGCCGGTTTCGGGGTCGTTGCCCGTCGCGCCGCGGTGCATGAGCCGCTTAAGGATGGTCATGCCCTTTGTCACGATTTCGTGGCTCGCCTCGCCGGAAAGGTTCGCGACCATTCCGACGCCGCATGCGTCGTGCTCGAATTCGCTGCGATAGAGTCCTGCCTGTTGGTCTTCGTTGTTCATGGCGTTATGAAAGGGTTGAAGGGGTTGAAGGGTTGAAGTGCCGTTAGGCGAGGGGGAGGCTCTTGCCGCTGGCAAGGGCGCGGACGACGAGCGACGCGCCATTGGCGCAGTCGCCCACGCAGTAGATGTTGCGTGCCGGATCGGGTAGGAGTGCCGTGCGCGGTGTCTGGGAAAGACCGAGCTGCGCGATGATCGGATTGTCCGTCGGGACACCCGTGAAGCCCATCGCCAGGAAGACGAGATCGGCCTTGATTGTCTCCTTGGTGCCGGGAACGGCATGGAACTTCATCGGCCGCCCCTCGGGTGAGAACTCCCATTCGACGGTTTCGACCTCGACGGCCGAAACGGTTCCGTCGGCGGAGCCGATAAAGCGAAGCGAGTTGAGGTTCCAACGCCGCTCGCAGCCTTCCTTGTGGCTGGAGCTGGTGCGGAGCATGTAGGGCCAGAGCGGCCACGGCGTGGAGGCGTCGCGGAGATCCGGCGGCTTGGGCATGATCTCAATCTGCGTGACGGACTTCGCCCCATGCCGTATGGCGGTGCCGACGCAGTCGCTGCCGGTGTCGCCGCCGCCGATGACCAGGACGTTCTTGTCTTTCGCGCAAATTGGCGGTGCGGCGATTTCGCCCGTCAGGAAGCGGTTCTGCCCTTCGAGCAGCTCAAGCGCCAGATGGATTCCGCCGAGTTCGCGTCCGGGTATCTTTAGGTCGCGGGCGGCTGGCGTGCCGATGGCGACGACAACCGCGTCGTTGCTGCGGGCAAGCCATTCGGCTGAGATGTCCTTGCCGATTTCGACGTCCGTCACGAAGCGGATGCCTTCGGCCTCCAGCACTTTGCGGCGGCGGTTGATGAGCGACTTGTCGAGCTTGAAGCAGGGAATCCCGTAGCGGAGAAGCCCGCCGATGTTCGCGCGTCGCTCGTAGACCGTGACGGACCAGCCGCGTCGCCGAAGCGTGACGGCTGCGGAAAGGCCGGAGGGGCCGGCGCCAATCACGGCGACGGATTTGCCGTTCTCCTTTGCCGGCGGGCGTGGCTCCACCCAGCCGTTGGCGAAGGCCGTCTCGATGATGCGCTTCTCGCTCTGCCGGATCATGACGGCCTCGTCGTCGAGACCGTGTACGCATGACGCCTCGCAGAGCGCGGGGCAGATACGCGAGGTGAACTCCGGGAAATCGGAATTGGCCGAGAGCAGCGCGTAGGCGCGCCGCCAGTCGCCCTGCGCCACGGCGCGGTTCTGGTCGGGGACGAGGTTGCCGAGGGGGCAGCCGTAGGCGTGGCAGAAGGGCTGGCCGCAGTTCATGCAGCGCGAAGTCTGCTCCTTGAGCTCCGCGTCGGAGAGCATTGTCTCGACTTCGCGCCAGTCTGTCCGGCGCTCATCCGTCGGACGGTATATGTCATGGATTCGTTGCATATTGATATGGTGAATCGCACACCCTGTGCCAAAGGCGTATGACAGCCCTCGGCAACCCATTTCTTTACAATGCATGTAATGTCGGCGAATTTCGCCGCTAGATTCTGTAATGCAGAATGAGCCTAGATATCGCTGGGCATGCGCCAGTCTGCGCGCGGCGAGAGAGAGAGCGTGATCTTTGGTCCGTCGGGCACGCAATTGCGCTTGTACTGGGATGCGGCGAACCGCTTTAGGAACTTTGCGAGCGTCTCGTCGATGACTTCGGTCTGGTATTCGCCCGCAAAGGCGATGTGCGCCAATTCGCGCAACTTGTCGGGCGATGCGCCTTCCGAGAGATAGTGGAAGAGGAAGAAGTCGTGAAGTTCGTATGGTCCGAGGCGTGCCTCGGAGTCGTTTGCGGCGGCGCCGGGAAGGAGCTCCGGCGTAATTGGCGCGGCTGAGATCCGTTTGAGCAGGTCCGCCAGCGGGTCATCCGACTCTTCGGCGATGAGTCGCAGGGCTGCAAGGACCATTGTCTTGGGGACTGAGGCGTTTACCTGGTACATGCTCATGTGGTCGCCGTTGTAGGTGTTCCACCCGAGCGCAATCTCCGAAAGGTCGCCTGTGCCGACCACGAGCGCGCGCTCCATGTTGGCGATGTCCATCAGTATCTGCGTCCGTTCCCTGGCCTGGGCGTTTTCGTAGCCAATGTCGTGGACGTCCGGCGGATGGCCGATGTCCGCAAGATGCCTGAGGCACGATTCGCGGATGTCCACGACGCGCACCGCCGCGCCGACCGCCTTTCCGAGCGCGATGGCCCGATTCTGTGAATCGTCAGAGGAGCCAAATCCGGGCATGACAACGGCGATGAGGTTTTCGCGCCCTGTGCCGAGTTTGTCGAGAGCCGCCGCCGCGCCGAGGAGGGCGAGGGCGGAGTCCGCTCCGCCTGATACGCCGACGACAAGATTGGCGATTGAAGCGCACGACATCCGCCGTGCCAGGCCTGTCGCCTGGATATCGAGAAGTTTGCGCCACCAGCGGCTTTCGCCGTATTCGTCGATAAACGGCGAACGCGAGATGGCGGATGGCGATGCCTTGGGGAGGTCGGCGGTGATGGATGTCAGCTGTCTTTGCACGCCGATGGCAAAATGCGGGCAATAGACCGACGAAGTGCTTCTCCTGCGGTGGCGGAGTGCGGCAAGATCGACGGTTGCCGCGACGATCTGCGGCGCATCGTGGAAAAGCTCCCCCTCGGCAACGATTCTTCCGTCCGCCGCCACGAGCGATTCGCCGCCGTAGACGGCGTCGGAACTTGATTCCCCCGTCCCGGCGCAGGCCATGGCGTACACGCATCCAAGGCGAAGGCTCTGCTGCTCCACGAGCGACCTGCGCCGTTGCGACTTCCCGAGAAAATCGGTGCTCGCGGAGAGGTTGAAAACTATGTCGACGCCTCCTTCGGCCATCAGCGAACTGGGCGGGGTCGGTGTCCATAGGTCTTCGCAAATCTCGACGCCAAACTTGAACGCGCCTGCGTCGAAGATGTGGATTGGATCGTTCGCTGGAGCCGGCGTGAACTGTCGCCGTTCGTAATATTCGCCGTAGTTCGGCAAGGCACGCTTGCGGACGATTCCGGCGATCTTACCGCCGTGGATCACGGCGGCGGCATTGTAGATTGCCGCGCCATCCGCCACCGGAAGCCCGACGATGGAGACGAGCGGAAGATTCGCCGTTTTCGCGGCGAAAGCGGCGGCGGCATACGACGCGGCGCGGAGGAGATCGTCGCGGAAGAAGAGGTCGCCGCATGTGTAGCCTGTCAGGCAGAGTTCCGGGAAGACGATTGCCGACACCCCGTCCTTGGCTGCCTCTTCGGCGAGGCGGGCGAGTTCTTCCGCGTTTGCCTGGGGCTTGCCAAGGACAAGACGCGGAGTTGCCGCTGCGATTCTGTAGAAACCGTCCATGGGAAATGTGCCTGCGGCGGCGAAAGACAGCCGCCGCAGGCATTGTCGTTCTAGGTGTTGCTGAAGAACTGGAAGGAGGCGTAGGCGTCCTGGCCGTGCTCAACGAGGTCGAGACCCTTGAGCTCGGTCTTCGCGGGGACGCGGAGGATGCCGAAGCGCTTGAGGGTGAAGAATATCGCCGAACCGCAACCGAATGCCCAGACGGCTGTCGTGAGCGCGCCGAGCGCCTGGATGCCGAAGAACTTGAAGCCGCCGCCGTAGAGAAGGCCTGCGAGTTCGTTGCCGTATCCGCGCGAAACGGGCGCGGCGAAGAGCCCTACGGCAAGCGTTCCCCACACGCCGTTCACGCAGTGGACGGAGACGGCGCCGACCGGATCGTCGATGTGGACGCGGTCGAGCGCGAAGACTGACAACACGACGAGGAGGCCGGCGATGAGGCCGATGATTATTGACGCATTTGCGGTCACCACGTCGCATGGCGCCGTGATGGCGACAAGTCCCGCGAGCGAGCCGTTGAGCGCCATGGTGAGGTCGGGCTTGCCCATGATGATCCATGCCGTGACAAGCGCCGCGCAGGTTCCGGCGCAGGCGGCGAGGTTGGTTGTCATGGCGACGCGGCCGATGGATCCGATGCCCGCCGTGTAGCTGCCCGGATTGAAGCCGAACCAGCCGATCCACAGAAGGAAGACGCCGAGCGTGCCGAGGACAAGCGAGTGCCCGGGAATCGGATTCGCCTTGCCGTCGTGACGGTACTTGCCGATGCGCGGGCCGAGGGCGATGGCGCCCGCGAGCGCGATCCAGCCGCCAACGGAGTGGACGACGGTCGAGCCGGCAAAGTCGTGGAACCCGAGCGCCTCAAGCCAGCCCTGCGAAGCCTCGCCCGCGAGACCGCCCCACATCCAGTGGCCGCTGATGGGATAGACGATTGCGGAGACCAGCACCGAGTAGATGAGGTAGCTCTTGAACTCGATGCGCTCGGCGACGGCACCGGAAACGATGGTTGCGGCGGTCGCGGCGAACATGGTCTGGAAGAAGAGGAAGGTCCAGTCCCAGGCGCCCTCGCCGGAGGCGAGCGACGGCATGCCGAGTCCGCCCCAGCCGAGCCAGCCGGAGGCCTTGGTGGCGCCGAACATCAGCGCCGCGCCGAGTATGTAGAAGGCGAGAGACCCCGCCGCGAAGTCCATCAGGTTCTTCATCATGATGTTCGCGGCGTTCTTCGCGCGTGTGAAGCCGGTCTCCACAAGGGCGAAGCCCGCCTGCATCATGAAGACGAGTATGGCCGCGACAAGCGTCCATACGACATTGAGATTGGTCTGTACAAGTTCTGGGTTCATGGTTGAAGGGGTTGAAAGGTTGAAGAGTTGAAGGGGTGAAAGGTTGAAGGGGTTGGCGTTAGCTCATTCTGCATTCTGCATTCTGCATTCTGCATTCTGCATTGCGATCGGCGTCAGCCGATCGCTAGCCGATGGCCGCGCTTCCGCGTTCGCCGGTTCTGATTCTTACGCATTCGTCCATCGGAAGGACGAAGATCTTGCCGTCGCCGATTTCGCCCGTGCGGGCGCCCTCGACGATGGCGTCGATCGTCTTCTCGATGAAGTCGTCGTTCACGGCTATGGCGAGGCGCATCTTCTTGTGGAGCGTCACTTCCTCGGTCGCGCCGCGGTACATGTGGATGTACCCGCCCTGCTGCCCGCATCCCAGCGCGTTGGTGACGGACATTTTGTAAATCTCGCGGGCGAACAACGCCTGCTTAACGGCATTCAGCCTCTCGGGCTGGATGTATGCGATGATGAGTTTCATGTTCCATTCCTCGCCGCCGGAAATCTGCCGACGGTTTGCTGGTGATGAATACGCACGGCCTGTGCCAAGGGTGTAAAACCAGTTGGATGGGACCTTTCTTTACACCGACTGTAAGTTTTGCGGCCATTCCGGCAATATGGTGTAACTTTTACATTTCACATCCCGGGAGTGCCGGGCCTTTGGTATAATTATTCATGTGAAAACAACCCTTCCAGACGAAATCCTAGTTTTGCAGGAGATCAGCTCCGCAGTTGTCCGCGAGCGCAATGTGCGCGTCTTGCTGGGCGACATCATCGACATTTTGCACCGCCGCATGGGAATGCTGCGCGGTACTTTCGCGCTTCTCGACGGCGACGAGCTTCGTATTGAGGCCTCCGCGCGGGCGCTCAACGCCGAGGAAAAGGCCCTTGGGCGGTACCACATAGGCGAGGGAATAACCGGCCGCGTGGCGCAGTCGGGGCAGGCCGAAATCGTTCCCGACGTCCGCAAGGACAAGCGCTTTCTCAACAAGACCGGCGCGCGCTCCGGGGACGAGCCGCTCGCATTTGTCTGCGTACCGCTTGTCCATCTCGGGCAGGTGATAGGCACTCTCTCCGTTGACCGTGTGAACGAATCGGGCATTGTGACGGCCAGTTTGCGCAAGGACGTCGCCCTCCTTGAGATCATCGCCAACATAACTGCCGATGCCGCGGCCGTCTGCCGCGAGGAGCGCAAGGAGCGCGAGGCCCTTGTCGAGGAAAACCGCAAGCTGCGCGACATGCTGAAGGGCAACACCGGCGAACTCATCGGCAACTGCCGCGAAATGCGGGCCGTCTACGAGCAGATCCGACAGGTCGCGTCGAGCGACGCCACCGTCCTGATCCGCGGGGCGAGCGGAACGGGCAAGGAGCTTGTCGCCCGCGCCATCCAGAGCCTCTCGGCGCGTAAGAACCGCCCCTTCGTGACGCTCAACTGCGCCGCCCTGCCTGAAAACCTGATTGAATCCGAACTTTTCGGCCACGAAAAGGGCGCATTCACCGGCGCCGTCCAGCGCCGCATCGGCCGCGCCGAGCTGGCCGATGGCGGTACGCTCTTCCTCGACGAAATCGGCGACCTCACGGTGCCGGTGCAGGTGAAGCTCCTCCGCTTCCTTCAGGAACGCACCTTCTCGCGCGTTGGCTCCAGCGAGGAACTGCATTCCAACGTTCGCTTCATTGCGGCGACGAGCCGCAACCTTGAGGACCTCATGGCGAGGAAACTCTTCCGCGAGGACCTCTACTACCGCCTCTCCGTCTTCCCAATCACGATGCCGGACCTTGCGCGGCGCTCGGGCGACATCATCCTCTTGGCCGAGCACTTCCTCGGCAAGATGAACCTAAAATACTCCAAGCACATCACGAGCATCTCCGCGCCCGCCGTGAACATGCTGCTGGCTTATTCGTGGCCCGGCAACGTGCGCGAGCTTGAGAATTGCATCGAGCGCGCCGTGCTGACGACGACTGACGACTGCATCCACGGCTACAATCTCCCGCCCTCCCTTCAGGGCGGGGGCTTCACGGAGACGCCCTACGGCGGCGAGGCGACGCAGACGCTCGACGAGCAGCTCGCGTCGTTCGAGCGACGCATCATCGAGGAGGCCGTGCGCCGCAACAACGGCAACCGAAGCGCCGCCGGCCGCGAACTCGGCGTCTCCCCCCGCATGATGAACTACCGCATGAATCGGCTGGGGATGGCGTAACTACTTGATTTTGAAGAGTTCATCACCTTCTTTCGTGTCATGCCAAAGCGGAGTCCATTCCGCTTTGGCATGGATTTCGGTTGCCGAATTTTGTCGTAATGGACGCAGAATACATCGACAGGGACTGCTTCGACTACGACTATCCTGTTGTCGTCCCGGCGCGCACTTTCCTAAGCCAGCTCCTGTGACGCCGCAATGGCGCCGTCCAATTTTCCATTCTCCATTCTCAATTCGCTTTTGACAGCCCCGCCGCAAGTGTGGCATAATATTTCCGTCGTTTGGCGAGGCTCCGCGCTGAACGGCATGGGTGCCAGCGACCAACCGCCAGCCCAACCAATCTAGCAACGCTGCAAAGTGGTCGCTTTCTTTATTAACTATGCGTGTATATCTCGACAACTGCTGCTACAACAGGCCATTCGACGACCAAAACCAGTTGAAAATTCATCTGGAAACGGTTGCGAAGTTGGAAATTCAGTCGCAAATGCGCACAGGCGTAGTAGAGTATGCGTGGTCAGATATGCTTGCAAACGAAGTGGATGAATGTTCTTTTTTGGAACGAAGGGAACGGATTGAGCCTTGGGTTGTAGGAGCTGCCATCTATGTTGCCACAACGCCGGAAATAGAACGCCATGCCGAAGCCCTCATGGCTTTGGGAATAAAGTCGGCAGACGCGATTCACCTCGCAAGCGCCGCAGCTTCTGATTGCGACTGGTTTATCACTGTTGACAAGGGAATTTTGAAGAAGGTCACGAATGTGGGGCGGATGCGCGTTGCGAATCCGCTTGAATACATACAGGAGACTATGCCATGAGCGCGGTAGCTGAAAAACTAACAGACATGGATTTGATGGTGCGAGGTTTCCAGACGCTTGTCGCCACTTTTGGAAATGTCGATGCCGAGCGTTTCATTGCGCTCACCATTCGAGAGCCGCAAGACTACACGATTTGGCGTGAGCGCAATATGTACATTGGCGAAAGTGTTCACGATGTAGCAAAGCGAGCGCGGGAATCCGGGAAACGGCTAAGAGCCAAATACGGCATTCCTGACAACTTGGACCTTCCACAGAGTACTGAGGATGCACAAATAGGACATTAGCCAAACTAAATTTGACCGTCATTGTTTATGTGACGTGCTTCGTTTGTCCTTCCAGCTGTGCCGCCCGCCCGGGTGGCGCTTCGCTTTCCGCCCCAATAATACGCAATTGTTTTGACACTCACGCGGGAAATTTGCCATAATATTTCCGTCGTTTGGCGCGGCTTGCCGCGCCGAACGATACGGGTGCCAGCCGCCAACCGCTAGCGACCAACCACCAGCGGTCAGCGACCAGTCCCGACAATCTAGTAGCGCCGGAAAGCGGTCACTTTTGTTATGGAGGAATGATCATGGAAGCAACGCAAATGACAGACGCTGAACTTAAGGCCACATGTTTTGAGGCATTGACTTCCTTGGTCGGTCATGTCGGGATGGAACGTTTCATAGTAATGATGAACCGTGAACCTCGCGATTACACGAAATGGCGTGAAACGCATTTTTGCGAGGATGACGAGACAATTGAGGATTTGGCGGAGAAAATCAAGGCTTATCGTCCTCGTCATGTTTCAAAAGCCCCTGTCCTGGCACAATAGGGTGCCATATGGCAATGGACCTCTACTGCTACCGCCGCCCATCCGGGCGGCGCTTTTGTTTCCGTCCATCTGCCACGCGCGCATAATTCTCCATTTTCCATTTTCAATTTGTTTTGACACTCCCGCGGGTAATTTGCCATAATATTATCGTTATCTCGCGCGGCTTGCCGCGCCGGACGGCACAACATGTTGTTAACGCTGCAAAGCGGTCGCCTCTGGAAACTTCGGAACTTTCAAGATGGACGATACCTTGCAGAGGAAGCGCGTATGCGCTCGCCTCTCTTTGTATCTCCATCAGGGCTTCCGAAGGCCTCCAGAGGGATGCGAGGGGAGGTCTTCGTTTATGTCCCGATTCGTGTCTGGCTGCGAGTGGCACGACGAGGAAGGACATGACAATGAATAACGCGACAAAGTATGCTTTGGCATCCGTTATGGTCTTGCTGTGCGCCACCATGGAGGCCACGCCACTTGTACTCGACGTATCATCGCTCACGAACGCCTGGAACGAAGCGAGGATATCCTCCTACCAGTGCAGGTCAGCGTTTAGGGATTTTGGGAAAGCCATCGCGGATGCAAATGCGGAGGCGGTGACGCGACGGGCGAAGCTCGACACGACCGCGCGGGTCTATCTGAAACAACAGATGGAGAAAGCCCAGGCGGAAGGCGACCTCGACAAGGTCCTCGTCTTCAAGGAAGCATTGGAATCTGCGAGGGCCGGCGAAATCTCGGGTGATGACGAGGCCATCGTCAAGCTTCGTGAATCCTACGAAAAGCAACTTGTCCTTGCGGACAAGGCGCTTCTTGCGGCTGGTCTCACTGCCGCGCGGGCTCTCACTGGTACGCTAGAGTGGCAGAAAACAGAGACGACAAAGAACGGAGGCATCACGGATGCCCAGAAGATTGTCTCCTTTCAGAAAAAGGTTGAGGGATGGGCGAAGTCGATGCAGACGAAAGCTGCGGAGACTGTCACAGCACAGGCCGCCGTCGCGCAACCGACTGCGGCCTCTCGGCCGCAACAACAACCTCGTTATCCTGTCCGCGAGGTTAAACCAGAAGAGCCGGAGACGAAGATTGTTTCAATAGACGCATCCAACGAACGGGGTGCCGTGATTGGCGATGTTAAGGCGGGGGACTCGATAGAGATTCAGTATGTCAGTGGAGAGTGGTCCCTTTACCATACGATGAACATCGAATCGCCAGACGCTGAATCTCTCGAAAATGAAGGTAAAAGAACTGCAATTGCCATGGAAAACAATCCGGAAAAGGTGATTTTGCTGTTGCCTTCGGGAACGATGACAAGACCATATGTGTTTGTTGTCCCAGAAGATGGTAGATATATCCTTCGTATAAATGACGCCAACTGTGGCGATAATACAGGCTCTGCCCGCTATTCGGTCAAGCTAATTCCGGCGGTCGCGAGCACCGCTGTACGATCATCGTTACGTCCTCCCGTAGGAGCACGGAACCGCAAGAATGCGGAAAATGAGGGAAAAACAGCTGCCCCAGCATCGTCAACGGCGGCATTGCGTGTTTCTAACCTTACGCTTTCTGGGACGCAAAAGGAGATGACCGTAACCTTGGCGAAAACACAGACCCCACATGTCGTCCGTGACCAATATGTCGTTCCCAATGGATGTGAACTCGTAGCCGAACCTGGCGCAAATATTGTATTTGAAAAAGGGGCGAACATTTATGCGGAAGGAGTGCTGAAATTTGAAGGGTCGGAAAAGAATCCTATAGTCTTGAGGGGGAAGGCGTCTGGCATCGGTTACTGGCACGGCGTGATTATCAAACAATCTTCTGAGTCATCATTTGAATGGGTGCAAATCAGTGGCGCAACGGAAGGATTACGAGTTATTGGGGGGACTCCAGCAATAGCAAGCTCTGTTTTCCGCGAAAACGAAGTTGGTACCCATATTGCTGAATATGGACCTCATCCTTCTTTTCTAAATTGCGTTTTTACTAAAAATCGGCGGTATGGAATTGAGTGCCACCACGGGTGCATGTCATTGGATAGGTGTTCGATTGTTGACAATGGCGAATTTGGCGCTCATGTTGGCTATAGCGGAGAAGTAAACGCCTCTAGTTGCTTAGTCAGTGGAAACAAAGGGGGCGGATTGCGTTTCCGTGATGGTGGGCATGGCAGTTTTCAGAACTCGTCCATAATCGGAAACAAAAAGATAGATATCGAGGCCCATAGCAAGTGCGATTTCAGAGGGAACTGGTGGGGTGCGAGTGCCACTCGTATACTTCAGCAAAAGGGAGATGGCGCGAATCTGCCAAACATCAAGGATGGCCGAGATGAAGGCAATGGCGATATCGTCGACATCTCTGACTTTCTGACAGAACCGCCGAAAGACTGCGGCGCGACTGTAAAGTGGTAAGGGCGCGTTATCCCCGGAGCGTTAGCGAAGGGATTGAACTAATCGGAGTTCCCTAAACTCTCTGCGTTCCTCTGCCGCTCTGCGGCTCTGCGTCAATAATCCTAAAGGGGCTGATTTCAACGCGAAAAGTGGTGTAACGCATTGGCACCTTCCTTTACAGGGATTGTAAAGAATCGGCGTAAAAACGCGGCATCAGTCCCTTGGCACGGCCTGTGCAATGGTAAAGGTGCGCAGTCATGGTGACTGGCGCACGAAAGGATTATTCCGATGAGCAACCATGCACGGAACATGGCCGTCACGAGCGTGGCGGCATTGAGGGCCCCGGAACCGTTTGGGGCGGCACAGTCTGGAGAGGTAAAGTACGCGGAGGACGTCTTCACGCGCGACGCGATGAAGCAGTACCTCTCAAAAGAGACCTGCGAGAAGCTCCTCGCCACCATCGACGGCGGCAAGCCGCTCGACCCGACCGTGGCGAGCGAAGTGGCACATGCCATGCGCTGCTGGGCGTCCGACCGGGGCGCGACCCACTACACCCACTGGTTCCTTCCGCTGACCGGCTCCACCGCCGAAAAGCATGACGCCTTCCTCGAAATCAAGAACGGGCAGCCCATCCAGTCCTTCTCCGGCAAGAACCTCATCGTGGGCGAGCCCGACGCCTCGTCATTCCCCTCGGGCGGCATCCGCTCGACCTTCGAGGCCCGCGGCTACACCGCGTGGGACCCGACGAGCCCCGCCTTCATCAAGCGACATGGTAATGGCGCGACGTTGTGTATTCCGACCGCCTTCTGCGCCTACACGGGCGAGGCGCTCGACAAGAAGACGCCGCTTCTCCGCTCGATGCAGGCCCTCTCGGCCGCCACGAAGCGCCTCATGGCCTGCTTCGGCAAGCCCGACGCCAAGGTCGAGATCACCCTCGGCCCGGAACAGGAGTACTTCCTGGTCGACAAGCACTTCTACCTCGCCCGCCCCGATCTGATCATGACCGGCCGCACTCTCTTCGGCGCGCCGTCCGCGAAGGACCAGCAGCTTGAGGACCACTATTTCGGCACCATCAAGGCGCGCGTCCTCAACTTCATGGGCGATGTCGAGCGCGAGCTGTGGCGACTGGGCATCCCGGCCAAGACCCGCCACAACGAGGTCGCTCCCGCGCAGTTCGAGCTGGCCCCGATGTTCGAGGAGCTGAACCTGAGCTGCGACCACAACATGCTCGTCATGGAGGTCTTGCGCCAGGTCGCCGACCGTCACGGACTCGTCTGCCTACTCCACGAAAAGCCCTTTGCCGGCATCAACGGCTCGGGCAAGCACAACAACTGGTCCGTCGCCTACGGCGGCGTGAACCTGCTCGACCCAGGGCGCGACCCGCACCAGAACGCCATCTTCCTCACGGCGCTCTGCGGCGTCATCGCGGCCGTCGATTCGCACGCGGACCTCATCCGCGCCTCCGTCGCCGGCGCCGGCAACGACCACCGCCTTGGCGCGAACGAGGCGCCGCCCGCCGTCCTCTCCATCTACCTGGGCGACCAGCTTGCGGACGTCATCGCGCAGCTGGAGAAGGGCGAGCCGAAGAGTTCGCGCCACTCGGGCACGATGAAGATCGGCGTCGACACCCTCCCGCAGCTCCCGAAGGACGCCACGGACCGCAACCGCACCTCGCCCTTCGCCTTCACGGGCAACAAGTTCGAGTTCCGCGCCCCCGGCTCCTCGGCCTCGTGCGCCGGCCCGAACACGGTGCTCAACACCGTCGTCGCGGAGGCCTTCGACCAGATCGCGGAGCAGCTGGAGAAGAGCGGCACGCTCCACAAGGCCGCCCCCGGCGAACACACCGAGGCCTTCCACGCCGCCTTGCAGAAGATCCTGCAGAACATCGTGCGCAGCCACAAGCGCATCCTCTTCAACGGCGACGGCTACAAGGCCGACTGGCTCAAGGAGGCCGCCAAACGCGGGTTGCCGAACGCCCCGACCACGCCGGAGGCGCTCAAGGCCCTTGCCCGCAAGGAGAACGCCGAGGTCTTCCGCAAGTACGGCGTCTATACGGCGCGGGAACTGGAGTCGCGCTACGAAATCGCGCTCGAGGACTATGTCCAAAAGGTCGTGATTGAGGGCAACTGCGCGCTCGACATGGTCTCCACGCTCATCGTCCCGGCGGTGAAGGAGGAGTACGGCGCGACGCTCGCCGCCTTCGCCGAGGCCGAGAAGAGCGGAATCGCCTCCGGCACGGCCGCCCTGCGCCACGACGTTGTGGACCTCGGCAACGGCCTCGACTCGCTGATGGGCGCGAAGAACGTGCTCACCAAGGCGCTCGACGCCCGCAACACCTCGGCGATCATCTCCGCCATGACCGCAATCCGCGCCACGGTGGACCAGCTTGAACGGCGTGTCTCCGATGCCCGCTGGCCGCTCCCGAAGTACCGCGAGATGCTCTTCGTGTACTAGTAAAAAGGCGCGTCCTCATGGAGACGCGCCTTTTTTGTTTTCCCGTGGGTGGCGGACGTTTCATAAAACGTCCTCCACCCATGGTTTCACGTAAGCCCATGCCTGCTCCTATTCGTATTCCGGCCCGAAGATTGCCCAGCGATGCAGAGGCTCAAGCGGCGAGAATTTCCCCTGCGCGGTAGCACTCAGCGATGTAGCCGCGGGGCTGGTAGAAGAGGTCGGAATTAAAGCGTGAGAGGGCGTCACTCATCCATGAGGCGTACACTTCGAACAGTTTGGAGATTGTGTCTGCGCCGTCGGTGACATCCTCAATCAGCCGCGCATAGACCGCACCGATGTCCCAATAGCTCGGCACGGCGTAGCGGCAGGTGCCGACATTGTCGAAATCGCCGGTGGGCAGCGAGCGCAAAGAGATGAAGTCGTCGGCGACCTTGGCGATCTGTTCGCAGTGGAACGTGTCGGCATAGCGGTATATCCGGCGGATCGTCTCCTCGCCTAAACCGGCGACGACATCCGCCCTGCGCAACTTCCGTTCGCGCCCGATGTATTCGATCAGGCTGCAGACATAGAAAAGGTCGTTGCCCTTATCCATCATACACCTCCTCAGCACCCGAGAATGTCAGTGTCTTCAATGCAGCGGCCGTGCAGAAACAGATCTGATGGGTTGGCCGTTTGAATTTCGCGAGTTCCCAGAACGCACGTCGCGTAATTTTGCCGTCGATGAAGTCCTGCACGTAGTTGTAGATTGTATCGTTCGCCATGGGGCCTTCGACAATGTCGTGCGTGTGGACGTCGCCGTGGCGACAGGCAACGACGAAGTCAAGCCATTCCTCGGACATCTGCGGAAAAACGAGCCTGTCGAGGCTGGAATCTTGTCGGTAGTCGAAGTGGGAGAGCCATCCGCGACCGGTGAAGCGCACAGCCCATCGCACAGCTTGTTCACGAAGCACCGTGCAGTAGAATCCAGGGCCAAAATCCTTCGTGTATCGTGTGAGGACAATCCGTGGTTGCCCGACGGCAACACGGCTGCCATGGCAGACCTTGCGCACATCGGGCACGCCGCCACTATCGCTTTTTCCTTGCCTTGTCATTACATGTCCGTTGATGCTAATTCACCACGAAATAACTGGTTTATTCCTGGTAAGATCTAACATTATCAAACAGAGATAATTATATCACAAGCCTCTATTATCTGCGACGCCAAGGCTACTTCTTCTTCGGTTGGGGCGTTGGGGGAGGGGACTACAGGACGACTTCGCGGCCGGTCCGAGCGGACTCATAGAGGCCGGCCAGAATCTTGATCATGTCAACTCCCTGCTGGGGCTTGAAACAGGGCTCGGCCTTCCCGTCGAGCACGTCGAGGAAATGGCTGATGTTGAGCTGGTGGCCGTTTCCGCCGGAAGGGCCGGCGAAGGCGGTGTTTAGGAGACGTCCGTTGTCCTCGCCGTAGATTTCGAGCGATCCGCCGTCGAGCCAGGTGAGACCGGCCTTGGTGCCGCGCAGCTCGACGAAGCGGTGTTCCTCCTTGATGTTGGAGGCCCAGCTGAACTCGATCTGCAGGACGGCGCCGTTTTCGAAGCGGATGAAGCCCATGGCGAAGTCCTCGACG